>Ga0137462_1000082_pt1 | contig 11178 bp, 12 predicted proteins | sample EasRivERMGT769_2_FD_102303 | JGI IMG/M metagenome (GOLD analysis project Ga0137462, IMG submission 102303) | Soil microbial communities from meander-bound floodplain in the East River, Colorado, USA - East River MetaG ERMGT769_2 | ecosystem: Environmental > Terrestrial > Soil > Floodplain ... | reverse complement strand
GGTAGGCACGATTCCGAGCCTAAAGGTCGCGGTCTGCATGACTCAGAAAGCGTAGCATCGGGCGCCGGTATGGTACAGTCCGACCATGCCGTTCCCGAAGGACGACGCGCAGTGGCCGCCGCCCAGTATGCAGCCGGTCTACTCGAAGATGAACGAGTGGGCCGCTTGGTATTCAGGCGAGCCTTCGCGCATCATCGAGATCTACCAGCACGCCTCGACCCAGATGGCGGGACCAATCCCGTGGTACAGGTTCTGGCACCGCGCCGCCGCTCAACGCGATGGATCGCAGCGGGCTCTTCTTCACGTCCCTGTCGCGTCCGACCTCGCGGCAGTCAGCTCGAACCTCGTGATGGGGGAGAGCCCTCGCTTCCGAATCCCTAGCGCGCACGAGGACGAGAAGCCGAAGCCTAGCGCGACGCCGAAACCGCCTCGAGTCATCGACCCGATGCAACCTCGTGATCCCTTCGAGGAAGAGGCCGCCCAGCTAGAGACTGCTCCGCCTCCACCGAAGACTCCCTCAGAGAAGACCGAACGCCGACTGCAGGAGATCATCAACCGAGGCGGGATGCGATCTCGTCTCCTTGAGGCCGCTGAAGGTGGCGCCGCTATAGGCGGAGTCTACATCTACCCCGCGTTCGACAAAGACCTGTTCGATCATCCAGTGATGGCTATGGCGCAGCAGGATATGGCGATCCCCGAGTTCATGTGGGGATACCTCGTCGCGGTTACATTCCACAACGTCATCGAGAAAGTCTCCGACGGAGAGGTGTTCCGTCATCTTGAGCGTCACGAGGTAGAGGGCACGGGCGAGAGCCGCAGGGCCGTCGTTCTCAGTCGACTCTATAAAGGAACCGCTACGAACCTCGGTAGTGAGGTTCAGCTCGCGGCACACCCATTGACCGAGCGCATCAAGCCTCGCGTGGATCTTCCGTTCAAGGAGCTCGACGTTCAGTACGTCCCAAACATTCTGCCGAACCGCCTATGGCGCGCCACGAGCCTCGGCGTTGCGGACATCCAGGGAAGCGAGACCCTTCTCGACGCCATCGATGAGACCTTCGCATCGTGGATGCGCGATGTCAGACTCGCGAAGGCCCGGATCATTGTCCCGCGCGACTACCTTCGCGTCGACACCTCGAACGACAACATGGCGACGTTCGACATCGACCAGGAGATCTACACCGCTCTAGAAATGGAGCCGTCGATGAACTCCGATTCGCGGGCCATGCTCGCGCACCAGTTCGCGATCCGATACATGGAGCATCGGTCGACCGCCCGAGAGATGATCGAGCGCGTAGTCTCCAACGCCGGCTACTCTCCCGCTACGCTTGGTCAGGCGACCGATGCCGCGGGACAGGCACGCACCGGCGCGGCGCTTCGAGTCAGCGAGCACAAGACTGTCCTCACGCAGCGACGCAAGGCAGCATATTGGAAACCAGCGCTCGAGATGCTATCGCGACACCTGCTCCTTATCGACAAGGAAGAGTTCGGTGGAGACGTCGAGGTACCCGAGGACGAACTCTGGCCGAAGGTCGAGATGAGCGACTCAATCATCGACCAGCCTCTCGAACTGGCGCAGACCGCCCTGGCCATGAAGAGTGCCGAGGCCGCGAGTACGGAAACCCGCGTCCGAATCCTTCATCCCGACTGGAGCGATTCTGAGATCGAGAGCGAGGTGCTCCGCATCCAGGACGAGGTTGCGGCAGCCGCGCCGCCTGTCGTCTCGTCGGCCGGGAAGTTCGGAGATCCAGAGAAGGACCCCGCTTCAGGCGCGGCTAGCTTCCCGATCACGAGCCAGAAGAAGGGGAAGCAGACCAACGCTCCTCCGACTCCTCCGCCCTTCGCTAAGAAGGCGTAGAGAATAAGTATCCTACACGTCACACGACGAGATAGGTTACGGTAGCGCTCGACGCGCACGGCAGCGGGTCATTACTTCACACACGAAGGAGCGACATGCCGGATTCAACAGAGACGCCCGCGGACGGCACGCAGGGCGAGGCGACTCCAGCAACGGAGACGTCAGCGACCATTAAGGTCGAAGCCGGGAAGACCTTCAACGAAGAGCAGGTTAACGCTCTCATCAAGGATCGGCTCGCGCGAGCGAAGCCCGCAGACTACGATGAGGCGAAGGCAGCCCTCGACAGAGAGCGCGCTCGACTCGAAGGTGAGAAGACCGACCTCGAGAAGGCGAAGGAAGACTCGGAAGCCGCACAACGGGAGCGCGACGAAGCTCGCTCGGAGATCGCGGCAGTCCGTCGGCAGTCAGCCATCATGCTGGAAGCGTTCCAGCAGGGAGCAGATGCCGAGATGGTAGTCCTGGCGCTGGAGAAGAGTCCCGACATCAAGGTCGCGAAAGACGGCCAAGTCGAGGGAGTCAAAGAGGCGGTCACGGCACTCCTGGAGAGGAAGCCGAACCTCAGGGTCGGGGGACCGACCGCGAGCGGTGGACACTTCGGCGGAGCCGAAACATCAACTGTCGCAGAGGAGATCGCGTCGCTCGAGAGAGAAGGGACAGCGGAGTCTATCCGCAAGGCCCGGGATCTCAAGATCGGCCAGATGATCACCAGCGGCTAACAGCGGCGAGGTCGTAGAGACAGCGCCGAGAAACACCATAGAGGAGAAATATGCCGGGAATCGTCGGCATGGGCACGACCTTCAATCTGCCCAACTTCGTGGGTGACCTTTTCACGGTCAGCCCCGAGGACACTCCTCTCTTGAGCGCAATCGGTGGACTTACCGGAGGCCGTGAGGCTTTCGACAAGACCTTCGAGTGGCAGTTCTACGACCTCCGCGATGCTGACCCGAATCGTCAGCGCGTCGAGGGTGCAGAAGCGCCCGTCGCAACAGAGAGGGTTCGCGCGAACGCGAACAACGTTCTCGAAGTTCACCAGGAGACGGTGAGCATCTCATACACGAAGCAGTCCGTCGGGCCGCGCGGTGGGTTCTCCACCGAGGCACGTGGGACCGGCGCCGTGGCGAACGAGATGCGCTGGCAGATGGATGCCCAGATCAAGCAGGTCGCTCGAGACATCGAGGCCAGCTTCATCATGGGGACCTACGCCAACCCCTCCGACAACACCACGCCCCGGAAGACCCGCGGTCTCCTGGAGGCAATCACGACCAACGTCATCGACCTCGCCAGCGCGCCGCTCGGCGAAGAGGACATCAACGACCTCTTCCAGCTCACCTACGACAATGGTGGGACGGAGGCCGAGACTCGGACTCTGATCGTCGGGTCCGCCATGAAGCGTCAGCTCACCAAGATCTTCCTGAAGGATCATGACCTCCAGCCGCTGTCCCGCAGCGTTGGTGGCCTTCGCCTCCAGGTGATCGAGACCGACTTCGGGTCGGCGAACATCATGGTCGACCGGTACATTCCGGCAGGCCAGGTCATCGCTGCCTCGCTGGAGGAGCTCGCGCCTCGCTTCCTCAACGTCCCCGGGAAGGGCCACTTCTTCTGGGAGCCCCTCGCCAAGACCGGTGCCTCCGACAGCTCGCAGCTGTACGGCGAGATCGGCCTCGAATACGGCAACGAGCGGAAGCACGGCAAGATCGTGGACGCGACGACCGACTACGCGTCTGAGTCGTAAGGGAGGATAGCATGCCAGTTACGAAGTTCCTGGCTCGCGACCTCTCAATCGCGATCTACGACGGAGCCGACACTGACGAGCCGGAAGCTGATGACAGTGACTGGCTCGACATCGGAGGGCTGAACACGCTCAGCCACGCACCCGCGCTTGCACGTGCAGACACGACGACGTTCGACTCGAACGGCTTCGATGAGCACCTGCCGGCATCGCGTGGACTCACGTGGACCCTCGCCGGTTACACCTTGGAGGATGTCGAGTCCGGAGAGCGCGACCCAGGTCAGGTCGCGGTTGAGGATAGCGGCAAGCTCGTTGGCCCTGCGGGCCTCGAGTACTACAAGGTGACGAGCCCGGGCGGCAACGTCGTCATCTTCCTCGCATCTGCAGAGGTCACCCTCGCGGGTGGTGGACACAACGATGCTGCCACGTGGCAGGCCGTCGTGACCGCGACCGGCGAGCCGACCTTCATCCCGGTGGAAAGCTCGTAACAGCCGAATCACCGCGGACACACGAGGAGGGAGTTCCGAGAGGGGCTCCCTCCTCTGACGTATACTGACGGCACGCCAACCATGATTCAGAGGAGAACCATGAAGGTCTACAACAGCCCTGTTTACCCGGCAATCCAGGTCCGTCTCGGCAATAGGCGGATTCGCGCGATGGCTGGATTCATCAACGTGAAGGACGAGGACGTAGAGGAGTTCGAGTTTTGGGCTTCGAAGCGACCTCACTACAAGATCACCGACGAGGATGGTCACGAGATCTCTCGAGAGACAGCGCGACGAGAGCGGAAGCCCGAACCGACCTACTCGCCGAATCGTGTCTTCGTCGCGCCCGGGATCACTGACTCCGAGCGAGACCCCACGATGGTCTCCGAGCAGAGCCTCGACAGTCTGTCCGTGCCCGAGCTGAAGGAGGCGCTTCGCGAGAAGGACCTTCCTGTCAGCGGGAACCGCGCGGTGCTGATCGACCGACTCGCGCAGGCCGACGACGAAGACGATGCTGATGCCGCCATCGAGGAAGCCGACCGCGTCGCCTACGAGAAGCTGGCCGCTGAGATCGACTACCAGTGACCACGTACGCCACGATCGAGGATGTCGAGGAGAGCATCAGCTCTACCTACACACTGCCCGAGGACGAGGAGCTCGAGAAGCTCATCATCCATGCGAGCGAGTTGATCGACAACATGACCTTGAATAATGCGCTCGTGGCGTACGACTCCGAGGAAGAGGAATCCGAGGAGAGTGGCGCGGAGCTTCCTTATAGAGACGCGCTGCGGAAAGCGGTCTGCTACCAGATCGAGTTTTGGATGGAAGTCGGACCCGAGCACGACGTAGCGGGTCTGGTCGGTTCCCTTGTCGCGGGTAGACTGCAGGTCCATCCAGTCGCGAAGACCCTTGGTCCTCGCGCGCGACGCGTACTTCAGGACATCGGGCTCTTCTACTCAGGGGTCGCTGCCTGGTGAGGGTGCCGTACGAAGCACTGCGGCAGAGAGTCACGATCCGGAACTATCTGGGCGAAGGCTCCTATGGTCCCGCGTTCGACGCACCACGTGAGAACGTGCGAGCTAGTGTGCAGCAGACACAGGCGCTCGTGACGGACTGGAAGAATGAGCAGGTCGTAGTCACCACCCTCATCATCGTCCGACCAGAGATCGGGCTGGTGCCTGCCGGGTCGTATGTCTTCACCGACGAACAAACCTTCCGAGTCGCGAAGTCGTTCGCGATCCCAGACAACTTCCATCCGTCGCATTACGAGATGATGGTTAGGTCCTGGGGCGCGGAGGAGATTCCGGAGTTCGAGTCATGAGTGTTAGCTTTAGAGTCCGAAGGTTCGAGTGGCGAGGTCGCGAGGCCAGTGTCCGTGTCAACATTGCTGGCGGGATGGGCGTTGTCAAGGCTGCTGAAAGCATTCTCGAGGACGCGGCGCCGTATGTACCATTCGAGGATGGCGATCTGCTTCAGTCAGGCAGGGCGCAACAGGATCGAGACTCGGGAGGCCGATTCACTAACACTGCTTCGGTGTCATACGACACGCCATACGCGGTCAAGCTTCACGAACACCCTGAGTTCAACTTCAAGGGATCAGGTGAAGGAAAGTGGCTGGAGCACGCGCTACAACGTCGGGCTAGCCGAATGATCATCGAAGACATCGCGCCGCCCTTGATGCGTGCGTTGGCACTCCCATGAGCTTGATCGAGGGAGTCGCGAAGAAGCTTGGTGGCGCTGGACCCGGAGCAGGAGTTACGGGTCTGACCTACAGTGAGACGAGCGGAGCCAACGTGTTCGTAGGCAGTCTGCCGCAGAGTCCGAACCGTTGTGTCGCAATCATCCCGACCGGTGGCTACGAAGGAGAGGCCAAGCTCCCGTACGACCGGCCAACGTTCCAGGTGATGATTCGCGGCGACGAGGACGCGCGCTGGGCAATTAACACATCCGAAGCCGTGCACTCGTTGCTACAGGCTCTTCGCAACACGTACCTCGAGGACGAAGATGACCTCTACCTCATCTCGATCCTCGCGATCCAATCGGGTCCCGCACACGTCGGAGACGATGATAACGGCCGGGTACAATACAGCATGAACTATGAGGCTGAGATCCTCAACCCCACGATAGAGAGGCCTTAGTGCGAACAGTAGACTTCGACTCCTTCCGCGCGGAACAAAAGGAAGAGCCCATCGTCTTCATCATCGACCAGGAGGAGTACTTCCTTCCGGGTTCGATTCCCGCCTCGCTCGCGGTAGACGTGATCAGGATGCAGACGAAGTTGAGTGACGACGACGAGGTACCGACCGAACAGGTCGACAGCTTCGGACGCTCGCTTTTCGGGCCGTCCATCTGGGAGCTCCTCCTTCGCAAGCATCGGATCACGGTCACTGAGCTCAGCCCTCTTCTCGAGCAGGTGATGAAGGCTTACACCGACGACCCAAAAGCGACGGCGGACCTGGAGCCGCCGACGACTCCGGAGCCGACCTCGGAAGTGGCGACGCTCGCTTCAGTCTGATCGAGCACTGGGCCTGGGTTGAGGCCGACTTCCTTCGCGAATACGACATCCACCTCGACAAGCAGATCGATGATCTTACGTGGCGTAAGTTCATGGTGTTGATCAGGTGTCTGTCTCCTAACTCGGCAACGATCACGCTGCTGCGTCCAAGGGAATACATAGGCGCTAAGAAGAGGGACGACGGAGTCCTAGTCACCGGCCGGAATAACGTCAACAGAGCGTTCGATAACCTGTTCTCTAAGCCACGCCCGAGAGGGTCTGGACCGAAGCCCGCGTAGGATACGTTCATGCGCGTCGGAGCTCTGTACGCAATCCTGCGTCTCGAGAAGAACCAGTTCGAGACCGCTCTTATGACGAGCGGTTCTAAGTTTGGCGCGTTCATGGGGGTTCTCAAAGCCGGAGCATTGGTCGCTACGCAGGCCTTCGCTCTCGTTACTGGCGGCGCTCTCTACATGGCGCAGAGCTTCGAGAAACATATGAACGAGTCGCTGGCCATCATGGGCAACGTAGCTCCGAAGCTTCGAGAAGAGATGGAGACTGCGGCCCGCGAAGTCGCGAAGACAACTACGTTCTCCGCCACGCAGGCCGCGGATGCTTATTACTACCTTGCCAGCGCTGGGTACACCGCGCAGCAGATGATCAAGGCCCTGCCTACCGTCGCGAGATTCGCGCAGGCCGGCGTCATGGATCTCGAGACCGCGACCTCGCTCTTGATGGACACGCAGACCACAATGGGACTGCGCACCGAGGACGCGACTCAGAACATGGAGAATATGACTCGCGTGTCGGACGTTCTAACCGCCGCGCAGGTCCACTCGAACGCGACGCTTCAGCAGATGGCCGAGGCCTTCACCAACAAGGCTGGTCCCGCTCTCCGCCTCCTCAATAAGGACATCGAAGAGGGCGCAGCGGTCCTCGCCGTCATGGCCAACCAGGGCGTCAAGGGTCGTGTCGCTGGTACTAACCTCGCCATCGTGCTTCGCGAACTGCAGACGAAAGCCATCAAGAACAAGGATGCGTTCAAAGAGCTCGGCGTCGCCGTCTACGATGCGTCGGGTAACATGCGGAACATCGCGGACATCATCGAGGACCTCGAGGATGCGACGACCGGGCTCTCCGACGAACAGAAGAAGCAAGTCCTTCTCGACCTTGGATTCACGGACCGATCTGTCGGCTTCATCCAGGCACTGCTTGGCCGAAGCGGCGCGATCCGCGAATACGAGAAGTTGCTTCGCGAGGCGGGCGGCACGACCGAGGAAGTTGCCGACAAGCAGCTCGATACATTCAACGCGCAGCTCAAGATCGCGTGGCATCGTGTTCAGGACGTGGCCATCAGCATCGGTCAGTATCTGTTGCCTAAGGCGAAGGACATCGTCAAGGCATTCAACGACTGGATTCTCGTCAACGATGATTTGATCGTTTCTATCGCCATCGGCATCTACGATGCCATTGGCGACGTGATCGGTCGCATAGGCGACATGATCGGGGTTGTGAAGACCCTGGCCAGCGACCTTGGCGATCTCTTCTCTCACGACGACCGTCTGTTCGGCGACGACTTCTTTGGTGGCTGGGGCTGGCTCGAGGAGAACCTCCCTGGTATAGCGAAGGCCATCGAGGACACTGCATATTGGATCGGTGAAGTTGCTCGTAACCTCGGGGAACTCGAGAAGTTCGCGGGAGACGACTCGCCTCTTGGAGTAATCGGTTCACTGGTCGTTGCGCTGAACGATGCGTTCACTACACTCGTGAACGATACACTCCCTGCGGTCAAGGAGGCTATAGAGCCTCTCGTGGACGAGGTGCTCGCCGGACTTGGCGAGAAGACCCGTTGGCTGTTCGAAGACATTTTCCCACAGCTCGTTACACTTTGGGAGCACATCACTAACGACGCAGCACCTAAGCTTGGAGACGCTCTCAACTATCTGAAGGATGAGGTCTTCCCGAAGCTCGGCGATGCCGTCAAGTGGTTCGTGGACGAGCCGATGACTTACCTTCAAGATATGTTGACACACCTGCTCGAGTGGATCAACGAGCACTTCCCAGAGATGCAGGCAACCGTAGAAGCGGCGCTCGAGTTGATGGGTGAGTACTTCCAGCTCTTCGCCGAGATCGTTGGGACTACGGTCGCAGCAATTTGGTTCGTCCTCGAGCCAGTTGCTGACGAGCTCTTCCCGATCATCGGGACCGCGGCCGAAGATATGCTCGTGGTTCTACAGTTCGTGTTCAGCGCGATGAAGATCGGAATCCAAGCCGTTCGGTTCGTGTTCGAAACGGAGATCGGCCTCATCAAAACTGCTATCGACGGCATCATCTGGATGGCCAACCGTCTCATCGACGCGATGAACGGAGTCATCGCAGCGGCTAACTGGCTTTCAGGAACAAACACTCCGATGATTCCTCACATTGGCGAGTCGGCGCCGAAGAGACCACCAGGTGATGCTCCGCTTGGAACTCCTAAGACCTCTACATCTACGAGTGGCGGTAGAACTCCTCCTCCGAATATGTTGGCGGCAGGGACCATGGGCTTCCCGGGTGGTTGGACATGGGTTGGAGAGAAGGGACCCGAGCTTCTGAAGCTTCCGACCGGGTCCCAGATCCTGTCGAGCCAACTCTCAAGGATGCAACAGAGAGGCGGAACCGGGCCAGACGGAGACCGTGGGATCGTGAACGTGAACCTTACTGTCGAGGGCGATCTGAGAGCCGACGAGCGGACCCTGCCGGGTACGATTCAGCGGTCGATCTACACGGCTGGCCTGGTAGGACAGGAATAACATGCTAACCTACGCGAACCTCGACCTTCAGGACGAGAACTACGCCTTCGACATCTACTCGGGATTCTTCGAGCCCGCGGATGTACGCCGCAGCGACGGAGTCATCCTCGGCAAGCGTGGACTCGACATTGGTAACTCACTGACAGATCGTCGGTTGATCGACATCAGAGGTACCGTCCGAGCCGAGACACCAGCGGAGCTCGCTGTCGCGCTTCAGGAGCTCATGGCGGTCCTTGATATGGAGGCCGACCCGCAGGAGCTCGAGGTCACGCCGAACACTCTCGGAGTCACCGATACATGGACCATCGACGCTCGCACCACGAGCGTAACGATGGGTCCGCTTCAGGGTGGGATGACCTTCGCGTTGATCTCGTTCGTCCTTGAAGCCGTATCCGATCCGCCGGAGTGGGTGGCCGAGTCGTGAGCGCGCTCACGCTCACCTTCTACGAAGAGAACAGTCCGAATGCATCTCCCGTAGGAACCTTGGACGAGCTCGACCTTCGCGCCTTCGAGATGCGCGTTGGCCTTCACGAACTTGGGTGGGGACGCTTCACCCTCAATAGGTGGCACGAAGACTCAGATCTCATCGTCCCGAACCGCCTCGTGAAGGTCACCATTCCGAGCGTGGACGACAACCCGATCTTCGCGTTTTGGCTCACCGACGGGAGCTTCGAGCTCCTGAAGGAAGGAGGGACCGGAGACGAGGTCCTTACCTTCGGTGGCCCCGGTATCATGTTCATCCTCGCACGCGCGAGGCTCTACCACTCGTCGTTGGTGTATGACCAGCCCGCGAGAGGGTCGCTTAACGAAGATGGTATGTGGACCTGGCTCGACGAGCCATGGGGCGCTATCCTCACCAGGATCATCGAGGAGGGACGGGAGAACCCATTCCCGGACGCCGCTGCCAACGGCTCCGCTCTCGAACATGTCACGATCGACTTCAGCAGAACGGTCGACTCCGACTCTGTCGCATGGCCGAACATCGACGAGGAGTACAAGGAGCCCATCGGCACCGACATGCTCTCCGTCGCAGAGAAGCTTCGCCAGGCCGGCGACCTCTACCTCGAGATGGAACCGAACATGCAGTTCCACGCGCGCCAGACCTATGGCCGCAATCTCGCCGGTGACTTCGACATCGACACCGTTAGGTTTGAGAAGGCCATCAACATCAAAACGGCGCTGCTGCGAGAGATCCAGGCACAGAGCGACGGGACGCATCTCCTTCAGAAAGACTCTAACGGCGATTACTCGACCGAGGTAGACCCTTCGTACACCACGGCCAAGCAGAAGCATTGGATCTACACCGAGCAGAACACGAACGACGACAACACCCTGAACGCGCTCGCGCAAGACGAGATTCGTCGGACCAAGACTCAGACGCAGAAGCTTCGGTGGGAGATCGCGACCGGGTTCGACCCCGACAATGGTCGCTATATGCCGGGACCGGAAGGGACCGATGGGCACTTCTGGGTCGGTGACACCGTGACTCTCCATACCGGGACGGCTCCGCACGATTACGACGAGGAAGATCAACTCGTCACGGGAATCAACGTGGTCCTTACCCTCGCGAAGGACGGCGACGATATAGAGCGCGCGAGGTCCTTCCGGGTCGAGGTCGAGCTGAACTTCGAAGGCACTCGACAGATGACCTTCCAAGACGGCACGAATGGACCGAGCAGACACACGCACTTCCTGGACCTGTGCACCGCTCTCATTCCTGGTACCGAGATGGTGACGCGATGGTACCACAGCACCAGTGATACGGCGGTAGACGGAGAATACGAAGCACATCCAGACTGGGAGACCGGTGGTGGGATTCTCGC
>Ga0137462_1000081_pt1 | contig 11179 bp, 9 predicted proteins | sample EasRivERMGT769_2_FD_102303 | JGI IMG/M metagenome (GOLD analysis project Ga0137462, IMG submission 102303) | Soil microbial communities from meander-bound floodplain in the East River, Colorado, USA - East River MetaG ERMGT769_2 | ecosystem: Environmental > Terrestrial > Soil > Floodplain ... | reverse complement strand
CTAATTGGTCGCGAATGGTTAGTGGATTACAGAAAGATCCTAAAACAGGATTGTATAGTTCTGGTGGTGGTAGATGGTATGACGCATTTGGTAGATTAGCGAAAACTGATCCAGTACAAACTCCTACTTCTACTCCTACTTCTACTCCAAATGTTCCTCCTCCACCTATGACTAATACAAATCCTAATGCTAATCCTAATATTAATGCTGTTCCTACACCTAATCCAGCATTTTATGGCGGTACTAATGCTCCTAGTCCATATGGTACAGGTCAAGCTAATACAAGAATGACACGACAACAAGTTACTGCTAATCGTACACGTCCTAGTGCTGGACAAGCTAGACCTAATCAAGTTACTCCTGCATGGTATAGTACGTGGAGATTCTAGAAAGTGCTGAGTTATCAGATTTCGATAGACTCTATAAGGAAAACTTTGGAGATATGTTTCCTTTACCATCTAATAGGAATAGTACTACCACTCGTACTATTTATCGCAAAGGTAGACCAATTGCGAGTGGTCTTATTAAAGCGTTCGCTGAAGCTATTATTGTTACTGACCAGCAAATACCGAAAACTGCACGAGCTAGAGGTATAGATATGTTAGTTGATGCTATGTTAGTTTGGTGTAATGAACATAATGTAGAGCAAGTACATGCTTTTGTTAAAGAAGATTTTGCGAAATATCTTATTGAACGATATAGTTTTGAGAGAACGAAAGACGTTTCATTAGTTCTCAATACGGGAGCATAAATTGGCGAAACAATCAAGTCGGGTCCGTGGAGATATACAAGGAGAAGGTAGACGTGTAAATAGAGAACATGATGATTTTATGAGCATGATTATGGGAGATATTCAGAATCCAAGTAATAATCCTGGTGCAGCATATAGAGATCAAGCAGGAGCAGGATTTAGTGGTATTTTAAATAGAGGTCCAAGTAAGTACGACCCTATGTTTATGAATGCAGCTAGAGGTGGATTAGTTACTGACGAGAATAGATCGAGAATTAGAGGAAATGGAAACTTCGATGAGTTTGCAAAGACAGGAGGATATAATGAGGGAGATTTAACTAATATACGGTCGCGGTCTAATCGTGCAATTCCTTCCTTCTTTGAAGGACTTAAGAATAAGTTTAAGACAGCAGGACAGATACAAGGTCAAGGACCGTCTTATAATGCAAGTATGAGTAGATTAAGTAGAGATGCTTCTAGACAAGCAGGAGAACAAGCAGTAGATACTGAGATTGGTATTAAAGATAAAGTTAATGAAGGTCGTCGATGGGGAACAGAAGGAATGTCGGGTGCAGAGTTAGGATTAGCAAATCTTGAATCTACTAACAAACGATTTGGTATAGGTGGTGGGGCAAGTAATGAAGTTGCTAATAGGGGAATTGATTTAGATGCATTACGCGGAATCTTAGGTGTTGGAGAATCTGCGGGGAATGATAAGTTTAAACTTTACGATATGCTCTTAGGTGCTATGGGACAGAGAGGATCTTTGAGTGGTAGAAATGTAAGTGAACGTGCTAACTATGATCCTAATGTTAGCTGGTTTGATAGATTAATGCAAATGTGGCCGCAAATGAGTAGTAATGCAAGAACCACTGGTGGTGGAGTACTTTACTAATGAGCAGCCAACTTAGACCTGGCGCGACCGGATTAAATAGAGTTTTATTAGAAAAGGAAGCTGCACTTAAAGCTTTCCTTGGAGAATTACTTAACGGTCCTGAAGGTTATAATGAATCTAATTCTATTCCTCAAGGACCACCTAAACCCATGCGAGGATTATTAGAAGGTGCGGAATCTATTGGTCCTGCACCTCCACATGATTCTAGATATGGAGGAGGAGGATTTGGGTTAGAATCTTTTGCTCCACTTTTAGGTGCGGCTACTACTGGTAGATTACCTAACGAACCTGCACCAAGATCCGCTCCTACAGATACTACTGGTATGGAACTACCTCCTGCATTTACGGGTGGACAAGAACCTATTAATAATGGAAATATTCCCCCGGAGATAATGGCAATAGTTGATAATTTCTTAGCTTCTCAAGGTGGGAATCAAAGTCCAACTAGTGCGCCGGGAATGCCATCCAGAGGCTCAATTTTGGCTCAGGAGCGACCGGCGCGACCTATGATGAATGCTAGATCATCCTTTGTTGGTCCACCGCAACCTAAGCCATTTATGGGACCGCCAATTCCAGAAGAGGATGAAGAAAGTCCAGTTAATTTAACGGGTTTAATGGGAGGAGGAAATAATTTTGCTAATAGAGAACCTGGTATTCCTTCAATGATGGAAGATATAATTGCAGGAGATAGTAGTGAAGAAGAAGATTTATATGAAGATCCTGCTACTGAGGCTTATCTATCTAATTTAAGACAGCGACCACAACATGATGATTTTGAAGGTAGTAAAGCGAGACGTATAATCTCTGGAATTATGAAGGGTTTATTAGGTGGAGATTTTGGTATAGGTGATGCGCCACATCAGAAGGCATTACGATCTTGGAGAGATAAGGGAACAGGTCTTAAGGAAGCATCAGATATTGAACAAGTAGATATTAAAGAGAGACGCTATAGGTCTAAGAATGCGGGTGATTTAATGTATAAAACACAAAAATTATTAACAGAGTATAATCAAAAGAAGCGTAGACTTGAAGAAGTTGATATACCTGATATGGAGAGGAAGAAGTTAAAGGATGATCTTGATAATGAATATAAGACTAATCTATTAGAATTACGTAAGACCTTAGGTAGTGAAGCTCTTAATATTAGGCGCGGTAAATTAGCGGTCGATCAGCGTAATGCTAACATGAATGAACGTAGAACTAAAGTTATGGAATCTAATGCAGAAGGTGGCGGACGTGTTTCTGCACGAGAGCAGGAGTTAATTCACAATGAAGCTTTAAGAAGGGTAAAGAATGATCCGCGATATGGTAAGTATTGGGATGAAGATGATAAGGATTTCAATGATATTCCTATGTTGACTAGAGGAGGTAAGATTCGATATGACAAAGCTGGTAACGTAGAGGTTAAAGAAAAGTTAGATGATATAACGAGAAAAGCGATTGCAGCAGCTATTGTTAAGGAAGAAGAAATTGTAGCAGAGAGAAAGAGAAATAGCTACCGACCATCTGGATTTGTTTCTCCTTTTGATACTCCTGATAATCCATTTAAAGGAATTTTAAACAATGAATAAGAGAGAAGATGAAGTAAAGAAAGCACGTAGATTCTTAGATTTAATCAAGGACTTTGAAGATAAAGGTTCTTGGGTTAAGGACTTTCTTTCTTCTATAGGATCTGATATAACTGAAGCTTTACCTCCTATGAAATCGGTTAGAGGATATCAAAAAATAGAGAAAACAGGTAAGCTTAATAGTTTGTTTAAATCTAAAGAGGAGAATAAGAGAGAAGCTTTAGAAGGAGCTGAAGAATTAGTAGGAGGATTTGCAGAAACTGGTACTAGCTTATTTCCTATAGGAGGAATGGCTAAGAGTAGTGCAGAAAAATTAAAGAGTTTAGTTGGAGCAAGAAAGTTAGGAAATGCTAAGGCATGGATTGAGAAGGCGGGAGGAAAGGTTTTAAAGATAGGAGAAGATGGAATTGCTACTTGGAAGGATAAGTTAGGAAAGGTAAGAAAGAGTAATCTTACGGATCGGTTTGGTCCGAGGGATGTGGGACTTTCAAGTAGACAATTAAGAGAGAATCCTCGTGCGGAAGATGCGGATGAATTATTAGATTTAGCTAAGCAACATAAGGGTAGGAAGCAAGGTAATTTTGTTACTGATAGAGCAAGTAAAGATGATATCGTAAGTAGAGTAAGCGAGAAGAGCGGTGTAAGTAGAGAAGAAATGAAAGCGAGAGCTATAGAGGAAAAGCAGTATGATAGAAACTTAGATGATTTTGAGGATGAAGAATTACAAAGTTTTGGAGAGAAGAGAGTTAATAAGCCGAAGATGTCTAGTAATAGAACTAAGGATGATCCATTTGAGAACAATCCTAATTTACCACCTATATCTGAAAGACCGAAAGGATTTAAGAATGCTCTTGTTGCTAATAAACCTTTTAAGGGTACTGACACAGAGTATGATGAATTAGCAGGTGCTTATAAACGCATTGAAGAGCATTGGAAAGAAACTGATAAGCTTCCTCCTACGGGTCGTCATGCAGCAGATCATGATATTAAAGAAATTAAACCTGGACATACATATGTAGATAATAATGGAAGTCGTTGGGATATAACTAAAGTTGAAGGCGATAAAGTACATCTTCGTAGAGGAATGGGAATTGCTGGTGTAAAGAATAAAATAGTTAGTCAAGAAGATGTTATTAGCAGAAGGAAACCTATCGAAGGATTAACCGCTGCCGATAGTACAGGAGCAAGTACAGAAGAAGTAGCTCGTGCTGGATCTTTCTATAAAATCGGTAAGCATGGTGAACCTACTTATCTTTCTAAAGCTGTAGATGCAGGAAATCTTGGTCCTGATGAAGCTATCATACAAGTAATAAAAGGACAGGAACCAAAAATCTATCAAGGTAGCGGACCTGCTTCTGCACTTAATAGGTTTAAGAAAACTCGTACAGGTGCGCAATTTTATAAATTCGAAGCAGGTGCAGGAGCTAAACCACCGAAGGGACACGCGAGTAAAGTCATACGATCTGCACAATTACCAGAGATTCATACTAGTAGATTTGCAAATGCACTTACTGATAAGTTAGGTAATCGTAAGATAAAGTTCGCTTCTGATTTCGATAAGGTTGCTTATAATCTCGCGCTCTCTAAGGTACCTGATAAGAAGATTCTCTCTAACGTTCTCAAACAACTCGAGAAAGATAATCCTAATATTACCGCTAATACTATCTTACAGCATGGTGAGAGAATTAAGATCCGGGTTAACCAAGCACAGGGTAAGGGAACTATTAAATTAAATCCACGGTCCTTACAAATTATTGAACCAGCAAAAAATCCTAGTTTAAGAAGGCAGATATTAGGATTACCTTCTGAATATCTTTTCGCTGGTGACTTACCAACTTTAAGACAGCATCTGCGACCAGTTTTAACTCATCCATTTAAGACTGGTATTCCTTCTGTACGACGAGCATTAAAGGGTATTACAGAGAAGGGATATCGTGAAGAATTAGAAAAGATGCCAGATGAGTTAGGCTTATTTGATGTACTTGATACGATGGACGCGATCGGACCATCTAAGGCAAAAGAGTTATATCCCTACGGAGAAGATTTAAGAAAGTTAAGTGCAGGAAACACGTATGATTATTTTGGTACTGGTAACTTAGGAGAGAAGATTCCATTCTTAGGAGAATTACCGAAAGCGTCGCGTAGAATGTTCGATCTTGCTACTAGATCAGTAAGAGGAACAGAAGCTGATAGAATGGTAAAATTATTAGGTACAGATGTACAAGGTCTAGCTAAGAAGGGACATAGCGAATTAGATGCTATGAACCGTTCTATCCTTGAGCATAGTGGTCACGGACCGTTAGGTAATTTTGAAAGAGCGGGAGAAGAATTGTCTACTTTGTTTACTTCTCCGCGTAATACGATGGCAAGCGCACAAACATGGAATCCTCTTAACTATCTTCCTGAAAGTGCATTACCGAAATTCATTACTGATAAAGGATTAGGTGGTCGGTATGGTACTGATTTTAAATCTCCTATCTATCGTGATAACTTAAAAGATACAGCCAAGATGGTCGCGGGTTATGGAGGGTTAGAAGCGGCAGATAAAATGTTAGGTGATGATGAGACTATTAATTTTAATCCTCTTGATACTAACGTTGGTGCTAACTTTGGTAACTGGCGACCTGACTTATTTGGATCTGCTAAGGGTGTAGCTACTTTAATTCCTAAGATGCTGCAACCATTATTAAGAAAAGGTGCAAATGCTTTAGATGAAACCTTTGATACGGATTTAGAAGATACCTTTACAGGACAAAATGCTAAGGGTGAGCCTATGAACTTTAGTCCAATGGATGAATTAGAAAAGTTCATTAGATATAGGCTCAGACCCGGTGTGGTATCTCTGGCAGGAGATTTAACTTTAGGATATAATGATGATAAAGGAGAACCTGGTGACGATATAGGTACATTTACGAATGCTATAGGTAAAGATATATTTAAACCTTATAGTGAAGATGCGCCAATAATGAGTACTCCATTAAAGCCTCTAGCGGAATTACCTGGATCTAAATGGATCGGCGATCAATTTACTACATCATGGCCCACTAACGTATATGATGCTTATGAAGGAGCAGGTATTCCACAAGCTATAGCAGCAGCATTAACGGGCGGGTTAGGTAGTGGAAGTGCAACATATGATCCATTTGAGCAAGAAACTGATGAATACCGTGCACCATATAAGAGCATTAAAGTACCATTAAAACCGAAGAAAAAGAAGAAGAGGGGCGGAGGGATTGGTTAGTTATTCTAATTTACCTAATGTTTCTTCGTATTTTTTATTAAGAGCTTCTATTTCTTTTTGTGTTATAAATTTTAACTTTGTTGGTTGTATAGGTGTTGGTTGCCCTACGGGACAATATCCATCTATATGTGCTGATAGTACAAAGCCGCAACCTGTTCTAGCACATTTCTCTTGTAGGGCGTGAGGAACAATAGGTTCACTAGCGTATGTTTTATGCTCCGTATGTGGACCATTTATTACACAGTATCTTTGAGAATCTTTAAAATAATAGGTACAGAGTACGGGTATCACAGGTACTTTATCCTTCTTTTCTATCTCTCCACAATAGGGACATAAATTACTTCCCCATTTAGCGTCTATCATTAGGTCACAGTTAGGACAGAATATGTGGTTACGTACCGCCTTGGTCGTTACACTTTTGTCCTTATGTAGTCCCTCTAGTGCCTCGATCTTGTCAAGGAAGGAGGTTATATATTTTGCTTCAATACTTACTGTACCTAAATACATATCAGTATGATCCCTCAACCATTTTCTCCATACTTTAATATCTTCTAAAGTTTGTACTGACGCTTTATCAACAGCTTTAGCTATTTCCTCCTTAACAATTTCTCTCATCCTATCTTCTAGAACTTCTGCATATTTGGTCATCCTTCTATTACCTTAGGTCTTGTATCGGTCTTGTATCTCTTCTATTTAATTCTCCTAATAATTCATAAAAATGATCCCAACAGTAAAGAACGGATAAATCAATATCATCATCATTACTTAAAACTTCTTTATCAATTCTAATAGTAATAGTTGCTTGAGTTACACCTTTACAAATACTACACATACGTCTGCCAGGAAAGCTATTAATTGCCAGGTATGGTAGATTCATTTCTTTTTCTTCTCCTTCAATTTCCGCTTCACATCTTCTTGTGCTTCCTTCGTAAGTCTATAACCTATCTCCTCGTCCATAGTTACAATTTCAACTGATCCTCCTTGGACCAGTGTTTCTATAGCCTCGTTTAAATCCTTAGCTGTAAATTCTCCTCGATTCTTATTTAACAATTGCTTACGTGTCATAGCATAAGCCGGCGACCGTATTAGTTCTTGAATAATCAAAGCATAATGCGATCTATACTTGCTAGTCCCTGCTTGTCTGCTTATAACTAACGTATCGCTTATGATCGGTAGCACCAATTCCATTGCATCAATCACATGCTTTTCAGTGATTAGCAGATCATCTCGCTCAATAAGAGACAAGCACATTGCGACCTTCAAGATGTGTGTTCGAACGCGATTTACGAATCCAGTTTTATCATTATATTTAGTAGTATGAAAAGGATAGTACCATTCATTATATACTTCTTTAGCTTTATTAGTCATATGCATAGGTCCAGATAGTTGACTTATCTCTTTTAATCTAACTGCAAATCTACTATAATCTATCTCCATATTATCATCATCATCTTCTTTATTCATTAACGAATTAAGCTTACCTACCTCGGTTTCATGGACACAAATGGTCCGAGAGATAAATCCTCCCTTAATATCAGTCTCACTAATCTTGCCTGTTAACTGTTCCATATTAGATGCAGCGAACATAGAGAGATAGACATTACGTAGACGGTCGATACCTTTCCTTAATGTATTCTCCCATATATCTAGTGCATCTGTATCATAAAGTTCTGTTAGGATACGTAGAGCAGCAGGATTATCTACTAATAAGTTTCCAAACTCTCCACTTATTATCCCTGCCTCTGCAAACTTAATGACATTACCACTCTCTAATGTTATTGCCTTGCCAATAGTTTCAATGATAGCTTCAATAGAGTTTCTGCCACTTACTACACGAACCACTCCTGATAATCGTAATAATTTCGTAGCCATTGTTATTGGAAACTGTTTGCCCAAGCCACTCTCTGCTATAATCATTACGTACATATTGGGATAGGTCTTCATAAGCCCACGCATATTCAACCATATTTTGCGCTTTGTACATGCTGATACACAATATAGAGCGGCCCATAATTTGAAGCGTACTGGTGATTCTGCTTCCTTCGTTGCTTCTAATAATGAGTCTAACCATTCATAACCACCTTCTTCATGTTCCATTAGTTTTGCAACGTTTTAGTGTTTCTAATATATGATCCTTTACCATTGCATCTGCATAAATCTCGAGAAGTACTTCTATAAATCGTAGACGTTCAAAAGGAGAAGCGTTAGAATTAAGAGCTGTTTGTAGGATACGGTTAGATATTAGGGAGAGAACTTTTTGCTTTCTTACTTCCTCCATTTCTTCATGTCCTTATAATTCTCACCATACTCAAAATCACAGGGGATAACTATAGGGTCGCGGGGTAAAGAGCAACGAGATAAATCCATAGGTGTTTGATATATCTCTTGTATGATAGGTTGATAATCTTCAAAATCTTTAAGCGTCGCTTGAAACATGAAACTATCGTGATCTTCTTTTAGAATCTCGAGATTATGTATGGCTCGTTTGCATTCCACCGCACTAAATTTGTTATGGTCGGTAACACTTGCGGCGGGAATATAGCTGTAGTAAAGATTTGGATCCCATAACCCAAAGAATTGCCTTGTTCGTCCACTAGCTGCAATAAGTGTACGCTTGTTTTTATTAATCGCACTAATCACATCCTTCCAAAACACATCAGGAATGTTAGGACTCTTAGCTAGAAAGATGCGTCTAAACTCCTTACACTCTGCGGTTGATACAGTTAAGTTTATGTGGAACTTTCTTGCGAGCTTATTGATAGTAGCTTGAAGGGTTTTCCATTGACAGAAATATGCGAGTGCGTGTCCTGTAGTTTTACCGATAAATCGTTCAGTAATAGGATCAACCCCGATCGGGTCCATAGGGTTATCTGGATCTTCTTTTCCGAAGTACCAACTTGCTGTAATACTATGAATGTCTTTTCCAAGTCTGAATACCTCCTGTCTGAAATGGTCCTTAGCTAACGCAGCAACTACTCTTGCATCTGCCTGACTCATATCTACCTGAAAGAATAGTTTACCCTTATCTGGTATTAATGGTTCTCTCATTTCACTTCCTATATCACCATGCTTAGTAAAGTTCTGAAACTGATGACCTAGTTTTGTAGGTCTTTCGGGTGGCTTGACGATATTAAATGATGTTCTGCCAATCGCGGCCCCATTAATATTACAAATAGAACGAGTACGACCATCGTAATCTGGAGGAGACTTAAGGGGACCTTTGATAGTTCTACGAACCTTTCGAAGTTCCAAAAGATCTGATATAATAGAATAAGCCCTAAGATTATTATCTTTAATAAGAGGTAATAGCCCAACAAGAGTATCATCTTTGGTGTTTTTCCTGGTGGGTAAAGCCAAGTCATCGAACAGAAGTTTCCGTACTTTACGATAGCTTCCCAATTCTTTGTCAAATTCAAATCCAGCAGCACTATTGAGTGAGTTAACAAGTTCTACCTCCAAGAGTTTGTATTGTCTTAGAACTCTATCCCTGACAATTAAATCATATGCTATACCTCTCTCTTCCATTTCCATATAGAAAGGAGAAAGTGGCATAATCATATCGAAGAAGAAGCGATCTAACTTACGCTCCTGTAATTCGGCTAACATCTTACTATATATTTCAAACGGTACGCATACATCCTTAGCGTTATATAATAGAATACTATGAAAATCTTCTTTACTAGGATCGTATTCTGCTAGTTCATCTTTATAGTATGGTTCCTCTGTCCACACAGAGGTTAAGAATTGCATAGACTTTGGAAACTCTGGATATAGGATATGTGCTGCCATACCTGTATCAAAGTGGAGTTGTGCGCGTATATTAAATGCGAATGGTTTGTATAGTTTCTTCCAATCAAATTTAAAGTTCTGTCCTATAATTAATAATTCTGGATCGCCTAATATCTCTTGTACTAATCGAATGAGTTTTACTTGCTCGAGATCATCTATAGCAGTACGAGAATCAATATTAAGTAAAGGGATTGACATGCCATGATAAGCATTAAAGGCGAACCCAATACAAGTAGGTATGCAAGTACCTTTAGTGGTTTCAATATCCACACTAACGACTTTGAAATCTCTATATAAATCGAAGAACCGTCTGGCGTCAGTAAGAGAAGTTGCGTATTCGTATTGCCTCTGAGGGAGTCTAAACTCTCTAAACTTTGACTGATTGATAGCGCGTCGAATATCATTTGTAATATACGCTCGGGCACTATAGCTAAAGACTTTAGTTTCACTAGACTCGGACCGTAATAGAGCAGCAGGATGATATGTAGCTACTACTTTTATCTTCGGATCGAATACGCAAGAGAGAATTGATCCTCTCCATTTTTTGATTCCTTTCTTTCCTGTTACAGCCTTAAATGCGTGTTCACCTAGAGCAAGGATACATTTAGGTTCCATAGATATAACTTCATTACGGAGGATTTCTATATCCTGAAAGGGCTTACGGCCTACAGATTTAAAATTCTTAAGTTTATTTTCTGGTGGACGACGCTTCTCTACATTTGTGATATAACAATCGTCGAAGTTACCGCCTGCATCTTTTAATAATTCTCGAGCTAACTTTCCTGATCTACCATTCTTGCTAAATGGTCTACCTTCGTGATCTTCTTCTTCTCCTGGTGCTTCACCTACTATCATTAGTTCTGCATCTGATGGACCATAACCTCCTACGAAATTTGGATTGTATTCTTCGGACATTGCCTACTCATATTCTTCTCTACAACTCTTACAAGTTCTTT
>Ga0137462_1000080_pt1 | contig 11244 bp, 14 predicted proteins | sample EasRivERMGT769_2_FD_102303 | JGI IMG/M metagenome (GOLD analysis project Ga0137462, IMG submission 102303) | Soil microbial communities from meander-bound floodplain in the East River, Colorado, USA - East River MetaG ERMGT769_2 | ecosystem: Environmental > Terrestrial > Soil > Floodplain ... | reverse complement strand
GTCAAGTCTTCACGTAAACCACGCAGTTGGTACGTCTGCGCGGTACCACCTAGTACTGCCATGTGAGAGCTCCGATCGAAAAGGGTTCATTGGAGCCACTGCGCAACAATGCGAGCGGCGTTTTCGACCGTCGGCGCTTTATCGAATCGATCGGCCAGCTGGGTCATCCGCGAGCCGTTGGTCGCGGTACGACTGCTGCCGGGGCGTTGTACTTGCGGTGCTGGGGCGGGAGTTCGCTTTGCGTTGGCGCTGGCGACGGCGGATTGTCTTTCCGACGCCTCCATTGCCGCGAGAGCGAGCTTGATGGCGCGATGATCGATGCACTCGACAATCTCCTGATCCCCGAAGCCGAAGCCTCGGAGGAACTGGCCTAGCCGACCGCCGATTTCCTGCGCCTGTCGCGGGTCCGCAAATTCCGGCCGCTCTGCGACCAGCTGTTGATGCGAGAACCGCTTTTGCTGCTCCCTGTTTTCCGCCGCTTGCTGGGCCGAAATGTACTGGATGCGTTGCACCTCGCCTTGAATCTGCTGGTGCTGCTGCTGCAACGAATTGTATTCGGCCGAGAGGCGCACGTATTCTGCGGGGTTTTCCGCAGCAATCTGCGTCCAGTTTGTGCTCGCGAGTTCACGAGCTCTGGGCAGCAGGGATTGCCCTAGTACCTCAAGGGTTTGCTGATATTGCACCCGATCGTTGGCGGCCTGTTCGAGACGCGGCGTCACGATGCGCTCGTACTCGGCCCGTTCTTGCGTGGCGCGGGTCACCGCAGCTGCCATCTCGCTGTCCCGACGCCGGATGATTTCCTGCGCGGCGGGTGGCAGCGTCTGCCAGGTTTCGCGATCCGTGCCGTTCCATCCTGCCGGCGGCTCGATGGGCGCTGCTGGCGCTTCGGGCTCGCTGTCGGGTTCGTCGTCGGTGGGCGGGCTCTCATCCGCTCCGACATCATCGGAAGCAGGCTCGGCGCCGGCCTCCGGTGATTCTGTGGTGTCGCCGTCGTCCTCGCCGTCGAGCATCCGGGCAAGCGCGCCGGCGACTTCGTGTTCGGTGTGGGTGACGCCCTCGGGGGCGGGCGCAGCACCGCTATCGGGCGCTGCCGGTGCGGCGGCCCCGTTGGGCATGTCGGACATGAGGTGTTTCCTATGCGGCCACGATTCGTTCGCGGACTAACCAATTCTGCTCAGCGCTTGCGCGGCGTGCTCTTCTTGAGGAGGCCGCTCTTCTTGTCAGCCTGGTTGAAATCGCGCGCGACGGATTGCGAGATCCCGACTTTCTTGGCGAATTTCGGATCGTGCGCCGCAGCTGCCATCAACCGTCCCTGCGCCTTATTTTTGCTCGGCATGCCTGCCTCCTACGCCGCCCAGTCCCGCTCCTCGTCGCGCCGCTGGCGCTCCAACTCCACCCGGTTCGCATCGCCGAGGAAGTTCCGCAGCTTCGCCTCGATCTCCCGCAGCGCGCAGTGCAGCCGGTAGAGCGCCTCCCGGCCCGCCTCGTCGCCCAGCTTGGTGGCCCGCCAGCGCTCGGCGAGCTCCTCGTCCACCACGTCGATCGCCAGCTGGAACACTTCGTCGTCGAGGATCCGCCGGGCCTGCTCGCCCAAGAGCGTCGTCGAGCGGGCGATCTGGGGGGAGATATTGCCCTGGCCGCGGCGGCGCAGCCGGGCGAGGAGATGCGGCGCGATCATGAGCCCTGTGTCCCTGTTGGCGCCGATGAACTATACTGCGAGCCATGAATCAAAGGATCGCCCTCGCGCTAGTGCGCAAGCACGGCTATCTCAACGAGTTCGCTTCGATGAGCGACACCTGGTTTGTTGCTCACAACGTCCCAGCAGAAGAGACATCCGACTCGCCACTGATCCCCACAAACACGGCGCTCAAACTGATCAGCGGCGAGAATGCTCCGCTTGAGAAACTCGGGCGGGCCGCGCCTGATGAGGAAGACCCCACATTCCGGGTCACCTGGTACGCCCCTAAATCAGCGGCACCTCACCGCGAATAAACCGTTTGAGGGTCAAGGCCGGGTCTTCCCCCAGCTTCTTAGCGGTGGCGCGAACCCGCCCCTCCAGGGAAGACATAAACGACCCCATGCTGCTGGGCGATACCCCGGTTTCAGCCGCCCCGCCAAGCCATTGTGACGCCTGATACTGGCCGGTCGTCAGCCCCAGATTGCGAGCCTGCTCCTGCTCCAGCCGCTCCAGCCAACCATATTCAGTCTTGGCTGGCATGTCTTTGCCCAACCCCCACAAACGAACATTGTGAACGTCGGCTGTCAGTGGTTGCTGGTTGCCAAGCAGGTTCTGGACAAAACTTGGCGGCTTCGGATTCTTCAGAACATCGAACCCGCCACTAAGCAGAACATCCCTGGCGTTCATAACGTGCGAGCCTTGCGCTAGGTGGCCGTACGGCTGCGGCAACGGCTGCGTCGGGGTCCAGTTTCCCAACTTGCCGGTCGCGGGGTCCGGCGGCCGCCAAACTTCCGGCAAAGGCTGGCCTGTAGCGTCCAAATGGTAATAGTACGAAGCGTTCCTAGCGTTCTCTGGCACTTTGGAGCGCGGTGAGGTGGCGCCAACCAAGTTGATATATTTCTGGTAGGCTCCCCGTCCTGCCTCGGCACCAAGTTCCTCTTGGAAAGACCGCAGCAGATCCTCGGTGTTGTACCACTCGCGACCACCCAGCGGGATGCCGGCTTTTGCCACCTCGTTAACCCTGGCAACATTCTCAGGTGCCGCCAACGGCAGGATATTCTCAGGAACCCCACGGGGCGGAACATACCGCTTGATGTCGAATTGCGGCACATCTGGCACGCGCGCCATGTCGTCGTAGCGAAACAATCGCAGCGTGCCGGCTTCATCCGCCAACAAACCGGGGATTACCCCTGCCGCCTCGCGGGCCAGCGGCGCCACGGCCCGAGTCGCCGCGGCCCCGGCTTTGGCTACCGGCAGTGCCATGCTGGCGGCCTGCGCCGCGCCCCAGGCGCCCTGTCCAACGGCCGGCAGATACTCTCCGCGCTGATACGCCTGGTACGCCTGCTGCATGTCCGGCAGCCCGGTCATGCCATATGCTGCGTTCTGCGCCGCCTGCAGTTGCGCCGCTGCCTGCACCGGCTCCCACGCGCCCGTCCGGGGGTTCTGCCGCATCGGCTGGTCGAACACTCCCGGCGCCGGAGCGGGAGGGGTAAGGAAGTCGAACCCGGCCAAGGCTCAGTCGCCCGGTGATGCCTGCGGTTGCTGCTGCGCCATCTGCGCCTCGCGGGCGATCCGCGCCTCGCTCTCGCGCTGTTGCATGTCAGCCTTCATCTTCGCGATCGCGAGATCGTGCTGCAGCTGCAAGATCTCCAGCTTGTACCTGTTCTCGGCGTCTTTCTGTTCCAGGGCCATGCGGAATGCCGCCTGCTCACGCTCCAGCTGCATCTCGGTATTTGCCCTGTCCCGCTCGATGGCAACCTCTTGCTTTGCCTGCTCCCCAGACACGGCAACAGTCGCCATAGCCTTCTGCTGGTTCATCTGCTGCTGGGCTTCCATCTTCATTTTCTGCAGCTGCATCTGGCCTTGGACTTTGGCCATCTCCGGGTCGGGCTTTTGCTCGGGCGGCGGCGTCCCGGCCGGCGGCGGTTGTGATGGATCGGCGAAGAAGCTTTCTTTGAACCCCATCCCGATTTCGGTGAGCCGCTCCAGCGCGTCGAAGACATTCTTCGGGTAGACGAGCGGGCCGCTGGGCCCGCCCTGCAGCTGCACGATCCCATTTTGCAATTGCAAGATCGCCATCAGATCCTGCGTGATCTTATCGCGGCTGCCGGTGCCCAGCCCGACGTTGACGGATACATCGAGCTCCTCGCGCCACAGCGACGGGTCCATCGTCAGCGGCTTGCCCGTCACCATGACCACGCGGGCCTGCTGCTGGTGGCGCCGTACCAGCCCGAGGATGCCGCGCACCAGTTCCTGGACCGAGCGGCCGAGGATGCGGGCGATGAGCTCGCAGCGCTGGCTCGCGGCGGCCTGGATCAACGACACTCCAGTAGCCGTCTTGTTCAGATCGTCGGGATTGAGGCCCTGATTGTGGCGCGCGACGCCGCTTCGTACTTCCATCGTCTGGTCGAGATATTCAACCAGCGGGAAGGCGCTGCCGGCAACGAACGGCGTGATGTGCGGCACGATGCCGGCGGGATCGCGTGCCCGGATGATGCCGCCGGGCTGCGAATGCAGGATGTCGTGCTGGGTGTTTTCGTTACTCGCGTTGTCCCCCACGATGATGCGGGGATTGTTCGTCAGGTAGATGTTGTCCAACATCTGGCGCAGCAGTGCCGTCTTGATGCGCTGCAGATCCATGACCAAATCGGCCATGCTGAGGCTGGATGATAGGGTGTGCGGCATCGGCACGGGTGTCCACCACACCAGCGGGATCTCGTCCACCGCCTCGATGTCGGGCTTGCCGTCGCGCCGTAAGAGCACCCGCGTCGCGTCGTTGACGGTCATGACTTTGCAGAGCTCGGCGATGCCGTCCTGGTTGTAGTCCATCAATAAGTAAGATTCTTCGCAATAGACGGTCTTCATACTTTCGTCGACCGGGTCATCGAACAGGCCGGCGGGCGGGGTCTGCCGCTGCAGCGCTTCGTCGGGGCTCAACGCACCGCCCTCGCCGAGGCATTCGCGGATGCTGTCCTCGTCGTAGCCGTCCTGCAGCAAGTCGGAGAAGGTGCGAGCCCGCTTGTGGCAGACGAATGGCATATAGCCACGCTTACAGCGTGGCGAGAACACGATCTCCTCAGGAGGAACCCCTTCCAGAACGACGCGGCTGTCCTCAGTGGTTATCTGCAAAGTGCAGTCGTGCAACGCGCCAAGCGCGGGGTCGGTGTACTCCCGGCTTTCCAATACCTCGACCTGGCCCTTGGCGGAAAGCTCGGCATATTTCGCCTGATACTCGATCGGCGTCAGCCCGGTGTAGCTCTCCGTCTCCTGGGTGACTTTCTCCTGCCACCAACGCTTGATCCAGCCGATCTTGGCGAGGAGGCCGTCCTTGATAAAATCCAGGAGGAGCGAGAACCCGTCGTTATCGCGATACCAGATCTGAGTGATGTACTCGGTGGCGGTTTCAGCAGCCTGCGCTTCGGCCTCGCCCGGCTTGGTCGGCTCAACAATGGCGATACGATCGCTCGCCAAAAAGATCCGAGCCAACGCCGGCAAAACCCACTCGACTACCTCTAGTACATTGCGAGCCACCAGCGTCGAGTGCCCGCTCCGCTCCGTGCCCAGAGGTTTCCCGTGGTAATAGGACAGAGCCTCCGCCCGCGCCGCCGATAATTCGTCGCCATCCTGGCCAACGGCGTCCTTGAGTTCCGCCGATATGATCGCCAGCACGTCCTCTTCGGACATGGTGCCGCGGCCACGCCCCTTCGGCTCGTCCGCCGGGGTGTGGCGAGCGCTGGGGAACGGCCCCCGGATGACGGCGGCATCAGACATTTGCTACCGGCGCTGCGCTTGCGGCTGCGGGCGCGGCGAGTCCAGCCGCACTTCGAGCTCGGTGTAGAGTTGCGACAGGTTCCGCAAGCCCCCTTCGGCTGCTGCCAGGCGCACCTCGAGCTCCTCGATGCGCCGCTCCAAAGCCCGCACGAAGTGGATCTCGGCGATCGAGCTCATGCGGCATCGGCCCCCTCGACCTGGGCGTTCTCCTGTGGTTCGCCGCCGGTGAGCCGCTCCATCCGCTGCTCCAGTTCGCGGATCTCCGCCCGTGCGGCGGCGAGCTCTGCTTCGAGCTCGCGCACCCGCTCCTCCGCCGGGGTTTGCATCACTTCCTCTCCGCCGGCTTCGGCTGCTCCGCCGGCTTGGCGGCCGGCTCGTGCAGCCGGGTGGCGGGACTGCCGCCCTCGGCCGGCTTTGGCGCATCGGCCGGCTTTGGCTCCCCGGACACCACCTTCGGCACATCCGGGGCCCGCACGTACTCGTTCTTCTCCGTGTCAAAAACCACCGGCTGGTCGAGCGGCAAGATCGGGTTGGCCGCTGCCCGGGTAGCACCGCCTTCTTGAGACAGACGCATGGCTTCGATCAGCTTGGAGATGTCAGACATGGGGTTATCCTCTCGCTTGGGTTTCAAGTGCTTCGACGCGCGCCTTCAGCGCCTTCAGCTCAGCGACGACAACGAACCCGTCGGTGTCCTGAAAGTGGTGGGCGAACACGGTGCCGAACGTCGCAATATCGCCATTGATATTGGCAACGCCGGAAACAAACAGGCTGGCGCCGGAAACCTGGCCGCTGGCCACAACAGTTGCCCCGGAAACCTGACCAGCGGCGGCGACAGCGCCATTGCTGCTGACGGTATTGCCGGTAATCGTATTGCCGGTAATCGTGCCGGCAGCCGAGATATTGCCATTCGAATTAACGGTGCTGCCGGTGACCGTGCCGGCTGAGACGGTCGTGGCATTGACGGCGCCGGCGTTGATGGTATTACCGTCGATGATATTACCGTCGATCGTGCCAACCGCGATAAGGTCCCCGACATTGTTTATCGTAACGGTGGCCGTCCCGGCGTTGTTCTGAAATAGGTGGCTGTCGGCCCGATATAAGCTAGTCGCGCCGTACAGCCCCAGCGCGAGTTGGCCGTCGCCGTCATAGATCAGATGCGCATTGTCGCCGCTGCGCTGCGCAAAGAGGGTGCCCTGGATCAGGTGCTGCGGCGTGTCGACCGCCCCCCCCACCGCCATCCGTCCGGCGGCGGTCACGCTCAACACGTTCCCCGCGCCGCTGTTGGCGAGGTAGGAGAGCCCGCCATTGGCGTACCATGTCCAAGTGGCGGACACCTGGTCCCGGTCGCCGTACACATAACCCGCCCCCGCGCCGCGGCTGGCCACGAACCCGGCCGCCGCGTGGTAAACCTCCAGCGCGTTGCTGATGTTGCGCAGCTGCACGCCCGACAGCGCCATCCCGCCGGTGCCGTTGATCGCGACGTTGCCGGTTACCGTGCCGCCGGCCAGCGGCAGGTAGGGCAGCGCCAGGGTGCCGGCGACGATCTGGTCGTACATGCGGCGAAGACTACCCATCATCGCGCGCATCGTATTGTTTACTTGGGCCGGCATCATGCCTTCAGGCGCCCCCACCGGTGGCGCCGCATTATTGTCGTCGTCTACCGGTGCCCAGTCGATTACTTCAGCCATACTGTATCACCTTTGGCTTAAACCGGGTATCGCGATATGTCAGCGCCTCCTCAGCCGTCTGTCCCGCGCGTAATCGCTTAGCGATCGTCTTGCGATCAATGCCGGTCCGCCGCGCCCACTCTGTAGCGCTGTGTGTTTCAACCCCCAACGTCAACAACACGTTATTCCGGCGGTTATTCTGCTGAGTCTTCTGATCAACCCAGCGACAATTGCCCGGCTCGTAATGACCATCCGTATCAATCCGATCCAGCGACATACCAAGCGGTGGCTCACCCATGTCGGCAAGGAAATTCACGAAGTCCGCCCAGCGCTCGCACACCCGGATGCCCCTACCGCCATACGCTGCGTACTTTGGTAGATTAGGATTGGTGCACCGCTGCAACATACCGGTCCACGAGGTATATGCCCGGCTGTGTTTTACTCGCGGGTTGTGGCCGTGCTTGGTCGACCGCTCGCGTGTCACGTCAGCATGCAGGCAGCCACAGGACCGCGTCTTCCCCGAGTTCAGCGCGTCCGTCTTAACCCGGCTCTCCCTGCCGCAATCGCACCGGCAGCGCCAGAACGAGCGGCCCACATACGCCTGCACGACAAGCCGGCCGAACCGCTTTCCCACAATATCTATTGGAACCCACGGCATCTAAACGAACCCATAGTTTGGATAAATAATTGGCTGCGGCTTTGAAGCATTGCGCACACCGGCCAAAGACCAATAGCGAAAACTGTCTGCCCCGTGACTTGCCCAGTCATGATATGGTCTGTCGAGAAACGTCTTTCTCTTCTCATCCCAGTTTCTTCTATATGAACGGAGCGCGTCAATACCTCGACTGCAATTGTCCTTGTCAAACCAAACCCCGGGCAATGTCTGCCGCACCGCGTTGATGCCGTCTTCGATCCGCTGCGCCGGCACGATGGTGGTGCGAAGGATCCCGAGCGAGTTCATGACCTCGAGCCGGCTCTTGCCCGTCCCGAGCTCGCGCACCTCGGCGTCGTGCGGCAGGACGTGCTCGCCGTACTTGTAGGGAAACTTATCAAGTTCGCGCACGTACCAGTCGATTCCGACCCCGCTGTTTTCCAGATAGCGGATCGCCCGCGTCTCAGTGCCGACCATTTGGAAAAACCAGATGGCCGTAGCGTCCCCGATGCCCAAGTCGTACGAAAGATGAACAGGCAGCCGCGGCTCGTGCGGCACCCGGCAGAGCCGCCCCTCGGCCTCCGCATCGTCCATCATCCGGCCGTAATACGAACCGGGGATACCGGCCGTAAAGCTGCACATGTACTCCTGCTGGTATCTATTTTCCCCGTCGTCCGGGCCGTACTCCCGCGCCATCTCGCGGCGCTCCACCTCCAGCGCCTTCGCGGTGAACACCCCCGTGTCGTTGGCCGTCAGCACCTCGGCAAACCAGGTGTCGTCATCCTTCGCGGCATCGTAGATCTGCGCCGCGTGATTGCGGCCGCGGGGCGTCGTGATAAACACCGCCCAGCCGTTGTTCTCTAGCAAGATCGGGCGGATGTAGCCCCAGGCGTTGGGATCGGCCAGCGCGTATTCCGAAAACACCACCCCGATCGGCGGCGAGCCCACCAGGCTGTTGTAGTTGTCCGAGCCCACCAGCTGCCAGGTGCTGCCGCTGCGGAAACGGATAAACATTTCGTTCTCGCGCGTCACCTCTCGCAGTTCCGGCGGAAAGGCTTCGTCGATGCGGCGCTTGCCGGTGTGCGGGTTGACCGATTCCCAGATGGCTTTTCTGGCCTGCGCGGCCTCCGGCAGCAAATGCCAATAGGTGCCGACGCGGCGGTGGGCGGCTACCGCGGTCCAATGCAACAATACATCGTCTTTGACAACCCGCGCGCCGATGCCAGATGGCAACAGCGCGCTTACCTCCTTTCTCCAGGTGGTTCCACAGCCCCTGCTGGTAAGGGCGTGGCCGCCATCCGTTCGGCAATCCTATTCGCATTAAACCTGGCCCCAGCCCGCGCCCGTGTACGCTAGGCTCACCCACGACCAGTTAAACGCGATCTCGACACTCGCCGCGCCGTCGATCGTGACCACCCCGCCGGTCACCGTGATCGGCCAGGTGGCCGAGTTGCCCGCCGCATCCTTGATCGTCAGCAGCTGGCCGGTGCTCGGACTCGCCGGCAGGTCAATCGTGCAGGGTGCCGTGTGCTGCACCAGCACCAGCCCGGTCGTCTCCGCCGCCAGCGCCGCGCTGCCGGTCACCGTCTGCCACGCCAGCACGCCGCTTCCCGGCAGCCCAGGCGGCCCCTGCGGCCCGGTAGCGCCAGTCACCACTTCGACGACCTGCACCACCTGCTCGGCCGGCCGGATCACCTCGACGACCAGCGGATCCCCGCCCTGCACCTCGACCGTGGTCAGCGCACTGGTCATTTAGCGTACACCGTGAAGTTGGCGCCATTACAGATGCCGCCCACCAGGTTGCTGCCGCCGCCCGCAATCGTCGCACCCCAGGCAGCGGTGTTGCTGTCGTTCACCGTGACGCGGGCATTGAGGCCGGAGAGGCCGCACGGCACGATATTGGCAAAGGCTGCATGGGTGTCGGTCACTTCCCGGATTTTCGCCCCGGCCCCAAACACCAGCGAGGTCGTCACGCTGTAAGAATTTTCAGCTACCCGGATATTATATTCGCCGGCAGCCCCCAGATGGATGCCCCATTCCAGGCCGACGAACGAATTACCGCGGATGCTGCTGCTCGCGCCGCCGCTGCCCGGCCCGCCTACACTGATGCCGATCAACCCGGTCTGCGACCCGTATTGCACGATCTGATTATTCAGAACCAGCGCGTCGTTCATCGCCGCGAATTGCATGCCAATGCCATTGCCGACATCCATGATTAAGAGGTTGCCGTAAATGTTCGTGAGTGACGCTGCGCTGGATATGCAAGTAACCACACACTCGAAGGCACTGCCGGAAATCACCAGTTGCGAGGTGCCGGTAATGCTGGGAACCGAAACGCCATGGTTGTTTATGACGAAGTTCGATTGCGCCACCGTCAGGCCTTGCGTATGAGTGCCGGCCACGATCGCGGTATCGAGGTAGGACAGGTTGACCCCGGCGAAATTGTAGCTGACCGAATAGTTGACCGGGTCGCCGGCGAGTTTGACCCCGGTGACCCCAGCCAGCGGGAAGCCGCCGGTAAAAGGCCCGTGGACCAGCACCCGGTTGAAGTTGACGTTGCTGACCTGGTTGAGGTCGACCCCGGTGGTGAAGCCTTGCGTCCCGCCGTATCCGCTACAGCCGCGAATCGCGATATCCTGCAATTTGTTGATCGCGCTGTCGGCCGGTTTCGGAATGCCGGACGTGCTCAGCCGGATACCGGTCGTGCCGGCGTTCTGGCGCGCGTCGCACAGCCCGAAAGCCTCCAGGCTGACGCTTGACGCTCGCCCGCCATAGGTCAGGTCGAGCCCATAAGCGCCAGTGACCCGAAGGATGCTGGAATCGGGGCCGGCGCCGACGATTCTCAGCGTCCTGCCGTCCGGGATCGTCGCCACAGCCCCGCTAACCAGAGCCGGCCCGGCGCCCGGCGGCAGCAGCAGCGTCCCGCCTCCTGCCGCAGCCCACGCCACCGCCGCGCTGAACGCCGACGAGGAGTTCGTCACCCCATCGAACTTCACGCCCCAACCGCGTATGTCCGCCCCCGCCGCATCGAACACCGCCAGCCAGCACTTGCCATCGCTGCTCGGAACTTGGCTACCGCCATCACCTGCCCCTGACCCTAGCGAACACGCGCTGGTGCTCGGGCGGTAAAACTGTGGCGGCGCATCGCCCGCAGCGCCGTGAGAGTTGCGCCACACCCCGCCCGGATAGGCTGTGCTGCTGGCCTGGCCCAGCGCGGCGTTGGTCGCCACAAACGCCGTCGTGCTGCGGCTCACTGGGTCCGGCACTTGCTGCGCGTACACCGCCCCCGGGGCTGGCAGGCTCAGCGCCCCGGCCAGGAGGAGGGCAAGGGCACGGGTCATCACGGGCTCGTAATCGTCACGGAGCACTGCACATTGGCCGCCGCCGCCCCGGCGCTCGCCACCAGCTTGATCGCCTGCCGGCCGCCACCCAGCGTGATGTGCGTCGTATCGAGGCAACTCCGCCCGGCATCGGCT
>Ga0137462_1000074_pt1 | contig 11477 bp, 9 predicted proteins | sample EasRivERMGT769_2_FD_102303 | JGI IMG/M metagenome (GOLD analysis project Ga0137462, IMG submission 102303) | Soil microbial communities from meander-bound floodplain in the East River, Colorado, USA - East River MetaG ERMGT769_2 | ecosystem: Environmental > Terrestrial > Soil > Floodplain ... | reverse complement strand
TCACTTCACGCAACAAGTTCACCACGGGTGGGACGTCGCGATCGAGCGTGGGTTCATCGGTGAAGATTTCCCCGGTATAAAAACCGAGACGCAGATGCCGGACCGACTCTCCCTTCCACCCAAAGTAACCCCACAGGCATTCCGCCTCCCATTCGCGGCACATCCCCTTCACCCGCTGGATCGGCCCCGGGTCCTTTGTGCCCGGATACGCCGACTCGAAGTACTCGATCAGTTCCTCGATGCGAGCGCGGATGTTGGCCGGGTCGCTGTCGTCGTAAACCTCCATCAGATTCCGATAAAGTCTCCGCATCTCCGCATCGTCCTGCACGAGACGCGAATCCGCCGCCACGCCGTCCAAGTAATGCCAGACGTCGGCGTTTCGGAATGCGGCGTCGGATGGATCGAAGTAGCCCCCGGCCACTAGTTTCGCAAAAGAAACCGACGACATGAAATCCTTGAGCTTGCGAGCTTGACGCAGCATGAAGGCGTTGGTCACCGCAGTGAAGCCGCTCGTGAAGGTGGTGAAAAAGTGCTGCGTGCTGTGCTCGCGGACGTGGCGGACGATGAGCGGGAGGCAGCCGAGTATCAAATCATCGTGGTGCGGCTCGGTGTGGAGGAACACGCTGTCGCGATATGCCGTTGTCCCCGCCTCGATTTTCTGCTTGAGGCGGTGGAGCACACGATCGCACATCTCACGCGCGCTTCCGGGGCGCTTCTCGAGGAGCGTTGCCGCCAGCGGGTGCGCCCGAAAATCGCTCTCCCGTAGCATGTCGAGCGGTTTGCCGGTCGCGAGCGAGAGATCGATGACGATTCGATCCACGTCGGCCTCGCCGACAACGTCTGCGTCGCGGAGCGTTACGAGTTGCCGCGCTTCGAGCAGTTTGGCTGCTCCCTGCGTGAGATAGAAGCGCGCGTTGGGAAGCCCCTGCAACACGGTCGCCGGGTAGCGGACGTGCCGCTCGCTCTCGATGGCATCGCGCACGATGCCCGCCTTGGCCTCTCCGGCGGCGATGATGATCGCCGTGCAGCCGGCATTGTGAGTGATGGTCGACAAACCGATGGTGATCACCAGGCGCTTTCTCGCCACCTCGATGCCACCCAGATCGGTCGCCGCCGCGGCCTGGGTCTCGTAGTTGACCGCCGTCAACCGCGTGGTCGAATACAGATCGGAGCCGCGCACGTTGAATCCGATGTGTCCGTCGGGGCCGATTCCACCGAGGAAAAAGCCCACCCCCCCGAGCACGCGGATGCGCTGCTCGTACTCCGTGCACCACTCGTCGACCTGCAGCAGAACGTCGCGCTGCAATTCCTCGCGCGGTGAGGCCGGCACACGGTAGCGAAGGGTCAGATCCACCTCGCCGCCGGGCCACCCCGTCTCGAGACTCTCTCGCGGTGGCACGCCGATGCGGGCGCCGTCGATCAACAACGCGCGTTCGGGATCCAACCCCAGTTGGCCGATGTAGTAGCGATTGACGTAGTGATGGAAGCTGTTCTCGCGGAGCGGATCGATCGGATAGAACTCGTCGATTTGAACGAAGCGGAGTCCGGTCATGTCGCACGGCAAGGCCGGGTCCACACCCCAGGCCGCCAGCTCGCGCTGGATCGACTTCTCCTTCCAGCCGTGGAGAAAGCGGGTCACTTCGCGGATGAAGTACTCGGGCGTCTTGCCGGTTGGCAGCGCAATCACGCCTTCCGGATTGTGCTGCACCCACTCGACAAAGCGCAGCGCCGCGAGGGCTCCCAGCGAGGGGAAGGAATCCACCACGATCACGCCGATCTTTTCCCGGGGCGGGTAGATCAGCTCTCTGCCGGCGAGAGTGAGGGCTCGTTCTTCGACGCGGGAGGTCATGGCGCGGGGGTATCATCCACCGCGCAGACCGATGGGATCAAGCGCAGTCCGCGGCCACGACCGGGACGATCACTTTCCCAGGCCAATTTGCGCCATGTAGGTCGCGTTGTCCCAGAAAAGGGATTCCTCGATCATGACGCCGTCTTTCCAATGTCCGACCGTGCACATCGGCATACTGAACGCTTTGCCCGTCGGCTGGATGAACTTGCCATTGCCGATCGGCTTGGGCTTCGTAAACGTTCCTTCGAACACACCCGTGACGCACGTCCACTCGCCGGTCGCATCGCCGAAGCGAATCGGGTGCTGCTTGATTCGCGTGTCGGGGGCGTATACGAACATGGCGCTCAGATCCTCGATGTGCTTCTCCAGGCCGTTGGTATGGTGACCGTCGGGCCAGTTGACAACGATGTCCTGTGCGTGACTCTCGTGCAGACGAACCCATTCCTGATTGCTGAAGACGACGTAGTCCAACGTGTCGAACGTTGCGAGGTTGTGCTCGAGGGTCATCGCCCCGTCCGTCATGCCTTTCAGCACCGCCGTCATAGAATCGATCTTGGCCTGCATCTCAGTTGATTGACCGCCCGTTTTTTTCGAGCAGTTCGTCAGGCTGAGTGTCGTGAGAACAATCAGCACCGCCAGTACCCGGGCGGTCGTGAAGATACTCTTCATACGACATCTCCTTTCCCTAGCGTCGTTTGCCACACTACCAGCTGCGGCCCTGGCGCCGTGAGCGACGCGGCCGGCGCGACTGGGGCGATGACGGCTTCGACGTCCCGGAACCCGATGACGCCGGACGCCCGCCGCTTCCACTGCCGCTCGAGGGCCGACGTCCGCCGGAACTGCGTCCCCCTGAATTGCGTCCGCCGGAACCGCGTCCACCCGAGTGCCCGGACCGGTTGGCACGCGCCTTTTCGCGCCGCTCCGCGCTCGTGGCTTCGAGCCGCGGCGCCGGCGCTTTGTAGTTGAAATCCGGCACGGTGATACGCGGCAGGCGCTTGCCGAGCGCATTCTCGATCCGCCGCATCTCGGACTCTTCGGCGGGAGAGACAAAGGTGAACGCGTCGCCTGTCATCTGCGCGCGGGCGGTCCTTCCCACGCGGTGGATATAGTCTTCCGGTGCCTTCGGCACATCGAAGTTGATCACGTGCCCGAGCGCTTCCACGTCGATGCCACGCGCCGCGATGTCGGTCGCCACCAGCACACGATGCTTGCCGCTCTTGAATCCCGCGAGCGCCAGCGTGCGCTGGCTCTGCGACCGGTTGCCGTGAATTCGTTCCGCATTGATTCCGGATCGCTCCAGAAAGTCGGCCAGCCGGTCGGCGCGGTGTTTGGTGCGGGTGAATACCAGCGCGTCATCGAGGTCGCCTCGCTCCAGCAATTCGACCAGCAGAGAAGCCTTGAGCTCCTGCGGCACGGGATAGACTGCCTGCGTGACACCCACTGCCGGGGCGCTCTGTCGCTGCAGATTGATCACCACCGGGTTCTTCAACATCTGACGCGAGAGGTCGGCAATGGGAGCCGGCATGGTGGCGGAAAAGAAAAGCGTCTGCCGTCGCGCCGGGATGTGCTTCAGCACGCGCCGGATGTCGGGCAGGAAACCCATGTCGAGCATGCGATCGGCCTCGTCGAGCACCAGGATCTCGAGATCGCGCAGCTTCGCGTATGGATACCCGAAGTGATCGAGGAGGCGGCCCGGTGTCGCGATGATCACGTCCACCCCGCTGCGAAACGCGTGTTCCTGCGGACCCATGCCCACGCCCCCGAAGACGGCGGCGCCCGTGATCGGGGTGTGCACCGCGAGGTCGTTCATGTCTTCCAGGATCTGGGCGGCGAGCTCGCGGGTGGGAGTAAGCACCAGCGCGCGCGTCGATCTCCGGGGCCGGCTCATCAGCTGATTGAGGATGGGAATCAGGAAAGCGGCGGTCTTGCCGCTACCCGTCATTGCGCATGCGAGGATGTCCCGCCCTTCGACGCCGGGCGGAATGGCGTCGATCTGGATGGGGGTCGGGCGCGTGAACCCCAGTTCACGGACGCCTTTGAGGAGGTCTGCATGCAGCTTGAAGCCTGAAAATGGCACTGGGCACCTTCGTTTCGTATTTAAGAATTGGGCCGTTTGGCCTCATACTAGCACGTTGGACCCTGGGGAGGGGTCTGTTGCATTTCACCGTCAAAGGGAGCAGGCGAAATCATTCATGGCAAAAAGAACCAACTACAGCTTCGAGAAGTACCAGAAAGAGAATAAGCGCAAGAAGAAGCAGGCGGAGAAGCTCGAGAAGAAGCGCCTGAAGAAGTTAGCCGAAGAAGATCCGGCCGCGCAGCCGGCAGCCGAAAGCGCGGCAACCGACGCGGAATCCACGAAGGGGCAGACAGAAACTCCGGGAGCCTGACCGGAGAGCCGCCCGGTCTTAGACGCAAAGTCTACGCTGAGCACTTCGATGAAATAAAGGCTCTGTCGCGAACTCTCTAGAACGGGGCCCGCTCCAGGGTTCCACAATTTCCGGTCGCCGGGCCTCGTTATTTCCTCTCTTCAACTGCTCGGGAACGAGGCGTATACTCCTGTATGGGTAAACGTCCGGTTTCCTGCCTGTGCCCCACCCGAGGAGAGTGCGCCAATGACCACACGGCCACTTGCTTTACGCTTCCATAGTAAATGCGCGGGCGACGCTTTTACTCCTTCGCGGCCGCGCTCAAAATGCCGACTGAAACGTCGACCTCGTGCCGGGTAAGTCGATGTAGCGATTGCATGATTTAAGAAAGACGGGACCACCGCGGGTGCGGGCGGCGCCGCTCGAGAACGGCGCGGCGCGAGCCCCGACGATTCCCATCGTGCTCATCGCCGTTGCGACCCTGGCTGTTCACCTCGCCTCGTCCGGTCCCGGCGCCTCATGGATGTGGGGCGCCCACTTCTACGCATTCTTTCCAGCCCAACTCCTCTACGGCGCAAGCCTGCTAGTGGCCGCGGCGACGGTTCTCCTCCTGCTGCGCGAGGAATCGATTTCGTCGAAGATCACGGGCGTTCTCTCGCGCGGTCTCGACGGCCGGAGAATCTGGGGGTTTGCCGCGCTGTCGGTTGCGTTCGGCACCTGTCTTTTCTGGGTGTTTCGGATCTGCCACACGTACCTCGGTGACGGGGCGGTCATCGTCGATGAAATCGATACCAGCCGCACTATTCTGCATCGCGAGCCGCTCACGAGCCTGCTGCAACACGCCGTGTACACGGTCACGAAACCGTGGTTCTTCACGCCGCAAAACTCGATCGAGGCCGTTGCCCGGAACGCGGTGGCGGTCGGCAGCGTTGTCACGGGAGGTGTGTTTCTCGCCCTGGCGTGGCCTCTCGCCGATGAGCTCTCGCGGCTGAGAAGTTCACACGAGAGCGACGACCGGCGCCCGGTCGCATTCCTGCTCTGGCTGGTTCTCGTCACGCAGGGCTACGTCCAGCTCTTCTTCGGCTATGTCGAGAACTACTCATTTCAGGCCACCGGCATGGTGCTGTTCCTCTGGCTGAGCCTCCGCTATTTGCGCGGCGCCTGCGCGCTGCTATGGCCCGCGTTGGCGCTGTCTCTCTGCGTGGCACTCCATTTTTCGTCGCTGTTGCTCGGACTGCCATTTCTGGTGCTGGTCGCGGCCGGTCTGCGCACACCCGAACGCAAGCGCGCGGCGCTGCGCGACCTGGCCATCTCGGGCCTTGCGATCACGATCGTCGTCGTACTCGCGGTGCGGAAATATGATCCGATCCACACGCTGCTCGACATGTTCAAGACGGCGTTCGCGAGCCGTCGCAACCCCGGGTACATGTTCAGCGGCGCCCACTATCGCGATTTCTTCAACGAGCAACTGCTCATCGGCCCGTTGGGGATGTTTCTGTTTTTCGGCGCCGCAGCGTACACGGCTATTTTTGTCCGCGGGGCGCGCAATCGCACCATTGTGTTTTCGCTGGTGGCGGGGCTGGCCATGCTCGTCCCCTGCTGGATGATCGGAGACTCCAACCTGGGCTACGCGCGCGACTGGGATCTGCTTTCACACACGGGCATCGTCTTCACGACGGCGGGACTGGCGCTCTTGCTGGTGACACGCGTGCCACGCCCGGCGCTGGTCGCCGCGCTCGTGATTGCCGTGTTCGTGTCGCTCTACCACACCGTTCCGTGGATCGCGACCAATGCAAGCGAGACGCGGAGTCTCGCGCGCCTGGTGACGTTGCCGCTCGGGCTGGGACGAACGGAAGTCATGGTCGCGTGGTGGTACAAGAGCAAAGGCGATGAGACCAGCGAGCGGGACTGGCTGCATCGATCGCTCGCGGCCAACCGGCGTAACGCCAGTGCGTACTACCAGCTCGGTGTGCTGGATATGAAGCACCGGGCGTACGGCGACGCGATCGACTCATTCCAGCACATGGTTGCGCTGCGGCCCGACAAGATCGAGTTCCGCGGGCGACTCGCACACGCGTACTACCTGGCGGACCGTTTGCCGGAGGCGGCGTCGGATCTTCAGTTCATCGTCACCCAACAGCCCGCGAATCGCATGGCGCTGTTCTACCTGGGGGAGTCGCTGCAGCAGGGGGGACGGACCGACGAAGCCACCGAAATGTTCACGCGCGCGGAACCGCTGTGCCTGGCAGCAGTCATCGAACAACCCGAGGACGGCTCCGCGGCCGCGACGTACGGCTGGGTGTTGTTCCGGCTGGGGCGTGACGACGAATCACTGACGACGCTCACACACGCGGCCGGTCTCGAGTCACCGGCGCCCGTGGCCCACTGCTATCTCGGGTATGTGCTGAACAGAATGGGGCGCGAAGATGATTCGCGCGACCGTTTTGCGACGTGCCTCGCCCTCGATGACGAGGTCCCCGAGCGCAGGCGAATCGAGATGTGGCTCGCGGGCACCGGGCCGCCGCCGTCAGAGTAGTACTCGGGCCTCTCATTCCGGACGAAAATGGAGCGGGTCCCGCAGGCTTTGCAGTTCACGATAGTAGTAAAGGGCGGTGGGCCGCTTGCCCTTGAACCGGAGTTTTTTCAGGAACTCGAGCTCCTCCTCCGTCGCACCGCGGCTCAATGAAGGGTTACGAAGAAACTCCTGGAGGCCATGCTCTTGCTCGGAACCCTGGTCGGTGTCCTTTTCGACAAACTCATATCTTTTCGTATGGTGGGGAGCCAGTCTTCGATTGAGGACGATCTCGATGCCAAAGGTCCCGAGGTCGATCGACCATGATTCAATCAAGGGATCGAGAAAAGAGACACAGCTTTTTGGCGACAAGCTGAAGACATCGCTGTCCAGAAACTCGAGGATCGTGACTCGCGCCTGTTCGTAACTTGTGCCGGCAAGTCGGGCGACCAGGCGAAGCCAGTTCTCGTTTTCCAGCTCTTCCTTCGCGACTCCCTTCACGACATCCAGAAGCCGTTGCGTGACGAGACGTTCGAGTTCGCCGAAAGGCTGTCGCTCGAAGATATCGCGCATCTGACTCGCCTGATCGGGTGCGCACTTGTGCAGAACCAACTCCCGGACCTCTGTGAGCAGGGGCGCGGGCGGCTTCGCCGAAAGCCGATTCAACTTCGCTGCGCGCTGGAGATCGGCCATTGCAGCGAGCTTGTCGGCCGGGAGCTTCAGGAGCTTCGACATCTTCTGATAGATATCGGTTCTATCGGGCGACGGCGGCAGCTTTTTCCCGGTGAGCAGCTGCGAGATGTACGACTCCGTAACCTCCGCTGCAGCCGCCAGATCCCTCTGCTCCAGGTTCAGCTCCTCCAACCGCTGTTTAATGAGTACCGGCACGTCCACAAAGCCACTCCTTGCTTAACTAATATTGATTAATAATGCTTAATATATCGATTCGCGTACTTGACAAGTCAAGTTAATTGACATACCTTGCTGAAACAGCGGGACACACCGTCACGATCGTCGGAGCACCAAAGCCGAACATCGCTCCCGCTATTAATGATGAAGAACATAAAAGGAGAACCACAAATGTACGCACGCAGAGTTTCAATGAAGCTGAAGCCGAACAGCGTTTCGGCCTTTACGCAGAGCCTCGAGAAGGAAGTCATTCCGATGCTGCGCAAGCAGAAGGGCTTCCAGGATGAGATTACTTTCGTCTCCGAGGGAACGAAAGTGCTCGCGATCAGCCTTTGGGACAAGGCCGAGAGCGCGGCGGCTTACAACAGCGGCGACTACACCGAGGTAGTCAAGATGCTGTCGAAAGTGGTCGAGGGAACGCCGAGCGTTGAGAACTACGAAGTTGCCAACTCGACTTTCCACAAGATCGCTTCTCCGGCCCACGTATAGCGCGATTTCTTCGCCGTTGCTGGGGGCGGGCTCCGGCCCGCTCCCGGTATTTTCCTGAAGGGGTATGCTCAAATGTCTAACAAGAGAATACATGTTGGAAATCTATCGTTCGAATCCACGGCTGGCGACGTGCGCACCGCATTCGAAACGTTCGGAACCGTCCATGACGTTGCCGTAATGACCGACCGCGAAAGCGGCCGCTCGCGTGGCTTCGGCTTCGTCGAGATGGACGCGGAAGGCGCCGGCACGGCGATCGAGCAGCTCAACGGGAAGGACCTCGGCGGACGTGCCATCACGGTCACCGAGGCACACCCAAGAGTCTCAGGTTCGGCTCGCTCCTAGCGCGTGCAGACGCTGCACGACAGACTGTCAACCAGAGGAATCACGATACCGGGGCCGCCGCGAGATTCGCGTCGGCCTCTTCTGTTAGGGCAGGACCATGAGGCGATACGACGAGACGTCTCATCGCGCGATCTTTTCCACCGTCTCCCACGTCCGTGTGGTGACGTCCTTCCCAAATGTCTTTTCGATCAGCGTCATGAACGCCGGTCCGCGTGGATTGGGCAGATACACGCTGAACACCTCGCTGCCGCGCCGGCAGAGAATGCGCGCGCCGTCGACCTCGATGGGAAGCGTGGGATTGCCCCTCTGCCGCCCGCGCAGGAACGTCACGATGCGCTTCGAACCGGGTTTCAGTCTGAACGAGGCGTAGGGGTTCTCCGCGAGCATCTTGCGGAGCGCGTCCACGGGACGCACGAGGGTGAAGAAGGTGCGGCCCAGATGTGTCTCGATGGCCGCTTCCACCCGGCGTTCGAGTTCGGCCCTCGCGGTGGGCGACGCGCTGAACACAATGTTTCCACTCCCAAGGACCGTCTTCACATCGGTGAAGCCCGCGATCTCCATGGCCTTCTTGAGCTCGGGCATCTTCGCATTCGTCGGCATCACACCGCGAAGCAACGCCGCATATCGTTTTGTCGAGCCCACCGCCGCCATGCTACACAAAACACACGTGGGCGTCAGCCTCGCGGACGCGCCCGCGGGCCGATGCGCACCTGGCGCTCCTCGTGCGAGAGAAGCATATCCGCGGCGGGACGCACGTCCACCGGTTGGGGCCGGTGCGTCGCCCACCAACGCACCGCCCGCTCGGCAGTCCAGTGTTCGGCCAAAGGGACGTTCTTGAGGCGCTCGCTCAAGACCGCCGCGCTAGATGGACGCGAAGGCGGTTCCTTCTCGAGGCATTCCATGACGAGCTCTTCGAGTGGCGCCGCGATTGGCAGCTCGACACGGAGTGACGGACGCGGCGGGAGTGTGCGCGCGTGGTCGATCATTACCTGCATGGCGCTGTCACCTTCGAAGACCAACTTCCCGGTGCGCAAGCCGATTCGCCACGAAGCTCAGACCGCTGCTCGTGTCCAGTCCGCGGTCGAGAACCGTGCGCGTCTCGGACGGACCCGGCGTCGCCGGAGATCGTGTCTCACGCGATGCGATCGTTGTCTGTTCGTCCGAACGTTGCATTTTATTTGAGGGAAGCCGTCGGCCATGAAGAAAGCGACGCAGTGTATGAAATCGCGCGCAAGTCTGGGACTTCCTATCTGACACCGACGAAGCAGTCGGCACTCACATGGTCGATGGTCTGCGCGCTGTCCCGCGTCATCCCGCTCAGCATGGTGAAGTACACAATGAGCCGGGCGCGTCCGTTGCCTGCCGACACACGCATGATGTCGGCCGGGATCGCGTTCTTGTTCGACATCGGGTGGTTTCCAAGCCGGGCAAATACCGAATCCACCCCGGCCACCGCGACCAGCCCGCTGCCGTCTCTGAGCGTCACTCCCAACGAGTCTTCCCACGCGACAACGAGTTCCGTATTGCCAACCTTGCCCGTGTCCGTCCTCGACGTGAGCTTCACCATGAAGTCGGCGCCTTCGAGCTCGAACGTCTCGCCGGGACCGATCATGTAGTTGAAGTGAACGTCGCCGCCCGGGCCGCTTTCCCACGGCTCCAGGTAGTCCACCCCCATGGCGCGCACGATCGCCTGGGCGTCATCGTACTCGCGGCCACCGGTGCGGGTGCTGTCCTGCGGCGTGATGTTCGCTACGTCGACCCAGCGGTCGAACGTCTTCGCGCCGTGGTGCTTCACCAGATACAACGTGATGGCGCTGATCTCGCGCCGATCGTCGAGGGACAGTTCGTTCGCGGACTTCACGATGGCGCCATCGACGAGAATGCCATTTGCGTCCAGGATGCGTTCCAGCCGCGCCGTCTGGCTCCGGCGCGACACGGCATAGGCGCCCCAGGGCCCAAACCAGGTGACGAAGGCGACCACGCACAATGTCGCCGGAATCACTTTGATGCGGCGCCCCCGCGACAGGATGAAATAGACCGCAATCGCTGCGAGCCACACCGACAGCACGGCGAGGAAGTAGCGGTTTTCCGTGATGCCATACTGGTCGATGCGTCTCTGAACGGCGAGCATCAGCATGACAATGGCCGGAAGCATGAAGATGAAATACCAGCGCGTGTAGGTCGCCACCCACCGGTTCTCGATCTGATTCGCGACCGGCCACACGAGCAGCAAGGCCAGTATCCCCACGACCGCAACGCTCGAGACCATCCAGCCGATCCACCCGCTCGGCCACACGGTGGTGACAATCACTTTGACCAGGTAGATGGTCAGGATGGTCAGATAGACGACCACGAGCGGGATCAGAATGTACTGCGCGAAAACTTTGAGCGCGCGCGAGTATTCGGTGACCGACTCCAGCCCGGCGATATCGCGCGGCACACCGCCCAGAAACACCCAGGTGTTGAACACGAACCCCGTCACGATGAAGAGCCGGAGATAAGACTTGTCGGGAATCTGCATGCCGAGCAGCTTGTCGAGCGCGAGCAGCGCGACTACCAGACCGAGATAGATGACGGCCGAGTAGAGTGCCGCGGTGAGAAAGCGCATGAAGAGCGCGCGGTTGTACTGCCAGAACCCGTTGTGACGTCCGCCGCGCATGAACGGAAGCACGGCGACGAGGAGATGGAGCCCGACATTCAACTGGAGGAAGCGCGTGACCGCCCCGGGATCCATGTGAAGGGGAAGCGTGTGGTGGTAGGCACCCAGCGCGCCGCCGGCGACGGCGCTCGCGACGATGCGCGCCGACCGCGACCACCCGTTCGACTCCGCGGCGACGGCCAACGCGAAAAACAGAGGAAACCCGAGCTGGGCCGTGACCATCACGCGCACGAACGGGGCTTCGTGGTCGACGCCGCTGGCGATGAGGCCGCAGACCGCGGCCACGAGGGCGGAAATGATCACCAGCGGGAAGCGCGCGAACGACCGTCGCGCTTCGCCGGCGAGGTACTG
>Ga0137462_1000072_pt1 | contig 11508 bp, 12 predicted proteins | sample EasRivERMGT769_2_FD_102303 | JGI IMG/M metagenome (GOLD analysis project Ga0137462, IMG submission 102303) | Soil microbial communities from meander-bound floodplain in the East River, Colorado, USA - East River MetaG ERMGT769_2 | ecosystem: Environmental > Terrestrial > Soil > Floodplain ... | reverse complement strand
TAGAACTCCTTCCTCGCCTTGGCGAAGGATTCCTTCAGTACCTCGTAGCTTTTCACGAAGCCGGTCTTGACCCGCTCCCACGATTCCGCGGAGCTGTGCTTGAGTCCGCCGTACCATTCGGCGGCCTCGTTGCGTTCCCTGCGCAGGGCGTCCAAAGTCGCCCGGGCATTTTTGCGGGCGGCCTGGTCCATCCGTTCCCATTCGCTGTCCAGTTTCTTTTCCATGCGATCGATGCGCCTGTCCGCGTCGTCGAGCGCGGCCTTGGCATTCTTGATGGCCTCGTCCCGCTGCGCCACGGTGTAATCCTTGATCGCCCGGCCGGTTTCTCCGGTTTTTCTCGCGACGTCCTTTGCAGTGGTGCCCGAGGATTCGGCCGTAAAAGACGAGGGTGAAGCCGCGAGCAGCGCGCCAAGCACGACTGCTCGGACCCAAAGGGGGATTGCTCGGATCTTCATTTTTTCTCCTCTATCACGGACGCAAGGCCCAATAGTAGGCAAATATGGTATAAAAATTCAAGGGACAGAGTCGACTCGAATGCTTCAGCAAGCCGACCGCCCATGGGTTACGTTCATGATAATCTGCAATATCGGTCGCACTCACCTGGCGTTCGAATCCCATTAATTCTTCGCAGTCATGAAAATATTACTGGTCGACGATTCACCGACGATCCGCGCTGCGACCGAACCCATGCTCGTCAAGATGGGGCACGCGGTAATGATGGCTGAAAACGGCGAGGAAGCGTTGCTCTCCTACAAACGCGAGTGCCCGGACCTGGTGCTCATGGACGTGAACATGCCGGTCATGGACGGCTACACGGCGGCGCAACGCATCCGTTCGGAGTACCCCCAGGACTGGGCTCCCATCATTTTTCTCAGCGGTGCGAACGATGAACAGCATCTCGAACTCGGTATCCAGGCAGGCGGTGATGACTATCTGATCAAACCTTGCAGCTATGTCGTATTGGACGCAAAGATTCGCGCCATGCAGCGCATCGACCAAATGCGTCGCCGGCAGATCCAGACGTCTGCAGCATTGCTCTCAGCGAACAAACAACTGGAACATTTGGCATCGCAGGACGCGCTGACCGAGATCGCCAACCGGAGGCACTTCGATGTTTATCTCGCCACCGAGCTCGCACGCGCGCGACGCACCAAGCAGACAGTTGCGCTTGCCTTGTGCGATGTCGATTTTTTCAAGCCATACAACGACCACTACGGTCATCCGGCGGGCGATGAATGCCTCAAACGGGTTGCGGCTGCGCTGCAATCCGCCTGCCGCCGCCCCGCGGACCTGGTGGCGCGCTATGGCGGTGAGGAATTCGCACTCGTCCTTCCGGACACCGAGCTGAGCGGCGCGGTTCAGGTTGCCGAAAAAGCCAGGAAAGCGGTCGAGCAGCTGAAAATCACTCACGAACATTCAAACGCAGCCTCGCACGTCAGCATCAGCGCCGGGGTCGCTGCGCAGCTTCCGGAAATGACCATAACAACGGAGCAACTGATCATGGCTGCCGACCAGGCGCTTTATCAAGCCAAGCATCTGGGGCGCAATCAAGTCGTGGTGGTGCAGGCAAAGCCGGCTTGAAAAGTCCGCGCCGGCGTTCGCGACCATCGTCGACGACGCCCTGTACTTCAAAGCGGACACATTCGCCGGTCGGGCATCAGCGTTGCGGGGACTCCAAGGAAATGCTGGTTACTTCCATTCCGGGATTCAGCGACCCCATGAGCGCCTTGACCCACCTGTTGGGTTCGGGCGTGTTCGCGGTGCTGGGGTTTTTTCTGGTGCGGAAAGGCCGCCGGGCGGATGGTTCCGGGTGGAACTGGCGTATGACCGGCCTCACCGTGTTCGCCCTGGCCGCCGTGGCCCAACTGGGGATCAGCGGCGCTTATCACATCCTTCAGCCCGGCCTCACCCCACGGTATGTGATGCAGCAGATCGACCACACCGCCATCTTCGTTCTCATCGCGGCCTCTTTCGTCCCCGTGCATGCCATTCTGTTCAAGGGCTGGCGGCGCTGGCTGATATTGCTGATTCTGTTCTCGCTGGCCGCCACCGGCATCACATTCAATTTCTTGTACTTCACCGGATTACCCGAATTATTCGGGTTGATGTTTTATGTCGCCATGGGCTGGGTGGGGGGATATTCAGGCTATGCGCTGTACCGCCGTTACGGATGGGGGTTTATCCGTCCTCTGGTATGGGGAGGAATCGCCTATACGCTGGGGGGAGCGATCGAGTTCCTGCGCCATCCGGTCCTGATCGAGGGAGTCGTGGGCCCCCATGAGCTTTTTCACCTGGCAGTGCTGACCGGGCTGGGCTTTCACTTCCGCTTTGCATTCTCTTTTGCAGGAAAGAAATAAAAGTTCCCCAACCTGCCGGTGAATGATAGCGACGCGGCGGTGTTTATAATGCGTCGATCGCGCTTAAACCATAAAAGGAGGAGAACCCATGGCATCATGCCGCGTCCCGGCGGGACTCGCGCTCGCGCTTGCCCTCGCCGTCCCGGCCTTCGCTCAGGTAAAGGCCGTCAAGCAGGACTATCACATCGACGGCGCCGATCCCGGCGTGAAGATTTTCGTGCGCGGCAAGATGGCCGCGGGCAACACGCGCTTCACCGACGACAACGTCGTGGTCTTCATCCACGGCGCAACCGCGCCCTCGATCTGCGACTTCGACCTCGGCTTCAAGGACTACTCGTGGGCCGACTGGATGATCGACAAGGGCTTCGCCGTGTACATGTTCGACAAGCGCAACTACGGCTACTCGAGCCGCGAAAAGGCGATGGACGAGCCGCCGGCGGCGAACAAGCCGGTGTCGCGCTCCTACCTCGTCATCCGCGACCTGGCCGCGGTGGTCGATCACATCCGCGCGAAGCACAAGGTCGGCAAAGTCACGCTCATCGGCTGGTCCTGGGGCGCGATGACTGCGGGCTACTACAGCTCGCTCCACAGCGAGAAAGTGAAAAAGCTCGTGATGTACGCGCCGGCCTATTCCTTCGCGCTGCACACCAACCTGGGGCCCGGCTCGGGCCTGCAGAACAAGAGGAAGCCCTACGAATTCAACTACGCCCTCGGCGCCTACCGTCTCGCCAGCACTGCGGCCAACACGGCGCGCTGGGACGGGGAAATCCCGGTGCAGGACAAGTCGCAGTACCGCGATCCGGAGGTGCCCGCGGCGTTCTGGGACGCGTGCATGGCGACCGACCCGACGAGCCCGTCGCGCACTCCGCCCGCGCTGCGAGCGCCCAACGGCGTGCTCGAGGACACGTTCATGCAGGAGACGGGCCGGCGCATCTGGAACGCCTCCTCGATCTACGTGCCGGTGCTGGTGATCGCGGGCGAGTACGACACCTGGTCGTTCCCCGAGGATCGCGACGGGCTGATGCGCGACCTCACCAACGCGCCCTCGAAGAGGAGCGTGCTCATCAAGGACTCGACGCACTTCGTGCTCTTCGAAAAACCGCGCTTCGAATTCTTCAACGAAGTTCTCAAATTCCTGAAGGAGTAGTCACGCGAATCTCCTTCCGCCTCGCCGCGGCGCCAGACCCCTTTATTTCCTCGATTTCCCGGCGCTATCTGGCGCGCGCTTCTCGGGCGGCTTTTCTCAGCGCCCTGACCCGGGTAAAGCAGTCCGGACAGGCGTATCGGAGGCCGCTGCCGTAGCTTGTGCGCGACAACGGGCGCATGCCGGCCGGATCGACCAAACACCTGCATTCGGGGCACCACTTCGTTTTCGATGAGTGCGTGCTCATGCGTTCACGCTCCAGGGCGCGGGCCCGGTCATCCGGTGACCGCCAATTCCGCGCGGTACGGCTCGCCGGGCTATGTTTCCTTGCCGGGCAGGGGAACAGGCGTTCTCGCCGGCGTCGGGATAAAGCGTGGCGCCGGAGCAACAGGCTTTTTGGGCTGCTTGGGTTTCTTGTGCTCGCGATTGCTTCGTTGTTCACCTTTGGGCATTCGAGTTCTCCTGATATGCGAGCCGCCCGCAAACCCTCCAGGGCGCGGCGGGCACCTAGCGCCGCCGGTACTGCGGCCGGCGCGCGGGCAGCCGTGCCGCCGGGTTCTCGTCCTTGTGCCGGAAGTTGATGCGCCCCTTGGTCAGGTCGTAGGGCGTCAGCTCGAGGCTGACCCTGTCCCCCGCGAGGATGGTGATCCGATGCTTCCTCATCTTGCCCGCCACGTAGGCGATCACCATGTGGCCGTTCTCCAGCGTCACGCGGTAGCGCGTATCGGGAAGCACCTCGTTGACGGTGCCTTCCATTTCAATCAACGCCTCTTTTGTCATGTCGATACTCCTTCCGGCTCAGGATCTTCCTGCTATCGGAGCCCGCGACTGCGGGAAACCCGGGGTAAACGCGGGGGCGGCAAACACCGGCCCCGCGACGGGATCAGACGGCTTTCAGATCGGTTGCGGATGTCTTGCCGTTCTGCCCTTGCTCGAGCTCGTACGAGATCTTCTGGTTCTCGCTCAAGCTGCCGAGCCCGGCGCGTTCGACCGCCGAGACGTGCACGAACACGTCCTTGGATTTGTCGTCAGGTTGAATGAAGCCGAACCCCTTGGTGGAATTGAAAAACTTTACGGTGCCGATAGGCATGGAATCTCTCCATAGATGGCGTCGCCGCGCACGAATGTGTGCGAGGCATCAAATTATCCGTGGGAGAAAGGCGGCACCCCGAGGGATACTGCGGACCGACCCAAATAGAATTCGATGCCGCTAATATGGGGGCTACGGGCCCCGTTGGCAAGCAAATAGTGAAAATACATCCACTTTTCCGTACGTTGGCGACCGTACATACTGTGCGCTTCAGGACCCTGATTCAAGGAAAATAGCGGGGTCGGACCTCCATTCATTCCCGGCAATCATGAAGATCTCCATCCTCGACGACTATCACGATACGCTGCGCACGCTGAATGCTTTCAGCAAACTGGCCGGCCACGAGGTCACGATCTGGAACGATCACGTCCAGGACATCGATGCGCTGGCCGCACGCCTGAAAGGCGCCGAGGCGCTGGTGCTGATCCGCGAGCGCACCCCGATCCGCGCGCCCCTGCTCGAGCGCCTGCCCGGGCTCAGGCTCATCAGCCAGCGCAGCATCTATCCGCACATCGACGTCGATGCCTGCACGCGCCTGGGCATCGTGCTGTCCTCGAACCAGCATTTCGGCAGCCCGTCCTACGCGACCGCCGAGCTGACTTGGGGGCTCATCATCGCCGCGCTGCGCGAGATTCCCCGGCAGATGGACTCCCTCAAGGCCGGAAAATGGCAGATCGGCGTCGGCAACACGATGCGCGGAAAGACGCTGGGGGTATTCGGCTACGGCAGGATCGGAGCCGTCGTGGCGGGATACGCAAAGGCCTTCGGAATGAAGGTCCTGGTATGGGCGCGCGAAACGTCGCAGGCGCGAGCGCGCGCCGACGGCTACGCCGTCGCGGGCGGCAAGGAGGCGTTCTTCGAGGAATGCGACATCGTCACGCTCCACATGCGCCTGGTCGAGGCCACGCGGGGTATCGTGACCGCCCGCGACCTCGCCCGGATGAAGCCGACGGCGCTCATCGTCAACACCAGCCGCGCGCCGCTGATCGAGCCCGGCGCGCTCGTCGCCGCCCTCAAGGCGGGGCGTCCCGGCAAGGCGGCGGTCGATGTCTACGAAGAAGAGCCGCTGCGCGACACCGGCCATCCGCTGCTCAACATGGACAACGTGACATGCACGCCCCACCTCGGCTACGTGACGCGCGAGGATCACGAGATCGCGTTCGCCGAGATCTTCGACCAGATCAACGCCTACGTCGCCGGCAAACCGATCAACGTCGTCAATCCGGAAGTGCTGGGGAGCGCGCGAAAATAGTACTGGTCAACGCCATCCAACTCCGCACCGCACCGCGGGTGCTTTGGAATGCAGATCCCTGGCGGCGGCCGGAAGAAGCTGTTCCAATTCCTTCGCGCCGGTATACTGGGCGCTTCGGCAAAGGGAGGTCGTTGTGGAAGCGGTGAAGGATGCGAGCCATCTCTACGAGGTCGAGCGGAGGGCCACGCACGCCGAACGTCCCGGCTTCCGGATCAACGAGATTCAGATCTCGCCGAGCCAGAAAGTGCCCTGGCATTGCCACAACAATATCCAGGACACGTTCTACGTGCTCCGGGGAAGGATCCGCATCTTCCTGCGCGACCCCAAGGAGGAAGTGCGCCTCGGGCCCGGCGAGACGTTCTCGGTTCGGCCACAACGCCCCCACCTGGTGAGCAACGGCGGCGACACCTCGGCGACGTTCCTGGTGCTGCAGGGGATCGGCGAATATGATTTTGTCCCGCTGACGTGAGGCCCTTCGCAATGCTTTCAACATCACGCTAGCAGACACCCGTCATGGACACGATCGACCGCAGCTTGTCCGAAGAGCAGCGCATGATGCGCGAAAGCTGCCGCGCCTTCGTCGACGATTTCGTCACGCCCTACATCCGCCAGAACTGGCAGCGCGAGTGGCTGATGGACCCCGACGCGCGCCTGCCGCGCTCGATCCTGGAGCAGGCCGACAAGATCGGCATCCGCACGCTCGGCGTGCCCGAGGAGTTCGGCGGCGTGCCGCTCGATCCTGCGCACGAGGTGCAGACCTTTGCCCTCATCTCCGAGGAGATCGCGCGCGGCGACTCGGGACTTTCCGACAAGCTGGTGCAGATCTGGAAGGTGTCGGTGCTGCTTCGCAACGTCGCGCCGCGCCATCTGCAGGAGCTCTGGTTCCCGCGCCTGGTGAAAGACCCGGGGTTCCTGCTTGCGCACTGCCTGACCGAACCGCGGGGGGCCTCGGACCGCTGGCTTCCGTACAACGCGCCCGAAGCGGCGATGCAGACTCGCGCCGTCTTGAAGGGCGACGAATGGGTGATCAACGGGCGCAAGCAGTTCATCAGCAACGGCTACGACGCGAGCCTCTACGTCGTCTACGCCAACACCAAGCCGGGCGTGGGCATGCTGCAAGGCACCTCGAGCTTCCTCGTGCCGCGCGGCACGCCCGGCCTCACCATCGCGCGCTGCAACGAGACGCTCGGCGGCCGCTTCATGAACAACGGCGAGCTGGTGTTCGAGGACATGCGCCTGCCGAAGGACCACCTGCTCGTCGAGAACGACGCGCTCGCCAAGACCGGCGTCTATTTCCGTCCCGGCAAGATCATCCAGGCATCGAAGAACCTGGGCGTGGGCGTCGCCGCCTTCGAGCGCACCGCCGAGTACGTGCAGAACTACGTGCAGGGCGGCCGCATCCTGATCAAGCACCAGGCGGTGGCGCTGCGCGTGGCGGAGATGGCGACCAAGCTGCGCGCGGTGCGCGCCCTCCTGCGCGAGGCGGCGCGCGCGGTGGACGAGCGCGCGCCCGACGCCGAGGAGTTGTGCAACATGGTGAAGCTCTTCGCTTCCGAGGAAGTCTTCAAGGTGGCGCAGCACGCGGTCGAGCTGCACGGCGGCAACGGCATCATGCTCGACTTCGGCATCGAGAAACTCTTCCGCGACGCCGCGGTGTTCCTGCACATGGACGCGACGGTGGACATCTCGAAGTTCAAGATCGTCAAGCTCATGTTTCCCCATACGGCCGGCGCTTATGCCGGGCCGGAAGCCTAGCCAACCAGAGGAGACGTCATGGCCAGAGGAGGTCTTTTGATTGTCGCGGCGGCGCTGCTTGCGCCAGCGCCGCACGCACTTGCGCAGGAAGCGCCGTTCCCGAGCCGGCCGCTCCGTATCATCGTGCCCTTCACCCCGGGAAGCGTCACCGACGTCATGGGGCGCAGCGTCAGCGACAAGCTGGCCGCGAACCTGGGGCAGCCGGTGGTCGTCGAGAACCGCCCGGGCGCGGGCGGCACCATCGGCATCGCCCAGGTGGCAAAATCCCCGCCCGACGGCTACACGCTCGTCGTGGTTTCGGCGGGGTACGCCGTCAATCCGGTGATCTACGACAATCTCCCCTACGACTCGGCGAAGGACCTCGCCGGGGTGATCCCGCTCGGAAATCTTCCCAGCGTGCTGTTCGTTTCGCCTGCGATCGGGGTGAAATCGGTGCAGGAGCTGATCGCGCTCGCCAAGGCAAAACCCGGAACGCTCAACTACCCGTCGGCCGGCATCGGCAGCGCGTCGCACGTGAACGCCGAGAAGTTCCGCGCGGTCACGGGGATCAACGCGGTGCACGTGCCGCTCAAAGGCGCTCCGGAAATGATCACGGAGACCATGGCGGGACGCACCCAGTTCGGCACGGTGGGAATCTCCGCCGCCCAGTCCGCGATCCGCGACGGCCGCTTGATCGCGCTCGCCGTGAGCAGCAAGAAGCGCGCGCCCAACTTGCCCGACGTGCCGACCGTGGCCGAGGCGGGCGTTCCGGGCGCCGAGTTCGACTTCTGGATCGGCGTGCTCGCACCGGGGCAGACGCCGCGACCCATCATCCACAAGCTGCACGCCGAATTCGATCGCGCCCTGCAGTCACCCGAAGTGCGCGACCGGCACGCCAAGCTCGGCGCCGATCCCATGCCGATGAGCCCGGAGCAGTTCGACGCCCAGATGCGCGAGGACCTCGCCACGCTGGGAGCGCTGCTGCGCAAGGCGGGCGTGAAGGCGAATTGAAACGGGTTGGAGCGGGCCATCGCGGTTAACAGGGGTGTTGAAAAATGGCGCGTTGTCATTCTGAGGAGCGCAGCGACGTACTTTTTTCAACAGACTTGTTAACCCTCGGGAAGTCGCATCGATTACCTATCTGGATCAAAGTGATACCTTGAATCTCCGCTCTTTGTTGCAACGCAATAAAGAGCGGAGTATGCTTTGCGCCCTCTCCTGACAAGAGGGGCACGTCATGAACTCCTCCGCCGGCAACGGCAATTCCCCGAATTCAACCCCTCGCAAGAGCACTCTCGCCGCGCTGACGCTCGCCGCGCTCGGCGTCGTGTACGGCGACATCGGCACCAGTCCCTTGTACGCGTTCAAGGAGGCCTTCAGCGGCACCCACGGGCTGCCGCTCAACGAGACCAACGTGCTCGCGGTGCTGTCGCTCATGTTCTGGTCGCTGATGCTCATCGTGTCGCTCAAGTACGTGACGATGATGCTGCGCTTCGACAACCGCGGCGAAGGCGGCATCCTCGCGCTGCTCGCGCTCGCCTTGCAGCCGGTGCGTGCGCGCCCGCGGCTTGCATGGACGGTGGCGACTTGCGGCGTCTTCGGGGCCTCGCTCTTCTACGGCGACGCGCTGCTGACGCCCGCGATCTCGGTGCTCTCGGCGGTGGAAGGCATTTCGGTTGCAACACCCGCCCTGGATAAATGGGTCGTGCCGGTGACGATCGGCATACTCATCGGACTCTTCTCGATCCAGTCCCGCGGCTCGGGCGCGGTCGGCAAGCTCTTCGGCCCCTGCATGGTGGTCTGGTTCACCGCGCTCGCAGTGCTGGGCGGCGTCTCGATCGCCCAAACGCCTTCGGTGCTCGCCTCGCTCGATCCGCGCCACGCACTCGGTTTCGCCTGGCAGCACCCCGGACTCACTTTCCTCGTGCTCGGCGCGGTGTTCCTCGCCATCACCGGCGCGGAAGCACTCTACGCCGACATGGGACATTTCGGCGCGAATCCCATCCGGCTTGCCTGGTTCGGCATGGTTTTCCCCGCGCTGATGGTCAACTACATCGGCCAGGGGGCGCTCGTGCTGCGCGATCCGGCGGCGATCAAGAACCCTTTTTACCTGCTCGCGCCTACGGAACTGCTCTTCCCGCTAGTCGCGCTCGCCACTGCGGCAACGGTGATCGCCTCGCAGGCGACCATCTCGGGTGCGTTCTCGATGACGCAGCAGGCGACGCGCCTCGGCTATCTGCCGCGCATCCCTGTGCGGCACACCTCGGAATCGGAGCGCGGGCAGATCTATATCGCGCACGTGAACTGGGCGATGCTCGTACTCGTAGTGCTGCTCGTGCTCGAGTTCAAGTCTTCCAGCGCGATCGCTTCAGCCTATGGAGTCGCGGTGTCGGGGACGGTGGTGCTGACCACGGTGTTGATCGGCATCGTCGCGTTTGCGTCGCGCAGCCGCGCAAGACCCTATCTGCTTGCCGCAATCGCCGCGATCGGGGCGGTGGAGCTCGTGTTCTTCGCAGCCAATGCCATGAAGTTCACCGAAGGCGGCTGGTTTCCGCTCGCCTGCGGCGTCGTGATATTCACGATGCTCACGACCTGGAAGCGCGCCGAAGGCGTCGTGACGGCCCGGGAGGGAAAGATCCGCGTCCCCGTCGATGCCTTTCCCGCGATGCTGGGCCCCGACATGCCGCGCGTCGAGGGGACCGCAGTCTATCTGTCGCCCGACAGCAGCTCGGTGCCGCCGGTGCTCTTGCACAACTTGAAGCACAACAAAGTCTTGCACGAGCGCGTCGTTTTCCTCACGATCGTCGACGCGGACGTACCCCGGCTCGCCGACGGTGAGCGCACCGAGCTGCGGGTGATCGAGCGCGGTCGCCTTTATCAGGCGCTGCTCTCCTACGGTTTCATGGAAGAGCCGGACGTGCCGCACGGACTCAAGCTTCTCGAGCGCCACGGCCTGCGCCTCGAACCCATGCAGACTACGTTCTTCCTGGGCAGATCCACGATCGCGCGAGCCGCCCGCCCGGGGCTCTTGACCTGGCGGCGCGAGCTCTTTCGCTGGATGCAGCGCAACAGTCCGGCGACGGCGGAGTATTTCAAGCTGCTGCCGGAGCGCGTGGTCGAACTCGGAACGCGCGTCACGATCTGACCGCAGAGGAGTAATATGGGATCAAATTTTCTTCCGTCGCAGGTCAAGGAGGTCACTATGGCAACGAAGCGTGACGAATACATCGCGAAGCTGAAGACCCAGCTCGATCAATGGAACGCCGAGATGGCGAAATGGGAAGGCCAGGCCACACAAGCCCAGGCGAATATGCGTGCGGAGTACGAGAAACAGCTGGCCGCGGTCCGTCAGCATCAGGACCAGGCCAAGGAACAGTTGCGCAAGGTGCAGGCGGCCTCGGGCGACGCCTGGATGGAGCTCACTCGCGGCGCGGACGAGGCCTGGGCGGCGATGCGCAAGGCCTTCGAAAAGGCCCACGCGCAATTCAAGAAGAAGGAGTAGTTCGCTTCCTAAGGGCGCAGCGGCGCGGAGCCCCTAGCCCTTTGACAGCAGCGCGTCGAGGCGCTCGATGTCGTTGATGACGCGCCATTCGGAGGCCCCGGCCCCTTCGACCCGCTTCTGCCAGGCCTCGAGCCGTCCCATGTAGCGCCGCGGGTCGATGTTGTCGGTCTTGAGCTTGACGACGTTGAGCGCCACCACGCGGATGTCCTTCAGCTTGAACGGGAAGTCGCGAATCGTCGCCTTGTCGAGTTCTTCCTGCATGTCGGAGAAGATCAGGATGGTCTTCGTTCCCGCTCCCGTTTCATTGAGGAACATCGAGCCCTGGATGAGCCCGCCGGTGATGTCCGTATAGGCGCTGCCGCCGACGGTCTTGACGAATGCGTCGATCTTGTCGCGAAAGGCGCGCTTCTGGGCATTCGCCTGCGAGGG
>Ga0137462_1000071_pt1 | contig 11606 bp, 15 predicted proteins | sample EasRivERMGT769_2_FD_102303 | JGI IMG/M metagenome (GOLD analysis project Ga0137462, IMG submission 102303) | Soil microbial communities from meander-bound floodplain in the East River, Colorado, USA - East River MetaG ERMGT769_2 | ecosystem: Environmental > Terrestrial > Soil > Floodplain ... | reverse complement strand
GTCCGGGCACGGGCGAGGTGGGCGAGCCACGCCTCGGCCTCAGCGAGCTTCCCCTCGTCGAGGAACGCCCGGATGATCGTCTCCTGCTTCGGAGGGATGCCACCAACGGTCTCGATGTAGGTCAGCGTCTCGTCGATCGACCTGCGCAAGGCTTCCTTCGACGCGTCGAGCGCCGCCGCCTTCTCTTCCTCCGTCGCCTTCTGATTCCTGGCCGTGTCGATCGCGATCTGGTTTGCCCAGATCAATTCGTTCTGCGCCTGGATGGCGTTGTCGTAGGCGTCGCGATTGGACAACAGATCCTGCAACCGTCCGACGGCGCCGGACATGTCGTCGATCTTCCGGCGTGACCGGTCGGCCTCCACACCCATGTCGACCAGGGTGTGATCGAAGTCGACCACGTTGCTGCTGGCGTCGATCATGCCGCCTGAGAACTCGGTGTATGCAGCCGTCGAAGCGGTGGCCTCAGACGCGGCCGCCTCAGACGCCACCGCCTGCTCGGCGAGCCGTTCCGTGACGCCCTGAACCACGGGATCGAGGTCGTACAGATCGCCCTTCATCTGCTGGATTGAGTCGCCGGCGGCGCGGAACTTGCCGGCGATCGGTTCTACCAGGGCGTCAATGACCTTGATGCCGCCCGGCAACTCCGTGCCGAGCACGTCCCCTGCCGCCCCTGCGACCTCTGCGACATCGGTGAGCGCCGGAACCAGCGACTCGCCGAGTGTCAGGGCGAGATCCTCGGTCTTGCCCTTGAGGTTGTCCATCGCGTCGCGGAAATCGCGAGCCTTCTCGACCTCTCCGCTATCGATGACCTTCGCATCGCTGACGCTCTCAAGCGCCTCGCGGAGATCATCGGCGTCCATCTCCATCAACTCGGAGATGTCACCGTACGACTTGCCAAACGCTTCCTGCGCCGCCTTCGCCCGCTCCGTCGGATCCTTGATCGCTCCGATCTTGGTAACCAGGTTCTCGAACGTGGCGCTGGCATTGACGACGCCGTCGCTGGTGCGAACGATGTCGCCCTCGAACTCCTTCAACCCGCCGGCGCCGATCGCCTTGTTCATTTTCAGGATTGCGCCCTGGATGGTCTCAGTGCCGACACCGACATCTCCGGCAACTTCAATCCACCGCGAAGCATCCTCGACTGCGATGCCGGTGGCGTCGGCGAACTTGCCTGCCTCCAGCGCCAAAGCGTTGAACTCGCCTACCGCCTTCGTTGCGAACGCGACGAGCGCCCCCGCAGCCGCCGTGGCGAACTCGGCCGCGTGCCCTTTCAGGAAGTCCATCGCCCCGCCACCGGCGACCCTCAGCCTCCCGAACGCACCCTCGGTGTTCGACAGATCGCTGCGCAAGTTGCCGAGCGACGCTGACGCCCTGTCCGCGACAACGTCGATCAGAACGCGGATCTTGTTATCAGCCACGCGTCACACTCCCGCTTTGCGGATCGCCGCCTCCACCACGTACCGGTCGACCCGCTTCGGGGTTTCCCGCTCCATGATCGCCACCGCATCCGACCACGTTGACTTGCCCGCCGTGCCACCCTGATTGCGACCACGGGACTTCGCCCGACGAGTACCCGACTTCCGCACCCGACCCACGAGGACCAGGTCCGTCGCAGCACCACCCCGGCGGCCGTCCTCGAGCACACGCCACGGGCCACGAGCACGCGGCGACGGCGTCACCTCGATCTCATGATCGGAACGCAAGTCGTACCGGGCGAGGATCTGGATCGGGGAACCCCTTCTCCAGTTGGACATGCTCAGGTCGCCGAGATCGCCGCGGACCGCCTTCTCGGCGTCGCCCTTCGACTCCTTGCCGATCTGCTCGAGCTTCGCCTTCAGCTTCGAGCCGTCGAGCTCGGACTCCAGGTCGCCGATCTTGCGGGAGAAGGAAGCGAAGGTGTCGGCCATCGCTCAGGACGTCAGGAAGGCGAACGCACCCGTGAACCGCCACGTCACGTCGACCGTGTTCACATCACCCACAGAACCGGAGATCGGCGTGTACGTGGTGATGTAGAACGCCGCCACGAACGACGGATTGGTCGCACCCCGTGACGCCGAGGTCGCCTTGAGGTCAACGTAGGCGAGGGACCCCAACCCACCGAGGGTCGTGTTGACGATCGCGTGCAACTGGGACGCCGCCAGATCCTGGTTGAACTGGAACGTGATCGACCCGGACTTGAGCCCGACGATGTTCGTCTCATACCCGCCGGAACCGAAGTTCGTCGTCGGCTGCGGTGCAGCGTCGAGGGTGACACCGACGTTGCGGCAGTACGTCGACAGGTCCGACGTCGAGGTGATCGTGCCGGACACGGACTGCGTCCCCGGAAGCCCCGGGGCCGTTCCCGTCCACGCGGCGCCGACAAGCGGCATCGTGCTGGTGAGGGTGAATGCGGCCATGCTGTGTTGCTCCTTGTTGGGGACTTACGCGACGCCGAGGAAGACGGCGACAGTGAACGACGGGCTCGATCCGCCGATGGTGAACACGGCCCGCCAGAACCCGTCAGTGACGGCACCGGCAACCGAGGAGAACTGCCAACCCGCCGCCGCTGCCTGCGTGAACGTGATGCGGGTCGTCGGCGAACCGAACCCGACGAGCGCGGCGGACTCGATCGTGACGTCCAGCGTCGGCGTCGATCCCGACGCGGCGGTGATGTGCAGACCGGCGTACAACCGCTGCGACGCCGTCGGGCCCGTCATCGTCAGGATCGTCCCGTTCGCAGTCGACGTGCGCGCCGCCAACGTCGAAGCGAGCTGCCCGTTGAGGACAGTGACAAGATCCTGACGAAACGTCATCGCGAACGACGCCTTGTCGCCGATCGCACCCTCGATCGGGGTGTAACTCGTCAACAGCCCACGACCGAACACAGCCGGATCGGCGGCGGCAGAACCGGGCAGCGATGCGCCCCACGCGTACTGGGTGCCGATGTTCGTCGGGGTGATGTTCATCGTGATCCCCGTCGATGCCATGTCGGCATTGCCGGACAGCGACAGGCCGCCCATCTTGATGCCCGGGATGTTCGTCTCGAACCCGCCGGAGCACAGGGTCGTGGTCGTGTTCAGTGTGACCTCGGCTGGCGACGTCGCCAGTTGCCCGGTGAAGCACGTCGCGTCGAACGAGCCGACGAGCACGAGCCCGTTCGTGATAACGGCTGCTGCCATCAGGTGTTGCCTTCCGTAAGGATTCGCACGGGAATCACCGCTGACCAGTGCTGCGTCGCGCCGCCGTCGAACGACACCAAGCCGTAGTCACGAAACCCGAGCGTCGAAGCGGTCATGGTTGCGTCCGCTGCGCCGGTGCTCTCAGTGGTGGCGGTGCCCAACGTCGGGTGCTCGAAGATGGCGCCGGCGATCGACGACGAACCGTTGCCGGTGATCTGATCGTTCAGCCACCGCTGGGCGCCCTTCTCGTTCATCGACCCGGCGATGACGAGCAGCTCGACGACGTACTCGATGGTGCCCCGACTGAACGACAGGTTCTCCGACGACGGAGGGCGCATGACCACGCTGTCAGCGATCGCCGGGGACGGCACGTAGTCGTACACCCGCGCCGTCGCATACGTGCGGATCGTCTGGGCCAGGGCGTCGATGCACTCGTTCAGCGATGCCATCAGGCCGCACCGAACACACGGTCACCACGACGGTACGGCTGCAGCAGTCGCTGCACCATCGCATTCCCATCGACCGTCACCGGGCCACCACGCAACGCGTCGAGGTTGGCGGCGAGGATGAAAGCCGCACGCTTCACCGCCGGCGGCACCGACGGCCAGCCCCACTTTGCCGTCACCTGGATCGTCGGCAGGCCGTACGTTGAGTACGGCCACGACCGCTGCCCGGTGGGCACGAGTTCGTAGTAGGCGACCGTCTCCCCGGTGTGACCGATCTGGTTCACCGGGAACACCCGGAAGTCGGTCGTGATCGTCCACGACGTCTCGAACGTCCCTGTGGCATCCTCGTCCGTCGCCACCAGCAGGCCGGTGGTCGTCGCGAAGTCATCGACCAGGAACCGCACCGGGTAGCGCGGCGCCACGTACGCCCGTGGCGACACGTCGGCGTCGAGGTAGAACCCCCGCCCACACCACGCATCCACCGCCCGGCAGCCCGCCTCGCACACCGAGATGTACGCCGTCTGGTCGTTGGCGTTGTACTCCGGGTCTTTCATGTAGGCGGCGAGCTCGTCCGGCTCAAAATAGCTGTTCGTGGCGACGGCCATCGGTCAGCCCTTCTTGGACTTGACGGCCTTCGGGGCAGCCTTGGGCTTTGCGTCGCTCTCCGGGGCACTGAGAGACGAATCCGAGGCTTCTGGAGCCACGTCCGGGGCGAGGATCTCCTCGACCGTTGCGAGGACGTCGAGGAGTGACTGCGGCGCCTCGCCGTCCTTGAACGCGGAGTGATCCCGCTGGAGCTGCTCGGCCACGACATCCGGCACCGTCAACTCACCACCGGGCGGGATGTTGACCTGCGTGCGGACGGTCGAGATCGAACCGTTGTGGATCGTCCGCAGATGGGGGCGGATCGGCTTCAAGGACATGACGCGTGCTCCCTAAGTGACTACACTTTGCGTTCACACGAATTCAGGCGTGACCCGCTGTGGAGGTTGGAAATGACATCCCGCTTGCTGTCAATCGACGATGTGCTCGATCGGCTCCCGATCGGTCGCACGAACCTCTGGACGCTGCCGAGCAAGGGCGAGATCGAGAGCTGCAAGCTCGGCTCACGCCGCCTCGTGCCAGAGGATGCGCTCGACGCCTACATCGAGCGGCTGCGTTCCGCCGCCTAGTCCCAGCGTTCGACATCGGCGTAGGGGGAACCCTCGTCTTGATGATTCGGGAAGAACGGGCGGCGACCGGCGAACGCTAGGAACTCGCAGCACTCATGCCGCTCCACCTCGAGCAGCCGGTCACGCACCCACCGACACAGATCCCGTTCATCGGGCAACGGGTCGGGGAACTCGAACTGATGTTGAGTCAGCCGGGTCCGGGCCGGTCGCTGCGAGTCAGGCGTCTCCGCGTAGACACACAGGAACCGGTTGCCGGGTCCGGCCAACTTGAACCGCCAGCCCGGCTTGTACGCCAACGAGGCGACGAAACCGGCCAGCATGGGGGAACTCAGGCGTTGTCGGCGCCGGCGAGGAACGTCAGCTCGTTCCACTTCGTGGCGTTGTAGTACAGCAACATCGATCCGCCGGGAGCGAGCGCACGGGTTGCCGCGCCGAGGTTGATGTTCGCGTCGTCGATGGTGATCGTGTCGCCAGCGTCGGGGACGATCAGCAACAGGTCACCGTCGACCGCTCCGGACACGGTGATCGTGTCGACCGTGTCCGTCGTGCCCGACTCCGCGGCGAGCGCCACGAAGCCAGTCGTGACCGTCGCCACGCCCGACACGATCGTGACGATCGGCGGGGTGCCGAGACGGAACTTGGCGCCTTCCGCCCAGACGCTCGTCCCGTTGGCGTGGACGTCGCCTTCCATGTCGGTGTAGACGTTGCCGGCGAGGTTGTCATCGCCTGATGGGTTCTGTGCCATCACTGGCTCCTTGCTAGGTAGTCGATCGCCGCGGCGACCACGGCCGGGTTGTCTTCAGATGAGTCGAAGCTGGGCGGTGCCGCCCGTCCTCCTGCGCGAATTGCAGCCCTTGTGAGCAAGAGCCACGTTCGACCACACGTTCGGCCCGCCGTCCGAAACGGGAATCAGGTGGTCGATCGACGGAGCACGGCTGTCGTTGCCTCTGCGGCGGCGGACTCGGCCGCGACGGATGTGGCATGTCCAGCCATCGCGGCAACCGAGGATGAACAACGAGATCGGCTCGGATGGAAGCCCGGACTGACGAACTCGCCGCCGAGCTCGGGCATTGCGCCCTTTGTTCGTCCTCCGGCAACGCTCCGAACAGAACTTGTCGCGGCCGGGATAGACGAACACGCAGTCGCACTCCAGGCACCGACGAAACTCGATCGGGGTTCGGTCGTGACTCGCCGAATACGCTTCGGCGTGGAGCGCCGCGTGGCGGGCCGATGCGCACGGCTTGCAGCGAACGGGAGCCCGAAAGAACTCGGTACCGAGAACCGGAGCAGCAAGATCGGTTCCGCAGTCTCTGCAAGTCGCAGTGCTGGCTCGCTCGTAGAAGCCGGTTCGGCGGCGCTGGCTCTCCCGCTTGTGGCATCTCGTAGAGCAAAACTTCGTGGCGCGGCCCGCCAGCGTCTCAACGCAGCCAACGGCCACGCAAGTACGATCCGACATGTCGGACACCTCCAAGATAGGTGGTCGGCAAGAGGGCCGGAGCGCATCGACGCTCCGGCCCTCAGTCGCGAATCAGGGCGTGACGTTGTACGCGATCGCCGTGTTCTCGTCCGTTGCGGCAGACCCGATGCATTGCAGGTCTTCCCGCATGAACGCCACGGCGACACGCTGGTAGCTCTCCCGATAGATGCTGTCGTCGGTCTCGACGTCCAGCGCCATGCGGGTGCCAAGCGCCCACTCGTTGCGGTTCACGCAGAGCATGTAGGTCTTGGTCTGAGTTATGCCGTCCTCGACGCCACTCGCATTCAAGACCTCCCTCACGTGCTCGCTGACAATCACCGGCACGCCGAAGACGGAGCCGACCTGGCCGTTCAGGATGACGGCGTTCGGTCCCATCTTGTCGACGGTGAGCAGGTTCGTGTCGGCGAGCAGCGCGTGGTAGTTCGACACGCCGATGATGAAGGCGAGGTCGGCGGGGTTCACGCCCCACTTGCCCATCGCCTTGCGGACGATGCCGAGGTTCAACGCCGTGCAGGTCGTCGCCGTGGCGACGGTCTGGGCGAGGGCCTTCTTGCGGAGGCCGTCCCACGCCGAGCGGGCATCGGTTGCGCCGATGGCCTGGACGTCGGCGTCCTGGTGCGTTCCGTCGGAGTCGCCATCAAGCACTGCACGCTCCTCGGCGTCAACGAACGCCTGAACGAGCTTGCGTTGCTGGAATCCCATGATGGCGATGGCCGAGTCGGCGTCGAGCGAGCGGGACCACAGCGTGCGAGCACCGAGGATCTCGGCGTCGAACGTGGCCGCCGCGGTGCCCGCAGTGGATGCGGTGACCTTGGAAGCGTTGTCGGCGGTCGGCTCAGCCACCCGGTAGGCGGTGAGGTCGGCGCCCTCGAGCGGCCACTTCCACGGGTTCGTCGGCAGGTTGATCCGAGCGAACAGCGGGGCGACCTTGCCGGATGCCCGCACCTTCTCGTGGAGCGATGCCCCGATGCCGGTCGGGACCCACTCGGTACCTTCGGCAGACGTGTCGACGTCCATCGCACGCAGGATGCCGTTCCAGCGGTCCTTGAACTGCGGGAGGCTGCGGGCGACCTGGAAGCCCTTGGCCGACGTGTTTGCGTCGCGGTCGACCATCATTCCGACGATCGCCATGTCGGCAACGGTCTGCTGGAAGCTGCGCACCAGTTCGCGGTCTTCCAGCTTGAACGCCGTGATGCGAGGGGCGAGCTTGCCGGGGCCGTTGTCGTGCTTCGAGCGCACGATGACCTGCTCGATGGGGATCTGAGCGTTGCCAGACGTGGCCCGGACGACGGTGTCGGTCGCCCACAGGATCTCATCGAGGTCGCGGGTGACGCCAGCGCCGACGGACTCATTGCCGCGGACGTTGACGTTCGGCACGTTGAAGCGGGCCGAGCGGGCGATGTGTGCGGCGGCGCGGTCGGCGTCGCCGGCCTCGGCGGTGCGGATCACGATCTGAGCGTCGACGCCGTCGGGGCCTTCGAGCGCCGTGACCGCGTCGTCGTGGCGGGTGCGCTCGTCATCGGTGAGCGCGCGGCCGCCGTCGGCCTGGGCCGTGCGGATCACGTCATCGATGACGTTGAGCAGGCGAGCGCGCTCGTCTTGCAGTTCTTGGAGGGTCCTCATTGCGGGGTTCGCTTTCTATGAGAGTCGGCGACGCCGGTTGGCGTTCGCGAGTTCCAGCAGGTCGATCGACGGCCCGGCCTCAGGCGACTCGACCGGCGCCAAGGCGGGGTCAGGGTCGGTGGGTTCGCGGGGGTCATCGCCGAGCGCTGGGGTCTCGGCAAGAAGCGCAGCCAGCTCCCGGCGCTCCTCCGGGGTCATCTCACTGAGATCAGTGAGCAGCTGAGAACGGATCGCCACCAGACCGGCGGCGGCATTGGCGGGGTTCGGAGTCGGGCCGTACTCACGCAGGCCGAGCTCCATCCGCTCGATAATCGGCCGCCCATTCGGGCCGGGCTTCGGCTTGGCCGAGCGGTACACCTCACCGCGGAACGACTGCCCGCGGATCGCACCGTCACGCCACAACTGGAGGATCTCGTCACCGAGCTCCGTCTTGGCGTAGCGGGTGACGGTGAGCAGCCCGAGCGGCTCGGCGCGGATCTCCTCGGGGACGCCGACCGGCATCGAGTAACGATCCGACGGTGTGCCCCACAAGGTCAGGCCGTGATTGAAGTGCACCTGCGCCGTGCGCACCGCTCCGCGGCGGATCGCCTGGTTGAACGCCTTGGCGTTCACGATCTCGTCGTAGTGGCCGTCCTGGTCGCGGACCTCGTACGAGTTACCGAACGCCGCCGCATATGCGGTCACCGTCCGGCCGTCGCCGTCGCGTGCGATCTCGTAGTCGAGCAGCGGCACGGTCCGCGTGATCTCGGCGTAGTTCATGCGGGCACCTCTTCGTTCGTCAACTCGGGTTGGCCCTCGCGGATGACGGCGGTGTTCAGCGGGCGCTGGTAGTAGTCGATCTCCGGGGGCGCCGGCTCGTTCTCACGGCGAGCAGCCGACGCCGGCGTCAACCAACCGGCCGTGATGCCCGACTTGTAGAAATCGGCGCGGGCGACGGTGTCACCACGGAGCAGCCCCTCGAGGTTGAACTCGACGAAGTTGCCGGGCGACTGCAAGTCCGGGTCGAAGTTGATGAACGCCTCGATGCGCGTGCACCACGGGCGGACACTGTCGACGACGGCCTCAATCGACTGGTGCTCGATGTTGGAGAACGTCGCCCGGGTCAGGTCGTACAGCTTGTGCGGGGGGATGCGCAACATCCGCGACACCTCGGACACCCCGTACTGGCGGGACTCGAGCAGCTGCGTCGACTGTGCGTCGAGGGAGATCCGCTCGTACTTCGCGCCACCGGTCAGCACGCCCGTCTTGTGAGCGTTCAGCAGACCCTCGTGGAACGTGTCCCAGATGTGCTTGCGGTCCTGCGCTTCCTGCTGGGTCATGTCCTCTGCGAACGAGATGATCCCGCCGACGTGCGTACCAGAGGCGAAGAACCGGGAGGCGTAGTCGTCGGTGGCGGCGATCCCGCCGAGCGGCTCGGCCAACACCTGGATCGGGTTCATCCCCACCCGGCCGTCGTAGGCGAGGCCCGGGATGTGGAGAATCTCACGGGTCGTGAACTCACGCTCGATGCGATCCACCAGGAACCGCTTCGTGCCATCCGGGGCGACACCGACCGTCACCCGGTCAGGGTGGATCTCCCGCAGACCGATCACCTGGCCGGCGAGGTTGCGCATCTTGAACGTGTACGAGTTGCCCTTGTGGAGCAGCGCCATCATCGTCAGCTCGACGAACTGGAACCACGGCAGCTCGACATCGGGGCGGGCCATCCACACCGGCTTGGCACGCTCCGACCGTCCGACCGCGTCGTCACGGTACGAGCCGACCGGCAGCGACGCCACCGTCTCGGCCAGGTAGCGGACACCCGAGTACCAGGCGGAGAGGCCGAGGGCACGCATCGGGCCAACCGACGCGCCCGCCTTCGTGCGGATCACATTGCCCCGGCCGGCGCCGAGCAGATAGCCGAACTCCTCCATCGACACCGGGTCGGAACGCACCAACGTGGGCTTCGACGCGCGGGCGGCCGCCACCCGATCAGCGAGCATCACTCGACGCGCTCACGGCGGATCGATCGGGCGTCGCTGAACCCGACCTGCGCCCCGGCGTACGCCCACGACACAACCAGGAACAGCACGCCGACGAACACGCCGAGCAACCAGAACGGCAGGATCAACAGGGACAGCACGAGCCGGACCACGTTGACCTGCTGCGCCTTTGTCGCGACCCGATCGGGGAACGTCATCACCTGCATCTACCGCTCCCCTCAGAGCACGAACGACAGCGACTTGGACTTCGGGGCGGTGGCGGCCGGGAGCACCCCGAACGCCAACGTGGCCGACACCAGAGCTGTGATGTCCGATGTCGGATCGCACGCCCACACCCGCACCGTGCCGGCCGGTCGCAGACGTGCGGACTTCAACGCTGACCGGAATCGGGCCACGTTCTGTGGGCCTTCGCGATGGAACACGGATGGGGACGGGCCGTTGAAGGCGTCGATGAACGCACCGCAGTACCCGCCGAACGCCTGCCCGGAGACCTTCTCCAGCTTCACTTTGGCCGCCTCGAGTTCGGCGATCGCCGACCCGGCGGCGGACCCGGGGAGGATCGCCACCGTCGCGCCACCCCACTTGCGGGAAAGCTCCACAGCCCGCGGCGCCAACCAGTCGACACCAGGTCGGTGATCGACAACCTCGATGTGGTGCAGCCCGTCACCTCGGCGGGCGGCGACGGAGATGCTTGCCCATTGCCGGTCGTCGGATGCTGCGACCCCGAACGTCACCGGAGCGACAGGCTCCGAGTTGGGGTCGTGGCGGGCCATGAACACCTCGATCGGGATGACCAGCTGCCCCTGCGACCCGGGCAACGGGTCCCACAGATTCAGGCACTCCCGGCCGAACATCTCCGGGCCGAGCTCGTCGTACAGGTCAAGCAGCTTCTCGTCGGTGATCCGGTACCCGTACGCGGCGTTCGCCATCGCCCACGCATGCCGGTCGAGGACGTCTGGGCGGTGAGAGGCGACGTTGCCGTTGCTGTCGAGAGACACGTCTTCGGCGGTGTGTTCCACGTAGGCGAGCCGGCCGCCGTTCCCACTGAGCGCTCGGAGCCGCAACCGCCAGGCGTTCACCGAGGTCGACAGCCCGCCGGAACCCATGTACCACGACACCGAGTTCGGGTTCGCCAACTTCGCCGGGCCCGACGCGGCGACGTGCTCGGCCTGGAGGTGCTGCGCTTCGTCGTACACGGTGAGGTCCGCCTTCGCGAACCCTCGACCAGAGCCACCGGTCCGGGCCCGGTACTTCAACCGCTGGCCGGAGAGGAGCTCGATCCCCTGCTCGCCGTTGGCGTAGCGGATGCGGGCCACCCGCCGGCGCAGATCATCCCAGTTCTCGAACACCCCCACCAGACGCAGGAACGACTCGTTGGCCGTTGCGAACTCGTGGGCGGTGTGGATCTGCAGCCGCTCGCCGAACAGGATCAGCCCGGCGAGCTCCCGGGCGTTGCAGGTGTCGTTCTTGCCGTTCTGCCTCGGTTCGAAATCACCGACTGCCGACGCCGCCCACGACCCGTCGGCTCGTTCGCCGAGGGCGAGGCGGAGTGTGAACTTCTGCGACTCGTCGAGCGGATGCCCGTCGCAGATCCCGTACGCGTCAGCTAGCTCGATGGCTTCCGTTGCTGCGTCGAGGCTGACCACGTCGGGCGGTGGGTGCACGATCTGGGGGTGCTGCACGCCGAGCAGCACGTCGCTCGCCAAGCTCATCGGCCTTCGACTTCCCCGGGTTGGCCCGCTTGAGGT
>Ga0137462_1000068_pt1 | contig 11729 bp, 7 predicted proteins | sample EasRivERMGT769_2_FD_102303 | JGI IMG/M metagenome (GOLD analysis project Ga0137462, IMG submission 102303) | Soil microbial communities from meander-bound floodplain in the East River, Colorado, USA - East River MetaG ERMGT769_2 | ecosystem: Environmental > Terrestrial > Soil > Floodplain ... | reverse complement strand
TTCGAGGTCATTCGATCGAACTGCGCGTCATTCAGCGCGTTGCTCCGCACCGAGTCGATCCCATTCACGGCGCTCGCCTTTGCGTCGTAGGACTGGCTCGTCAGGATCTTCTCGCCGTTCGCCGCCTTGAGATTGAACAGGAACCGTCCATCACTGGTTTTCGCTAGCGCATACATTCCCGCCATGATTTTCTCCTATCGCGTTAGAGATTCATTACTTCGACAGCGTAGCGGAGTCCGGGAACGGAATTGAATCCGCCGAAGGAGTGAAAAGAGAGCTAGTCCTTCGTGTGGGTGCCTCCCCCTGGTTCATATCCCGTCTCGACGAGCCATTCGCGGAAGTGCCGCAGCACGCGCTCGCGGAAGGTGACGTCACGGATGCTCACGTGGCCGGCATCGATCCAACGGATCGTCTTCGGATCGCCCGCGGCGTCGTGCAGAAGACGCGAACAGTGCACCGGCATCCGTGGATCGCCGGACCCGTTGAGCATGAAGACAGGACGCGAGGCGATACGCCCGATGTACTTGAGAGGCTCCATCGGCGACACCAGCGCGGAGAAGATCCACGCAAGCGGCCGCCGAACGAGGCGCGGTCCGGGGAAATTGGCCTCAACGACGCTTCTGAGATCGCCGGCGCCGAACAGCAGCGCGACGGCCGCGATTCGTTCATCCGTCGCGGCGATCGCAGGGGCCACGAGCGCCCCCAGGCTTCCTCCCACCAGCCAAACGCGGTTGGGATCCACCTCGGGCAATCCGCGCAGATAATCCACGCCCAGCATCGTCGCCGGCGGTGTATCGAGCAGCGCGCGCCGCATCGCGGGAAGGCAGCGGAAGAACTCCAGCGTGGAAAGCCCCGAGCGCTTGCCCTCGAAGGGGAAATCCATCGCGAGCACGACGAAATCTCCGGTGTCACGCAAGTACTCCAGCGCGCGCGCACCGCTCTGAAGACCGCCCAGCGAGATGATGGCCGCACGCGGCAGCGACGGCGCTCGCGGAATCTTCACGACGGCGCGCACGACGAGCCCGCGATCGTCGCGAAGGATCAGCTCTCGCACGATGTGCTCGTCGCCAACCTCGTCCGAGCGCTCTTCGACGGAAATGAGTTGTCCCTTGTGGTCGGAAAAATAGGGGACGTAATCGCGACTCGCGTAGTGCTCGACGCCCGCGAGTGCTGCGAAGATGAGGATGCAGGCAGCGAACGCGACCAGCCCCAGCGCCCGGCGCCGTGCGAATCCGCGAAGCCGCCGATTCATCATTGTGTTCCCCTCGCCATGGACAGCCGCCAGGTCAGGAGCCGGCGGGGATCGCCAACGGGCGACCAGGCGATTCTAGCGAAGGAAGCGACTCCCCGGGAGTCAGGAAAATGTCCGGGGCGGCAGGGTCGAAACCCGGGCACGCGACGCGTCGGGCGGAACGCCGAGTGCTCTTTTCGACGGGGCGACGGCCTCCTCGAGGGTGTCGAATGTCTCGAAGACCCAGTGCAGCCGCATCACCAGAAGGATGCTCTTGATGCGCGCCCCCACATACGTCAGTCGCAACCACCCGTTGTGCTCGGCACAGATCAGGTGGCTTCTACGCAGCGCTTCGATCCCGATGCTGCTCACCCAGTCGATCCGATGCAGATCCAGTACGATCTTCGGTGTCGCCTCCGCAGCCAGTTCGGCGACCGCGTCGATCAGGGCACTCGTCTCGGTTCCGCTGACGAGATTCTTTTTTGGCGTGAGCACATACACATCACCAACCACCCGGCTGTCGAACATCAGTCATCCCTCCTCGGGCGCAGGGGCACGCCTCGAACACAAATCGTGCATGAACCTTCTTAGAGATGAGACGGAAAAAGCGCGCCGAAGGTTGCAAATAGTTCAACGCGCCGCCTGGAGGGTGTGATGGGTAGCGCGGCGCCTTACTCGTCCCGGTCGGACTTCTTGTAGAGGCGCGATGCGCGCTCGGCCGACGTGGTGATGCCGAGGATCAATGCGGAGCTGAAGCCTTCGTGCTCCATTCGATTGAGGCCCGCGATCGTGCAACCACGCGGCGTCGTCACGCGGTCGATCTCGTACTCGGGATGGTTCTCCATCGATTGGAGGAGCGCGGCTGCGCCTTTTGCGGTCTGCGCCGCGATCGCGAGTGCGTCGCGTGAATGAAATCCGATCTCGATCCCGCCCTGCGACGCGGCGCGGATGGCGCGCAGAAAAAAGGCGACGCCGCACGCGCCGAGGGCCGTGGCCGCAATCATGTCTTCCTCTTTGATGACGAGCGTTTTCCCGACCGTGTCGAAGATGGAGCGCGCGATCTCGAGTGCCGCGGGCTCGGCGCCATCCGACGCGAGGCACGTCATCGCCTCGCGCACGGCGATGGCCGTGTTCGGCATGGCGCGCACCACGGCGATGCCCTCGCCCACGCGCTCTCGGATCTGCGTGGCTTCGACGCCGGTGACCACCGAGATGAGGACGTGGTGGCCGCGCTTCAAGTCGGGTGCGATCTCCGCGATCACCGCGTCGAACTGCTGCGGCTCGACGGCGACGAGCACCACCTCGGACTGTCGCACGGCGGCCCGGTTGTCGGTGTCGACGGAAAAACCCCGCCCCCTCAGTACTTCGAGCGCGGCGGGTGTGCGACGCGTGAGCGTGATGTCCTTCGATTCGAAACGGCCCGAGTCAACGAGCCCGCCCGCGATCGCGGTTCCGATGTTGCCCGCGCCGATAATCGTCATGCGACGTTTTGCCTGCATGAAAGACCTCTCAACTAGGATGAACTGGAACTTCTGCCGGTTATTGAAGGACGGAGTCTAGCACGTCGCCGGAACAGGTAATAGTTGACGCTTCTTTCGCGGCGCTCCTAGCATCGTGCCGGGAGGTTACCGATGCGAATATCGAAAAGAACGCTATGCCTCGCAGGCTCGGTGCTGGTCGCTTCGAGCGTGGTTGCATGCTCGTCCAGAGGCGATGCAAAGCACGCGGCCGACACGCAGGAATGGAAGCTCACCTTCACCTACGACGGCGCCGACGTGGAGCTCCCGCTCCAGAAAATGCACGTCTATCTCGTCGAGGAAGAACAGGAGAACGCGGAAGTGTTCGAGATTACCGGGAGCGGCGTCACGCTGGTGGGAACATTTCCCATGGATTGCCACGTCGGCTACGACGACAACTGGCCGGTTCTCGTCGGCAAGGCGGTCACGATCGATGCGAGGGGCGGCGCCCGGGACGACATGATGTCGTACGTACTGATGCCCGACGGCACGAAGGCGTTCGTGACCGGCGGCTCCTTCGTGCCCGAGAAAATCACGGGTGAGATCGATGGCATGGACGGCAACCGGACCGTTTCGGGGACGTTCGTCCTGCGCGTGCGGACGGGCCTCGGCGAAGAAGAGCTGACCGGTCGCTTCGCGGTTCACTGCTTCACGCTCGGCTAACGCAGGTCGTCCCTTGCAGGCGGGGACGGCGGTACACTACAATCTCCCCGACCGTTCGACAGCCTGCCTTTCTGCTGTGCACCCGAGCCCCCGCGGCTCGCGCGGCGATTCCCATCGCCCGATTTTTCCTCCGAGGAGGACATCATGTTTCGCCTCTGTCTCCTCTCAATGGTGGCAATTTCTCTCATGTTCGCCGCGTTGCCCGCCGGCGCGACCGTAAATGTGATCAACGAAGTGGTCGCGAATCACGTGGGCACGGATTCGAACGAATACATCGAGGTCTTTTTCCAGAGCGGAAATTACGACTTGTCCGCCTTCTCCCTCCTCGAAATCGAGGGTGACGGAGGCGGAGCCGGCTTGATTGACGCCGTGTTCAATCTGGGAACCACCGACGCGAATGGTTACTGGACGACGGGTTATCTCAACAACATTCTCGAAAACGGCACCCTGACTCTTTTGCTGGTGTCGGGATTCACGGGAGCGGTTGGCCAGGACCTCGATACCGACAACGACGGCACGCTCGATTCTCAGCCGTGGTACCTGAGCCTCGAGTACGACCACGTCGCGATCAGCGACGGCGGCGCAACCGACCGGACCTACTCGAGCATCGTACTGACGCCGTCATATGACGGCGGCGCGTTCACGCCCGGCGGCGTATCGCGCATTCCGGACCATACCTACACGGGCACAACCGCCGACTGGGTGCGCAACGACTTCGACGGACGCGGCATTCCCGGATTCACGGGCACGCCTGCGACCGGAGAAGCGCTCAACACGCCGCTCGCGGAAAACGCGTTGTGGGTTCCGCCCGCAGATCCCGTGATCAACGAGTTCCTCGCGAGCCACATCGGCACCGACAACAACGAGTTCGTGGAGGTCTACGGGCTCGCGGACACCGACTATTCACACCTGACGTTGATCGCGGTCGAGGGTGACGGCGCTTCGGCCGGAATCATCGACGTTATTTTCACCATCGGCACCACCGACGCGAACGGTTTCTGGACCAACTACCCACTGTCGGCCGACGTGCTCGAGAACGGAACCAACACGTTCATTCTCGGCGAAGGTTTCTTCGGCGCGGTGGGTCAGGACCTGGATACCAACAACGACGGCGTGCTCGAAACCAACCCCTTCGCGCGCACGGTGGATGCAGTCGCCGTCAGCGACGGCACCGCGGGCGATGACGTCTACACAGCGGTTGTGCTCGCGCCCGGGTACGACGGCGTCGCCCAGGCGGTTCCCGGCGCGTCGCGCATTCCTAACGGAACCGACACGGACGCGGTCGCGGACTGGATGCGCAACGATTTCGACGGCGACGGCCTCAGCGGATTTACCGGTACGCCGACCAGCAGCGAGGCTCGCAACACGCCGGGCACCCGTAACCTGACCTCGATCGACACCGAACCTCCGGTGATCTCCATCGATCCCAGCCGCACGGCGCTGTGGCCGCCCAACCATCGCCTGCAGGAAGTGTGCATCACGGTCGTCGTGAGCGACGAGCGCGAGCCCGCCCCGACGTTCGTGCTCACCTCGGTCACGAGCGACGAACCCGACGATGGACAGGGCGACGGGCACACCAAGAACGACATCCGCGACGCCGCTACGGGCACGGCGGATGTGTGCTTCCTGCTGCGGTCGGAGAGAAGCGGCGGTGGCGACGGGCGCGAATACACCATCGTGTACACCGCAACCGACGGAGCGGGCAATACCACGACGGCAACCGCGGTGGTCACGGTGCCACACGACCAGTCCGGCGCCGCACTCGCCTCGACCGGTTTCGCGCCCGACGGCATGGGGTTCGAACCCAACGCCGGAACCTTTGCACTCGTGATCCCGTCCCGCCCGCACCTGTGGGACGGCCAGAGCGGAACGCAGATGCTCGTGGACGAGGGCCTCAACGCCTCGCTGGTTGACCCGCATCTTGCCCTGGTCGGAAACAACCTGGGTGCTGTGCGCGTGGAACGAAGCGTGGTGCAGGAAGTGACCGGAGACGGTCTCGACGACCTGGTCCTGTACTACTCGGTGGACGCGGCGCTCGGCCTCGATCCGAAGGGCACGGGCAAGGAAGGCGACGCCGCGCTGGCGCTCCATTTCGAGGCCCCCGACGGCTCCACCTTCTTCGTCGATAACATCTTCGAACTGGGGGCTTCGATTTCATCCGGGCGCGGTCAGATTCAGACTCAACCGGACGTGACGCTACCCATGCCGAAAACCGCAACCGTGACAGTGCAGCCCAACCCGTTCAACCCGCAGACCACGATCTCCATCGAGATGCCGGCCACGGGATACGCGTCGGTACGAGTCTTCGACGTGCGCGGCGCGCTGGTGAACACGCTGCGAAACGGCACCATGGCCGGAGGACATCACGATGTACGGTGGGATGGTCGCGACGACGCCGGACGCTCCGTTGCAAGCGGCGTTTACTTCGTTCGCTTCGAAGCAAATGATGTTCGCATCACGAAGCGGGCCGTTCTCTTGAAGTAGAGATTCCGCCTGCGCGCGCAAGTTTGCGGCCGCGGGGATCCACCACGGATCTCCGCGGCCGTCATTCCGCAGCGCACCAACCCGAGCTGCTTCACTACTCGCACCGGGCAAACCGTCCGCACGCTGCGGCCGCGCGGGTTGCCACGCGCCATGATTGTGCGTATGATGCGGCGACGATGCGCGCTTTTACTTCACCCGCACGACGCGCGCGCGCATTGCGTGCCGCCGTTTCGTTTCTCGCCCTTGCGCTACCGGCAGTGTCCGTCGCCAACGCGGGTGACCCCCTTCATCCCTTCAAGAGCAATCTCGTCAGCGCCGAGCTGGTCGCCGATGTGGCCGCGGTCGCGCCGGGAAAGCCTTTCCGGCTGGGTGTCCGGCTCAAGATGGCGGACGGGTGGCACGTCAACTGGATCAACCCGGGCGACGCAGGGCTCGCGCCCAGTATCGCTTGGAAGCTGCCCGAAGGCTTCAAGGCCGGCATCCTGCAATGGCCGCTTCCCTCTCGCTTCATCACCGGGCCGCTCAGCATCTTCGGTTACGCGAATGAAGTTCTCCTCATGGCCGACGTCCGGACTCCGGCGGGACTCTCCCCGGGCGGGAACATCGAACTTGCCGCCGACGTATCATGGCTTGCCTGCGCGGAGGAATGCGTCCCCGGGTCCGCCACCGTTCGCCTGACCCTGCCGGTCGAATCGACCGCACGGACGCTCGCGGCGGAAGCCGGGGTGTTCGAAACCACCGAAGCGAGGCTTCCGCGCCACGCCATGGCGTGGAACGTCGACGCCCACATCGACGAATCGAAGACGCTCGTGCTCGACATTCAAAACGGCGGCGAATCGGGCCGTCCGCTCGATGGGGTATTTTTCTTTCCATACGAGCCGGGTCTGATCGAGAACGCAGCGCCGCAGGCCATGTCGGTGCAGGCCGGACCCGCGGGACAAACCGTGTACCAGCTTCGCATCGAACGAGCGCGCATCCCCGCCGGCGCTCTGACCCAGGTCCAGGGTGTGCTGGTGGCCGGCTCCGGTCTGGCCGCCGGCGACGGCCCGGCCGCAATTGAAATCAGCATCCCCTTGAATCGCCGATAGTTTTTTTCGAGACGAAAACAACACCTGACAGGAGGAGACTTCATGAATCGATTCATTTCTCGCCGTGCCCTGGTAATCGTGTTGGCCGCGATCGCCGCCATCAGCGCGGGCCGCATCACGCTCGCCGATCCGCCGGCGGCGGAGCCCACCGCACAGTCGGCGCCGGCAGCAACGACGACCGCCGTGCAGGCGACGGCCGCCGTCGACCAGAAGGCGCCCGAGTTTTCGCTCGCCGGCATCGACGGCAAAACGTACAAGCTGACCGACTTCAAGGGCAAGTATGTCGTGCTCGAGTGGAACAACGTGGATTGCCCGTTCGTGAAGAAGCATTACGCTTCGGGCAACATGCAGGCGCTGCAGAAGAAGTACACCGACAAGGGCGTGGTGTGGCTCACCATCTGCTCGTCCGCGGAGGGCAAGCAGGGTTACTACGAGCCGGCCGCGATGCAGGAGAAGGCGAAGGACGGCAAGTTCTCTTCGACCGCCTATCTTCGCGATGCGGACGGAACGGTCGGACGCGCGTACGGTGCGAAGACCACGCCGCACATGTTCATCGTCAATCCCGAAGGCGTTCTCATCTACGCCGGTGCGATCGACGACAAGCCCTCGCCTGATCCGAAGGACATCGCAAGCGCCAGCAACTACGTGGCGTCCTGCCTCGACGAGTCGACGGCCGGCAAGGCGGTCGTGGCAAAGTCGACGACCCCCTACGGCTGCGGCGTCAAGTACGCCAACTAGCGGTACAATAGGGCGCGGCCGGTCCAGCGAGGCCGGCCGCGCCTTTTCTGTCCGGTCGGGCGGGCCGTCGAGGGCCTTCGTGATTGACTACAACCCTCGTGATGTCTTATAGTTACCCGCGATTCCCAATGCGCAGCCCCACACTCGTCATTCTCACCGCAGTCGGACTGTGCGGGCTCGCGTGGCTCTCTCTCCGCGCCGATACGCAGCGCATTGCGGTAACCGTTTCAACGTCGCCAGGCGACGTGCACATCGATCGGTCGGCTGCAGGCGCGACCATCAAGCCGGCGAAGACCGCGGCCAATCAACTGTCGCAGCTCAACGACGTCGGAAAACCAGACCTTCCCGTTCGAGTCATCAAAGTGCTCCTGCCCGACGGGCAGCGCTTCGAAAGCGTGGAGGCTTCCGCCTCGGAGGCGACCGTCATTGCCACCGGTGTGACTGTTGCGCGCGTGCGACAGCCCGAAGCGGCGCCCGACGCCGATAGGCCGTCCGCTGGTCTCGCCGGCCCGGGCATCGCGCCCGACGACGGCGGCCGCGTATTCCCCTCCGAGCTGGTCCGCTACCTCGGCACAGGGACCTGGCACGGGTACGCGATCGCGAGCTTCGCCGTGTTTCCGGTTCGCGTCGAGGATTCGAACGTTCTCCTCTATCGCGACATCGACGTTCGTGTCGCCACGGCTCCGTCCACGGAACCGGCTGCAATACGGGCCGAGCGCGCGACGCCGAAAGCCGCCGCGAACATCGACGAAACGATTCGCCGCGCCGTCCTGAACCCGCAGGATGCCGCCGGCTATGCAGCCATCACGGCGAGCAAACAGACCGGCCCCTTCATGCCGGCCGCGGTGCCCTCGCTGGAGGGGAGTCCGGTCGAAGCCGTCATCATCACGCCCGCGTCGCTCGCCGCGCAGTTCGATTCGCTGGCGACCTGGCGAACCGCTAGCGGAGTGCCCACGGTGGTGAAGACGCTGGAGTGGATCGAAGCCAACTACCGTCGCGGCGCCGACCGCGCCGAGACGGTGCGCTTTTTCATTCGCGACGCGTATCAGAAGTGGGGCATTCAGTGGGTGCTGCTCGCCGGCGACACGCCGGAGATACCGGCGCGGTATTTCTTCACCACGTATTACTACGGCGCCTCGAGTATTCCCTGCGACCTCTACTTCTCGGCGCTTGACGGCGATTTCAACGCCGACCACGATTCGCGTTTCGGCGAACAGCCGGCGGACGATCCCGACCTGTATGCCGAGGTGTACGTGGGCCGTCTTCCCGTCTCGACGACGACGGCCGCGCACGCGGTCGTTCGCAAGATCAAGCGCTACGAGACTCCGGTCGACGCATCCTATGCCGACAAGGTGCTGTATCTCTCGGAAGTGTTGTTTCCCGCGCCGTGGTCGCCTCCCCAGACCATTCTGCAAAACGGCGGAGACATCACGCATTACCTCGATGGGCTCTACGTTGCGTCTCCGGAGCGCCGCACGACGGAGTGCTACGAGACGGAATGGCTCTTCCCGGGGTCGGTGCACGAGTCGCGCCAGACCGCCATCGATTCGCTCAATGCCGGCTACAACCACGTGTTTCACATCGGGCACGGGTACCGCTTCAACATGCATTGCGGCGACGACAACGTCGCCATCCCCGACGCGGACGCGCTCCATCATCCGGATCGGTTCTTCAACCTGTACATGCTCAACTGCACCGCATCGGCCTTCGACTACGACTGCCTGAGCGAGCACTTTCTGCGCAATCCCGACGGCGGCGCGGTTTCCGTGCTCGGCGCTACCAATAGCGCCTTTGCGGACATCGCGACCTTCTACCTGGAAGACTATTTCGACGAGTTGTTCACGAATGGGACGCTGCGCGTGGGCGAGGCACAGGCGCTCGCGCGAGCCGAGCGGACGCCGTACGCGGAAGCAGGCGACAACGCGGATCTGTGGACCCATTATATCTACGCTCTGCTCGGCGATCCCGCGATGCCCATGTGGACCATTGTCCCGAAAACGCCGGTGGTAACGCACGCCGCAAGCGTGAACGCCGGCATCAATTCAATCCCGGTCCAGGTGCTGGTCAACGGCGTTCCCCAACCGAATACAATCGTGTGTCTGTGGAAGAGCGCCGAAGACTACCAGGTGATGGCCACCAACGGCGCGGGGCAGGCGGTATTCACGTTTTCGACCCCCACGGCGGGCTCGATCCGCGTGGTGGCGACGGCGCCGAACATGAAACGCCATGAAGGCGCCATCAACGTGAACGCGCCCGCGGGCGCAATGCTCGTCGTCGAATCGGTCGCCGTGGACGACGACAACCTCGGTGGAACGACAGGCAACGACGACGGTGTGATCGACACGGGCGAGACCATCGATCTCAAGCCCGCCGTGCGCAACAAGGGATCAGTCAGTGCACCCGCCACGACGGCGACGCTCACCGTGATGAACTCGTGGGTTTCGGCCCTCGACGCGACCTGCTCGGTTCCTTCCGTGGCCGGCGGGGCGCTGGTCAACGCCACCGACAGCTGGCGGATCCAGGTGCCGGCGAACGCGCCCGACGGATATGCCTCGGATCTGGTTGCGGTACTCTCGAACGGCCCCTCCAGCTGGACCAGCAAGTTCTCGCGAGTGCTGCGCGCGCCCGCGCTCGAGCTCACCGGCATGCGCCGGAGCGACCAGGTTCCCGTCGGCAACGGCAACGGCGTCATCACCAACGGAGAACAGTTCCTGCTCTTCGTGACGCTCAAGAATTTCGGAGGCGGGAGCGTCGACGGCCTCACGGGCGTACTCAGCGCCCTCGACGGCGGATCGACGGTGATCGACAACACGGCCTCGTTCCCGAACCTCGGCCACATGAGCTACGCGGAGAATACGGTCGCCTTCAAACTGAGCGAAGCCAACGTGTCGATTGCGAATCCACTGCAGATCGTCGTCACCGATTCGCACGGTCGCACGCTGACGCATTCCTTCGAGCTGCGCGAGCCGCTGGCTCCGACACTGCAAGGGTTCGACGCCAGCCTGGGTCTCGACAAGATGGGCCTGACCTGGGCGGCGGGGGCGTCGACCGACGTGAAGGGCTACAACATCTACCGCTCGACCGCTCTGGCGGGGCCGTACACACGCGCGAACAACGACGTGATCCTGCACTCGCTCTTCATCGACGTCGGGCTCGCGCCGAGCACGCGCTATTACTACATGGTCGCGTCGGTCGACCAATCCGGGAACGAGGGTGCGAAGTCGGCGGTCGCGTTCGCGTCCACCAACCCGCCGCAAATGACCGGCTGGCCCAACGAGCTGGTCGATCCGTCCTCCAACTCGCCTGTCGTGGGCGACATCGACGGATACGGAGCGATGGAAGTGGTGGTGGGCAATGACCGGCTCTACGCATGGCACGCCGACGGGCAGGAAGTCGTCGACGGGGACCAGCAGGGCATCACCTGGGGCGTGATGTCCCCGTTCGGCGATGACTTCGTCGGACCGGCCGCGCTCGCGGAGCTCGACGGAAGTCCCGGCTTCGAGATCGTCGCCGCGGCCTACACGTCCAAACAGATCTTCTGTTTTCAGGGCGACGGCACGGTGATGCCGGGTTGGCCCCGGCCCACCATCGACCTCGTGCGCGCGGGCGTTACCGCGGGCGACATCGACGGCGATGGCTCGCCGGAGATCATCGCGGTGGATCAGGAGGCCTATCTCTACGCATGGCACCTGAACGGCACCGAAGTCATCAACGGCGACGCGAATGCCTCCACCGACGGCGTGTTCAAGCGCCTGCCTGACACCAACCAGTGGCAGTACCAGATGGCGGCGCTTGCCGACATCGACAACGACAACAAGCAGGAAATCATCATTCCGACCCAGGACATGAAGTTGTATGTCTTGAACGAAACGGGCGGCAACGAGCCCGGATGGCCGTTTTCATTGCCGAATTATGCGGGCGGCGGCGTGGTGGTCGGCGACATCGACAACAACGGGGATCTCGAGCTCGTGGTGACGACGCGCAACTCGAACGACGTGTTCTGTCTCA
>Ga0137462_1000066_pt1 | contig 11889 bp, 26 predicted proteins | sample EasRivERMGT769_2_FD_102303 | JGI IMG/M metagenome (GOLD analysis project Ga0137462, IMG submission 102303) | Soil microbial communities from meander-bound floodplain in the East River, Colorado, USA - East River MetaG ERMGT769_2 | ecosystem: Environmental > Terrestrial > Soil > Floodplain ... | reverse complement strand
GCAACCAAGCATCGAGTCACCGAGACCAAGCACTATGTACTGGAGCCGCCCGCATGAAGCTCGCCGTCGTGTTCCCCGCGCCGTTGACGCGAGGGGACCCGCTCTCGACAGGGATCGGGGGCATCTACGCTTCCCGCACCATCGAGGCATGCGCGAGGGCGGCGAACGTGCGGGATCTCGTGACGCAGTCCTTCTTCGCCATTGATCACCCACTGCCAGGAGGGAAGCCTCCCAGCATCGCGGAGATCAGGGCGGAGAGGGACCGCCTCGCCGAAGAGTTGTACTACCAACAGCCGGACGCTGTTCTTAGTATTGGAGCTCCTTCACTGAACGCGATGGACTTTCACGGTGAAAAGGCGCTCGCGATCTCGAAAGAGCGAGGTCGAATGCGGTACGCCGCCATGGATTACCCACTGCCATGGGTGCCCACCATCTCCAACGTCGCGGTCGCGATCCACTCAGACCTTCATCGCGACTTCGTCAACGACGTGTTCAAGGTCCTCTCGCAGTCCGAGCCGATACCACCGATGCGGATCGACACGCTTGTACCACAGAGTCTCAACCAGCTCGAAGACGCGCTCGCTCTACTCGACGAGGCGTCCGTAGTCGGAATCGATGTGGAGACAACTGGGCTGAGTCCTTATCGCGATGGACTGATGGCGGTCGGCTTCGGCGCGGTCTACGACGAGGACGAAGGCCTCGCGGTCGTCGTGTCAGGGGAGCTCCTCGAAGACCCGGCGATAGACGACATACTGTGGGACGCCGTATGGCGCAGGACACGTCGCGCCGTTGGCCATAACTTCAAGTTTGATATGCAGTTCATGAAGCCGTTCATCGACTGGGCGCCCGACGGGGCACTAATCGGTGACACGCTCCTGATGGCGCACCTGCTCGATGAGCGGCCAAACCGGCCGACATCGCGGGTCCGCGGCCTGGGACTGAAGGACCTCGTAGCGGTGCGTTACGACCACCAGTACGGGTTCGACTTCAAGGACTTCTACGAGGCGACGATGAACGCCGAAGAGGGCGAAGGTGACGAGGAGTTCCAAGAGCGCGTCGCCCTCCTCTACGATGATATGCACGCGTACCTCGCGCAGGACGTTTGCTACACCGCGCGGCTTTGGCATGACCTTTCGGAGACCGAGGCGGAGAGCGCCGACATGCTGAAGGTTCACGACCGACTCCTGATGCCGGTCTCGCGCACCATCGCGAAGCTGGAGTTAGGTGGCGCTCCGGTCGACGTTCCCTGGATCAAGGACACGGTCAGCATGTTCGACTCGCGGATTGCGCGCCGGAAGGAAGCGTTGGAACGTCAAATAGCCCTCCTCGCACCCTCTCGCGTGGACGTGAATATCACTACGCCGGCACAAATCGCGAACATCATGTATGATGACTGGAAGATGACGCCCGACGTGCGGAAGCATGGCCGCAGTCTATCAGGTGATCGTAGCACAGACAAGGACCACATCAAGGCCGCGGTGGCGAAGTACCTCGGGACCGAGCTCGACCGCGAGGCCAAGTGGCTACGGTCGCTTCAGAAGCTTCGCCGCGAGATCCGCCAGCGTACGACCTACCAGAAGTCCCTCCTTGACAGGGTGGACGATGACGGCAGGGTCAGGCCGTCCTTCCTGATCCACGGGACCTCTACGGGACGCCTTAGCGCGACGGGTCCGGCGATCCAGACGATACCTGCCGTCAACCGCGACGACTCACTCCAGTTCCGGCCGATGCGTCGAGCGTTTCGTCCGCGCGGGTCGAGGAAGTGGGTCGAAGTCGATTATTCTCAGCTAGAGCTACGGGTCGCAGCTGGGATCAGCGGAGACAAGGAGTTCGCCGATGTATTCAGGTCAGGTCGTGATGTACACCGTGAGCTGGCCTCCAGCATCTTCTCGAAAGAACCCGACCAGATCAGTGACGGCGAACGCTTCCTTGCGAAGGCGGTCGCGTTCGGCATTATCTACGGTCGTGGCGGGGAGGCGCTGGCGACAGGCGCGGAAATGCGGTACGCGGAGCAGAAGCTCGGGATGAAGCCGTGGACGCCCGAGCAGGCGACTACATTCATCAAGAAGTTCAGACGCGATTACCCGGTACTCGATGGGTGGATGAACACGATGTACGCGGAGGCTCCGAAGCGAGGGTACGTAGAATCGCCGTTCGGGCGCCGGCGACGGTTCCCGCTTTATCCGAAGTCGAACGGAGAGCTCGGCAGCATCCAACGACAGGCGGTCAACACGCCGGTCCAGTCCGCGGCGAGCGACATCTGTCTCGAAGCGATGGTGGAGATTCAGAGGCGGCTCGAGACAGAGAACATCGATGCGACCGTTCTGTTCCCCGTTCACGACAGCATCTGTCTCGAGGTTCACGAGGACGACGTAGGAGATCTCGAAGCTCTCTGCAGAGCAGTAATGGAGAAAGAGTTCATGGGAGTACCACTAACGGTAGACTTCGAAGTTGGTCCTACATGGGCTGATGTCAAGAAAGCGAAGGACTTCCACCCTTCCTTCGGCACGCATGGATCAAAGAACGCGCTCGGAAAGAGTGTATACGGAAGGACGAAGGCATGACACCACCAAGAGTTCTCATCACGAAGATGTTCCTGGCACGAAGACGCCTGGGGCTTACACAGAAGGCGGTCGCCGACGAGGTCGGTGTCACGCAGCCGCGCATCAGTGCCTGGGAGACCGGGATGGTGACGATACCGGAGGCGCGTCGCGCCCTGATCGGGATCGCCCTGGGTCTGGATCCGGATACCCTGACAGACGAGGCTTAGAGGCGCTCCTGATGGCTCTCATGACGTTCTCCTGGTTCCTGGAACGTTTGGACGTGGCGCGCTGGGAATCCGAGCAGGCCGGCGCGCGCTCCGCGTTCGTCAACTGTCCGGTCCACGGTGGATCGGACTCGCTTCATATCACGGAGAAGAACGGGAAGGCTCTGATCAAATGCTTCGGCTGCGAGGCTGATGCTGTCGCGGTGCAGGAGGCGCTCGAGGCCGAGCCGCAGGATATAGTACCGAAGCCGAGGGGGCGTCGGGTGAGCCCGTTCAGCACAGGTCATCATGCCGCCGCTGACGGGGACGAGGGTTCAACTCCCTCCGCCTCCATCACACCTTTAGACTGGCTCGCCGAGCGGTGCTCCATCACGAGAGCCGAGCTCGACGCACTAAACCTCCCGCTGGCGGAGCACGACAACCTCGTCGGCTTCGACTTCCCGGAGAGTGGTGCTACGAAGTGGCGGAAGGCCGACAACTCGAAGACCTTTTCGTGGGCGGGTCCCGCCGCGCCGTCGCTCTGGCCGATGCCTACGAAGCCACAGGATGAGATCGTCGTGTGCGAGGGCGAAGCGGATGTCATCTGCCTCCGCCATTCCGGCTTCGATGCGTACTCCGTCACGAAGGGAACACAGGGCGCCGTGCCCGCCTCGATCTGGGAAGCGCTCGCCGCCGAAGGTGTAGAGACCGTGGTCCTCCTCTTCGATATGGACGACGCGGGCCGAAAGGGACGAGCCGCTGCAGCCGAAGGCGCGCGCGCGGCAGGCCTGATGGTCCTCGAGGGCAGGGTGGCGGGTATCCGACCGCTGGCCGGTGAGAAGGACGCGCGCGACGTGGCGCGACGACAGGGCTATCCTCTCGGGATCGAGCACGACGCCAACGAGGACTATCCGGTTCTGCTGAGCGACATCGAGCTAGTCATGCCTGAACCTCCGTTGTTCGACCGTGTCCACGCCAGCGAGCACAGCATCTTGTACGGCGACGGAAGCTCCGGCAAGGGAGTCGTCGCAGCCAACTGGGTGTCGCGCATGACCATCGCGAACATGCGAGTCCTCATCGTTGACTACGAGTACCACGCGAGCTCCGAGTGGAAGTATCGCATCGACGGGTTCGGTGGAGACATGACGAAGGTCGCTATCATCCAACCGCAGAAGCCAATCTGGGAGATCGCGGGCTGGCTTCGCGACATCGCGGCAGGGTTCGACTACGTGGTGGTCGACTCGGTCACTTATGCCTGTTTCGGTGAGGAGGTCGAGAAGTCAGTCAACGCGACGCGCTACTCGATGGCCATCAACATGATCGGGAAGCCGACGCTCTCTATCGCGCACGTGACGAAAGAGAACCTCGACCCAAACCACCCGTTCGGTTCGATCTTCTGGAGCAACGGCGCGCGAGTAACCATCGGCCTTTCGCGGAAGAAGGCAGACGATCCGGAATCCGAGCGGATCATGCGTAACCCGAAGTCGAACCAGCGTGCCGGGTTCCGAACTCTGGCTATCGACTGGAGTTGGCTACCGAACGACGCACCGCCTGGATGTGCATGTGCGAACCCGCCGCAAGACCAGGTCATGCTGAAGCGTCATCTCCACGAGACTGAGGTCAACCCGACACTACGGGTGCTCGTGAAGGAAGCCACCGATGCGATAGGCTACTCGCTACCCGATGTGGTGACTTACTTCGAAGACAACTTCCCCAACCATGGCTTCTCGAAGTCCTCGATAGCGAAGTGGCTCGTGGACCTTCGACCGCCAGAGTTCAAGAGATCGTCTAGGAATCGGGAATCCTAACAGATCTGGTAATCGACCGGCCGTCCGGGTATAATCGTTCCAGGTACGCGTACGACCGGTACTCAACCGGCGTATGATTCGCTTCGTACCGGTTACCGAGGCGACAGGAACACATGCCAGACCCGACGTTCGACCCGACCGGCTCCCTCGCCAAGATCTTTATGCATCTTGGACGAGTTAGCGACGAAGAGCTCGACTACATCGGTGGCGCTCTCGTAGGAGAGTACGTCAACCGCGGCAACGATCACGACACCGCACTGACCAACGTCATCGAGTCGGCTCAGGGTGGAGTGATGGGGTCGAAGCTCTTCGACCAGATGGATGGAGAATAATGGACAACACTGAAGGCTCCAAGCTCGAGGACTGGCTCAACGCCAAGGAGACCGCGGAATGGCTGGGCGTCACGCCGCGATCGCTGTCGAGCAACCGCATCCCGTCCGCCACCATTGGCGGCATCCGTGTCTACAATAAGACAGATGTAGCGCGTTGGCTTGAGCAGCGACGCGACGGAGTTAACAAGGCATGAATGTGCGAGAGCTTGCCGAGAGGCGAGGCGATCCAGGTGTCGTTGCCCGATACGCGGTCGATCGGATGAGTGATGCAGAGAGATACTCGACTCTCGTTGATCTCATCGCTAGCGAGATCGAACACGCACGACGTGATTCTACGAGAGTCATCGAGATGTCGGCCGTCCGTGAGCGGACAGTATACGAGATCGAGCGAGACGAGAGAAAGCGACACCTGCGACGAGACGCTCGAAAACGTCGCGTGCACGAAGCGGCGATTCGCGAAGAAAAGTTAACGACGGATCCTACGTGGTCGCCGATGAAAGATGTCCTGCAGGCATTCGAGGATTTCCGCAACGAAGTGCGTCTCGAGTTAACGACTGAGCTTCTAGGCTCAAGTTTCGCTCTCGGTGACGGGACATCTGTCACGTGGGGCAACGCAACGATCACGGATCATTCGAAGCGAATGAACATGCTGAACGAGCATGCACTCGGCACGCTGGAGACCGCCGTCCTTCATGAGAAGGCGATTGAGATGATTCAATCGGCGAATGTCTCATGCCTCGGTCAGATAGAAGCGGCAGCATGAGGATGCCGGCGAGGCCCTCGAAGCCAAAGAAGTCTACGAGCAAGCGACCGAAGGTCCCAGAGGACCAGCTCGCGCTCAAGACTCAATGCGGGTTCTGCGACCACGTGTCTTCGAATCCCACGCTAGCGGTGTTCCACTTGAATGCCGAGCATGAAGGGGAATACAGTGACGTACGACGGTAAGCTCGCTCTGAGACACAGAGCACCCGAACCGTGGCTCGACGAGGAAAGGCTCAGCAAGGTCCTCGAGGTCGCGAGTGAGAAGTTCTGGGCGGTGATTGCTCAGGAATACTGGGAGATTCTCACGGGTGACGTAGACCCATTCGTCGCGCTCGAATGGGACGAGGTCGTGCATAGGCACGTGACAGAGTGGCTAAAGAGTAACTCATGCTCGGAACCGAAGTTGGTGAAAGTTAACTCTCTTGGTTATGTCTGTGGATGCGGAAAGAACCTCTCGTGGTTGCCCGCATGAGTTGGCAGGTAGTCGACCCGGGTGAGGCGATTCGCGGCGATACACAGGTAGCCCGGGTCGGCATTGACTTCTTCCCCGATCATATCGGGTACGAGGAGATCCTTGGTCGGGCTTTCTCGGATCCCGCGAGTCGCGATTGGATGGCGAGTGGCGGCGTGATCGTCCTCGCCACGCCCGATGCGTACTCGGTGTTGCAGCGGCTGATGACCAACAGCCAGGTAGATGTCCCAGAGAGGACCATGAGAGAGGAGCTCGCGAAGCTTGCTCTGGAAAGGAAGATCGTGGTGCTGAGATGGCTAAGGGAGCAGTAGCACAAATCGTCGAGGTCGACTCATACGTGCTGGGATATAGGTCGGTGCTCGACATGGCCGTGTATGGCAGGGTATTCGCAATCTCGGCCCATGGTTGGGTCGCGGTGTGGACGGACAACCCCAGTCGGTCAGGCAAGCATCAGACCATCATGTATCCTGGGCGGTTCGTAGTGAAGGGACCACCTCGCCCTCCGTCGAAGCGTACTGAAATTCCGGAGAAGCTCCAAAGGTAGGCGGTCCGTACTGTCTCGCCAAATCACTAAGATAGCAGCAGGGTACGGTTGTTTTGAATGGCGCTTTACTACCTCGATGATCTAGAAGAAGATGAGAGAATCTGGGTTGAGTGCCCCAACTGCCACCGTGAGTATCCAACGATGGCCTACTTCACGATGAAGCAAGTCACTCCAGCTCCTGGCTACCCAGTGGTGATGCGGTGTGTCTACTGCTGGAGATTCGGGTGGTCTCACGCTGCAGATCCGGTCATCAACAAGCAGGCTCAAAAGTGGAGTGAAGACAATGGGCTTGAATGGATTCATGATGGGTTGGATGAGGTGTGGACATTAGTCCGTACGCCGTACACGAGACCGTAAACACATAGTCTGTGATGCATGCATGAGAGCAGATGCATGTGCACATGTATAGGCGCGCGGGCATAGAAAGTTGGGCCCCGTTAAACAGGTGCACGTCCCGGGTATACATGTCATGTGCACACCGGTGCAGGCTACCGTTCTAGTCGCGCGCGCCCGTGCATGGCCAATGTGCTCGAAACCCGTGTAATAAACACGCTGGACAAAGCGATTCGGAGCGACGACGATAGCGCTATACGAATCGCAACGGAGCACGAACGAATGGCAAAGCACGTTTTCATCGAGCCGGTGCCTTCACAGCGCGACGGCGATGCGATGAAGTGCTACGACGGGGACGCCTCCGTCGAGTACGCTCGCTTCCACACGATGGATTGCAACGAAAGCGACGGCACGTGTCGAAGCATCGCGCGGCAGAATGATCCCGAGTACCACGCGGGTATGCACCTTCCGAGTGAATGCACCTCAGCCTGCTGGACGCGAGGATACCACTCGTAACTGCTGAGATAAACTTCCTGGACAGAGCGTTCTGGAGCGACGACGATAGCGCTATCGAATCAAACACCCGCACGAGGAACACGAACGATGGAACAGCTTCTCCCGACGATCATCGGCGCGGTCGCCGCGCTCTTCGCCTTCATCATTGTCGGCGCGGTGATCCTTAACCTCATCGACAGCAAGTAGCGGAGGTATTCACCCTGGACAACGTTCTACGCTGAGCGTATTCTGGAATCAGATCGACCGAACGAGTCGATCACGCAGAAGGAGACAATGCAAATGGTCGCAGCGAAGTCCGCGGGCACGAAGTCCGCACCGAAGGCAGCGAAGGCTGCTGCGCCGCAGACGGGCCGCGCCCGCCAGCAGCGCACCAAGAGCGGGGAGCGCCAGTGCGCCGCCCGTCCGAATGGTCCGTACGGGATCAACGCGAAGGCGCAGTGCCTCAACGCCACCCGTCGGGAGACTGCTGCTCTCTGCAGCGAGCACGAGCCGCTCTGGCGGCAGGAAGCTCGGCGTCGCGCCGCAGCGAAGGGCGGAGCAACCGCCAAGCCGTCGAAGAACCAAGCAGGCCGCGCGTCGAAGGCCAGCTCCGCTCCCGTCGAGGTCGCTGAGGACCTGGAGGCGCAGCTCGAGGCCAGCGTCGCGCAGGCGTCCACCCGGATGAGCCCCGCGCTCGCTCGGAAGCACGCCGAGAAGAAGGCAGCCGCAGCGGCCGCCAACTGAACAGAGGGGGCGGGTTGTCGACTGGCCCGCCCCCTCTTCTCTCCGTAAGGAGGAACGCCTATGCCTGCACTCCAAGCTGAGGACCTAGTGAAGGCCCTGGAGCGACAGGGCAGACCCATTCCCCGCGAACTGGCTGACGCTATCCACCCGGACAAGCGACCGGCTCAGATCGCGTCTCAGGCCGCTCAGACGCCGTACTGGATCGCGCGATATGACGCGTCCCCATTCGCTCAACTCTGGCGCGGTCTCGGGATCACTGTTTACGTGGCCACCATCACGGTAGGCCGTATGCTCAAGGCAACATGGAGGAACATCAGGCGATGAACGACGAGGAGTTCTGCTGGAGCTGCGGGTACTCCCTGCTGATCCATTGGATCGCGCTGTACAGCATGTACCCCGATCCAAATGGAGGGTGCCCGGCCAACGAAGCCGAAGCGATTATCCGCTGGGGAGTGTAATAAACTTCCTGGACGCGGCCCGAACGTGAGCGTACGATAGTCCTATCGGAATCGCCCGCAGACAGCGGCGACCGACAAAGAGGAGCTTCGACAGATGTGCAAATGCCGATGTGGATGCGTAATCGCTGTCAAGCGGTACCAGGATCTTTGCCGCTGGTGCGAGGGCGTACTCGTCTTCGGGAAGCTCGTCGTCAAGCACACGCACGACATCAAATAGGAGGAGCTCAATGGACACCGACAGTGTCTGCGATACCACGACGCTGAAAGCGGTCGACGTTACGCACTGGATCTGTGTCGCGGGCGACGACCCTAACCGCGTCATCACTGGAACCATCACGGAGGACATGCCTCTCTGGAACTGCTCGACGATGGGCAATCAGATCTGCGGGCCGCTTCCCGACACGGCGATGGCGCCGCCGGGACCTGACCTCACCGGGATCGCCGTGCTCCTGGTCATCTTCATGGCTGCACTTACGGGAAGGATCAAAGAACGATGATTGATCTCGCTGCGAAGATCAGGGAGCGCGTCGTCGGGAAGCTCGAACAGAGCACCGATGGCGAGTCGTACCTTCGCTCGATCAACGACGGGTACCCCGCCGCTGAGGTCTGGGCTCAGTACGCCGCCGAGCATCCGACCGAACACTGGGCGCGCGGCCTTCCCATCGGGCCAGAGGGCTCGCCGTATGGGCGGAACCACGACATCGACTGCCCGGGTTGCTCGGGCACGCCCTTCGCTTCGTCACCGCGATCAGACTCGTACTGGAGTTCCTGATGAACGATGAACAGTGGGCTAAGCTGGGCGAGTTCGAGAAGCAGGGACTCGCCGCTCAGGCAGTACTTCAGGCGGAGGACCACGACGACAGGCTACAGCTCTGTTACTCCATCGCAGACATCGCTCGGTCGATCGAGTCTGGCGGGCATCACTGGTCGATCAGTGAGAGTATCTTCGACTCGGAGATACCCGACGAGGAGCTGCGTACTATCCTTCACGACCTTACGAGAGCCGTAAGGTTGATCGACCATGGCTCGGATACGGTGCGATAAACTTCCTGGACAGAGTGTCCGGGTGAGGTTATGATAGTCCTATCAGATCGAATCGTACGTTAGGAGCACACACCGATGAACCGCAAGGCAGCCATCTTCGCAGCGTACCAGGCCCTTGGGTGGAAGGTCTTCGAGCAGACTAGCGGCGAACGCCGCGGCCGACTCCTCATCTACCTTGCAGGACGCTACGAGCGGGAGGCCGCACGTGCTTCCTGAGTACCTCACCGACATCATCATCTCCGACGCGAGCGACGCGCTTTTGGAGATGCTCAGCGATTTCCACGGATACGACCTCGAACAGCTCGCTCCGTACTTCGCGGCTGTCACCGATCTCGCGCTGTACGACACTCACATGATGGTGCCAGTGAGCCCGACACTCGCCTACGACTCGCTCGAGATCAGCCCGGACCTCTCGTCCGTGGACCACGTAGCCGTACTCGTCGGGTACATGTACGGCGACTTCTACACGGGAGACTGATCATGGCAAAGCCGAAGATCACCGCCCGCAAGCATATGGGCGACGACCTCTACTCGTGGGCTGTCTTCGTAGATGGTCGGCCGCGGGTCACGGGCCTATCGAAGCGGGAGGTGCCTTACTGGAAGGCTCGGCTCGCGAAGGATCTGGCAGAGAAGCCTGCTCTCGGCGGGCGATGCCTACGCGCGGAACTGTTTCGCGACTGTCCGCGCAACCACCACTGGTACAGAGGAGAAGCGACTCATGGCTAACCCACTTTGCACGTACGTCGGAGGATGGTGCGTTGCCGAAGGACACGACCACGACAGGACCGTAGTCGGCTACGAAGGTACTGACTCGTCGGTTGGTACTCGCTCGACAGGGTCTGGTCACTCCGAGCCAGGGTCCTATCACTTTGGTCCGGAGATCCTGCAGCTGTTCGCGACAGCTCGAGACGTTGTTACGGTGGCTTCGCCCGGGAATGCACCCGACTCTCTCATCGAAGCGGTCGGGCACCTGGAGCGTGCGTTGGTGGAACTCGGTGAAGAGTCCACCGGGTACTGGCCACACGACCAGCCCCAGTACTCGGACAGGATGGCGGGCGGATCGGGCGTCCAGTGCGAGGCTTCTTTCCTCGCGACGAGGTGCGAGCTGTCCGACGGACACGACGGGCTACACGCCGTTGTCACCGACCAGTACATCGCGCTGGCCTGGCAAGTACCACACTGGGCAGGCTAGCACCTGTACATGCATGCACACACACACATGCATGCGCGCGCGCGGGCATAGAAAGCTTGACCGTTGTAATACAGTGTTCTCTGTCAGAGTTGCGGTGGAGTCGGTGTACGGTAATGGTACGGACGGTTTCCGAACGTTCGGTTACCGTACACCGTACCATTTCCGTACGTACGGAGACCGAACGTTCGGAAACAGTACACCGTCCGCTTTCCGTACGTTCGGAAACCGTACACCGTACGGAATCCGTACGTTCGACATTCATCGTACGGCGCGATGCGTACGATGATTATCGTTCGGAGCCGTACGATAACCGTACACCGTCCTGGACGCGCCAGGACGCGATCCTACGCACATCGTGCCATATCGTCCATTCCCGCGACGCGCGCGAAAAATCCACGCAAATGGCCTTAGAAACGCTGGACAACGCGTTCGCGGTGTCGTATTCTGTAATTACGAAAAACGATTACGATTCACGTAATCGACAGTCGAAAGGATGTTCGAAATGGCGACTCTGAAGAACGGTGCCCGTCGATGCGCAGCGCGACCGAACGGCCCGTACGGCATCGACGCACCGCGTCAGTGCACGCAGCCGACGCATCGCGCGACCGCCGCGCTCTGCTCGAAGCACGAGAAGGCGTGGAAGATCGAGAATCGCGCCCGCCGGGACGCACGTAAGGCCGCTGAGGACGCACTGCTCGCCTCCGAGGCGTAATCGTTCGCACGGGGGCGCCGACGCGCCTCCGTGCCTCTCTTCGCCTCTCAGACCGGTAGCGGGTGTGACACACTCGCGCCGTCTCTTCAGCACCTCACCCCGGGAACAAGAGTGCGACATCGATAAGCACCGCGACAGTGACTTTTTCGTCATTTCCAACCGGTAACTCAAACCGGTAACTCTACCGGTAACTCGGCTTGTGGGCCGAATTGGCTCTCCGAGTTACCCTCCGGCCCCCTCTATAGGG
>Ga0137462_1000065_pt1 | contig 11999 bp, 18 predicted proteins | sample EasRivERMGT769_2_FD_102303 | JGI IMG/M metagenome (GOLD analysis project Ga0137462, IMG submission 102303) | Soil microbial communities from meander-bound floodplain in the East River, Colorado, USA - East River MetaG ERMGT769_2 | ecosystem: Environmental > Terrestrial > Soil > Floodplain ... | reverse complement strand
GTCCTTCTCATCTTCATGGAACCCGGCCACCAGTGGTCTGGCTACTCCCGCGAGATCTTCTACTCCCAAGAAGAGTGCGACTCGGCGGGCGGTAAGCTCTATCCCAATCGCAGGGATCGCTCCTTCAAGTGCATCCGTGTGACTACCCCAGGCAGTTTTGTCTCTCTCCCTCCCAAAAAGGAGCCCATGTAATGCCCTGCTCTTCCTGCCGTTTTTACTTCTCCAGCGGTCCTGACAATATCTGCCGCCGCTACCCGCCGACGCCTTACCCAGTCCAACAGCCTTCACGCATCACGGGTAGGCCTGAGATGTCTATTGTCTCTGTCTGGCCCCCGGTCGCTCCAGACCACGAGTGCGGGGAGTATGTCATCCAACTGGCGCTCTCCTCATGACCTACACTGCCGCAGATTACAAGTCTGTCCTCGACGAGATCTGGGAGAAGATCCAGGCCCTCCAAGCCATCAAGGGTGGCGAGTACGCCAAGGACCTAGATCGCTTGGACAACTTCCGCAGCGCCGCTGCTGCCCTCGACCTCCCAATGGAGACCATCTGGCTGATCTACTTCAACAAGCACATCGACGCGATCAAGACTTATGTCCGCGATGTGCAGCACGGGAACGCAGATCGCCCGCGCTCCGAGCCGATTGAAGGGCGCTTCCTGGACGCTATTGTCTACTTGACTCTGGGACTAGCGATCCTGGACGAGAAGAAGCGTTATGAGTAAGCCCCTGATCGAGTTATGCTCCGGGGCGTTCTTCGACCCTGAAGGCGACCTCGACGACATCACAGGCATCTCCATCGAGGACCTCGCAACAGGCCTTGGAGGCCTATGCCGCTATGGTGGGCACACTCCCTGCCACTACTCCGTAGCCGAGCACGCTTACCTGATGTCCTACGCTATCCCAAAGAAGTTCGCCCTCGAGGCCCTCCACCATGACAGCGCTGAAGCCCTCGGCCTCAACGACATTCACGGGCCGCTGAAAAAAGTCCTCGGTGAGGGTGTTAAGGTCTACGAACGCAGAGCCAATCATCGGGTTGCTGTCGCCTTCGGCCTGGACCCACTGTTCGCGGAGTTTCCCATCATCAAGGCCTACGACGCGCACATGCTGAAGACTGAATCCCGCGCCATGATGCGCTCGGGTGGCAAGGGCAAGGGCTGGTACTACCCGCCAAGAACCAGGTATCTCGACATCACCCTGCAATACTGGAACCGCGACGATGCGGCCGAGGCCTTCCTAATCCGACACGAGGAGTTAATGTGGACACGCGCGAAGAAAAGCTCTTAGCTGCTAAAGCTTACCTGAAGGAACGCTTCAAGGGCTCCGTCATTGAAAAGGGTACGAAGTTCAGGTACGTCTCTGGCCCGTCGATCCTGAGGCCGCAAGTCCCCCTGGTACTAGAGCACGAGCGCTCCAAGATTCGGCGGGTGAAATGAGCGACCTGGAAGACTTCAAGCTCGGTGGCATGCACAACGCGGGCGATCCTGACGGCCGGCGGGTAGTCGAGAGCCCTTGGAAAACCCTCGCTGACCGCATCGAAGCCCTGGGGCTACCTCGTCCGATCAGGGGAGAAAAGGTCATGCCGCTCTTCGAGCGAGTGGTGGCGGCTTTTGAGAAGGAGCGGGCAAAGTACAGATTTCAGTACGTAGGCGATCTGCACGGTACTCCAGTTCATTTGCATCAAGACCCACCCACAAGCGCAGAGCCGGACGAACAGACAGTCGCGGAGTTGTTGGGGTTGGCAATCGCCTGGAAGGCGGCCAGCATCCCTAATACGGCGAAGGCATGGGCCGCCCTTAAATCCGCCCTGCGTGCTGCTCTTGCAAAGAGGGATGTATGAGCGATGACGTGCAAGCGTTTGTTGAGTCGCACGTCCGCCACTATTGGCCGGAAGAGGCTTCGCGGATTATGGATCGGGCCGAGTGCTGCTCGTACATCGTCCAAGCAATCAACGCATGGCAAGCCCGCCCACCTACAAGCGAATGGAATGCGGCTCTATGATCCGCCTGTTCCCGCCCTCCGGCGACTTCATCTACTCCTACCACTCCCCGATCAAGGAGTGGCCCAAGTGGGCCTATTGGCACTGCAACACTGCCCTAGTCTCCCCCTGGACCGGCCACACCTGGGGCTTGATAGACCGCGGGCAAAAAGTCTACATCCCAGTCCTACGCGCCGCCCTTGGCGAGCTACCCTATCTCGACGAAGTCCCTGGCTCCCTCGCCTTCTACGAAGAAACCATCTCTGAACTCCCACGCGAACTCTTGGAACGAGAGCTGACTGTGATGTACGATTTTACAAGTACCACAGAATCGGTTAGTATCTGTTCCACATTATCGGAATCCGCCATGTCTCAGTCTTTAATGCAAAAGATAGTCGAAGCCAGGGTCAAGATCGCCGCGGGCGAGATGACTGACGAGGCTCTCCGCGACCTGCTCAAAGAAATGCGCCAGGACCGCGGTAGTGCTGCTATTGCCAGCGCCAAATCCCGCGCCAAGAAAACCGAGGTCGATCCAGAAGACGCTCTCAAAGCTTTCCTCTCGTAATCCGGCCACCCTCTGGGGTGTCTCCGTTCCTGTCACAGGAGTCCCGAATGTCCGCTCTCTACCGCCCGCCCTTCCCTGCAGTCGTCGATAACACCATGCTCAATACTTTTCGCGGGTGCCCGCGAAAAGCCGAATTGTCTTACATAGAACACTGGAAGTACAAGGGCAAGAGCGTCCACTTACACGCGGGTGCTGCCTGGGCTCATGGCCTAGAAGCCATCCGCCAAGGGTTCTTCGACAATGGAACCACTGAAGACGAGGCCATAGCCCTCGGAGTCCGCGCGCTCCTCGACTTCTACGGCTCGTTCGAGTGCCCGCCAGAATCAGCCAAGTCCGCCGAGCGTTTGGTCGAGGCCCTGGACTACTATTTCGAGGCCTTCCCCCTGGCGACCGACGCCGCAAGGCCAATCAAGCTCCCCTCCGGCAAGCACGCCATCGAATTCTCCTTTGCCGAGCCTCTCGACTTCACCAATCCCGAGACTGGTGACCCAGTCATCTACTGCGGGCGCACCGACTTCATCGCGGAGCTGAACAATGGTCTCTATATCGCTGACGATAAAACAACTTCAGCCCTCGGTTCATCGTGGTACAATCAGTGGGAGATGCGTGGTCAGTTTAGTGGTTACGCATGGGCAGGGAAAAAAGCTGGCTTTCCCGTTGATGGCGTGCTGGTGCGCGGTATCGCAATCCTCAAGACAAAGTTCAATCACGCTCAGCACATCACCTATCGACCCCAGTGGGAAATTGACCGCTGGTACGCCCAGACGCTGCGCGACCTCAAACGCCTCCAGGAAATGTGGGAGCTAGGCTCCTACGACTACAACCTGGGCGAAACCTGCGCCGAGTATGGCGGGTGTCAGTTTTCTCGAGTTTGCAAGTCCCCAGAGCCTATGGAATGGCTCCCGGCTTACTTCGAACGCAGGCGGTGGGACCCGCTCACGCGGACGGAAACCTTACTGGAGGTGGAATGATCCGCCAAGCTATTGAACAACCTGTCAGCCCGCCAGATGAAGCCGGGTGGGAAGACTTCGACGGTACTGATAACCTCGACGACGACGCAGACCCAGATGAAGACACTGACGAAGATTCCGATGACTAGAGAAGAGGACATGATCGCAGGCATCTGCATCGGGGTGCAGCTCGCCCACGAGAACGCGACCAACAAGGGCTTTTGGGAAGAAAACACAAACTACCCTGAGAAGCTCTGCCTGATCCACGCGGAAATCTCCGAGTTACTGGAAGCCTACCGCGCGAACACTCTCCGGGAGCCCTGCCCCAAGCCAATCCAGTTAACCAACGAGGAAGAAGAACTCGCTGACATAATTATCCGCGTTTTCGACCTTGCAGGCTATCGAGGAATCCACTTGGGCGCAGCCGTTGCAATCAAGATGTCCTACAACCTGACTCGCCCGCACAAGCACAACAAAACCTGTTAAAGGAGTTTCACATGGCTAAGGAGCTTAGTCCCTTACCTGGAATCAAAGTCCTACTTCTCGGAGACTCTGGCGTCGGCAAGACCTACGCCCTCCGAACCCTCGTAGACGCAGGCTTAACCCCCTTGTGCCTATTCACAGAAAACTCCTTCGACGTCCTTGGTGACGTGCCGAAGGAAAAGCTCCACTGGATGTACGTCCCGCCGATGCTGGAGAACCTTGAGTCCTTGAAAGAAATGGCTACCAGAATCGGTACCATGACTTTCGAGAACATCACCAAGGCTCACGACAACAAGCGGTTCACCGACTCCCCCTGGATGAAGATGCTCGGGGCGCTCACAGACTTCACCTGCGAACGCACAGGCCAAAAGTTCGGTAATATTGCCTCCTGGGGCACTGACAAAGCTTTCGTCATTGATTCAGGGTCAGGCCTGGGCATAGCTTCCCGCCAGAATGCGGTGGGCAATCGTCCAGCCCTCTCGCCCGCCGACTATGGCCTGATCCAGCGCCAGATCGAGTCCCTGATCAACCAGCTCTGCACCGCCTTCCGCTGTCATTTCGTCCTCAACTGCCACGCCGAGCGCGAAATCGATCCAGTCCAAGGCGGCATGAAAATCATGGCCTCGATGCCAGGGAAAGCTCTCGCCCCTGTCCTCCCGCGCTACTTCACAGACGTAATCCTGGCCAAACGCAACGGCGACAAGTTCCTTTGGGACACCGCTGATGCCCAAGCCGTCCTCAAGGCCCGCAACGCAGTCATCAAAGCGGACCTTCCACCCAGTTTCGTTGGTCTCGTCAACGCTTGGAAAAGCCGCGGCGGAATCATTGAAACGCAGTAGACGTATCTACTGTGCCTTTTCAACTCTTACCTAGGTAAACACACCATGTCCTTTAATCCAGAGCAGTTCATGAACTCAGTCCTCAACGACGCGAACAGCACGTCGATTCCGCTTTGCCCGCCAGGCGAATACGTCGGCAACATCACAGACGTAAACGTTGAATCTGGCACCATCTCGAAAGGTGACAAAGCTGGCCAGCCTTGGGTCAAGCTCAACGTCCAACTCGAGACTTCCGACGCTGCCGCTCTCGCGGGCACCCAGATGACCAAGCGCAAAGTTCGCGCCGGAATCATGCTGGATGTCAACGGCGAAGGCAACCTGGAAATGGGCGAGGGACGCAACATCACCCTCGGGCGTTTGCGTGAAGCTGTAGGCCTGAATCAGAAGGGCGCTCCGTTTGCTTTCTCCATGCTCCCCGGACGTTCAACGCGCTTTGTTGTCAGCCACCGTGTTGACCGCGACGACGCTGCGAAGTTCTACGAGGATGTGAAGGCTTTCCGCGCACTGTAATCCACCGGGCGAAAGCGGATGCCGAACCTTGGGCCGAGTGAGACTCTACGAGCTTCCAGTGGCAGGGTAGTAGGTGCAGCGAGTAGCCCCTTTTTCTAGGGGAAACAAATGGCTTATAATGATACCTACAGAGGGCAACCGCAAGACCCACGGGTTGACGCTGCTGTTCGCTCTCTCGAAGTCCCAGAACAAATCGACCGACTAAAATCCTCAGTCAAGAATCTCTATGCAATCACAGACCTTCTTAATCAGCGTCTGGAGCCCTTTCTTCGTTGCGAACCTCCGGCGGCTGAAAAGGAACACATTCTACGAGGGGAGCCCGCCAGTCCCTTTGCCCGCCAACTCCATGACCTAAATCGCGAATTTCAGAACATTGCGAGCCGCATTGAGGCCGTCTTGAACCGATTGGAAGTGTAGTTGTGCCACGCATAGATCGCCCCGAGATGATGTGCCACGTTTCCCCATGCCAACACACACGGGCGCTCCGAGCACGTCGCTCCGACGTTTTTAACCCGCCAAAAATCGATCCCCGATGCAACTCTACCCTCTCGCCACGATCAAAATCCCCGCGCACCGCCAGCGTCGAGACTTCGACCCTGACCGTCTTTCAGACCTTGCCTCGGACATCGAACGCAACGGGCTGCTCAACCCCATTACCATCAGGGAGGATGGCCAGGATCGAGTTCTTGTTGCTGGAGAACGCCGATTCAAGGCGATCCAGATGCTTGACGAGATGGGCACGAGCTTCAAGTGCAACAATGTCACAGTCCCGGCGGGCTGGATTCCCGCCCTCACCTTAGGAGAACTAGATGAACTCTCCCGTGAAGAAGCCGAACTCTCCGAAAACACAGTCCGTGTCGACTTATCGTGGCAGGAGCGCGCTGAGGCAATGGCTCGACTCGCACGTCTCAAGGAAATACAGCGGCCCGAAGCTACACCTGGACAAATCGCAGAGTCCATACTTCCTGATCACGCCGCCCCAGGACAGCGCATACGCGAGGCGCTTCTTGTCACTCGCCATATTGCTGCGGGAGACACTAACGTCGCTAAGGCGAAATCTCTCCACGACGCTCTCAAGATTATCAAGAAGAAAGACGACGCGGCCTACAACACGCAACTCGCGGCCATCATAGGCCTGGAAGCCACGAATGAGCGACACTCTGTATACCACGCCGATTGCCTTCAGTGGCTTCGGCAAACCTCCGATCGTTTTGACTGCATTGTCATCGATCCCCCTTACGGAATCGGAGCGGATAATTTTGGAGATGGGGCTGGCAAATACACTGCAATCGATCATGACTACAAGGACGGGCGGGAAGAAACCCAGACCCTCCTCACAAATCTCATGCCCCTTCTGTGGGAGGTGGCAAGACCTCAGTCTCACATCTACGTCTGGTGTGACATTGACCTCTTCCACTTCATCAGAGGGCGTCTCGAAGGAGCAGGATTCTGGACCCACCGCACTCCTTTAATCAACATTAAGCAGGAAGGGGGGCGGGTCCCCTGGCCTGAACACGGACCACGGAGAACTTATGAACTGGTATGCTATGCAGTTAAAGGTAAACGCCCAGTCACAGGAATATACGGAGATTCCTTTGCCAGTGCCTTTTCGAGCGGGGAATCCCACTCCGGCCACGGTGCAGCAAAGCCTGTATCAGCTTACTGTGAACTTCTCAAACGATCCTGCAAGCCGGGAGATCGCGTGCTCGACTGCTTTGCGGGCAGTGGAACAATTCTTGAGGCAGGTCATATGCTTGGACTCCGAGCCACTGCTGTCGAGCGGGAAGCTTCATATTACGGACTCTGCGTTCAACGACTCCAAGGACTTGGCAAATGATGCCGACGGGGCCTTGCCCGTCACCCCTGATGATAGTCGGGGAAGCGCCGGGAGTTGAAGAAGAGCGTATCGGTAAACCCTTCGTAGGAGCCTCGGGTCAAGAACTCGACCGGATGCTTCACGAGGCAGGGCTCCTCCGTTCCGAGGCCTTTGTCACGAACGTCTGTCGTGTGCGCCCTCCAGGCAACAACCTAGACTTTTTCTTCTCTCGCAAGAAGAAGCCTCCTCCAGGACAATGGGAGCAGTTTAATGGAGTCTGGGCAAAGCCGGAATTGATTCAAGGAGTAGCTCAGCTTCAACGGGAGGTCGCACTATGCAAGCCGAAGGTGATAGTCGCACTCGGGAATCTTTCCTTGTGGTCGTTGACAGGGAAATGGGGAGTGATGGACTGGAGAGGGTCTGGATTAAAATACGCGCTGAATCCGGCGACGACTGTAATACCGACTCTCCACCCGGCAGCTATATTGCGCATGTGGTCATGGAGACCTTATGTTATCTGCGACTTGAGAAGAGTCAAATCCGCTATCACTGACCCGGTGGATGTGCCACCTTACAGATTCGTAGAAGCGCCACATTACGTCCAAGCCTACACCATCATTCAGTCCTTGCTGGCTCGAGTCCAGCGAGGGCCTGTCCACATAGCAGTTGACATAGAGACGAGAGCAGGCCACATCGCCTGTATCGGCCTCGGGTGGTCGAAATACGACGCCCTTTGCATCCCCCTCATGAAGTCCCCGGCGGGCAGTTACTGGCTCGAGACCGAGGAGTTCCACTTGATGAAGGTCCTCCGGGACCTCTTGACCCACCCGAATTGCCTCGTCTCCGGCCAGAACTTCTCCTACGATGCCCAATACTTTCAGCGTCACCTTGGCTACATCCCGAACCTGGCCCTTGATACAATGGTCACCCACCATGTCTGTTTCCCTGGTACGGACAAAGGACTGGACGTTCTTTCGAGTCTATATTGTGAGAACCACGTCTTCTGGAAGAACGATGGCAAGGAATGGCATCAGCGTCAGGATGAGAAGGTCCTCTGGCACTATAACTGTGAGGATGCTGTCCGGACCTGGGAGATTGCCGAAGTCCTAAGCGAGACCGTCGTGAAGCTCGGCCTAGAAGGCCCATGCCGCTTCCAGCACCGGATGTGGGGTCACGTGGTCCAGACCATGCTCGATGGCGTCAAGGTCGCCATCGAAGCGAAAAAGCAACTATCCTCTGAACTAGCCACGGAGAAAGCCGCCCGCGAAGCCTGGCTTGCTTTCGTCTTCGGCCATCCTGTCAACCCGCGGTCGCCCGCCCAGATGAAAAGGCTCTTCTACGATGACCTCAAACTCCCTGTTCAGTACAAGCGGACTAAAGAAGGTCCTCGCCCGTCTCTGGACGAAAACTCCCTCAAAACCCTCTCCAAGAAGGAGCCAGTCATCCGACCAGTCGTTAAGCGACTTCTTGAAATTCGTAGCCTGGGCGTCTTCAAATCAACTTTCGTTGACGCTACCCTTGACCGCGACCAGCGCATGCGCACATCGTATAACGTTGCTGGAACGGAAACGTATCGCCTCAGTAGTTCTGAGAACGCATTTGGTTCTGGCCTCAACATGCAAAACATCCCAGGGGAGAACAAAGATTCACCAGACGAAGAGTTTTACCTTGACCTGCCCAACGTGCGAAAGCTCTTTGTGCCTGACTCTGGATGTGAAATAGCAGACATGGACTTGTCCCAGGCCGATCTACGCATAGTCGTAGAGGAAGCCGATGAGGAAGAAATGCGCCAGCTCCTTGACGCTGGCCTAGACCCTTATACTGAAATTGCCAAGGAATTCTACAATGACAAAACCATTAGCAAGAAAGATTCCCGCCGTGCTAAGTTCAAGGCTTTCGCCCACGGAACCCACTACCTGGGAACACCAAAAGGTCTTGCTGGGCGCATTGGACTTTCTATTGCAGACGCTGAGAGAACGCAGAGTTGGTATTTCAAGCGCTTTCCGAAGATTCAGCACTACGGGGAGCGGATACGCAACTCTGTCGATAAAACCCGTTCAGTGTCCAATGTATTCGGGTACAGACGGTACTACTTCGATCGGCTTGACAGTACACTTTATAACCAAGCCGCTGCCTGGATCCCCCAGTCAACCGTCGGACTGCTAATAAACCACATCTGGGACCAGGTCCGTACCCACGCACCGGAGATTCGGGTATCCTTGCAAGTTCACGATTCCCTAGTCTTCCAGTACCCTATCGAGGTGGCCGATGAATGTAAAGCCAAGCTCCTCACACTCTCCAGATATCCGATCCCTTACACCCGCCCGCTCATCATCCCGACAGGTCTTAAAACATCCCGCGTTTCGTGGGGAGATTGTAGCTAATAATAAGGGGAGTTCATGTCCCGGAAACTCGGTGACTGGATCGATGGCTTTACGAGGTACGCCGCTTTTGGAGAAGCTCCGAAACGAATGTACTTTTGGGTGGCAGTGTCGACTATTGCGGGGGCGCTTCGCCGTCGAGTCTGGATCGACCAGGCTTATTTCCAGTGGTATCCCAATCTCTACATCGTTCTGGTTGCGCCTCCGGGAATTGTTTCAAAGTCCACCACTGCCGAAATTGGTATGTCTCTCCTGCGGCAAGTCCCTGGAGTTAACTTCGGACCAAGTGTCGTCACCTGGCAGTCCCTGGTCAAATCGTTCGCGGAAGCGTGTGAAAGCTTCTCCATAGGGGAGACTTACTACCCGATGAGCGCGCTCACTATTGTTTCTAGTGAGTTCGGAAACCTTGTCAACCCCAAGGACAAGGACATGATTGATATGCTGGTGAATCTCTGGGACGGTCGCTCGTTTACCAAGGCTACGAAGATGTCGGGGACCGACGAGGTGACAAATCCCTGGATTAATCTTATTGCTTGCACCACGCCAGAATGGATCGCGGGCAACTTCCCCGAGTATATGATCGGGGGAGGCTTTACCAGTCGTTGTATATTTTGCTACGAGGAGGCGAAGGAAAAGTATGTTGCATATCCAGGTCTCGAAGTCCCGGATAACCTTAAGATTCAAGAAGCCGACCTCGTTCACGATCTGGAGCATATTGCGACTAAGCTTGCGGGTGAGTATAAGCTAGACTCCAGCGCCGTGAAATGGGGTGAGTGGTGGTATAAGTACTGGTATGAGGAGGGCTGCAAGGGCCTGGATACCGTTCGATTCGGCGGGTACATAGCCCGGAAGCAAACCATGATTCACAAGTTGGCGATGGTGCTGGCGGCCGCCCAGCGGGATGAGCTAGTCATTGTTGAAGAAGATCTCAAGTCCGCTGACAATATGCTCACTGATCTGGAGCCCGCCATGTCCAAGGTCTTCGACCGCATCGGGATGAGTGACGCGGCATTCCAGCAGGAGCGGTTCTTGAAATGGGTCCAGTCGCGGGGAGGCATTTCCCAGTGGGCTGCGCACAACTACCTGCGCAAGTACTTCCCGGACAAGCAGATTGCTGGAAATATCCTGGAATCGCTGCTAATGTCGAACCAGATCAAGTTCGACGGGGCACTGATCCGGCCTACTTGGGAGGGTACAGACCTTCCCAGCCAGGTGGGAGTTCCATAGGGGATTTGGCAGGATCGAACTGGCCTCGGGCCTTTAGCTCCTGCAGTATACGGTATTTGCGGATGTACTCAGGGGACAGAAACTCTTCCCCCTTGTTGATCTGTAGGGCTAGAGGAGTGTCAAAAGCCATTGGATGCCCTATAGCACTTTTCTTCGCCATATTGGCAGCTTCTTCGCCAGCGATACTCCGATACCCAGTCCACACGGGGTCCGTCCGCTGCCTGCTAAGTTCTTTGAGCAGAACGGCAGCTTCTGGGTTTGTTGCGGTGTGGGCCTCCACGGAAGGAGCCATAATCTTAGCATTGCCCCCGTGGGCCAGTCCCTGTTCTTTCTGCACAGCGTGAGTACCTTCATGGGCGATAAGCCCGCGGACTCCATAAGGCCCTTGAAAGGAGCGGGCGTTTGCCTCGATCCAAGGAGTATCACCGCGAAAGAAGCTCCCACCAGCTGGGTCATCCCGCCCGACCAGGGTAGCTTTCGTCGGAGTCACTGCAGACTGGGGCGCATATCGCAGCAGCTTGTCTAGCTCTGCCCCTTCGTAAAAATCCTGGAGCCGCATGTTCGGGCGTCCAGACATCACGTCCATTACTGCAGTTTCAGGAAGCCTGCCCGCCACTGTCGGAATGGCCTCAGCATACCCCGCCATCTGACCTTGCTTTCCTACCACTGGGAAGATCCCCACTGCTTTCGCTGCATCCGATACAGAGAGCCCGCTCTTCACCAGTGCCTGCATCTTCTGCACCAGACTAGCCCCAGCAGCTTTTATCACTCCTGCCCCTCCAGCATTCAGTACTATTTCTTCCGCCCGCTGTTCCGCAGGCTTCGCCATGAACCGCTTGGCATCTTGGTCCATCTGGTACAAGTTCTCACGGGGATTCACAAACCAGTTCTTGACCCGTTTCTTCACTTCATCCAGGCCCGAGAAAACCTGGCCAAGCACCGGCTGGGGAGTATACCCTTCCAATGCTTTGGCCAGATCTTCTTTCGATGCCATTAGAGCCACCAGCGCGTGAACGCAAACTCTCCGTGTTTCGGATGGACTAGCCAGCTAGTTTGATGCGCTCTGGCGTGACGGCCGCAGGAGTGGTCGAAGGGATTGGTACCACTAAGCGACCCGCCGCTGTTGTAAAGCAACGTGCTCACGGCAGTATGAAAGTGCCCAAAGACCATTTTGGTGAAGTTCGCTTCTGGCACATTCATCCGTTTCACAGCTTCCATCGCAGCCCGCCGATCAAAGCCATAATACGGAAG
>Ga0137462_1000058_pt1 | contig 12330 bp, 12 predicted proteins | sample EasRivERMGT769_2_FD_102303 | JGI IMG/M metagenome (GOLD analysis project Ga0137462, IMG submission 102303) | Soil microbial communities from meander-bound floodplain in the East River, Colorado, USA - East River MetaG ERMGT769_2 | ecosystem: Environmental > Terrestrial > Soil > Floodplain ... | reverse complement strand
TAGACTTTACAGCCGCGTCTGGCGTTCCTGATATTTCTGATCTTGTAGACGGTATTACGGTACAAGCCGCTCAATTAGAAGATACATCTGGTAATGCAGCCGACACCACATGGTCTGAGGTTTCAAGCGGTGGTTCACCATTATCATTAGCTGACCAGGCACTTGAATCTCATATTCACGATTTTCACTTGCTCGTAAGCGGAAGTCCTACGCAGGCGGGACGTAAGACAAACTTTGGATATTTGTGCAGACTCGAATTTTTATAAATTTTATTCATGAGTAAGTCTCAAAACAAACATCCAAAGATAGAGAAGGTTTGTCGAGTATGTCAAAAACAATATCTTGGCACGACTCGTGCTCGTTTTTGTGAAACATGTCGAAAAGCTCGCTGGTATAAACAAAATTCTGATTGGGCGAAAAAGCACCCAACAGAAACTAAAAACTTTGATCGAGTATGGCGTTCTAAGCATCCCGAACAACGAAAGCAAATTACAAAATCTTGGTATATTAATAAACGCAAAAGTAATCCTGAATATTTTAGAGCAAGAGCCTTAAAACTAAAGGATTATTATCAGAATAATCGCGAGCGTCTGCTAAAAGACAAAGTTATATATCATATTAAGAACCGCGATCACATTAATATTAAAACAAAATTATGGCGTAAAGAAAATCCAGCTATGGTTGCAGCCAACAATTTAAAGCTCCGCACCCGTGATCCTATCGATCCCGAACTCATCAAGCTTGTTTTCAAGCTCTACGAATATGAATGCATGTATTGTTGCTCGAAAGAGAATTTATCTTTAGAGCATATTCTGCCAATCACTCGTGGTGGCGATAATAATTTTGAAAATCTTGGAGTTGCGTGCAAGTCATGTAATTCTTCTAAAGGCAATAAAACTATTGTTGAGTTTATGGAATGGCGTGAAATGCTTACGGTTTAACTCGAAGAAGTCTGTATCCCGAAGGGCGGCAAAATTTGCCGCCCTTTTTTGTTGACAGTGCAGGTGTTTCTACATAGAATCTAGTACCATCCGCTGTGCTGATACTCACCGGCGGCCCTGGAAAAATATGACACTAGCATTCTCTTCAAAACATCCTTGGGTTCCCAATCCTGGCCAGAATTCGAAGGCAACTCGCTGGATAGCTTCTTTGTCTGATGGAACTACCGTTTTTGAGGATATCACGCCGGGTGAACGTTCTGCGTGGCTCAGACTTAGAGACTATGTTGCTTTACATGGGTTAAAGCTTACCAACCTGCGGTTGGAGGCGTATGGGCACCGCATAGTGTTAATCCCGTATCGCGACTGTGACGATCGGCCACAGATCAATGGATACTGGCACAGCAAATCGATGTCCGCTATTCTAAGCGAACGTGGAGTGTTTGAGATCAACGAATGCGGAATCGGTATCCTCAAAGGTCGTGAAGTTTTGATTACGTGGATTACGCCCGATGGCACAGTTAAGTATGAATCTAGACCTTACAAGCCAGGTGATAAGGCTGTAATTGTCAATGACGTGCCATGAGTTATCCGTCTATCACGACGCCTGAAATAGAGCATGATGTTGCGAACACGCTTGCGGAATTTGTGTGGCTCAATCGCGACATTAGGGCTGACATGTTTCCATGGAAGGGCGACAATGGTAAGGAATGGGGACGCATCGTAGCCGCTCTGAAAAAGCTGATGACACCATCTTACGGTCTATCAGCACAACAGCTTGCATTCTACATCTGGAAGTGCAAGCCTGGCTACATCAATCCGCAAGAATTCGCCAAGATGGCAGTTGTTGCCCGTAGGCTTTTCAAGCCCTACGATCTAGAACAAGTGCATCGACTCTACTGTGATCGACGCAGAGAATTAGCGTCTACCGGCCTAGAGAAGATTACCTACAAACAAGAGAAACCTAAGTCACTTTTGACATTTTTACGGGAGTTAGAGCGTGATCAAGAATAAAGAAGAACAGCAGCCTGCGGCAAAGCCGACAATTTCGTTCGGTTATTTCAAGCAAGAGGTTGAGAAGAACGAAGAAGGCGTAAGAGCTATGCTTGCACCGGAGATCGGCAATCCGCGTGCGAACCTTAGTGGCTCATATAACTTAGATTACGACCTCGTGATTCCTTTTCCAGAAGGAAGAATCACAGAAGTGTTTGGCGAAGAGGGAACGTGCAAGACCACGCTTACGCTAGAAGTTGCGGGCCGTGCTCTACAGGCAGGCAAGACTGTCTTATACGTGAACATGGAGAAGAACCTCAATCTTTCTCTAATGCAAACGGTGCGTACGCTTCGTCCATTCCTTGAGCGTGCGATCGAAAACATGGAAGCTATAGCGGCTAACAAGAAGGCACCGCATGCCGAGTGTCCGTTCTGGATTGTCAACGCTTCCAACGGCGAACAGGCGTTTGAGACTATTCGCAAGTTTGCGTCTATGGTCCCTGGTGGCATCGCTATTCTTGACTCGATTGACGCCTCGCAGCCATCGGCTGTACTTGCTGGTGTCATTGGCGAGAACAAGGTCGGCAACCTTTCAAAACTTATCTCGGACGCTATGCGTAAGCTGATCGACGTGGCTGAAATGAACAAGGTGGCGTTGATTTTCGTTAACCAAGTGCGTGACAAGATTACGATGTATGGAGACCCAATGACTACCTCTGGTGGTCGTGGCTTACCTTTTTATGCATCGCAGCGAATTAAGCTACAAAAGCCGGGCAAAGCACAGATGATTGTCGATGCTAGCGGCGAGAAGATTGGTGTACTCATTCGTTACAAGGTGGTCAAGAACAAGGTTGCACCAGACGGCTCCGAAGGCGAATTCCCTATCCTGTTCCATAACGGTGTATTCCGCGAACAAGAACTTGTCTCGAAGTGTTGTCACTTCGGCGTTTTGAAGATGGGCGGCAAGGGTGGCAGTCAGGTGCATGTGCCTAAACTTGATCGCGACACTGGCGAGTTTGTCATGAAGCCCAAGACCAAGAAAGACGACAAGGATGAGTTAGACACTACATCCATGAGTCAGTTTAACGCGGCCAGACGCCTGTTGATCGATAGTGCGTTACGAGAGAAGCTCGATAAAGAACTACAAAAGATCCTGCCGTCCGCCAAACGTGATCCTGTAGACGGGATGACGGATGAAATTCAAGACACTGAGTAATAGAGAGATCCGAATGGATATTCGTCCCGAACGATATCCTATCCGTTCTCGCGAGCAATCGAAGTCGCATGGCCAGTACATGCTAGGTCGGTTGCTTAGATCTATTTACGGACAAGCCCTTATCCTCGAAGAATTCCCCATTCCTGACGAACGTCTCGTGCTCGACTTTTACATGCCTCATCACAACTTGGCGTTCGAATACCAGGGGCGTCAGCACGACGAGTTCAATAAGTTCTTCCATGCGGACCAAGCTGGCTTTCAAAGATCACAAGCAAGAGACGCACGCAAGAAAGCGTGGTGTGTTCTGAATACGATCCGTCTTATTACAACAAGAGATAGCGTGTCAGTAGAGGCTTTACAGAAGCTTATCGAGGAGGCTCGCGGTGGCTAACATTGCGGCCGAAAAGGTCTTCCTGGCTGGCGTATGCCATTACCCGGAAAAGCTATTCGAGTTCGTTCAGTATTTGGACGAATCAGATTTCCAGCACGCCGCCACAAAGATGACGTTTGAGGCTCTGCGTTCCATGATCGTGGACAAAGAGGTCACGGTCATCACGAAGGCGAAGATAGTCGCGGAAGCCAAGTCGATTGGTCACCAGAACTATCTGTCTACGACCAAGAATGGTGAATGGATTGACGAGCTATTCATGGAAGCCATGGCTCCTCATGAATTGGCTATCCATTTCATGGAGGTCAAGCGTCAGTCCCTCAAGGACAAGTATGCAGAGGCTTTCGTAGAACTCAGAGACTATCTGGCTGCGACGGATGATCCGCTATCAGTAATCATTAGCAAGGTTGAGAACGCAATCGTCAGCAAGGTTAACATCCTTGACAAGGGCGAGCATGCCATTGTCGATATGCGTGAGGGATTCAAGGAATTCCTTGAGACGCTTGCGAACGATCCCGGTCACATTGGTTTGGACCTGGGATATCCAATCTGGCAGGAGCGTGCGGGACACGTTCGTAACGGCAGCATCACGTTTATCGTTGGCACGACTGGTAGCGGTAAGTCGCAATTTGGTTTGAACGCCGCGTTGAAAGCTGCCCGCAAGGGCCTACCCGTACTCTATCTCGATAGCGAATTGAACAAATCCGACCAATGGATTCGCATGGCTGCGATCCTAGCTAAGGTGGATTCGCAGTATATCGAGACTGGCTTCTGGCAAATGTCCGAGGACAAATTGCGTGGTCACGGCATCACCGATCAAGCTAAGATTGACGACATCATTGCACACGGTAGACGCCTGCGTGATCCACGTCTCTTCGAGGTCGTGAAGAAGATGCCTATCTTCTATCAGTCGGTCAGTGGTTTGAGCGTCGAAGACGTGATTCCACACATGAGACGCTGGATATTGACACACGTCAAGCCGGATCGCGAAACTCGCGTACCTCAATGTCTTATCGTATATGACTATATCAAGCTTGCTCTGACGAGCGAAGTACGCAGCGGTGTTCTTGCAGAATGGCAACAGCACGGTCTACACGTTGCCCACCTTCATGATTTTGCAACGCAATACAACATCCCTATCATAGCGTTTGGTCAAACGAACAATGAGATGGACGATGGCATCAAGTGTGTTGCTGGTGGCAAGCGTATCAGCGAGAACGTAGACTCGGTTACGTATTTCAAGCGTAAGTCCGAACAAGAACGCACGTCGGACGGCCAGGGCACGCACATGTGCAAGATCTTCAAGTCTCGCTTTGGTCGTGGGCTTTGGAATAGCTATGTCAACTTTGACGTTGACCTACGCTTCGGTGAATTCACAGAACTAGATATTGGACAGGTACGTCCGCCGCCTCCGAAAGATGGAGACGACGATCATGATTAGCCAAGAGCAAAAAAGCCTATTGCGTAATCACGCGAATAGGAACGTGGCTTATCTATTAGATCAGCTCAAGGTTGCCTACTACGATCGTGGCGATGGCCTAGTACAGGCTGCGTGCCCATGCAAGCAGCACGGAGGAGATCGTAACAATCGTACCGCTTGGTCATGGCGTATCGACTTGGGCAAATGGATTTGTTGGTCTCATCACTGCGAGGAAGCACGAGGCAACGATATCTTCGGTCTCGTGAGTAGCGTTCTTGGGGCTGGCTTTCCTGAAACCATCAAGTGGATTACCGAGACGCTAAAGAATAAGGACGTGAACATTCAGGAGAACGTGCCCGATCCGGAGAACCTGTATCGCGGTGTGACGCTGCATGTACACGAGCCGATGTCCGAAGATAACCTCAAGTTCTTGCAGCCTGATCCTCAGTATCTTTTGGATCGTGGATTCGACTTAGAGGTATTGCGAAGATATCAGGTTGGCTCTTGGTCTCGGCCAGGAACCTACATGCATGATCGAGTAATATTCCCGGTAAGGGATCATGATGGACACCTTGTAGGATACACGGGCCGTACGTTGCATCCTCCTGAGTATTTTGAACGTCGTGGTCTGGTCTATGCCAAATGGGTACACGGCAGACACTACAACAACTGGCCTAAGCGTGGCGACCTATTTACTAGTTCTATCCTCTTCAACCTTTACCGTGCCAAGCGTTTCCTAGAACCACAGCATACAGTCATCCTTGTTGAGGGGCCTCTAGATGGTATGCGTTTGGAGGAAGCTGGCATCCACAATTGGGTAGCCACATTAGGTACAAGCTTTTGTCAGGCTCACAGAACTCTGCTAGTGCAGTATGGTATCAAGGAAATATGGGTAGCGTTTGATGCTGACGATCCCGAAAAGTACAAAGACAAGAAGGCCCCCGGAGACAAAGGCTGGGAGCGTATGCAACGAATAGTGGGCGACCTATTCGCTATGCGACGCGTAAGTCCGCCACCGGGCAATGATTGGGGCGATTTGTCTGCCGAACAAACCAAGCAAATTTTCCAAGGAATACCATGTTAAAACTCAAGTCTATTTCACCGAGTCGCATCAAGACCTTTGATACTTGTAAGTTCAAGTATTGGTTGACCTACCACTGCGATGACGTAAAGCTACGCTCTAATTGGGGTGCGGCTCACGGATCATTGCTTCATGATGTCCTAGAGCAAGTATGTACTGGCGAAGATGCCGATTGGGTATCTCGTCTATACAGAGGCTATGGCGGCACGCTTGAAACCAAAGACAGGTACGGCAAGGATGTCGTTATGGAGTCGCCGCTGATTTGGGCGAAGCCAGTAGATTTCAAGGACAAAAAACCGTGGTGCGACACTTGTCCATATGCTACAGAGGAGCTATGCAGTATTTCGCAGCAGCGATTGGACGCCCTAACTGGTTGCCCACGCGACCTGTTTGATATCTCTGTTTCCACTTTGCAGAAAGTGATCGGCAGATACGAACGGCCTTGGAGCAAGATCTTGAAGGACGCCAGAGGCGTGCCAATCGGGGCCGAGTATTCGTTGCACGTTAAGGTAACGGGGACCGAAGTCCCCATGATCGGCTACATGGACCTTGTAGTCCAGGAAGATTCCGAGACTCTCCATATCATCGACTACAAGGCTGGCAAGTCTACGCAGACATACGAAGAATGTCATGCCGATATTCAGGCAAGGATGTATTCGTGGGCAGCTCGCCGCGAGTTCATTGACGACGTTAACAACAAGGGTTTCAAGTACAAGAACATCATGTTGACGTTCGACTACTTTACAAACCACCCCATTACTCTTGCTTTTACAGCACAAGAGGATGCCGAAACAGAAAAGTTCGTAGCCGCTAAGGTTGCCGAAATTCAGAATACAGATTGGATTAATAGAATTGTCAGATCCAATGATGACTTTAAGAGTCGTGGTGCGTGGAAGTGCAATGCACTATGTGACCCTGTTGTGTGTGCTAGCAAATGGAAGGGTAGGTTTCAGACCACATGAGAATCTCTAAAGATTGGATTGATGCTTATTTCAATTACGGCGTTGATGTCAAGAATCGTCATATCTTTTTGACAGATGACATCGATAATGAAACTGCTGGTAACGTGATTAAGGGCATGTATCTCATGGAGAATGAGAACAAAACTGGCCCCATTGAATTACGTGTCATGAGCTATGGTGGTGACGTATATCACATGTATGCGTTGCATGATGCTACCAAAACTATCAAGTGTCCTATCCACACTATGGGACTTGGCACTGTTATGTCTGCCGCCGTTTTGTTGGTTGCTTGTGGAGAGAAAGGTCAACGTTGGGCAGGCGACAATACGACCTTTATGATTCATGTGCCTAGCTGGGACAAGACGTATACCGCACAACATCACCACAAGATTGAAGTTGAAGAATCGGAAAGACTTTGGAAACGCTGGTATGTTCTCATGGGTCGTTATACCAACAAAGACTCCAAGTTTTGGGAACGTCTTTGTAACAAGAAAGTTGACATCTATTTTGATGCCGAACAAGCTTTGGAATGGGGCATCATTGACCAGATCTGGTCAGAAAAAGAAGGTGAATAATGGCTAAGGTTATAGTTACTGTGCGTTGCTGGGATCACGGACACGAAACCAAGGACGTACTAACGGCCAAGCAAGCTGAGAAGCTGCAAGCGAATATCCTTGATGGTAAGGTTGTTTGTCCCCTTTGTAAGGGATCGCTAGCGGTTATCGAGGCTCCCGGTTTGTTCGGTGACGGCAAGCTTATTCAGTGTGCGAGCGGCCATCTAACGGTCGTTACTGCTTTCGTGAATAAGATGCTACATCTTCAATTTGGTAACGGCAGCGAGTCATTTGTCAATGTAGAAGGCACTCCCGAAGAATTCGACGAACTACTTGACAAACAAGAGATCATCTGTTACCATGCTGTTGGCGAAGGCTCTTGCGATGCCCAGCTAAAAGCTATCGATGACAAGCCTCTACAATTGCCGCGTGCTGCGGGTATCAAGACAAAGACCCGCGTCGGGGACATATGGGACAAGCATCGCGTGGAGCCAGTCAAGGGTGGCTCATATGACGGAGACGGCAACTACCAGGCAAGCAAGAGTGACCTTGCCAATCGCCAACGTTTAAAGCGTATGCGTCGCCAGCGTAACATTGCCGAAGACAAGCATCCGGGTAAGCGTATGAATAAGCCTACAGACCAAGTACATGAGCGTCGTGCTAAGGGCGACCTTGATATCATCAAATGACTTTCGTCCATCTCAATGTCCACTCTAAGGCGTCCATGCTTTATGGATCTGCCGACATCCAGGATCTAGTCGAACGAGTCAAGGTGCTCGGACAACCTGCGGTTGCACTTACGGACTACAGCAACCTTTTCAATGCCGTTCACTTTTATCGTGCGGCCAAGGCGGCGGGCATCAAGCCCATTCTAGGTGCGGACCTCTTGTTCTGCGAGGACGCCGAACAATGCAAACAACAGAAGATCCGCCAGTTTACCCACATCGTTCTCTTGGCAGAGAATGACGTTGGGTTCAAGAACATTGCGAGATTGGCTTCGCTGGCACAAAGCGAAGACTACTTCTATTACAACCCTCGTATCGATTTCAAGCTGCTCGAAAAGCACAAAGAGGGGATCATCTGTCTGACGGGCAGTACCCAAGACGGTATCGTTCCTAGCAACCTCTTCGATAAGACCAATGAAGATGGCGAGGTAGTAGAACCGGCAGCCGTATTCAAGGCCAAGGGTTTGGTTCGTCGTCTACTCAAGATCTTTGACACAGACCACCTATTTTTGGAGATTCAGAATACCGGCCTGCCGCAGCAGGCCGAGGTCAATGGGCGTCTACGTAACATCGCCAAAGAGTATGGTCTACAGACTGTCGTGACCAACAACGTGCATTACGTTGAACAGCACGATGCTGAATCGCACAAGACCCTGTTGGCGATGAGTTCGGATCGCTATAGCCGTGTAACACATACAGATTTCAAGCCTGACGAATACTACCTCAAGTCTCGCGAAGAACTTGGAGCCCAGGATTGCACCAAGGAAGAACTTGATCTCTCTGTCAAAATCGCAGAGCGATGCAACGTTGTGATCGACCTCAAGAAACGCCGTCTGCCAAAGTACCAGTTTGTTCCTGCCGAACTTACTGCCATGGAGTATTTGACGCAGCTAGCCAACGACGGATTGCAGGCTCTAGGGCTTGATCCACAAAAGAGCGACGGGTTTGAAACCTACCAGAACAGACTAGATCGCGAGTTGTCAGATATCAACGACATGGGGTTCGCTGACTACTTCCTGATCGTTCATGACGTGATCTCGTGGGTTCGCAGACAAGGCATTCTTATGGGCCGTGGTCGTGGTTCGGCTGGCGGTAGCTTGGTAAGCTATGCACTTGGTGTCACCGAGATCGATCCTATGCAATATGGATTGATTTGGGAACGCTTCCTGAATAAGGGTCGTGGCGGCCTGCCTGACATCGATAGCGACATTCCGCGTTCGCAACGCCAAAAGGTATTGGACTATGTTCGTGATCGCTTCGGTGCCCGTAACGTAGCACAGCTTGTAACCTTGAGCGGTCTCCAAGCGAGAGCCGTGCTCAAGGAAGTTTTCAGCGTGTTCAATATGCCTTTCGAAGAGGCTAACAAGATCACGGCACTTGTGCCTCTCAAGAGCGACGAGCACGTTCCGATCACGCTAGAAGAGGCGATCGAAACGACGCCAGCCTTGAAGGTGTATTACGACAAGTACACGCCCTGGTTCAAGATAGCCCTCGCGTTGGAGGGCTGTTACAAATCAACTGGCATTCACGCGTCAGCGGTCGTGATTTCAGACGTGCCGTTTGACGAGAGTTCATATCCCATGACCCGTGCGAAGAACGGCGACTTGCTGTTTGGCTGGGACATGAACACGGTGGACTCTTTGAGTTTGCTCAAGCTGGACATCCTGGGTCTAACAACCTTGGACGACATCCAGGTGACTATGCAGCTTGTCAAGAAGCGTCGTGGTATTGAGCTATCTCGCCAAGCGATGCCGCTAGACGATCCGGCAACATGGGCCATGATTGCTCAAGGTTTCACGATTGGCATTTTCCAGATCGAAAAGCAATTGGGTCGTACTTGGAGCAAGAATCTACAACCCCTGAATATCGATCAGTTGAGTGACCTTGTGTCGCTGATTCGTCCCGGTCCTATGGACTCGGGCATGCATACCGCTTATCGTGGCGTGAAGAACCAGGGCGAAACGCCGCAATATATCCATCCTAAACTAGAGCCGATCATGAACATGACGTTCTCGGCTTTGCTTTACCAGGAACAGGTTATCGAGATTTGCAAGCAATTGGCTGGCATGTCTCTAAGTGACGCTGACAGCGTGCGTAAAGCTATGGGTAAGAAAAAGCCCGAAGAGATGAAGAAATGGAAAGAAGTCTTCGTCAATGGCTGCACCGCGAACGAGATCGATGTTGTAACGGCCGAAGAGATTTGGGGCTACATTGAGAAGTTCGCTGGCTACGGTTTCAACAAGTCGCACGGCGTTGGTTATGCTTTATTGGCCTACGAAACGGCCTTCTTGAAGGCCAACTATACGATCGAATTCTTGTGTGCAAAGCTTCGTCACAGCGACAGTCACCCCGACAAGTTCGAGCAGATGTCTGCGTTGATCTATGACGCCAAGTTGTTCGACATCGAGGTTGTGCCGCCGCGAGTGACGCAAGGCAACAAGGACTTCGACGTGATCGACGACAAGCATATTGCCTTTGGCTTGACTGCCCTCAAGGGTGTCGGTGCCGTTGCCGTAACCGATGTTGTTAAGCTTGGTCGCCAACACAAGACGTTCGACGAACTCCTGTGGGCCGTCTATAGCGGAAAGAACAAAGTCACGACAGCCGTCTTGACCGCTCTTATTCGTGGTGGTGCTTTTGATGATATTGAGGAACATCGCATTGAGGCACAGTCGCGTTTCAAGCTGATCGACAGTCTGACGCCTAATGAACGCCAGCTTATCCAGACGCTTATCCCACATCAAGAAGGAACGCTCGATTGGGTGAAGGTCTTACGTGCTATTGGCGATGAGACTAAGGCACCGATCATCAAGGAACGTTTCAAAGTCAAGATCCCGGACACACGTCGTCGCCCGAAGATTCGTGAAGCTCTCCAGGAGTTTGATGGCCGCGAGCTATTTGACACTAAGGCACAACGTATTGTTTGGGAGCAATTCTACTTGGGGATCTCGTTGAGCGGTAGCGAAGCGGATATCTACAATGCCAAGGATAAGTGCATTGATCTCGTGCGTAGAGGTCAGCCAGACGATAGTTTCGAGATCGCTGTTTGTGTCGATGCTATCCGAGAAATCGTTTGCAAGAATGGCAAGTCGGCAGGCAAGAGTATGGCGTTCGTGACTGCACGAGATAAGACATATGTCATGGACAACATTGTGGTATTCCCAAACGTCTTCGGAGCCGCGAAGGCTTTGTTGGACGAGGGTAGCGTTTTGAAGATTAAGGGTCGCATCGATGATCGCGGCTCGTTGGTTGCAGATAAGGTAGAAAGACTCAAATGACCAAGCACGAATATGACAGTGAAGTTTTACAGCTTTCAACTGAGGAAGCTGGCATAGTCAAGATGGGCCTTGCTCCCGATGAACTCTTGAATACCATTAACAAGCGTATTCAAGAAGTGATCAATCGGCGTGGCCAGGATGGATGGGAAGTTCTGTATCCTTTCTCGGTGCCCACATTATGGTTTAAAAGAATTGCGACCGCTAAGAAAAAAGTGAAGAAAGGTTGACATTATAACTACATATAAACATAATATGTGTGATGTATGATGTCATAAGCGATTACAGACCTATTATCGAACGGATTGCAAGATCGACTTGCTATTCGTCTGCTGCTATAGACTACAATGACTTGTGCCAGGTAGGTGAGATAGCGGCATTTAGGGCTATTAAACTTTATGATCCATCATACGGCTCTAATATTAGGTCTTTTGTTACTTGTGCCATTCGCCGCGAAATCTATCATGAGGCGGCTAAGTTCTTAGGTGTTTTTACGGTGGATCGACGAGTGACCTCGTTGGCCGCTAAAGTCAATCGGCTGGCTGCGAAAGGTCAATCAGACGACGAGATTGCAAAAACATTAAGCAAAGACGTAGATCATATTCGCGATTTACGTCTTGTGTACAGTAAGCATTCTCAGACATGCATAACGTCCTGCGGCGTTCTCTGCGACGAGGATTTTACAGAACACGACTTCCGCAACATCTTGCTGAAGATATCCGATAACCAAACCGATTATACCATCTTGGTTCATCGTGTCTTAGGAAATGCGTCAGTA
>Ga0137462_1000055_pt1 | contig 12429 bp, 19 predicted proteins | sample EasRivERMGT769_2_FD_102303 | JGI IMG/M metagenome (GOLD analysis project Ga0137462, IMG submission 102303) | Soil microbial communities from meander-bound floodplain in the East River, Colorado, USA - East River MetaG ERMGT769_2 | ecosystem: Environmental > Terrestrial > Soil > Floodplain ... | reverse complement strand
GGATGCTCCATAGACACTGGTCCCAATGTTGGCCAGTTGTCCGTCGCAGTGGTTCGGGGGAGAAACCAGGGGGGACTGGTTCGGGCAACGGCAATACGAAATTGGCATACATTAGTAATACGTTAGTAGTAGCTAGCGGCTATCTAGCCGCTAGCTACTCTGGCTCACCTTCTTAAACGTCATGCCACCTTTGGCGCTGCCACCTCCCGGACTGACTTTGGTGGGTTCCCGCAGTTCCCCAGGCGCCTTGCCCGGCTTACTGCCGGAGCCATGGCCAGAGACGCTGTAGCGCTTGCCGATGGTCGTCGTGCCGCAGTCTTTACAGACGGTCGAACCTTTCACTTTGGTGCCGCTGTCTGCAGAGAGACTCGCGTTCATACGATTTCTCCTCGCATAGGTTACAAAACACTAGGTACACTTTATGGTATAGTGCTCATGGGTGGCACCGTGTTGCAACACGGGTGGAGAGTTCATCGCCTCCACGGCCACCTACCCCATATGCGATGCCTCTGATGAAGGAATCCCCACTATGCCACGCAAGCGCCTTGTCCCGCTGACGCCGGAAGAGAAAAAAGCACGCCAGCATGCGTATCACCTCAAGTACTACGCCGATGCTGAGTACCGTGCCGCTGCCATCGCTCGCGCCAAGGGATGGTCAGAAGCCAACCCAGAAAAGCGCCTCCAAATCCAGCACGACTACCATGAGAGCCACAAGCAAGAAGAAAGCGCCTACCACAAAGAACGACGTATCAAGAATCCAGAACACGTCCGCGCCCTTGCTCGCGCCGCCCAACAACGCCACGTAGACAAGGACCCAGACGTCCACCAAAACTATGTGAACAACTGGAGAAATGGAAACCGTGCGAAAATGGCCTCATACGCTCGCAAGCGCCGTGCAAGCAAGGAAAATGCCCCTAAAAACGATCTAACGAACGAACAATGGGCGATGATCCTTGATCACTATGGGCACCGCTGTGTCTACTGTGGCCGCAAAATGCAACGGCTCAGTCAAGATCATATCCTTCCCCTCTCCCGTGGCGGTTCCCATACACTCTCTAACGTTGTTCCAGCCTGTCGTAAGTGCAACAGCCAGAAACACGCTGGACCGCCGCTGGTTCCCGTCCAGCCTTTACTACTCTAACTCGGCAACATACCTATACAGTGCTGTTAGCGGCGAGGCTCTTTATCCTCGCCTTCTACCGCTCACGCGGTAGCTCCGACTATCTCATCACCTCTGTAGGTGCCGGGCGCTCGTGGGTGGGTTATTGCTGGGCTGCTCACCACCTAGTCTGTAGACCTTCGTGTGTACTCTCATGCCGTTCCACACGCTTGGTACGGGATTGTCTCTGAGAGAGTTTCCCCGTTTCACCCGGTTTTAGATGGACTAATTTAAGTCAATCCATCGCCATTCTGGTATCACTTGAACTGACCAGGCCCCGTAGCCGCTCCATTTGAGCTGTTTCGTCTCGAACAGGGTTGTTATCGGCGGGCTCTTTATCCACGCCTTCTGCATGTCGCCATGCAGCTCCGACTATCTCATCATCCTGTACAGGATGTCGGGCGCTCGTGGGCAGATTATTGGTTGGCTCCGCACTGCCTAGTCTGTAGAGGTTCGCTGATACTTTCATGCCGTTTTCAGCGCTTCCTACGGGATTGCCTCAGTGAGGGTTTCCCCGTTTCACCCGATTACGCACGTACAATTACTTGTACGGGGGACTCAAAGTTAATCCCTGATCATTTCATATTCCGGTTTAATCCAGTCCCACCAGATACAGGACTCTTCGCGTAGGTTCTTGTTGACCAGGTACGACGCGTTGACGTTGGTCAAGCGATTCCAGATAATCAACTCCGCCGTGTCCTGCTCGGGGTTGACGTTGCCGAACGCGGTATCCAACCCTCTCGGCGTGCGCAGAATCTCCAGAGCGCGCGGCTCGTTTTCGATAGACGTCCACAGCTCATCGCCCACGATGTCCGTCAAATCCCCACGGTCGTTCCTGAACCGGCGCATGAGAATCCGCGCCGCGCGGTACGTGGTCGGGCCAAACGCCCCTACCAGGTAATTACTGAAGCCACTCGCTACCGACACCCCAGGCGTGCGCGTCTGGTGCGCCGCAGAGATAAGCGGTACGGGCTCAGTTGACTCCCAGAACGTCGTGTTGATCGACGTGGCGCTGTTAAAGATCGTCGCCGCGTGCGTCTGCCGCGTGATCAACCCGGACCGCACGATTTTGCGGAACCTATCGGCACGTTTTAGTATGCCTGTTAGGTCAGATTCGTACATCCTCCTAGTTATATTCATACCCTGACTAAATTCCCTGTGCGTTGCAACCGAGGCATATTGCTCATAGAACCTATCATAGTCAATAGAGCCAGTAAAGGCGCCCCACTGTTGTGCCTCGCCAACGGAACTGATGCGCTCAGTGGCGCGGTCAGAGTCGCGCACGGTGCACAGGCGCGGGATATAATCGCGTTGGTCCGAGAGTTCTTTATCAATTACCTCACGATATCTCTCATCACAGTTATGTTAACGACAGGGCTCTTTATCCCCGCCTTCTACCGCTTATTGAGCGTCGCGGTAGCTCGGACTATGTCATCTTCCTGGCCGGAACAGGAAGCCGGGCGCTCGTGGGTGGGTTATTGGTTGGCTCCTCACCACCTAGTCTCTAGACCTTCGTGTGTACTCTCATGCCGTTCCACACGCTTGGTACGGCGTTGCCACGCCAGGTTTTCGCCGTTATTCACCCGGTGCTCATCCTAAAGTTTCCTCTAGGAGGGACTATTTCTAATCAATGTAGCGAAGGCATTGAAATCCATCACCGGCATAGTAATAACTCCTTATTTTTCAATTAGTTATACTATATATGTGTACCAATAACCTCCTTCCTATGGTATTTTTTGTTCCCTTTGCGCCTATGAAAACCATTGGATATACTCTCTATAGCATTCATCACAATACTAACAAAGCAATGGACATCATATGCGCTTCAAAGACCTTACTGGCCACGTATACGGCAGACTTACTGTTCTCGGTTACTCTCATCAAGATAAAGGACAGAAATCCTACTGGCTCTGCAAGTGCACCTGTGGCAACACCCATGTTGGACAGGGATACAAGCTGACCAGTGGAGAACTTGTCTCGTGTGGATGCTTTCAAAAGGAGCGACAGCGCGAAACGGGCAAGCTGACGCGGAAACATGGGCATGGATACGGGACGCAAGCCTATAAAGCGTGGCAGTCGATGAAATACCGTTGCCTGAACCCTGCCGCGCAAGGCTATGAAAGCTACGGAGGACGAGGAATCACGGTCTGTGACCGCTGGCTGCAGTCGTTTGAAAACTTCCTGGAAGACATGGGCGAGCCGCCAACAGGCAAATCGTTGGACCGCATTGACAACGACGGGCCGTACAGCCCTGACAACTGCCAATGGGCCACTCGCCTTGCACAACAAAACAACCGCCGCGCCACTCACATGCTCACCTATAACGACAGGACGCAATCCCTGTCTGATTGGGTCACAGAGCTACAGCTTAATAGAGAGCTTGTGCTCTACAGACTGCGCTATAACTGGCCTGTCCATGAAGCATTCACCGTTCCCCCAGGCGTCTCTTTAGCCGCTGCCCTCAAAGCCAGTCGCACAGAAATAACCTGCTGTGTGTGCGGAGACACAAAAGCATGCACAGAGTTCTATGGCAACCAACTCCGATGCAAGAAATGCACAATAGCAGGAAAGAAATCGCCCCCACGCCCAAAGCGGATTACAAACCTTGAAATTGCTGAGCGTGACAACTGGCTCTGCCACATCTGCCATGGAACAGTCACCCGCAAAGACTGGTCGTTAGACCACGTCATTCCATTTACTAAAGGCGGAAAGCGTGTGCGTGAAAACCTGCTCTTAGCACACAAACTCTGTAATCAACGACGCGGCAACAGACTGCTTGAATACGCATCCTAAGAAAGGACTCCCCCCATGCACATCGACACCATCACCCGTGTTTTCCTCTTTGTGATCCTTGGCGCCATGCTGTGGGAGATGCACCGCACCAATGTGCGCGCCCATGCCCGCTCCCAAGAAATCCTCCGCGACATTGCCCGCTTTCTCGGCACCCATCGCAACTAAAGGAGCATACCCCCATGGACGACCCGAATCCCCAGGCACTGGTCAACATGCTGATCCAGATTGCCGTGCATCAACTCACGATTACGCAAGACATCCGCAGCGTCTTGCAGGAGATGCGCGACTTCAACAAAGAGCAGGTGGCGATTAACGAGCGCCTGGAGAAACTGCTCCAGGGCTTATTGCCACCAAGCCCCAACGGACACTAACCCTAAGAAGGACGCCCCCCATGGCCCTTATCCAGATCGAAACCTACGACGCCCTTCAGGCTGCTGGCACCCCCGAGCCCCAGGCGCGTGCCGCCGCAGAGGCCGCTGCCGACATTGAGCTGCGCCACACGGTCATGGCCGAGCGCTTGAACGGGATCGACAGCAAGCTCACGATCATTTTGTGGGTAACAGGCATCGGCTTTTCTGCGATGCTCGCGGCATTCTGGCAAATTTTCCTGCGCCTGCCGCGTTAAGGAGCATCCCCCCATGGACACACCCGATCCAACCCCGTCCCCGCTCGAACTGCTGCAGATGGCCCAGGCCACCCATGAACAGGCACTCCGGCTGCACCGTGACAGTCTCGACCGTCACGACGCCATCCTGAGTAGTCATCAGACCCAGATGCACCTGCTGGTGGACATGCATGCCTCGCAGACACGCACCCAGCAGTCGTTGCGTGATCTGCACACGCGCCTTACCGACAACCAGATTGCCTTTGCGACAACACTGGCGCAGCATGGCTCACGACTCACCGCCGTGGAAGCAGCCACGCTCCAGGTAGCCGACGCCATAGGCCGGATCACCAGCACGCTTGAAGCCATCAAAGACCTGCTTGGACGCTCGAACGAGCACTAACCTCGGAAGGACGCCCCCATGCTCTGGCTCATCCCCCTGGCGTTTTTCGTCATCGTCGCCCTGGTCTGGATCGAAGTCCACTGCCCTGGCCTGCCCAGGGCGCTGCTCATCGGCGCCGTGCTGTGGTGGTTATATACCACCATCGCGTACCCCTAAGCGCCCACACGGCTTTTGCGACGAAAAAGGCCGATTTCAGCGACTTTTTGGCCTTTTTCGCCCAAGAAACGCGTCTTTACGTCGCATTCAGCCAGTGATCCGCCAAAATCACGTCCACCCAGGCCTGATCCGTGGTTTCATCGAGCACCACGTTGACCACCTTGAGGGCCGCGCCCGTCCCCACCGCAATGAGCCCGTTGGCTTCGGTCAAATCGGTGGTCAGCTGCACGTTTTGCACGGCCTTGCTGTAGGGCACACGCATAAACGTATCGCCTACGGCAATGGCATTGACAAACGCCACTTCCACCCGCTCGTCCACCGGAGGGCCTACGGTGTGCGTGACGAGACGGCGGAGCTGTCCCCCGTTGGCCCCGGTACGCCCCTTGATGAGTCCGCCCGCCATGGAAATCGCGCCAGCGGCATTGTCCGTGACGATGAGTTTCGTCGCGTCTGCGACCGAGTTGATGAGGATATTGGCCGGCGTGGTCGGAGACACCGCCAGACCAGCGCCCGGCGTCGCACCGCCAGCCACCCGGAAGCGGCAGACCTGCATGGGGTGATTGACGATACGTGCCACCGCACCCATCAGCTCGTTGCCGCCGAGCAACCCAAACGGAGAGTTCAGGCCAGCCCCCAGCACAGGCGCGGCGTTGTACTGCACGGTGTCACTGTAGAGGCCAATCGCGTCCACGGCCGCTGTCGCCGTCGCGTCCACCACTTCGCCCGCCGACGCGAGGGACGTCGAACGGAGCGCCAGGGCGCCAGCCAGACAGTTCGCGTCGAGCAGATAATCGCTAAAAAAATCCCCACTCTGGAGACCCAAAATCTTCAGCACGTATCCCATCACGACTCCTTTCGCTTACGCGCGTACCAGCGCATGAGGGCCATCGACCCTCCCCCCGGAGGTCCATTCTCCTACGCTGGTACGCGGACTAGCGCACCCGCCGGCGGTCAGACACCGCCACACGCGCGCGTTCCTGCGTGGCTGCGACCAAGTGGTGGTCGCGCTCCATCGCCGCAAACTGCGGCGTCTCGGTCGATTGATAGAGCGACACGGTGCCCTCACTGCGGCAAAAGTCACAGTGGCCGGAGCCGTGAAAGCGGCTCATTTCCTGGTAGTGCAGCTTCTGCTCCCAGCGCCACGGCATTTTCTGCGTAGCGCACCCTTTGCACAGGGCAATCGTGCGCTGGAGGTTCACCAGGTCCCAGAGCCAGCTGGCGTCAGACATCTTGCGGCGAATCGCCCAGGACTTAATGCGCGCGGTTACCGCCATGCGTCACCTTTTGAGCGGGCCGGCGGCGCCGTCTGCCCAGCGCGGCGAGCCACAGAAAGGGACACGCCGCGTAGGCCGGCACCACCCCCTCGACGGTCTTGTCAATCGCGCTCATGTTGATTTCACCGCCTGGCCCCTTGGCAAAGTAGGTGCTCCCACTGACTTTGTAGACCGTGGGGCACTCTTCAGGACTCTGCGTCCTATCCATGTCCAGATACTGCGAGCAGACCTTGCAGCGCACCATCGTGCGGTCAATCGGCGGGACATTGCGATGGTAGACGGTTAAGCGCGAGGCCACGACAGTCTCCTAACCGATACGAATCGGTTGCCCGGAGCGGTACATATCCAGGCGCGACTGGTATTTCTGGGGACTCGACTTTTTCCAGCGGTCGACGAACTTCTTGGCGACGCCCTCGACCGTTTTCGGCCAGTCGTCGGGCAGCGTGCGAGCTTGGATTTGCTGCCGGATTTCGCGCTGTTCTTCGGCAGTCAGGAGCTGCATCGGGGAGGTCTCGTGATCGTTCGCGGCGCTGCGGGTCGTGCCATTGCCGCCCTGTGCCGCCCCACGCCGGCGGGCTTCTTCCTTGCGCCCTTCGTTGCGCGCCAGGTCAGCCTGAATACGCGGGGCCAGGTAGCCGACAATGCGCATATCAACGCGCTTGCGCTCCACCCCATCGGGAGAGTACGCCTCCCGGACAGCGGTCGGCTCATCGCTCGGGAACATGAGCTTGAAGCGGGGGTGCGAGGCTTCCGCTTCGTAGCGCTCGTAGAGTTGCCGGTACAGAGGACTTTTGGGATCGTTGAGTTCAGGATAATCCTGAATCACCATGTCGGAGTATTGGGCGGGTTTCACCACCGTGGACAGCGTCGACAGCACGCGTTCTTCGGCCTGCTGGTTGAGCTGTTGTTCATAGCGCGCGATGGTGGCATTGTCGCTGTTTAAGTACGCTTCCACCGCTTGCGCAAAACTGATCATCTGGCCCGACGGTGCCGGGGGTTGCCCACCCTGGGGGCCCTGGCCAGCCGAGTACCGACGCTCAAAGTCTTGCAGGCGTTGGTCACGAGCGGCAATTTCATCGCGCAGGCGCTGGGTTTCCGTGTAGGACCCGCTGACCTGCTGTTTGTAGCGCGTATGGGTACTCTCCAGGGCGTCTTCGCTGTCGTAGCCTAAACGCTCCCAGAGGGGCTCGGCGGTCTGCGTGGAAGAGGACGTATCGGACGACTGGTCGTCGCCTTCGTACCCGGAATCACTGGAGTAGTCTGCGTTGTCCGTCTGCACGGGGGCAGTGCTCTCAGTGGACTCGACGGAGGTCTCTTCTGCCATAGCTCTATCCCAAAAAAAAGGACAAGGACTCCAAGAGTCCTCATCCATTTTTTAGGGTAGAGGGCGCCCACCCAAGACTAGATAGACTTATTAGCGCGTGACGCTAGCACGCGTTCCTACGTCTGTCAACGCCAAACGTATGCCGTCCACCTGCGAGACATGCTTCACAATAGGCATGATGGTGATAGACGCGATGGCGTGATCGTGCACCCGCACCTGCACTTCGCCGTACCCATGCTCCAGGAGTTCGGCCAGGAGTTGTTGGACATGCGTTACATCAAGCGCTGTCACGGCAGACCTCCTCTCAGGCCAGGTACGACGGACGCGCCAGCGAGGGCGGCGCCTGGGCCTGCCCGGCATGCGCCCGCTCCGCGACACGCGCCGGCACCCGCGCCGGCGGCTCCGTACTGCGGAGCGGCGAGGGCAGACTGAGAAGCACGTAAGCCTGCTCAATGGCCCGCCGCAGTCCCTCTTTGAGCCCCTGATAGTAGCGGTGATCGCCCTGCACCGTGTCCAGGGTCTGACTCACCCGCAGGTAGTCCGGGGTGAGCACCTGATTGCGGTACTCACGCCAGGCGCTGGAGCGCACCAACCGCTCGAGCATCGCCAGATCGACGTCTATCTCAGCCATATTTTTCCTTGTGCAGCGACACGCCCCAACATGATTCCTCTAAAACGCCTTCTCGCACTCAAAGAGCAGATAGGCGTGCCGCTGACACCCCGCTTGTGTGTGCCTCACGCCCACCGTATACTGTCCGCGCCGGGTCGTGTGACCCGGCACTCTCGCACGCCCCCGGCTGGGCGTCACGGTCGTCGCTCGCCGGGGGTCGTCGGAGGGCACACCGCCAGCTGTTCCTGTACGGCCGCTGCCACCGCCTCGAGCGTCTCAGCCAGGAGCGGACGGGGTTCAGCGTCTGCCACATCAAGCATCACCACGGCCACATACTCCTCCGGCGCCAACTGGCGCCATTCGTAGCGCGCCTGCACCAGGTACCGCCAGCTATCTGCGAGCAACACGTGCATCAAGGCCTGTCCCGCACGGATCATCGCCCGCTTCATGGCGATTTGGAGCTGCTGGACGGTCTCCTCACTGCCCAGATCACCCACATTGGTGATCGTCTGGTGTATCTCGCAGGTGCCCTGGAGCTTGAGTAACTCCGCCAGCGTCTGCACATCGCTCACGGCATCCTCCGCAACCGCTCGACCAGGACCCAGATCGCTTCCAGTTCCGACTGAATATCCGGCTCATGCGCGAGCTGACATATCTGCTCCTCCAGCCCTTCGAGAATCTGCGCACAGAGTTGTGCCCGCGTCTCTGGCCTCCCAGGCTCGGCAAAGCCGGTGCCTGCGGCTGAGGGCTGCTCGTTCGGGGGCGGCGTATGCCTGGTCCAGGGCTGGAACTGGCGCAGGCGCTCCACGTCCGGCCAGGTCCCGGTAAACGTCAGGGCACGGTCATCGAGTGTCACCATGGCCGGCGGCTTCGCAACGGGAAAGCGCAACTGCGCACACAGAGATGGGCTCAGCCACCTGGCAAACCAGGCCTGCATCGCAGCGCGCCCGATGTTTTCGGCGCTACGAGAACTGTGAATGGACACCTCAAAGGAGGAGAGCGCGGCTTCAAGGAAGGCTTCGAGCCCATGCACAGGCGGATCGGGAATGACGTCCACCCCTTGCCAGCCGGACGTGTAGCTGTGGCAGACACCATCGAAATCGAGCACGAGGATTGGAAGTCCCATCGGTTACTCCGCCGTCGCGCCAGCTTCGGCTTCCTGCCCGTCCATCGCCAGCTTCTGAAACGCCTGAATTGCCTGTGCGGTCGCCCTGGCGGTGCGCATTTCTTCTTGCTGGCCACGCTGCGAGACGCGGTGTTGTTCCCCGGCTTCGAGGATGGCCTGTGTCTCAGGACCGGGTCCTTGCGGCTGCGGCGGGGGGGCTTGCGCGGCTTGGCTCGCCTGTTGCGCCTGCGCGGCCATCATTTGCTGCTGCATTTTCGCCTGCTGCAGTTGCCCTTCCTGCATTTCTTGCTGTAGCAGCACCTGCGTAAAGCGCAGCTGGGTTTCTAAGTGTGCGATGGCTGGCGGATAGAGCTGGTTAAAGTTCTTCTGCCCGTTGATTTCCCACATGCGCTTGAGGAGGAGGCGCGCCCCAATGGGGTAGCGCTCGATGAGGATCGGGAGCATTTGCCCGCCAAGTTGCATAACGACCTGGCGATCAAAGGGCAGCTCAGGATTTAACGACAACCGCAGCACGTAGGACCCGGCAAGGTCTTCCTTCGTCACTTCTTCTTCCAGCATCACGTCTTGTTCTGGCTCTAAAAGACTTTCAGCACCAGGTGGTAATGGGGGCATGGCAGGCCCTTCCGCGCCCTGCAAAGCCCCGCCGAGCGTTGCCCCGCCTTGGCGAGCCCCCATCCCCAACATTTCTGCCATGCCATCCGGTCCACCCATGCCACCCGTGCCCGGCCCTCCCATGCCTGCCATGTCCTGGCTCGCCGCACCTCCCAAACCGAGCGACGCCCCATTGCGCGCCAGTTCCGGTGCCTGCGCAAACGGGGCCGCTTCGTCGAACAGCGGCCCATGCGCCGGCAGGACGCGAGGAGACTGACGAGGACGCACGCGTTTGAGTGGGACTTTCAAGCCGGGCGGGATGAAATACTGCCACAAACGCCAGTGAAAATCGAGGGGCGCAGAGTATTGCGCCCCTAAGTGCTCCACCAGGTCACTGAACGCCTCCCGGCTCTGTTGCAAGAGCAGCATCGTGCCGCCCATGGTACGCGGCGCGTTCGGCCTGCTCGGCTGGCGCCCCAGCGAGACATCGGAGACGTGCAGGTCCGCCTCTATCTCTGCGCCCCAGCCCTGCATCTGTTCCATAAAGTGCCGGTTCAGCGAGGCACGCGGGGAAAACGTCACCCCGCCCACATCGTTGACGGGCACCCCCTGGCCGGGCATGACTTGCCTGAGATCTGGCAGCTCGCCGGTGAGCATGGCGTTATAAAAGAAAAACGGCAGGATACTCACGTCACCGTAGTTGATGGTTTGTTCCGCCAACCGGTTGAGCATATCTTGCGGCGTTCTGGCCCGCTCGGGCACCGCCATGCCTCTGAGCTGGCGCGGTTGTGCCCAGACCGTGACGGAGAAGAACGGACGCGTGGGGATGGGCTGATTCGGGAACAAATCGGTGAGGGAGAGCACCCGGCCTAAACACTCATCGTCGTCCACATCGGGATACCACGACACCACCAGGTCGTCTTCCGGGTCTTGCTCCGGGTTATCGAGGACAAAGCGCTCATACATCTCCACCACTTTGTATTCCTCGTGCGGCTCGGGGACTTGATGCCCCTCGCGCTCCGATTCGGTGCGCTCGCGTTCGGTGAGGGTCCGGGCGACAGGCTTGAGGGTGTCTTTGTCCGGGACGCGGAAGCCCTGAGCCTTCTTGCGCACCAGATCGTCCCAGCGCACCCAGAGTTCCTGGCCAAAATACTCGGCGTTCGGGTACTGACACCCGGTCGCCCCAGGCGGAATAATCAGCGTGCCCTCATCGACGTTGTCGATGCGAATCATGGTATCGGGCTGCACGTCATTCCAGGGCAGGCGCCACGGATAGACCTTGAGAAAGCCCGTGGAGTCGAGGAGCGCGTCGAACAGGGCCATTTTGCCGATATGCGCCCAGCCACCCTGGTCCGCATCATTGATGGCGTGGCGCAGGGTCCAGCGCTCCAGCTGCGTGACGCGCTGGAAGCGGTCCAGGGCGGGTTCGTTGAGCGGATCGAGATCGAGGGATTCGTAGCCGGGGAAAATCGCGCGCCATAAGTCGCCCCAGATTTTTTCCATCGTCCGGCGTGTATGGGACGTGAAGAGACGCGGCGCGCCCGGCCACGGGCCGGCGGGCCGCAGGGTCCAGTCGCTCAGGTAGCGGCGGTAGTGATCATCATGGCGCGTCGGCCAGTCGCCACGTCCGGCGATGCCCTTGTCGTAGTGCTCGCGCAGCTGCTTCACCAGCCGCGTGCGCTGGCGCCGATTGAGGCGTATCGAGGTGAGCTGGCCCGCATCAGAAATAGGCATACTCAGGTTTCCTGTGGCGCATAGGCGCAGGTGCAGCACCCCAGCCGCGCCAGGTGGTCAATTTCACCAAGCAAGTCACACACGCCGGCTTCGCCGGTCAGTGCCGCCAGCACCATACGCATGCGGGAACACGACGCACAGGCCGGGCCAGGACGCCAGACCGCCAGCAGGCGGTCGCGCCAGTCATCGCCTGGCCTCCGCGCAAAGAGGTAGCCAGTATCGCTGCGCTCATGGACCGCACGTCCGGTGCGCGGGTCGAGGTAGGAGACCACGGGGGGACTCCCCACCGCTGGGTGCGCAGGTTCCGGTGCTGGCGCACCCACTGGCTCCGGCGCGGGGAGGACCTCGTCCTGACGTCGGGAGCGTCGTTTGCGTGGAGGCATACTCAGGCTCCTGTGCCTCTGGCGACAGTGAGGCGGGAATCACGGGCCATCTGCGACACCTTGCGGCGCCATTTTTCCTGCGTCGAGAGCGTCAGCTCGCGCCGGGTCAGCATGGCGCAGCCGTAGGCAAAGGCTTCCCCGACGTCACTCGCCTGCGATTTGACCCAGCGGTCTTTAATAATTCGTCCCGTCGTATCCTTGCCGTAGTGCCAGCCGCCCTCCAGTGCCTGAATCAGCACTTTCGCGTGGCGCCGGTCGATGCGAATCCAGGG
>Ga0137462_1000052_pt1 | contig 12495 bp, 9 predicted proteins | sample EasRivERMGT769_2_FD_102303 | JGI IMG/M metagenome (GOLD analysis project Ga0137462, IMG submission 102303) | Soil microbial communities from meander-bound floodplain in the East River, Colorado, USA - East River MetaG ERMGT769_2 | ecosystem: Environmental > Terrestrial > Soil > Floodplain ... | reverse complement strand
CCGGCACGCGCTGCGCCAATTCGTCGAAGCGGTCGAGCTTGATCTCGATGCCGGCGCGGCCCGCCATCGCGATGAGGTGGATCAGCGCGTTGGTCGATCCCGAAAGCGCGTGCACCACGGTGATCGCATTGTCGAAAGCCTTGGGCGTCAGCATCGCGGCGGGCCGCAGGTCTTCCCACACCATGTCCACGATGCGCCGGCCGCTCGCCGTCGCCATGCGCGGGTGGCCTGAGTCGGCGGCGGGTATCGAGGCCGCGCCCGGCAGCGTGAGCCCGAGCGTCTCCACCGCCGACGTCATGGTCGAGGCGGTGCCCATGACCATGCAATGTCCATACGAGCGCGCGATGCCATCCTCGACCTCGCGCCAGTCGTCGTCGGTGATGCGGCCGGCGCGCAGTTCCGCCCAGTACTTCCAGCGGTCGGTGCCGGAGCCGAGCGGCTCCCCGTGCCAGTTGCCGCGCAGCATCGGCCCCGCCGGCATGTAGATGAAAGGCAGGCCCATCGAGGTCGCGCCCATGACCAGCCCCGGCGTGGTCTTGTCGCAGCCGCCCATCAGCACCGCGCCGTCGATGGGATGCGAGCGCAGCATCTCCTCGGTTTCCATGGCGAGAAAGTTGCGGTACATCATGCTGCTCGGCTTCTGGAACGTCTCGCTCACCGCCATCACCGGCAACTCGACCGGAAATCCGCCCGCCTGCCAAACACCGCGCTTCACTTCCTCGGCGCGCGTGCGGAAATGCGCGTGGCACGGCAACAGATCGCTCCAGGTATTGATGATGGCGATCACCGGCTTGCCGGTAAAATCGTTGCGCCCGTAGCCCATCTGCAGCGCGCGCGAGCGATGGCCCTGCGAACTCAGGTCGCCGCCGCCGAACCAGCGGTGGCTGCGCAAATCCTCGGGGTGTTTTTTCCGGTTCGGCACGTTGTTCTCCTCTTACTCGATCTTGATTCCCCCGGCCCTGATCGCCTTGGTCACCTTTTCGACTTCGGCCCGGACGAACTTGTCAAACTGCTCGGGCGTGGAAGGCTTGGGCACCGAGCCCCGGAACGCAAGGCGCTCGCGGATGTCGGGAAGTGCGAGCACGCGCGCCATTTCCTTCGAAAGCTGGTTTACGATGGCGCGCGGCGTCTTCGCCGGCGCGAACAGCCCGTACCATTGGTCCCATTCAAATCCCGGAATGGCGGATTCCGCGACAGTGGGCACCTCGGGCAGCGACGGGGAGCGCACGGTTGTCGTCACCGCAAGCGCGATGAGCCGACGGTCTTTCACGAATGGCAGCGTGTTTCCGATCGGCGAAAAGGAATAATGGATACGGCCGGTCACCGTGTCGGCGAGCAGTTCGGGCACGCCCTTGTACGGGACGTGCGAGACGTTGAGCTGCTCAGCAAGCCGAAACATCTCGCCGGTAATGTGTGTGCCGCTGCCGACGCCGGCGGACCCGAAATTGATCTGCCCTGACTTCTGCCGCGCCAGCGCAAGCAGCTCCTTCACCGACTTGATGCCTTGCGTGGGCGCCACGACCAGGACGTTGGGTGCGCTCGTCGCCTGCGAAACGCCCGCGAAATCGCGCAACGTATCGTAGGGCAGCTTCGAGTAAAGCGCCTGGCTCGCCGTGTGCGAGACCGAGTTGAAGAACAGCGTGTAACCGTCTGGCGCCGCGGTCGCGGCGATGGCGCCCCCCACGGTGCCGCCCGCCCCCGTCCGGTTGTCCACGACCACCCTTTGGCCCCAGTTTTCGGATATCTCCTGGTTCAGCAGGCGGGCGACGACGTCGATTTCGCTGCCGGGAGTGAAACCGACGATCATGCGGATCGGCTTATTGGGAAAATGCTGCGGCTGCGCGGCGCAAACTGTGCTGAACAACGCCAGTGCCGCCAATACACCCCGACTTGCGTATCTCATGTCCGGCTGTCCCCTGGATGCTTTTCAAATATTCTGGACGCAAGTGCCGTCTTGCTGCTTATCCGGCATTGAGTCCCCGAGCCTTAATACCAGCGCATTTATTCAGGAACATACTGCTTGCCAATTCCCGGCTTGCTGCGGCCCATGCCGGGCAGTTCCCAGATGCCCGCCCCGCTGGGATTGAGATCGCCGTCAATATTGGCGTCGATCACGCACGGTTTGCCGCTGGCGATACCCTTCCGCACCGCATCGGCAAGATCCGCCGCGCGGTCCACGCTGACCCCCTCGATACCGGCTGAGCGCGCCATCGCCGCAAAATCCGGGTTGTACGGCTTGTCGGTGCCGGGATGCTTGAAATCGGTGGCGAGCTCGCGCCCACCGAGATAGCCGCGCTGCAGGCCGCGGATAGAGCCGTAAGCATAGTTGTTCCACACCACGTAGACGACCGGGATGTTGTATTCGTACGCGGTCGCCAGCACGCTCGCGTGCATCAGGAACGCGCCGTCCCCGACTACCGCGACGCACGGCCGGCGGGGAGCGGCGAGCTTCGCGCCCAGCGCGCCAGCCACGCCAAAGCCCATCGGGCCGAAGCCCATGGAGCCGATCAGCGAATCCGGGCGCCTCGGCTTGCAGAACTGGATCAACCAGTTGTGGTGCACGCCGATGTCGCTGACGAGTATCGTGTCCTCCGGCAGGACGCGGTCAATTTCCTGCACCGCGCGCTGCGGGGCGATCGGCGTGGTGTCCGCCTTGAACCCGGGCGCGATGAACGCTTCCCACTCCTTGCGATAGCCCGCGATCGCGTCGAGCCACGCGCCGCGCTCCGCCGGCATCTGCCCGTGGCTAAAGCGCGCGTCGATCTCGGCGAGCAACTGCCTCAGGAAGGTGCGCACGTCCGCCATCAGGCCCAGCGCGACGGGATAGTTGCGCGCGATCTCGTCCGGGTCGATGTCGACGTGGATCAGTTTCGTGGGCGGAATGGTGAACGAGAAACCCGGTATCCAGGAACTCGAAGTGCGGTCGTCGAAGCGCACGCCGAGCGCGAGCAGCACGTCGGCCTGCCGCGCGGCGTGGTTGGCCTGATACGGCCCATTGCGCGCGACGAGGCCCAGCGCCAGCGGATGCGTGCTGTCTATCGCGCCGATACCGCTCGCGGACATCGCGACCGGGATCCTGAGTTTTTCCGCCAGCGCGCGCAGCTCCTTCGTCGCGCCGCCGTAGCGGATGCCCTGGCCGACGAGGATGACCGGACGCTGCGCCTTCATCAGCATATCGGCCGCCTTGGCGACACCTTCCGGGTCGGCGCCGCAGCGGCACGAAATATTGGCGTTCCAGTCTTCGGGCCGGGGCGTTTCTTCCCGGATCGGCTCGTTGAACAAGTCGAACGGCACGTCGAGCACGACCGGTCCGGGCCGCCCGGTGACCATGGTCTTCCATGCCTGGCGCACCGCGATCGGCAGTTGCGCGGCAGTCGTGGGCTGGAACACGCGCTTGCAGTACGCGCGCACCGTCGACGGAAAATCCGCTTGATAGTGCCGGTAGGTTTCCTGGAACGCGCCGCGATTGAACTGGCTGGTCGGAATGTTGCCCGTTACCGCGTAGAACGGCACGGAATCGAAAAACGAGTTGGCCAGGCTGATCGGCAGATTCGCCGAACCGGGGCCGCAGGAGGTAAACGTCGCCGTCGGCTGGCCCGATACGCGGTAATACACGTCGGCCATGAAACCGGCGACGCTTTCGTGATGCACGGAAACCGTCTTGACCTCGCCGGCGCGCGCATGCAGCGCATCGATGAACCCGATATTGCCGTGGCCGCACAGCCCGAAGACGTACGGCACCTTTTCACGGATCAGGTAGTCGACGATGACTCCGGCGCCGTCGCGTACCGTGCTCGGTGCATTCATGGGAAGTACTCCTGATGATTCTGGGGGGTTCCGCGGAGAATATCAGATTGGGATAGTAACGAAGTGACGCAGTGACGATTTGACTTCTTCCGCCTTCCGCCTTTCGCCTTTCGCCGTCCGCCTTCAGTTAGTCAGGCGTCGCTCCTGAGTCCTTCACCACCTTCGTCCACTTGGTGATTTCCTCGCGCACGTAGCGTGCGAATGCATCGACTGACATCGAGCCTGGCTCCGCGCCGAGCGTGGCGAGCCGCTCCTTGAGGTCCGACGCGCCGAGGATCGCGGCAATGTCCGCATTGAGCCTGGCCACGATATCCTTCGGCAGCGCCGCCGGACCGAAGACGCCGTACCAGGACGTGACATCGAAACCGGGCAATCCGCTTTCGTTCACCGTCGGCGCCGAGGGCAGCAGCGCGGAACGCGTCATGCCGGTCACGGCAACGACGCGGAGCCTGCCGGAGGTGACGTAGGGCATTGCCGGCGGCAGCCCGATCGAGGCGAGCTGCACCTGCCCGGACAGCAATTCAGTGACCATCTGCCCGGAACCGCCCTTGTAGGGAATGTGCACCATCTTCACCTTCGCCATGGTCTGGAACAGCTCCAGCGCGAGCCCGTTCGGCGAGCCAACCCCGGCGGACCCGAAGTTCAGTTGCCCCGGACGCGCTCTTGCGAGCGCGATCAGCTCCTTCACGTTCTTCGTTGGCAGCGACGGGTGCACCACGATCGCGCTCGGATAGGTGGCGATGCGGTTCGCCGGCGCGAGGTCCTTCGCGAGATCATAGGCGAGTTTCTGGTACAAGCTCATGCCGATCGCGTGCGGCGTGCCCGCCACCACCAGCGTGTAGCCATCCGGCGCGGCGCGGCTCGCCAGCTCCGCCCCGATATGGCCGCCGGCGCCGACACGGTTATCCACGATGACCGTCTGGCCCCAGCGCTCGCCGAGCTTCTGGGCCGTCAGACGCGCGAGCACGTCGGTCGCGCCGCCTGGCGCAAACGGCGCGATCAGCCGCACCGTCCTAGCGGGGTAGGCCTGTCCTGAGCCTGTCGAAGCGGTCTGCGCCCAGGCGGGCGCTGCCACCACGAATAGGATGCCCATCAGTATTGGCGCATGTAGTCGCATGAACTTTCTCCTCGCGCGATTTGCGCGCCCGCCTATCATGGAGTTCATATGATGAGTCGCGGACAAGCGGAGCGCGCGATTCATGATTCATTGTAGAATCGTGGGCCTCATCCGCACAACCGGAATCCAATCATGAACGCACCGCACCCGGCCCCATCGCTCACAAAGAACGTCACCCGCGTCTCGCACCTCGACCTGCAGGGCGCCGGCCAGGTCTACGTGGACGGGAAATACGCCTATGTCGGCCACATCACCAACAAGGAAGGGCTCTCCACCAGCATCCTCGACGTGGCTGACCCTAAGCACCCGAAGCTGCTCGCACAACTCCCGGTCGGCGACAAGGTCTCGCACAGCCACAAGGTGCGCGTCGCGGGTGACATCATGATCGTGAACATGGAGCAGAACATGACCGCGATCGGGCGCAAGGCCGACGAGCTGCCCAAGCTGCGCTTGCGGCTGCGCGCGGCGCTCGGGCGCGACCCCAGCAATAAGGAGCTGGCCGAGAAGCTCGGCGTGAAGGAATCCGACATCCCGGCGGTCGAGGCGATGGAGAAAGCGCCCTACGACCAGGGCGGCTTCAAGATCTACGACGTCTCCAACCGCGCGAAACCCAGGCTCATCACGCACCACAAGACCCATGGCCGCGGCGTGCACCGCTTCGACATGGACGCGAACTATGCCTACATCTCGACCGAGATGCCGGGCTACATCGGCAATATCCTGGTGAACTACGACATTCGCAACCCGGCGAAGCCCGGGGAAGTGTCGCGCTGGTGGCTGCCGGGGCAGCACCTCGCCGGCGGCGAGAAGCCGACGTGGTCCGGCCGGCAGCACCGCCTGCACCACACGGTGCGGGTCGGCGACCGGCTCTACGCCGGTTGCTGGCACGGCGGCGTGCGCGTGGTTGACGTCGCGGACATCCGCAAGCCGACGACGGTCGGCGCCTACAACTACCACCCGCCGTTCCCGGAGCCGTCGCACACCTTCATGGCGCTGCCCAAGACCATCGACGGCAGGCAGATCGCGGTCGCCATCGACGAGGAAGACCACGCCGACAGCGCCGCGGAAATGGCAAAACGCCGCGGCCGCCCGCACGGCTGCCTGTGGGTGTTCGACATCACCGATCTCAAGAACATCAAGCCGCTGTCGATCTACGAAGTGAGCGAGCTCGACTCGCCGTGGAGCCGCGCCGCGCCCGGCCGTTTCGGCGCGCACCAGTTCCAGGAGCATATGAAGGGCGGCGACACGCTGATGTACTGCGCGTGGTTCGCGGGCGGGCTGCGCATCGTCGACGTGGCCGACCCGTCCGCTCCCGAGGAAGTCGGCTACTTCATCCCCGAGCCCGCGGCGGGCAGGGTCGCGCCGCAGTCGAACGACGTGGACGTGGATGAGCGCGGCCTGATCTACCTCGTGGACCGCTACTCCGGCTTCGACGTGCTCGAGTTCAACCCGCGTTAAAGCCGGGCAAAATGCGCGGGCTTAACTCCGCGCGTTCGAACGGACAACGAGGTCGCCGATCAATCGAGCCCCTTTAGCTTCCCTTTAGCTTCTGGACGATGTAACGGTCCCTCCTCCCCTGGCAGGCGTCGCGCCCGTCGCGCCCACTGAACTACCTGCTGTACCAGGGCGCGATCCACCGGCGAGAGCGGATCATGAGCGTGCGGATGGTGACCGCGAATATCGCCAGGGCGAGCACGTAGACCAGGGAGGCGTTCTCGTTCAACTGGCCGGATTTCTCGAAGACCGACATGCCCATTCCCTTGACGCTCGCCAGGACCTCGACGGCGATCGCATTCGTGATCCCGCGCGCGAATCCCAGCTCGATCCCCGCCACGATATGCGGCAGCGCCGTCGGCAGCGCAATGCCGAACCAGACGTGGTGCGTCTTCGCGCCGAACATCCGGCCCACGTCCAGGTAGTCCTTGGGGATCGCCCTTGTGCCGTCCGCCGTCGTGACGGCGACGGGCAAGAACGCCGAGATCACGACGATCGTAAGCCGGGCCTCGGGCTGGTATCCGACCCACAGGATGACCAGCGGCACCAGCGCAATCAGCGGTAGCGCGTACAGCGCGCGGATGTAGGTGGACAGAAACCAGTCGATCTCCCGCACCCGGCCCATCGCGACCCCGACGAGGATTCCAGCCACGGTGCCGATTGCGACGCCCATGACGATCGAGCCCAGGCTTTCGCCGGCGTCGAACCAGAACGACGGCGCCGCGAGGGTGGCGGGAATCGCCATCACGATTCCGCTCGGTGTCGCGACGAAGCTCGGGAGCTGGGTGCGCACGTAGATCTCCCAGACGGCGAGCAGGAACGCTGCCGCGACGACGGGCGCGATGCGCTCGGGCGTGAGCGCCCGCTTCCACCAACCCGCCTGGCGGGCGCCGGAGGGGCCTACCCGACCGCCGTGCGCCGCCATCGGACCAGGTACCGCTCGATCAACTCGCCGATGCCCACCAGCACCACCGCCAGCGCGGCCACGAGGACGGTGACGGCGAGCACCCAGGCGGAGTCGATGATGGTAGTGCCCTGCAGGAGCACGGCCGCGACCCCGTCGGGATTGAGGAAGAACTCGGCGACCAGCGTTCCCACCATCGCGAGCGCGATCGACTGCTTGATGCCCGTCATCGCGTAGGGAGTGACGTACGGCAGGATCACGTCGCGCCAGAGCTGCCGCTCGTTCGAGCCGAAAATCGCGGCCACGTCGAGATGCTGCCGCGGCAGGCTGCGCGCACCCTCCAGCGTGCCCAGCAGGATCGGAAAGATCGAAATCACCACGGCGACGAGCACGCGCGACCAGAACTCGAAGCCGAACATCACGGAAATGAACGGGACGAGCGCGATCGTCGGCGTCGCGTAGAGCACGTAGACGTACGGTTCGAGCGCAGCCCCGATCAATTTCATCCGGGCCAGCACCAGCCCCACCGCAACCCCGACGACGATATCGATGGCGAGCGTGACGCCGTAGAGCTTCGCCGACACGCCCAGCGCCGGCAACAGCGGGCCGCCGTGAAGCATCTCCCACAGCTGGCTCATGGTCGTGGTGAAGGGCACGAACAGCACGCCAAAGCTGCGGCCGAGGGCCTGCCACACGCCGAGCAGCAGCACGATGCTCGATGCATAGCAGGCCACCCGGATCCACCCCGCGCGGGCGGACCGGAACTGCCTGACGCGCCGCCAGAAGGTATCGGTCCTTTCGGCGGTCGTCATCCGCTCACCCGCGCGCCCCGGTTACCGGAGCCCGGTTACCGCACCGTGCCGTATTTCTTCGTCACGCGCTTCATCGCCTCGGCGTAGAGCGACTTGTCGACGATCTGCTTGTAGGTGGGCTTCTTGTCGGCCTTGATCGTGCCGATCTTCACGAGCTGCTCCAGCTGGCTCATCATCTGCTTCTCGTCGAGGCCGTCATTGTTGACCCAGTAATTGAAGCCCTGGTAGCCGTCGACCGAGGCCAGGGCGACCTGGAAGTCGATCTGGCTTGCATTGGCCGCCACGGTCGCGAAAGCAACCTTGTCGGCCGGCGATTTGCTCCCCATCAGGTTCTGGGTGAGGATCCAGCCCTCGAGAAAGCGGATGAGCCCTTCCCTGTTGTCCGCGACCGCCTTCGTGCTGGTGAGCAGCACCGCGTAGTGCAGCCCCTTTGCGATCGACGCCGGCGCGTCGATGATGCGCCATTTCTTGCCGGTCTTGAACTCGACCTGGGCCAGTTCGTCGACGTGCCATACGCCCGAATTGACCTGCCCGGCGATCCCGGCCCGCACGAGGGGCTGATTGGCGAGATCGATCAGCTTGAGGTCGGCTTGCTTGAGCCCGCAGGTCGCCACCACTGCCGCGATGTAGAGCGTCCGCGCGTTGTTGATCCCGTCGGCAGCGACGGTCTTGCCCTTCAGGTCCGCGCAGCTCTTCACGCCCGGATCATCGGTCGCGACGAGCCAGTCCTGATTGGGCATACCCGCAATCACCACGACGGGCGCTCCCCCCGCGATCAGGTTGAGAGCCGGCTGCGTCGCGGTGAACCCGACGGCGACATCGCCGGTGACGACCGCCCTTGCGGTGTCGGCACCGCGCTGAAACCAGCGGAAGGTCACGTCGACGCCCGACGCCTTGAAGTAGCCCATCGCCTCGCCGACGTCGACGAACGTATTTGAAAAGATGGGCGGGCGCCCGATGGCCGAAGCCGCGAGCTTGATCGGCGTGGCGGAAACCTGCGCCCAGGCGCTGCCGGGGGCAGCAAACGCAATTGCCGTGAGCGCCACCATCGCGCCAAGAACCAAACTCCTGATGCCTCCAAATCCGCTAGCTGTTTTCATGTTCCGACTCCTCCTGGGTGGTTGAACAAGTCATGCCATACCTGGTCCCGCAAGTTGATGAACGGACGGCTCGAGACGACTGACCGGTCGCGGGGGCGCGGCAGGTCGACCTTGCGCACCGCTCGAATGTGCGCCGGACGGCCCGCCAGGACAACCACCCGGTCACCCATCAGCACGGCTTCGTCGATGGCATGGGTGACGAACATCATGGCCGTTGGCCGGCTGTCCCAGATTCGCAGCAGCTCGAACTGGAGCTGCTCCCGCGTTTGAGCGTCGATCGCGCTGAAGGGCTCGTCCATGAGGAGCAGCCGGGGCTCCATGACCAGCGCTCGCGCCAGCCCCGCGCGCTGCTGCATGCCGCCGGAGAGCTGGTGCGGGTACGACTTCTCGAATCCCCCGAGCCCGACGAGCTCGATCGCCGCCGTGACGCGGCGTTCGATCTCCTCCCGCGGGGCGCCCCGCAGTTTCAGGCCGTAGGCGATGTTGTTCCAGAGGTTCTTCCAGGGGAAGAGGCCGAAGTGCTGGAACACCATCGACACGCTCGGCAGCGGCTTGTCGACCACCTGCCCGTCGATACGGATCTCGCCGCCGTTGAGCAGGGTCAACCCGCCCACGCAGCGCAGCAGCGTGGTCTTGCCGCACCCGGACGGGCCGACGATGCTGACGATCTCGGAGCTGCCGACCTCGAGGCTGACGTCCGCGATGACCGCGAGATCGCCGTAGCGCACGGCGGCGTTCTCGACCACCAGCCGCGCCGCTCCCGGGCCGCTCATCCGCCGGTCGCGCGCTGCGCCCGGATCAGCCGTCATCAAAGCCCTCCCGTCACCCGCGCCGCCCCTGGCACTGCGACCACCGCGTCACAATGGCTACAGGCTTGCACGCCGGGAACGCAGCTACCCCAGCCGCACGTCAGCCGGCCACTGCCCGATTTGAGTGTGCGGCGAACCCCAAGTTGGCCGGATTCGAAGTAGCCATTGAGCGGAATTCATCTCCGCTCGATGCGTGACTAACGGACCGACTCCCGCCGCGAGGCTGAGTATAGGGCACTTTGTTTGCACGCGGTTAACCAGCGGCAGGAAGCTTCTTTGTGCTGCGACGCAATAATCGCCTGCAATCCGCCCCCGGCAATAAAGCGCCTGCCGTTGCTGCCTCCAGGCAGCGGCCAAGCTATTTCGGCGGGATGATCGGCAGCAGCACGCAGGCCTGGCGATCCGGCCCCATGTGCAGCGTGACGTCGCCGCCGAATACCGCGGCCGGCCGGTCGCGCGGATCGTCATGGCGGAAGGGACCGACCCCGGTAAACACCGCGTTCAGGTTTCCGAGTCCCTGCGCCGCGCCGCCCGGCCACTCGTAGTCGCGGCCGCGCACGGTGAGACCGATGCGGTACCCTTTGGGCACGACGATGCACGTCGGCCAGACCTCGATGTCGAGCTCGTAGATCTCGCCCGGCGCGAGCTTCCGGATCTCGTCGTGGCTGTGATAGGGCCGGTACGGCAGCGTCAGCTTCGGGTCGAGCTTGCGGTGCGAAGCGCGCAGCCAGCCTTGCGCGACCGGCGTGTGCGGGTCGAGCGCGCCCATGAACGTGATTTCCTTCAGGTCGGGCGCGAACACGCGCACCACCAGGAAGAGATCGGCATCCTCGGTGACCGAGGATACCCACAGCTTCGCGGCGATCGGCCCGGTGATCTCCGTCTCGCGCTCCAGCGGCGCGGTCAGGAACGTCACGCCTTCAGAGAAGCCGCCGTAGGTCACGCTGCCCGCGGACTTCTGCGCCGCGGTCGATAGCGCGTGGCCCTCGGGATGGAAGTGGAACTTCGTCCACTGGGTGCGCGCGAGCGGCCATTCCTGCTCGCTGCGGGCGACAAACTTCTCGCCGGGATGGCGCACCAGCAGCGACACTTTCGGCTGCTTTGGCCAGCCCGTGTCCTCACCCTTCAGGTAATGGCCGAAAAAACGCTTCTGGATGCGCAGGCCATAGTCCGTGTAGAACTCGGTCCAGTGCTCGATGCCGTGCACCTCGAGCCATTTGTCTTTCGACGCCGCGCGCACGAACCCCTCGAAGTTGCCGCGCGGGTGCAACCCCTGGCCGCCCCAGTTGGCCGAAGAGAGGAGCGGCACGTTCACCTTCGACCAGTCCGGCATGCGCGAGCGCCAGTAGCTGTCGCTCGCCAGACCGTTGGCGTAGCAGTCGTCGGCGAAGTCGCGCCGGGCGGCCCCCAGCTCCTCCTCCCGCAGCGTCTCGGGTCCGGACACCCAGTCGCCGTTCATGCGGCTGCGATAGCCCTTCGTGCCCTGGCCGTATTGCACGGGGATGACTTGCTTGGGGAACCAGGTGTCGGCGAAGGTGCAGTAGATGCCCCCGTGATGGCTGAGATCGCGGTAGTAATCGGCCGCCCCCTCCCAGACGCACATCGCCGCCAGGTGCGGCGGCTGCAGCGCGGCCGCCTGCCACTGGTTCATCGCGTAGTAGGAGATGCCGTTGAGTCCCACCTTGCCGCTCGACCAGCTCTGCTTTGCCGCCCACTCGATGCAGTGGTAAAAATCCTGCGCCTCGCGCAACGACCACAGGTCGAGCAGTCCGGGCGAGCGGCCGGCGCCGCGCGAGTCCACGCGCACGACGCCATAGCCGTCCGGCACCCATTTCTCCGGATCCACGACTTCCCAGTTCTGGTACTTGTTGGTGGAGCCCGTCGGCACATCCGGATGCTCCTCGCACATGCGGCGCCACTGGGTGACGTAGAGGTCCTCGAAATGCAGCCACTTGCCGTAGGGACCGTAACTCAGGATGACCGGGTATTTCCCGTCGGCGAGCGGGCGGTAGACGTCGGCGCGGAGAACGAGGCCGTCCTCCATCGGGACCGGCACGTCCCAGTCGATCCGCATGCCGTCGCGGACCTCGCTCACTTCGCGGTATCCCATCACGCTACCTTGACGGGTTTGCCGGACTTCGCCGACTGCACGATGGCCTCGAAGACGGCCACGCCGTGGATGATCTCGCCGTGGGTGATCGGGTACGGCTTGCCGCCCTGCGCGGCGACGGCGAAAGCTTCCATGACCGCCTTCACCGGATTGAAGCCCTTGGTCTCGATCACTTCCGGCTGGGCGCCGGCACCGTGCGCCGAAGCGCCCGCCGGCAGGAAGCGGAACGTGTCGAGGCCCGGCCTCACCGTCTCCGCAATGCCCTTCGTGCCGAACACCGCCATGCAATAGCTCGCCCCGCTCGCCAGCGTGCAGTAGCTTGTGGAGATCACCCCGCTCTTG
>Ga0137462_1000051_pt1 | contig 12612 bp, 12 predicted proteins | sample EasRivERMGT769_2_FD_102303 | JGI IMG/M metagenome (GOLD analysis project Ga0137462, IMG submission 102303) | Soil microbial communities from meander-bound floodplain in the East River, Colorado, USA - East River MetaG ERMGT769_2 | ecosystem: Environmental > Terrestrial > Soil > Floodplain ... | reverse complement strand
GGGAATGGGGAGCCCGATGTAGCGCAACACCCAGAGGACCGCCAGGAACACCCCGGCGATCAGTACGACTGCCAACAGCACCCATAACAATCCGACGATTAGAGGCCCCATACCCATTGCTCCCGTGCTGCTATGGCCGCGGGCGTCGGCGGCGCGGGTCCGGCAAGAACTGCTCCTGTGGCGCCAGGATGCCTGGCACCACCTGGCCGGGAGCCGCACCTACCCGCGCCGCTATAGCGGCGTTCTGCGGGGCTGCTTCATAGGCTTTCTGGAGCGTGGGCAATATTGCAGCCGGATTGCGAGCCGTCAGGATCTCCGCAATCTGCCGGTTCATCTCATCCTCGGCGCGCAGCTTATCTTGCGGTGTGCCGCCGAAGATGTACCGCATGGCTCCCCGGTACATGGTGGGGATGCCGCCGCCCTCGGCCATCTGCCTCATCGTCCCCGGCGCCTGCATCGCCTTGTTTGCTTCCGATACCGCGATGCGGCCGGCGGTTTTGCTGTTCGCCGCGGTGCCGGCTACCAGTTGTGCCCCGGAAGTTGCCCGCTCGATTTCCCGTGTGAGGGAGGCCAGCTGTATCGGATCGAGAACCGTCGAGAGTTTGTCCTTGGCGGCGCGGGAGTTCAGTTGCCGCAGCGCGGCAATGGCTTCGCGGGCATCCTGATTCGGGTCCGATGCCGCCGCTTTCACGTTCGCCATCAGGTCATCGATGTGCGAGCGAAGTCCCTGCCGCACCGCTTCCAGTTCCGGCTTGGACATGCGATCTACCGCAGCCACCACCTCGTCGCGCCCGGTCCCCGCCTTAAGCAAATCGTATCCGATGCGGGTGGCTTGCCCGCGGCTGATGGCATCGGCCGCCGTGTTGAGCGCCACGCCATATTCCGGCACGAGATCGCCGGTCACGCTGCGGATATCGCGCGACAGATTGGTATAAGCCCGTGAGAAATCAGTGCGCCCGCCAAGTTTGCCGGCGTCCTCACCAGACTCTGCGAGATGTTTCAAGCCGCGGGTGATGTAGTCGATCTGCCGCACATCCGGCATGCGGGTAAAGCTTACGGTCCCGTCGTCGGCGATCTTCGCCAAGATCTGGTTGGACTGAACGCCCTCAAGCTGCATCAGCTCGTTGGCTTTGGTGATCGCCTTCGCCGGCACCCGAGATAGGAACCCTTCGAGATCGCGCGCCGCCGGTGCCGAATAGTCGATCGGCTTCGCATAGGCCGCAGTGTAGGCAGCATCGCGCGCGGCAGCGCTCCCTTGGCGGATGTCCGTGACCATTGCATTGACGCCCTGCGGCGCCCCCAGCACATCGTCCAGCGCCCCGGTCAAGGCGCGGTTGGCCTCCTGGCCGCGCTGCCGGATGGCTTGCCCGGCAACCAGCGTCCCCGGCCCACCGCGCTGCACCGTGTAGTCGAGCGCCCCGACAGCGCTGGGGCCAGCATTCGCCAGCATCCCTTCCGGCCCGGCCCTCGCGATGTTCTGCGCTCCTACCCCACCAGCAAAGGCGTCGTCGGCCGCCAGTGCTCGCGTCACGGCATCGCCCGCTGGGCGGCCCATTCCGAGCCCGCTGTAAGCGCGGCCAACCCGGTACGCATCGAGCGCCTTATTGACACCCGCTCGGCCGAGTTCGCCGATCGCCGGGGCTGCGGCACCGAGCCCGGCGCCGATGCCAGCGCCGATGCCCATGTCTTTCAGCCGGTCTTCGAGCCCGCTGCCTTCGCCGAAGCCCTGCGCCGCGCCATAGCCGGCACCTTGCAGCGCCCCGCCGGCAACCATCCGAGCGAGGCTCGGCGCTGCTGCCGCCGGCGCTACCACGGGCGCGGCTGGCGCCGCCGTGCCGAGCACACGTCCCGCCAGACCCATGCCCATCCGGCCTAGTTGGCTAAGACCCGGCACTGAGGCTAGAGCGCCACCGACCTGCGTCACCGCCGAGCCTATCGGATTCTCAGCGCGGGTCTGCGCCAGATCCTGTCGCTGCGCCTCCTGCATCAGATCGTAGCTTTGGCCGAACGGCTGGCCACGCAGCCTGGCCATCGCGGCGGCACCAAGCGAGGCTATCTCATCGCCATAGTTCATCGAGAAGCCCTGCGCGAGCGGCTGCGTCTCGCGCGCAATCGCCGTGCCGGAACCGCCCCGTTGCCGCATCTCCAGTGCGGCGGCAGCTTCCTGCCGCTGCTGCTGCGTCATGCCCTCCGTCTCGACATAAGGCTGCTGGCGTCCTGCCTCATCCGGCCCGCCGGTGATATAGCTTCGGTTTACGTCGTGAACCATCACACCAGGCGGCGGCGCTGCTGCGGCAGAGGCGCTCCTGATGGCTGCCGCCATATCGGTTGGCGACATCGTGTCCGGGAAAGAGACAACCCGGCCATCCGGCATTGCTACATCTGGCATGTCAGCGCCCCGTGTTGGGTACTACTGCGCCCTGCCCGCCATTCGCCGCCGGATCCCAGCGAAAGGGCGCGGCTCCAGGCGTGGCGGGGGGGGCTGCAGCGGCGCCCCCGTCGCCCCCCGTGCCTTTTGTCTGTAGCCGTTCGAGCGCAGCACGCTCCGCTGGCGAGATGGGCGGCGGCAGCGCCCTGATGCGCCGGTTCGCTTCCAGGTAATCCGGCACACCACCGTTCTTCTCAGCCACCTCGTTGTGTATCTGCGCCACACGCATGTCGTACTGGTCGAGGCGGGCGCCGATCGCGATCAATTCCCCGAAAGCCTCCGGGGTGTTGACCAATTGCGGGTTGATCGTGGCCATGAGCCCGCGTTCGTAGTTCGACATCGCTCCTTGGCGGGGGGCTCCCATCACAGCCAACTTGGTGGAACCCTGCCGGATAAGCTCGCCGTCTGGCACATCGGCCCCGGTGATCAGCCCGGCATCCCTGGCGTAGCGCTTTATATCAAGCCAGATCTCAGCCGTAGCGCCGGTCTTGAACCGCTCCGCCGCCTGCGCCAGTTGGCCCATTGTCTGGAGGTTTCTACTCGCCGCTCCTCCCGCTGTGTCCGCTTCCTCCAGCCGCTTGAAGCTATATTCGACCGACTTGGTCGCCCCCGCTTGGGCGCGGGATTTCTCTGCGTCCGTCAGATATTCCTTGCCTAATCCCAGTACGCTTGGACCCAAGACAGTCGCGGGAGGCTCGCCTCTGGAAATGCGGTTTGCTTGCCCAACCGTCATCGGCACCTCACGATTACCGATTACCATCGTGGTCTGCGTGTTCTCGGCCTGGGCTGCCGACTTGGCTCCTTCAACCGGCCCCGCCGAGCCAATCTTTAGCTTCTCCTTGTACTCCTCGATCGTCGCGTTATTGCGGAAGGCGATCTCTGCTTTGCGATCATCGTTGGCTGCGTCCCACTCCTTCTTGGCGAACTCGACGCCGTTGTTGTAGTCCGTCTCCTGCCGCCTGATGTCGGCCTCGAACCCTTTCTCCGTCATATTCAGCCGGGCTGCGTACTCCTGCTTCTGTCTGGCATCCAGCGACTCCCAGTGGGCCTTCACCATCGCTATGGCGGCTTGGTGTTGCTGCGCCTGGATCGTGAAGGGCTGCTTGGCGGCGGCCTCTAGCGCGGCCTTCTGCCCGGCCAGCGGCAAACTGGCGGCCTCGGCAATAAACGCCGGCACGGTGCGGCCCATCAAGGTGAGCGCGTTGGAGATCATCTGCGCCCGGTGCGCTTGCGGGTTGTACGGCTGCGCGCCGGCGGCGGGTGGGGCCTGGGCGGCGGGCAATGGCGGCACGGCCACGACACCGGGCATTGGCGGCGGGGCAGGGGCAGCCGGCAGCGCGGGTTGTGCCGGCAATGGCGGGCGTGCTGGGAGTTCCGGGCGCGGGGGCAGGGGGAGCGCCGCAGCGGGGACAGGGGGAGCGGGCAACGCGCCAGGAGCCAGAGCGGCAGGCGCTGGGGCAGCGGCAGCCGGCGGGGCCACAGGGACCGGCGGTGCGGGCGCCACGGCTGTTGCCGGAACTGGCGGAGCTTGCGCGGCCGCAGCAGCGATAGCCTGGGCGGCCGGCGAGAACACCCCGGAGCCATAGGGGGACGCCGGCATGTCGTCACCGCCGCCTCCGGCTTCCGCCGCTGTTGTCGGCAAGGTCCCGTCGAACGGCCGCGGCATGCTGCTGCCGGAGCCGCCGCCGGGCGGTCCACCGGGTATCTGCACGTTCGGCGGAATGTTAGCGCCGCTCCGCTGCCCCGGCAGGGTTGCCGTGAGATCCGGGCTGATCGGCTCGCCGCGCGAGTTCGTTTGTATCCACGGCGGGATCGCGGGTCGTCCCGATGCTCCCGTGTAGTCGGCCCGCAGCGGGGCTCGCCGCGCCGCAGCCGGTGGCACCGCAGCAGCCGGCGCGGGCGCTGCCGGGCCACCCGCCACCGCTGCCGGCACGGGGGCGCCAGGCGCTCCGAATGCCCCGGCATAGCTCGGCACCGCGGGGATAGCCCCGCCCGGCGCGGGAGCGGGTTCAGCTGCCGCCGCTACGCGAGTGCCTGGCTTGCTGCCGCCGGGGCCAATCCCCTGCCACTCGCCGATGCCAGCGTTCTTCGCACCGTGCCACGGCCCCCAACCACGCAACGACGCGTGCCGCAGCGCATAGTCGATCGTCGCCCGCTCGTTCTTCGGATCCGAAGGATCGAGCCCAGTGTCTTTCTGAAAGTTATTGCCTAGGCCACCGCCGGTATACAGCTGGAATGCTCCAAAGCTCGGCTCGAGCGAACCGTCTTTCTGACGTACCTGCGATCGGAACGTGCTCAATCCTTCGGTTCGGGCCACCGCTACGGCAACGTCGGGATCGATCCCGTATGCCAGCGCCCGTTCCCGGATATACGGTTCCACGCCGCGAGGATCGCCACCCGCAGGAGTTGCCCCGAAATTCGGCACGGCGCCAGTGCCGGGCGCACCCGCCGCCCCCGGCGCCTGCATCCCTACGGGTATTTGATCGGCTTGGCCCAAGAGCTTGATGGCGGCTCGCTGCGCCTCCGTCTCAGCCCCGAGCTTGCCGACATTGGCGCGAGCTTGCGCGGCCTGGCTGGCGTGCAGCTGATCTTCATCGAAGGTACTGCCGAATTTCTGCTGCCCGACGAGCCCCGCCCCGAGCGCGCTGCCAAAATTGCGCGGCTCGAGGCTCGGCCCGCCGCCCTGCAGCAAGCCGGCCCACAGCCCCATCATGCCCTGGCTGCGGCGTGCCGCGTCGTATTGCGCCGGGTCCATGTAGCCGGCGGCATCGAGCAACCCCGGTGTCGGGGCCGGGCCGCCGCCGAAGAAGTCGAAGATGCCGGCCATGCCTCAGCCCTCCCGCGCCAGCGCGCTCGCCGCCGCCCGGCCGTAGTCGACGGCCTTGAAGCCCAGGTTCGTGGTGACCACGGCTCCTGGGTCGACCCTCTCGACTTCGTCCGCCATAAAGCCGAAGCGGCGCACCGGATCGCCGCGGTAGCGGAACGAATGCAGGGGCAGACTTCCGATGTTGCCGATGACTTTGGTGTCTTCTTTCAGCCTTCTGTCGGAACCGAAGAGGAACGGCAGGAAGCTCATCGCCGTCTTGCCGATGCCACCGAGCCAGTCGCCGGCACCCCCTCCGCCGCCTCCCCCGCCGCCATAGTCGCCATAGGCCCCGTAGGGAACGTCGGCGCCGCTCTGCCAGTAATTGTTCGCGCCGTAGCCGGCACCGCTCCCGGAGCCGCTTGAACCACCCTTGCCGCCCAGCGCCTGGGCTCCGGCCCCGAGTAGGCCCACGCCCTGCGCCATCGGGCTGCCGTAGATCGGCTGTTGCGAGATCGAGCTCTGCCCCGTCGGCTGCCCGATCAGGGCCATGTAGTTCGAGAGATTCGTCCAAGGCGCCGATTGCTGCTGCTGATACTGCTGCATCTGCGCCGCGAGCCGCGCCTGGTCGATTCCCTGCAGCCCCGCCCCGGACTGCACCTGCGCATTGGCGCCGGTGATGTTGTTGCGGATCAGATCGCCGGCCAGCCCGGCCCCGGCAAGCGCCTGCGCGTTGCCCTGGTAATAGCCCTGCTGCAGCCCTTCCAGCGCGCGCTGCTGCGCCTGGGTGTTGGCAAGCCCTAGCTGCCCCGCGCCCTGCAGCAGATCCCCCGCCTGGTTGTACCCGGCGAGCCCGAGGCTGCCGCCCTGGTAGAGGTTTTGTCCCTGCTGCTGGTAGCCCTGCAGCGCCTGCTGCCCCGCCAGGTTGTAGCCGCGCTGCTGCGCCTCGGCGGCGCTGAGTCCGAGCGCCCCGGCGGCCCGCGCCGCCTCGGTCGACTGGCCGAGCCCGGAGAGGTACTGCGAACCGAGCGTCTCGGTGGCGGCGTTCTGCAATTGCCGCTCGCGACCGTAGTTGGTGCCGTAGATGTCGGCCGCCATGTTGCCAAGCGTCTTGCCGAGGTTCTGCTCGTTCTGGCTGACGGCATTGGAGAGCGATGGGCTGCCGTAGCGTCCGGCGGCGGCATAAGAGCTCTGGGTGCGGGGTGCCGTTGCCGTCTGATAACCGCGCGTTACGGCGTCCGACGCCGAGCCGAACATGCTGTCGAGATAGGGGTTGCTGTTGAGATAGGCGCCGCTGGCCTGCTGCCCCAGGAGCCCCATCGCCGGGTTATTTGCCCCGGCGGTCGCCGCGTTGTACCCCAGCTGCGACTGGTAGGGCTGCACCATGCCGGGGATGCCGGCGGCGTTCTGGTTCAAAAAGCCGGCGTATTGTTGCCCGGTATTGGCCGCATTCTGCCCCACTTGCCCGAGTGCGGCATTGCCCTGCTGCCCCGTTTGCCCCGCCATGCCGGCGTAGGATGACATGAGGCCGGCGTTCTGTTGTGCCAGCTGCTGGCCCGGCATGTAGCCGCCGGCAATGTTCTGATAGCCGCCATAGGCCGGGCTGTTCTGGATGCCGTACTGGCCCGAGGTGGAGGCGAAGAATGGGTTGTAGGCGGCCTGGTTCAGCGGCGTGGCATTGACGCCGGCGTTGTACAGATTGCCGTAGCCCTCGAGCTGCTGCGGGTACGGCTCGGCGTATTGGCTGCCGGGCCAGGGCGTCTGCGGCGCCTGCTGCAATAGGTTCTGCGCGCTCTGCCAGCCGCCAGACAGGTACTTCGCCTGCTCCTGGCGCAACGGATCGATGGCGGTGGTGGTTTTCGTGCCGACCTGGCTCGGGCCTTTACTCATGCGGCACCATCCTTGTTACGTAACCGCCGGCAATTCTGAACCCGGCCACCCGCGCCCAGCCGATCCGGCCGCAGCCCGACAGCATCGTGGCGCCGACGGCGCGGGCCATCTCTTCGAGCTTTGCCGTCAGGATCGGCGCCCATTCGGTAACGCCCGTGTCGTTACCTTTCCGGCCGCCGATAAAGCCCACGTCGAGCACCCGGCGGCGCGGGAAATCCCTCACCTCGGCGACAGCGACGGCCACCAGGGCGGCGCCGTGCTCGACGAACAGCATGGTGCAGCGCCCGGTGCAAACCTGGGCCAGCACGTCTTCGGGCTCAAAGCACCCCTGCGTTCGGGCTGTCGCGCGCTTCAGTTGGGGCTCAATCTCTCCCCACCGGCTCAGGATCTCTGCCAAGGGCGGGGTGCGGACAGCGAACTCCGCCGCCAGGCTGGGGACGATCTCAGCCAAGGCCGCCGCGAAACCGCCGGGGTTCATCAGCCGAAGATCGCCAGCCGGATGTATCGATCAGTCGCCACATCGGCGACGTGGTGGATCGTCACCTGGCCGGAGCCGGGCACAAAGTACATGCCGGTCATCGCGGCAGCTGCCGAGACGCTTTCCGGCATCGCGAGGATGACTGACCACAACCCGATTCGGTCGTCGAAGACGATCGTCTCGGTGCCTGTCGTCAGGATGATGTCGGCAATGACGTTGATATTGCCGGCGATCGCCGTGTTCAGCGTGCGGGCAATCCGGCTCAGCCATTCCGGGTAGCCCGGCGGTGGCATCGCCTCGGGCACCGGCGGCAGAAACGGACGACGAGCGCCACCGTCGACCGCTTGCGGTGTAACGGCGCGGAAGCGGGAGAGGCGCGGCAGCGGCATTAGCGCAGCCGGCCCTCGGGCCGCGGCTCGATCTCAACCCCGCTGAGGTGGGAGAACTCCGTCCCGGCCGGCAGCCGCAGCCGCAGCCGCACGTAGCGCCCCACCGAGCGCAGCCCGCAGGCGCCGAGGATATTAACCGGCACGTCGGCATCGTAGGTGACGCTGTCCCACTGCCGTTCGCGGCGGCCGACGGCGAGCGTCGCGGCGTTGCCGCTGCCCTCGATGAGCGCCCGCGCCGTGCCGTGCATTTTGGTGCGGCGGCCTGGCAAGCCGCCCTCGGCGGTTTCGACCGTGGCGGCTAGCGGCGGGCCGGAGAATTGGGCAAAGCGGTGCTCGTCGGTGAACACCCCGATATCGGGCTTGCTGCTGACCCACGCCATCGAATCGAACGATGGCGAGAGGCTGTCGAGATCGCCATAGGGGTCGAGGTCGTCGAGGGTGAGCGAGGATGAGATATTGCCCTGCAGCCACTCGAAAGGCTGGAGCTCGCACAGCGTCGCACGGTTCAGTTCGTAGTTATAGATCAACAATCGGTTGTAGAGGCTGCTCGCGGTGCCGGCGCCGTGATAGGCCCACACGATCAGATTGGCGTAGGGGACAGCGACCCCGACCATTTGGCTGCGACGTGCCGCCTGCAGATCCTCGTAGACGAAGCGGTCGAATTTCTGGGCGCCGATGTTCAGCGCCGCCGCTCCATCGAATGCCAGGAAGCCGCTGTCCGAGTACCAGTACGCCACCGAGCGTGCGCCTGACGGTGACGGCATACGGCGCGACACGATCGACCAGGGGGAGGCCGTGCCGGCGGCGCCCTCGGCCACCGCAAACGAAAAGATGGCGGGGCTGCCAACGTAGGCGATCCTGATGACGCCGCGCTCGAATATGGCCGCACCGTCAGCGCCGCTGAGGTTGCCGCCGACGATGCCCCGCAAGTGCCCGAGCTCGCTCTGCTCAAGATCCTGGAAATCGGACTGGCGCATGACCGCAAGGTCGGAGCCTGGGGTTGGCCAGTCGTGCGGGTCGCCGATGCTGCTCCACCACAGCCGCCGGGGGCGCTCCCCATCGATCGGATCGTTGGTGGAACCGAGAAAAAGAAAGTCTTTGATGACGGCGCAGTACTTTGCCTTCGGGGCGTCGGCCGAGAGATCCTCGAAAGCCGGCCCGCCGCCGGTGATGAGGTACGACTGGACGGGGTCGATATAATTCGTGAAAACGACAAGATCGCCGAAGGCTGTCGACGACCAGGCACCGCCGTCGTCATAGGCCAGCGTCGTGTAGCCGCCGGCCTGGCTCATATCCACCCAGTCGCCGCTGGCGTCCCGGAAGAAGCGCTGGATCGTCGTCTGCGTCGCGGCGAACGTCCACACTTGCCGCGTGGCATCCATCAGGGTGAGCGAGCCAAAGCAGCGCTCCGGCAGCGGCTCCGTGTTCGGCACCGGCGACGGCATCGGGCCGTATGACTTGGCGGTGCGCGGAACCACGTTGCGCGTCTCGGTGGAGCCGGTGCCGGCGGGCTGATCCGGCAGCCACTCGGCAAAGGGCAGCACCGGCATCAGGGTGTCCTTCGGGGCACGCGGGGCGGGTCTGGCCGGTCATCCCGTTCCTGCACGGAAATCTGCAGTTCGGCCTCCAGCCAAATCTCCTCGTCCCGGCCGACCGGCTTACCGGCCTGCTCCCACAATTGCTCGGCCCGCTGCCGGATCCGTTGCTCCCGCTCCGTCATATCCCCGGACTCAGGCATCATGGCGTCTCCCCGATTACTCGCACCCGCAAGGGCGAGCCGCCGGTCATCGCCTGGATGCCAGCGCGGCGGACGCGCTCGAAGCCTGCTTCGCGCATCTGCAGCCAACCGGCCACGCGTTCGTCATTGCCGATGTAGCCCTCGGCGCAGGCCAAACTGCCATAGAGGTAAAGGTCCGGCGCCATCTCCAGGAGCCAGTTGCTGGCAACCCGAGAAGACAGCGCGGGCAACCCCTGGATGTAGTCGATGACCAGGCCGAGCTCAGTGTCGGGGGCCGGCGCGATGCGCAGCTGCAGGCCCTCCAGCGTGTACCATAGCGGGCGCCCAGGCCCCTCCGTCATATCGTCGACGACATAAGGCGGGTGATACCGCAGCCCCCGCCCGTCATACATGACGCGGCGCAGGCTGTGAAAATCGCAGGGCAGCGGGAAAATGCCCTCGGTGCCCCAGATCTCGACATCCAGCTGCTCGCCGAAGCGGAACGACAGCCGATCGCGCGCCTCGGCCTCGAAGAGCGCGATGAACGATGGGACCGCAGGGGCGATCAGCGGATCGTCCGGTCGGCCGAGCCAATTCAAAATTTCGCTCTGAAGGGCGGTATAGGATTCAAACGGCATCAGAGCCGTCCTCCGCCTGTCCGAAGTTTGTAGAACTCCCTCGACGACAAGAGCTCGTTCACCTTCTTCTGATGGTTCGGATCGAGCGTGTTCACTCCCAGCGTGTGCAGCCATTCATACTGCACGATGTCGGGGATGCGAGCGACGTGCTGCATGTCGCCGCTCTTGGCGCCGGCAGCCGCTTCCTCGGCGTTGGCGCGCAGGATCTCGTCCACGTCCGAGCTCTCCCAGTAGCGCCGGATGATGAAGTTGTCGCCGTCGAACTCGATCGTGTTCCACGCATGCGCGACGGGATCTATATCGAGGAGGTATTCTGTTGCCATTGGGTATCCAAAAGAAAGGGCGGCCCACGAGGAGCCGCCCTGCCTGAATGTTAAGAGAGATCGAAAACGCCACCGCTACCGGCTTCATTCCTGGCTTCGAGGGTGACTTCGGCGTGCATGGCGTGCTTCTCTGCGTCTCCCGTCTTGGCTAGTTTCTCGCTGAAGATCGGTCGCAGCCACGCGAGCTTCCACAGTTCCGGGTTTATCAGCAACGCATCAGTCGCACGTACGACACGATCCGGGCGTATCTCGAAAGCCCCAAAATCGTGCACGTAGCGATCGACTGCCGCGTACAACTTCTCCGGGGCCGCATCCACAAACCGCGTGGCATTGCCGGTGAATGTAGACATCACCTGTTTTTGTTTCGGCCCGACGAGCATCAGCTTGGCTTCTTCGTTGGAGTTTATAAAGATGCTCTGGAGCACGTCCTTCAGTAGCGTCTCGGTAAAAGCCCGGGGCGTACCTGGGGTGCGTGTCCCCGTCCCGTCGGCTGCGGCCGGGTCTACGCCCGATCCGCCCTCCGACGTATTTGTCTTGAGCCACGACAGCACGGATGCACTCACCCGCGCGGTAGACGCAGAACCCGCCGACTTGGCAACATTCAAGCCGACGCACATGTGCTCCACGTCGAGCCGGATCTGCTTCCCCAGTTTTACCAGCTGCATACTGACTTCGCTGCTGCGCCCTGCCTTGTCAACAGCTTCTGCCGTGCCACTAACAATAAGTGTCTTTCTGAGGATCTGCGTGTAGTTCCCCAAACGGACAGTGGGCGTCACGCTGTCGTATGTGCTGATGTCATCGCCTTCCACCTGGGCATTGGCGCCAGGTGCCGCGAGAACATCCGTCTGCCATTCTGCTCTGTTACCCCGGCTTTCGCCGTGGAGCGGTCATTTCTGCCGCTCTCTCACGTTCTCACGCGAGACCGGACTCGATCATCACCGTCGCAAGCGCAACGGCGTCTGGCGTATTAGTCTCTGAGGTTAGCCTTCGCTTTCTTGGATGCAATGCGCGGCGCTCGTAAGGACCGACCGATCCCCACTCATCAACGCGAGCCTGCTTGCGAGCGATGTTGAAGCGGCAGCCGCTATCGATCCACGACTGCATTTTCACGTGAAACCGCATCGATGGTTTACGCCCCGGCTTGTTGGCTTCATGCCCAACCTTGCCGAGCCGCAACCCGATGCTTTCCATCACCCGCATCAGTTCCGGCACCCACGGATCGCAGGACTTATAGCCCATATAGAACGAGCGGTTGGTGGCCTGCCAATCGTAGCCGCGATGGCGGTGATTGGCCGCGACAAACCCCTCGCTGTCCATAAGCCCGATCACAAATTGCTGCCGTGACTCACGATCCCAACCGAACACGTACTCGGGAATGCGCGCCTTGCCGTCAGTATCGGCGACAAGCCTTTGCAATAGCGGGTGGTCAGAGCACAGCACGGTCCACTGCGGACTGCAATTGCGCCCCTTAGCCGGCTTCTCCGTGTAAGTGATACGTGCTGGGCAGGCAGCAATTGAGTCGAATGCCTGCTTCACCGCCTCAGCGAAATCTTGGTCGATAGTGTTCTGATAGTAGTAGCCGCGTGCATTAACGCAGCCGTCGCCAAGATAAACACCGAGGATATACGCGAAACTCTTACCTGCTGATTGGCCCATAATGTGCGTCTTTTCCGCTGTGGGGCACACATCTTCGGGCTATTCCAGCCATATAGCCAGATTTTACTACCACAAATGATGGTTAATGGTAGACGGCCTTAGCCGTGGTGCGCCCCACCGCTGTTACAAAGGGCGTTTCGAATGGGGTAATCCTCCAAATAGTGTTGGTCAAGTCTTCACGTAAACCACGCAGTTGGTACGTCTGCGCGGTACCACCTAGTACTGCCATGTGAGAGCTCCGATCGAAAAGGGTTCATTGGAGCCACTGCGCAACAATGCGAGCGGCGTTT
>Ga0137462_1000050_pt1 | contig 12681 bp, 15 predicted proteins | sample EasRivERMGT769_2_FD_102303 | JGI IMG/M metagenome (GOLD analysis project Ga0137462, IMG submission 102303) | Soil microbial communities from meander-bound floodplain in the East River, Colorado, USA - East River MetaG ERMGT769_2 | ecosystem: Environmental > Terrestrial > Soil > Floodplain ... | reverse complement strand
GCCGTGCCGGGGCTAGACCCGTTGTTGATGTAGATACGAGCTACTGTGGCAATGTTCGACCCGCCAGCTTTGAAGCGGATACGCTGCACGAAGGAGCCGTCAGCGTCAGCCGTGAAAATAAGACTTACGTCGGCATCAATACCGGTGTAATCGTTAGCAGCGGCAGTGACCAGTTGGTTCATGCCGGTTGCGTTGTTGTTACTTACGTCGCCGGAGATAGAATAAATAGGGGATGTGTTAGCAGCCATGAAAAGTTCCTTTAAGTGAGATTAAATGTACGTAGTTACTGCATCGGCCAAATCAAGGCCGCAGCTTTTCCGGGACCGTAGGCACCAGCCACTGCCGCATTTAGTTGTGTTTGGATATTACTTGTAGCACCACTAACGTAGCCTAGCTCCGTAGCAGTAACTGTCGAAGCAGCCACATTACCGGCCACATTCGATACCAACGCCCTAGATGCCGTGAGCGATGGAACCACTGTCGAGCCAGAGTTTAGAACGATGTCATCAATGTAGAAACCAACCGTTGAACCACCACCAACCACAGTGATGCGTAAGTTGGTTATGGTGTTACCTGACGGAATGCTGAATGCCGAGATGGGCACTGAGATTTGTTGATAGGAGCCGGTTGTAGCAGAATTGAATCCGTATAGACCGTTGCTGACTGTTACTGACACGCCACGTAGGGCGGTGCCGCTGTACCAGCCGAGCCGTAATGCTTTGGTAGACGGGAACGCTGCCTTCACACGCACGAAGAACACAAGGTTGTTCTCCACGGACATATCTTGCGTACCGGCTGCTGGCTTGGTAAACGTGATGTAGGTGTTCGCAGCTACCGCCGTACCATCAACGACTACTGAGCCTGTTCGTGGGTTGGTTGCTCCAGCCGCTGTGATAGTGCCAGCAGAGACGGCAGTGGTCCACCCTTCCGCACCATTCTCGGTGTAGATATTCGTTTGGGTGATGGTTGGTTGAGTAGCCCCCGTAGGAACAAGAACGATACCTAGCCGTAAATACAGTTCGGGGTCGATGGTGGATTCTGCTGGTTCCGCAGCAGCAGTGCCCGCAGTAGCGGATAGAACTCCCGCTGCATCCAACTTGAGAACGTCAATCCTTGGGTTTGATCCGTCAGCCGCTGAGAGAGTGACTGTTTGTTCTGTAGACGTTATCGCAACACCATTAACATAATAGTTGGCGGCTCCAACACGGTAGGTCAGTGCCGAGTCCCAACCAATAGAACCCCCGCTGACGAGGTATGTACCAGTCCCAATATCAGGAGCGGGTACCACACTAGCAACAGCTAGTGCTACAACGTCTGACACTGTTGTTCGTTTAGTTGTACCGCCCTGTACCACCGGAACTTGTTCAGCCCCAGTGAGAGCCGTTGTTGCGGTTAGTGCTGAAATTTTTGTATTGGCCATTTCTATTCCTGTCTAAGTAGTGAACTATCTTCAGCAAGCAATACGCTTCCGCTTTCGAGGAGAATATCAAAGCCAGAGGTTTCTAGTGCGCCGATATTACCTAGAGCCTTCAGACCCCACGGTTGTAAGATTGCCATGTTAGCTGTAGTAGATGTCTACTGAGTCAGCGGTAGTAACGTTCACGCTAAGCCCAGTATGCAGCTTCAGTGGGTAGGGGAACATTACTCCATAAATTTCTTCGTATATAACTCCATCCGAACTGTTAGCAGCTAGGCTAAGAACTGGAGTTCCAGTAACAGTAAGGGCATCGTGGAAATCCACGGTTGAAGCACCAGTACCACTATTACGACAGATAGCACCGTGTAGGTGAATAACGCCCGTTAACGTAGCATTAGTATCAGCCGTAAGATTCTTTACTTTCATTGTGACATCTACACCCATGATCCATACTCCCAAGAAAACTCCCACGTCTTAGGTGGGAGGTATTACAAAGATTAAGCGTCTGTCGATTGGACGATGTTAGCAGTCATGGCAGATTCGCCATTTAAGTTACAGACAAGAATAGAACCACCATTCAGACCAGCAGTTTCACCACCACCGAAGTAACGGAACGTGGCACCCGTCAGAGCTTCGGTAATGTTCGCAGCGTGCTCCTCAAGGTTAATCATCAGATTCGGACCAATGTTACCAGTCGAAGCCGTGATCGTATCTTTAACCACCGTGTCAACAGCCGCATCGCGGTTGTAGAACGAACCATCATGCACCCACAGTTTCGTGGTAGCCGTAGTACGAACGTCGATTGCCGACACCGAGAAGTCACCGTCAATGTTGAAGTTCTTGACCTCAATCCGGTCACCACCAACGATAGCAACAGCAGCCGCAGGACCGTCACCCGCAGCACCTTGGTACTGCAAGCCGTCGATCAACAAGCGATCAGCAGAAGCGGTCGTCAGGATACCAGCAGTTGCCTCACCCGTAACGTCACGGAATTCGATATTGCTCAACGTTACATCCGCAGCCGAAATCGTCATCACCGCAACGACAGCATCCACACCACCAGTAATCAGGAAGTTGTGCAGAGTTACGTTAGCAGCAGAAACAGCGACGGTGGAACCAGTGGCTGTCAGGTTCAGTGTAGGACGCTTGGAACCAGTGCCCAGACCGATAACAGCAACTCCAGCCACGTTAAATGTCAGATCATCAGTCGTGACCGTCAGGGTATGCCCCGGACGAACAAAAACGATGTCGCCACGATCAGCAACGCACTGAGTTAAAGCATAGGCGATCGTCGAGAACGGCTCAAGGAACGTGCCCTTGTTACCATCTGACGCACCCTTTTCACCACGCAACGAGGCGGTGGAGGCGGTAGAATTACCAACCCAGAACACCATACCCGGATGCGCTTGCACAACCGGCACGCCGCGAACGGTCAGGCCTTGCGCAAAACCTTGGTCATAATTTGAATACATTTGCATATCTCCTAAAAGGAAAAGGAAGAGGAGTGCCCTCCGCCCTCACAGTCAATTAAATTCAGTAAAACTATCTCTAAATTTGTAATCATAGGCTTTGTGCCCATGATGAATTAAATCAATGCCGGGATCAATCATTGTAGGAATACCAGCTTTATCGGCTTCCGCAAAGAACCACATGTCTTCCCCGATTGCTCGGTTATCGGCAAGTCCGCACTGAAAGTAAGCTTTCATTGGGACCTCTGGGTAATGCGGATTGTGATACGTCGGAGCAGGAATCTGCTCAAACGCTTTTCTAGTAATCGCTACAAACCCCATTCCAGTACCTTTACTGGTGATGAGGCCATCTTCATTGAAACCTGCTACTTCATCCTTATGGTTCATAAAGAACCGTGGAGGATCATGTCGAGCTGGATATACACCAGCAACTATAGGGTATTTGTGCGAATGTACAATTAGCCTCTCAAAGGCCTCCCACTCCCACTCAATGTCTGCGTCTATGCAGATCATCGTATCCCACTTACCAAGAAGGAACTGGTGAGTTAGTTCATTACGTACATTATGTATCAAGGCACCCCCTCTTATCACTAAGAAGGAGTGCTTGATATTTCTCTCTGTAAGTCTAGCTGTGGTATTCAGGAGGCTGAGGCAGGTGTTCGTTTTAAGACTACCTTCGTAACAAGGTACTGTTATTAGGTAATCGTGTCCCGAAATGTCTGCTGCTATCTCCATTTACTACCTCAGGTATTACGCCCCGGCTGATGCGAACAGACCACGGGGGTCAGTCCAACCAAACGAGTAGCGACCACGCGCCTTGAACTTTGCGTTCTCGGTATCGAAGTCGTTGTCGGTGCCAAATTCGTCACCATTGCGCTCAAAGTGCTTCATTCCATGCGGCGCGTTCGTGCGGATAAACCATGCATCCGGGTCCGTCAGGTAATGGTTCATCACCACACCTTTGGAGAACTTGCCCATGTCTTTAAGAGCGTTAGTGTCGTTATTCGCTGTACCCACACGTCCTTGGGTCTTGAGGATACGATGAGCCTCAAATTCCAATTCAGGCGGGATGATCAGGCTTTGCGGCAACAGACTGATTTGCAGTCCACGATCATTCGTGAGCGCTGCGATGTCCATGTACGCCTGCTCGAGAGCCGCTTCCGACAAGTCAGAGGCAGTACCCAGAACATTCGACCACGTTCCACCAGCAACGTTCGGGTGCGAGGAAACCGCGAGGATAGAACCGTCACCACCAGTGTAGCCGGACGTAAACGCACGGTTGTACACGTTAGCAGCAACAATCTCTTTGGTTTGACGCATTGAGAACGCAAGACCTTGCGCACGTCTTTGACCAACCACGTCATACAAATCGTCGTCCATCATCTCACGGGTGATAACAAACCCGAGAGCGTAGACAACGTGACGATAGCGAGTCGTGAAAGCTTGACGCTCAGTATCATAGCTGATGGACGAACCTTCGGGCTTCTCAACAGCAAGACCGAAAGACGACACACCAACATCTTCTTCATAGTTGCGCTTGGAAGTGTTCTTCTCGAACAGCTTATCAAACTCAACCGGGAACTCATTGTACGATTTGCCGTACCATGCATTAACGCCGGGCCATAGTGCCTTGGCGAAACTACTAGTTGTAATAGCCATTTGTAGTCTCCCTTAGATAGCCGTTGTACCCGCAGAGTATTTCTGCGCGTTAATCATGACATGCAGTTTCTGTGATGCTCCTGCTTCGTTGTCCGGACGTTTGACAAAGCCCATAATCCGAATCGGAAGGGCCAGCGTGGTCGTCGGGACAGTTGCGCCCGTCGTTGCCGCTGAATTGCCAGTCGTGGTCGAACCAGAACCAATCGTGTAACCCGTGTTGTTGCCAATCAGGGTTTGTGTGCAAGGCACAGTACCGCCGTCCTGAACTTCATAAATCAAGTCAGGTGCGTCAGCAACCATTACCAAACGTTTCGTCAGCGCAGCACGATATTGCGGCGTATTAAGTGCCGTCGGATCGACCACAAAACCAATTACGGCACCAATCGGTTGACCGGTCGTCAGTTCTGTCGTTGCACCAACTGTACAGGTTTGAATCCCTTCAGTACCCGTACCAGCGTCCGCAACAACCAAATCACCTACGAACATCGCAGTAGCGTCAGCCGCCACGACTTCATACAGGTTGAATTGGCCGTTGTACGGCGAGCCATTCAAATGCTTAACGGGTTTGAAGCCGTTAATTCTACTTGTATTAGCCATTATAAAAATCTCCTAAATTAATGGAATATTGTTCTAATGGCTGTACAGGAGTTATTCAGTTTTAATTTCAACTTTCCCATAAGAGCCATCAAAAGGTGTTTTTAGGGCTTCTTCGGATTTATTTACTTTGATTTGTTTAGCTTTCTGGTCTTCGTCGTAGAACTCTTTAGTTTGTCGCATGAGGTAGCCTTTTTGGCCGTTCCCCATAATCTTAGATTCTACGGAACCCAACGCATCACCAACATCAATCCGTTTATCCCCAACGCCATGTAGTCCCGAAGGAACAAACTCATATCCGGCGTCTTTAAATTCGGTTAACCTGTCTCCAGTACCGTCATAGTCAACCACCCATCTGTACGCATAACCGGGGTCCTTACCTGCAACGGTAAGACGATTACGTGAACCAACTGGTTGTCTGACTGGGCGTCCACTCGGAGCCTTGGCGATTGCCTCTTTCTCTACTTTGCTCATTTTAATCCCTTTACCTTTTTAAGGTCTTTGATATAGTCCGCTCGGCTTATGGGTGCCCCAGATTTGATAAGGTTTTCCATAATACGGATTTCAGTGGCGTCCATAAAACTTGTATCTTCGCCAGCAGAACCTTTCTTATTTCCACCACTTTCCACTCTAGGTGCTCCGTCTTTATTCGGGTTGCGGAACTTGTGGGGGAATGCCCCTTTAGCTCTGCGCTCCACTTCTGCTAGGATTTCGATGGGGTCTACATTCTCCCTATGCAACTCGTTGCCGATTCCATCTGCAAAAGCAGTTAAATCTTTATCTTTTCTATACCAATCATTACGCTTGTACCATGCATCCATCTGTTCTTCTGAGATTCGATTATGTTGAACTTGGACTACGGGCTGAGCAGCCTGTTTGTCCTTCAGTTCGTCCATCTCGTCTCTGATAGCTTCTGCTCTAACCAGATCACCTTCCTCTAAGGCAACTTTACGTTGGTCTTTGAGGTCAGCTACAGCACGATTATATGCTGCTTGTTCTACTTTATTGTAGTGAGTTCCGAAGTCCTCGAGGCTCTTTTTCAAGCCTTTTACTGTTCTGTGCTGTTCATCAATCTTGTCGTATAAGGGTTTAAGCTCCATGTAAGCTTCTGCCGTCTTCCATTTCTTGCCCTTCGTTGCATCGAAGTCGGCTTCTGGACGCCAGCCATGCTTCATGGCCTCTTGCTCTACCTCACTATACTCCGGCTCCTTAGACTGAGGTTCTTCAACCTTCGTCTCTAGTGCCGGTTCTTCTCCCTCTGGGAGGGTCATCTTAATTTCTTCTTCCATTATTTGCTCCTCAGCACAGCTACAACGTCTTCGTCATTTATCACTATGTACTTTTCTTCAGTCTCAGGGTCTTCAATCATCTTCCCCGAATACTTAGCAAAGGCGATAAGATCACCTACTACACACCACGGCTCGAAATCAACACCATACATACCATTGGCACTATAGTGAAATGCTTTCCACGCATCCGGACCTACTTGTATTACTGTACCACGATCTAGGCCGGCTTGAGCACGCCTACTATCTTCCGTATCAGCAAACGCAAGTCCCGCTTTTCTGGCACGAGCATATACTGGGTCTACTTCTTCCATCTTATCTACTTTAATAAGAACTCTATGTCCTTTAATACTAATCATAAGAAATCTGCCTCCAGAACGTCTTCCATAGCTTGGATATAACCACTTCGGTAACTATCCAAAATTGAGTCTTTTCCTGCTGACGGTACTAATTCAGCGGTAACTCCTGCGATTTGTTCTCGGATTACTTTCCGGAACCCTTCCCCTATTTGGCTTTTCCACCACTCGAGGAACTCTTGCTTAGCTGCTTTTGCTGCTTCATCTGTTGTAATTTCTGTTCTCCTTCAGCCTGCTTTTGCTGGATTTTCTGCTTACCTTCGACTGCTTTAACCTGCAACTTTGTTGCGGCATCGGCAATGAAGATTTTTTGAGCTTGAGCGGCTTGACCGGCTTTGATCCTAGCCATCTCATTCTCGTGGGCACGCTTATCGGCAGCGCGTTGAGCCTCTTGAGCAACCTTAGCTTGTTGGCTTTGCATCTCCATAGCGTGTTTCTGCGCGTTCTCCTGCGACCTCTGAGCAGCCTCCGATTCGTTAAGCTTTTGCTTAGCTTGCATCTCCAGCATCTTCGGATCAGGTTGCTCTGGTTTAGGAGCGGGTTGACCAGTCTCGGCCATACCCGGTATAAGTTCTTCCCAGTTCGGTTGGTCCTGTGCTTGCAGGACACGCATGAGGACCTTAGCGGGGTCCAGCATGCCGGAGGGAAGTAGTTCCATCAGTGCTTGGGCTTTCATCAGTTTTTCTGCCTGAGTGGTAGCCGTTGGGTCTGCTGTTGGGCAGATGTCGTAGGAAGTATCTTGGAAATCCTCCGGTCCCACATTCTCGTCTAGGACGGCACTGTAGGTATTGGGGTCCAGATACAAGCCATTCAGCTTGTAAACCTTCTTGAATTCTTTTTGCAGCGAGCGGAACACTCGTTTATAGATGGCCGTAAAGACCTTCATGCCCTGCTCGATTGTCGCCATAGTGGTCGTGGCAGGGGTGTTTTGCCCCGGCATTTTACCCACGAATATTTCAGCTACTGACGCCAATTCTTTACCTGATGTAAGCAACATGCTGAAGAGCTCGAATAGAACCTTAGAAGGCTCTTTGGTGGGCAACGGAACGATCTGCTTACGCAAGTCGTCGGCTGTGGCATTGACTGCCTTCCACTCACCCGGTTGCATGGGCTGATCGCCCATCTTCAGCTTAAGACCTTTGCCTACAAAACCCGACTGTAGGTTGTGGAGTGTTCCAGAATCGACCAGTTGGTTGACAAGGGTATTAACAGATTCGTTAATAGGACCAAGCAGATGACCAAACCCAAGATCATAAAAACTGCCGTCAGGATTCGGGATAAAACCATACTTAGTGTAGTACTCTTCATGTCGTTTTACAGCAACGACCTTCTTCCCATCCATCTCCATATCTTCTGGAGTGAAGTGTGGGCTGATACGAAGGACTTTACCGCTTTCGTAGTGAATGGTGACAATATAAGGCTCCATAACACCGTCATCATCTAGGTCTTCCCAACGATATTGTTCGATCAGCTTGTACGGAGTGGCTGTGTCGATCAAACCGGATGGGGCAGAGATGTATGAAGTGCTTGGAGCTTTAGATACGTCTGGTAATGGAGGAGTTCCTAGATCAATGTCTAGGTAGTCACCTCTGCGTTGTCTGTTTTTGAGTACTCTGGGGGTCACATGAATGACTTCTGAGTACCGTTCTGCTTCTTCGATCTGATGGGACCAGTAATCAATAACAAAATTCTCTGGATACACCAACTTCGATACAACCTTGTCTTCGTCGTGAGAGAAATATGTCTTCTTGAACATAATTCCACACACTGGGAGCATGATAAACATACGATCCATGTCCTCATCCCACGTTTCCATGTCCTGCATGAACTGCCAAGACATAAATTTCGCTACTCTCTCACCCTTTTTAGCCTTTTCGCCGTCAGCATCGCGTCCAGTGACACGAGTTTTGACCAAATTGCCATCAGAGGGGACTAGAGTGGGGTAAGCACGAGCATTAAACTGTAAAGCAGCGGTGGAAATCAGTGGATACTTAACGTTTGAGGCGTTGGGCCAAGGATATGACTTCTCATCCCTGATTTGCATGGCTAGGTCCAACCATTCCCTAGTGTCCTCTAACCAAAACTTACGTGAAATCTCATCCGAGTCAAACTCAGTCTTGACCGCAGAGCCTATCTTGTTTCGCTTCTCCTCATCTAAGTTCTCAGCGATGTTAAAGTTCATCGCTTCGACCTTGACTTCAGCCTCCATACCGCCCTGCTCAGTATCCGCAGATGGAGCTTCGTCCGGAGAAGTTTCCATAGTGTGCCCGTAGTTCATCACGATATTCTTCGTCCTCGGTTTCTTCTTTTGTAGGGGCTTCGATCATTTTGTCGAGAAGCGTCCCCATATATCCCCATGCCGCTACTTGGTCGTCTTTCACACCCCGAGGGAACTTAAGAAGCTCGTCCTCAAAGGTGGGCCACCAGTCAGCAGATTTGTCGAACTTGCACGTTCTTGCCCGCATACGGGCTTGAATGTTCCGAGAACGCTGGATGATGTCTTTACCTTGGTGCGCTATCTCAACGATGTTGGGGTAGCAGTTCTGCTTCACCATCTCTTCCCGAAGGAAGGGACCGATAGCCTGCAAGATCATCATCTTCTCGATCCCGATCGCTTCCGGCTCGTAGGTCCGGTGTAGAGCTAGGATCAGGTCTACTATTTCTTTTCCGTCAAGTCTGTCCCGAATGACACTCTTGAGAACAACTGTACGATCTTCGTCCACACCAGCGATACAAAAGACTGTCCAGTCCGCCCTAGTTTCGTGGCTAATCGCCAAGTCACAGGTGATGTAGGTATTGTACTTTTTGTCATGATCCTCTTCCCGCATGGGTAGGAAATCGTTGCGCTTAAAGTACGCTACGGCTTCGTCAATAGGATTGTTCAGGTACTCCTGAGAGTACAGGTCCATCATACCTGCGTTACGGAATTCCTCCATACGCATCTTGAAGAACTCTTTCGGATAGCGCTCAGGCCAGAGAATCAGGCTGAAGTCAGGGCTGTGTGCACGGTACTTCACGCTTTTCCACATCGTCTTCTGTGGGCGGATGCTCCACACCTTGAGCCCGTTGTCCACAGTGTACTTGTCGTGGGCTGGCGGCATCAGGTTCTCGAGCACGCTGTCCATGTGGAGGATGGTCCCCCAGTACCGCAGCTTCCCCTTCTTACTCAGGATCGGGATTAACGCACCCCGGAACCACCTCTTGAGCTTGTCTCGTCTCTCTTTGTTCATAACAAGCTCGTCGTTCTCAAGATCGTCGATCAGGACCAAATCTGGACGAAGGCCATTCCACAGCAATCCCCGGAGCTTTTGCTCCGCGCCCTTCCCCATGATCCGGAAGGTATGTCCATCGTTACATTCCACGATGATGTCTGACTCAGTGGACTTCAGGAACTGGACCAGACCTTTCTCATTCTTCTTGATTCCGAACAACTCAATCAGGTCCTCGTTCTCCAGAATCTCCTGTGCCATCGACTGCACAAACATGGTTGCCTGAGCCTCGGTATCTGAGACAATCAGAACATACCTTGAATTCCTGAAAAGGACTTCCGCCAATCCATATGCTAAGGTTCCACCCGTCGATTTTGCGTGCCCCCTTGGAGCAGCTATCGCAATGAACTGGTGCTCCGAGCAGGCTAGTGTCCATAGTTCCCTATGAAACGCCGGGCTCTCCACTGCCTCGTCGAATCTCTTCGACAAGAGGGAACCCACAAACCCTGCGATTATATCTGGTGTTAGCTTCATTAACTAGGCACTCCCCTTTAAGCGGGTTCTGATCTGCACAGAGCGGAGAGTGTTTAGAGCCTAAAGGCCTATCACAGGTCCTGCACTTTCGGAAGATCAGGTCGTAGTTCTGGCGATACGTCTCAGTGACCTCTTTGGTCTGAATCGCATCACCAGTATGTTCGTTTATTGCACGCATGTCTTAGCGGCGAAGCCGCCCCAAAGTGTAGTATATGTCAGGAATCCCCCCGAAGGGGGACTTGATTACGAATTATACTGGGCCCAAATGGCTCTGGCTTTCGCCACAACCTTTACACCCCACTCATACACTGACGGTACCATAACAGCGGTTACAACACCAGACACCCAAAACAGAAATGCTTCAACCATATTTTCTCCCCTTAATTTTAGTTTTTCTTACTACGCTTCGCTTTGTAGCGAAGTTCTTCATACGGCTTGTTACCTGCAACAGCCAGTTCAGCTTCAAAGATGTCCAGAGGGATAAAGAAGCTAATCCCCTCACCACCACGGGTGAGGATGCCGATGAGCTCGCCCTGCATATTGAACACCGGACCACCGGAGTTTCCCCCAATGACTAAGGCATCAGATTGGTGATACACACCCCACGCCATTGTTCTGTAGGCATAGCTGAGAACGCCGAGGGTGAAGGAGTTAACAAACTCTCCAGCCGGATTGCCAACCACAGCAACCTGCTGACCTTGCTTCATCGCTCGAGCGTCACCTTTCTTGGCAATCTTCTCGAGCTTCCCTGCCTTGACTTCGAGGAGGGCTGAATCTTTATGGGCGTTCTCTTCTTCACTGAACGCGAACTTGACAACATCCGCCAGTACGATGCGTCCATCATAAAGACGGACCTTGATGCGCCCGTCGGGCTGGCGAACTTCCTTGCTATCAACGCAGTGACCTGCGGTGAGAATCTGAGTCTCGGAGACAACGACACCGGAACAGAACACGGCATCTACCTTGGTTTCACCTGTCCGCCAACTGGTAAAAGTACCTAGAAGCTGGACATTAGAGGGAACGACTTGACTGGCTAGTCCGGAGTAATCTGGAATAACATTGATGGTAACACAAGCGGATAAGAACATCGCCGCCAAAGCCAGTACAACTCGTTTCATGGTGATGCTCCTAAGGAGGCTCTTAACCTCTGATTATCTCGATGCCCTTTGCTTACGACGACCTTCCTTATGAAGGTTGGTTGATGCGGAGACAACCCTGAAGTTGCTCCGAGTATTGCTCCCACCTTCGGTGAGGGCTCTCTTATGATCTATGTGTTGACTCGAGGGAAGGTTCCCTGTGGTCTTCTCAACTAGCCTGCGGGCTTGAATCCGCATGACTCGATCCTTCAATCTCTGAGGTTTCCGGGTCTTCTCCCACTGGGCTTCCCTCTTGTAATCCCTCTTCCCGTTCTTCTGGAACGGCATCTACGCCACCCACTGAAAGGTTGCTGTCTTGCCATCTGGCTTCTCCAGACTGACTCGAACTACCACCCCCTTGGCTATCCACGGCAGGCACTTGATCAGCATTGCTCTCATGTTCTGTGTACTCCACGTCTATGACGTCTGGTTGTTTGGGGGGCTTGATCATCTTGGAGAAGGCATCCGCGATAGACTGGAGCCTGTCCACGACAGCCGGATTATGGTCAGTCTGGTTCCCATTCTCGAGCTTCAGAGCCCGGTCTTGGAAGGAGATAGCTACTTGGTGGGCATCTCGCATAGCCACCGGTTTCCTGAGAATCCCCCCTGTTGGGGATAGCACATGGTCACCGTTCTCCAACCGGTCCATCGTCACCTCGAGGGCTTTGTTGGCAACCTGCTGCATCTTGTGGGACAGAGCTATGTGGCCTTCGGTACGGATTTCCTCGGACATCTCAGACCACCATTTAGACGCTTTCCATGTCTTCAGGGTGTCGTACTTGACGTTCATGGAGGCAGACACCTCCCTTAGGTTTCCGGTAATCAACCACAACTTCAGGGCATTGAGCTTCTGCGCATCCGTGTACCACTTGGCAACTTGACGACTAGGTTCTGACAAGGAACTCTCCTTTTAAGTAATCACTGAATGCTGGCATTCTGGGATAAATAGACCTCACCGTATCGCATTAAATGTTTGTTTTGGGTATGAGGTAGGATATATAAATCACACACTCATACACAT
>Ga0137462_1000049_pt1 | contig 12831 bp, 11 predicted proteins | sample EasRivERMGT769_2_FD_102303 | JGI IMG/M metagenome (GOLD analysis project Ga0137462, IMG submission 102303) | Soil microbial communities from meander-bound floodplain in the East River, Colorado, USA - East River MetaG ERMGT769_2 | ecosystem: Environmental > Terrestrial > Soil > Floodplain ... | reverse complement strand
ATCAAAATCAAATACAGTTACTGTATTATGAGCAATACCCATAACAGTATCTCTATAGATTATTCCTGAAACTGAATTAACTGCATCCAAACTTGAATGAACATGATCTTCTCTAGCTGGAACAGCTGAAACTCCCAAAGAAGAAGTAGCCCCTGTAGGAAGAATTAAAGTAGGAGCAAGTATTTCTTCTCCTATTGAATGCTCTAAGTTAGAGTGCTGAGCATAGGTTAAAGGGTTACCTTTAGTATCAAATAAAGTCATATCTAAGCTCCAGGAGCCGTATAAGCAGCAGGTTCAATAAGACCTATATTTTCAAAATCCATATAAACAGCTTTAATATTCATAGGCAAAGAACAAGAAAACATAGTTCTAATCCATTTAAAAGCTACGGAAGGACCCTCAATTCTAACAATACCTTTATTATATTGACCCAACACATTAAACTGAACTTGAGCGTTAAAAGGCCCTAAAGATTGTTCATCAGCATAATACGAAACCTGGAAAGTAGTTGTTTGTGGTGCCGAAGAACCTGTATGCATTAATGGACTTTCTACTTCTATAAGAATAAAATTTAATATCTTATATTGAAGTGGATCACCAAAATCCATAAGAGGTAAGTTAAATTGAATACCCCACTCTTCCGCACTTCCAAGTATTGAATCCCAGTCTTTTCCTTCACCCTTTTCAGACCTAAAAACTCTTAAAGTTTCTCTATTAGAGCTCGTGGTATCTGTAAATGATAACATAACAAGAGATTCTGGACTCCCAGGAAAAGCCCTTGTACGTATATCATTAATAGACATATGAATATCCGAAAAAATTTTCGTAGCATCTAAAGAAAAATAAATCCTAGTCCACTTAAAAACACCCATACTACAAACAAAAGTATAAGTAGTGGGACCGGGACTTGTAAGGTCTTTGAGTCTAGCATGGAAAATTAGTTTATTATTATATAGGAACAACCTAAAACGTCTACGCATATTGACACTATAAATATCATCCAAAAGAGATTTAACTGGTCCACCGATATCAGTAAACTCAACCCCATTAGTAGCCCATATAGATTGGTCATCAACAAAATACATAATATTTTTATGGGCTAAACAAGCATACCTATCCCTGACTCTAATTGATTCATCTACAGACTTTTGTACCCAGGTATTAGCTGGACCAGAAATAAGAACTGAGAATAAGCCAGAATCCGTAAAAAAGAATAAACGATTCTCTACAGGAAGGATATTGTGAATAATAGGGGTTCCACGTGAAGAACCTATGTCAAAGAAATTAGCACTAACATTCCATATTTCAGGCAAACCTCCTGGTGCAGGAACATCAGTATAATAAACTCTATTACCGTTCCAACCAAAAAGTCTATTCTTAAAAGTTAAAATCCCTGCCATAATAGGACTAGCGGCTACAAGAGTTTCTGTAATAGCCGAAGTACCAAAATTAAGAGCAGTTATTTTTCTAACCCCAGTTGTAAGGTTAGAAGCATAAATAATAGAATTATATTCAGTAAAACAGGGAGCTGCATAGTTAAAAGGAAAACTAGCGGAATCTGCCGAAGCTCCGGATACTTTATTAACAGCAATTATTTTTGCCCCACCGCTATCGTTAAGATTAAACCAAATAGCAGCAGCCAGAGAGTTAGTTCCTGTTCCTAAAATAGTATAACAAGAGGTGTCATAACCGCTAGCATAGAAAGTAGAAGACCCTGCATTTAAAGTATTAGTTTGATAAATAGTTTGTTCTACATTAAATCTTTTTCTTAAAACATTATCTTCATCAAGAGTAAGATTTACTATATCTGGAAAGAAACCTTCCGGTACCATAGCCGAAGTTTCAGGACTAAAAAAGATTCCCTTTTCAAAAGGAATTTTAACTAGAGCCATTAGAAATCCCTCGGATCATCACGAATAACTGGATAATTATCGTCCGGTTGAAAAGTATCAAAGGCTCTTTGAGAAAGATTTTGAGCAAAGGACTGATCTGAAAATCTAGACTGATCCTTATTGCCGCTTTTTTCATAAGCTCTCATCAATACATAATTAAGAACATCTACATGATTAGAGGGAGGAACAGCAATAGGAACAGCAGCACTGGTAATTGTAGCTGCAAACGAAGAATAAAAAATAACTAAAGCCTTAGTATCAGAAGCATTAGGTTCTGGGTAAAGTCTAATAGTAGAAGCCGTGTGATAATACATAGTTGGAGTATCTTTGGCATCAGGCGGTTTAATATTAAGAGAATCTAAAGCCTCTAGTTCAATTAGCTTAAGAGGGTTTCCATCATAGGTAACCCTTTTAGTTTTGATCCAGGTAGCTGGGATATTCCAAGGAACAGTGCCAGCAGGAATAGAAGCCTCCGTAGTTAAAGCTCCTGTTACCCTAAGAATCTCAATTTGGGCTTCATCAATCCAACCCCAAATATCGGCATCTTTAATCAAGATTCCACCAGAATCTCCTACAGATCTCTTTACCTTATTAGCAATTGTTGCTACATCCATTATTTATACGTAGTCCTTCCGTGTTCATTGATAGTAACCCAAACACCTTCTTCATTCTTAAATGTAAAAGACGATTTGCGGCTCCTAACAATGGAAGCTACTAAATCAATTCTCTGATCTTGTTCTTCCTTAAACCTCTGACCTTCACGTTTATAATAGAGAGCTTCGGCCTCTTCAACTAAAGCTAAGGCTTCATTCCCAGCAAATCTATCAGCCATATGAATACGATCTAAAATTCTTTGATCTAACTGCCAAGCTGAAAAAACTGGTCTCCATACTCCATCAACACATAATTCTACTACCATAAAAGGAGCCTCGTTAATACCAGCTTTGGCGGGATCAAGGCATACAACTTTTAAATTAGGGTTAATTTTTTGAACTGCTTCTGCTATGCGAAGAGCATCCTTTTCTACAACTGCCCCATCAACCATAACAGTTTCTTTTAAACCAACGTTAAGATCCATCTAATTTCCCATACGAATAGTAGGATTAATAATAGTTCCTCTAACATGACACATAGGTCTTAAATTCTGCATACTTATACCTATTAGGTGAACAACAGGGTCTGTCTCAGAACCAATTATATATCCTTCGGCCGTTAAGGTTCCTGTAGAGAATATTGCACCAGATCGTTGAACTATCCCAGCGACTATTGAACCTGTAGCATTTAACAAAGCTGCGCTAGAAATTGATCCAGTTCTTTGTGATAAAGGTACACCATTTCCTGCAAATGTTCCAATAGCTACTAAAGAACCTGTTCTAGTAACTATACCGAAAGCATTACCTTCACCAGCTAAAATAGCTACTGCATTAATAGATCCAGTATTAAGACTTATTTTATGACCAACCGCTAATAGTAATCCAGTTCCATTTATTGAACCTGTACCCTTAACTACTATCAAACCAGTAGCAGTTAACACACCAGATCCAACTAATGAACCGGTTCTTGTATCTAAAGTTAAACTCGTAGCTGTTAAAAGACTTGTACCAGAAATTGAACCAATGGAAGTAACTGCAATAGGTGGTAAATCTGAGACCTTTCCTGTAACAAAATCATCCCAAATAACACCACCATCAGTTTCAGAATACCCAGCAATACCTCCTCGTTCTCCAACTGTAATTGTACCATCCGAAGAGGTTATTTTTTGAATACCATTTATATAACCAGTAAGTACCGATCCAACTACAGTAAACAACATTGTAAACGGGCCTACAGGATCAGTATGCGCTACAAAATCTATTGTAGCACCAAATGCCCCGCTAGCTTGATATCTGATAATAGTAAGTAAATCATTACCCTGCTGCAAAGTATAAAAAGCTTTATCCGAAGCATTAGCCCTAACACCGACACCAACAAAAAAATTCTCTGTTCCATCGTGAACAAGTACGGCTTCGGCATATACGTCATTAGAACCAGTATCATGCTCTGCTCTAGCTCTAAGTGTACTACCTTCCGTACGAGCAGTATTACTAATAATTTTACCGCCGCCCGTATTAATCGTCCAAGTAAGATCAATACTAGCAAAACCAGATTGATCCGGATAATCCCAAGTTTCTGTAAATCCAACACCAGGGGTAAAAACATTTCCTGTAGCTGTTAAAACACCTGCACCATTTAAAGATCCAGTTCTACTGGAAATTATAAGACCAGAACCTGTTAACGTTCCTGTTGAAATAATAGAACCAGTAGATGCAACTACAACTCTACCAGTACCAGTTAACGTTCCAGTACCAACAATTGAACCTGTTCCAAGACTTATCTTAAGACCAGTAGCAGAAAGAGTACTTGTTCCAGTAATCGATCCAGTCCTGGATACAATAACTTTACCGGTTGCAGTTAAAGATCCAGTTCCAGAAATAGATCCCGTAGCAGTAACAGGAGCTTCACCTAAATTACCGCCAGACCAGTTATCAAGTTCTCCTGCGGAAGTTGTATGGGCTATAATTCCAGCTCTTGTACCGGTAGGAATAAAATCACTTGTATCTGTATGAGATACCGTTAACACATCATTAACGTATGCCCTTAGTTCATTTCCTTCTACTTCAAGCCTTAATTGAAACGGAGTAACAGGGGGAGAAGTAGATATAGAACCACCAGAAGCTAATCCAGTTGGGCCAGAAAAATCAGATCTTTTTCCTATTTCAATATCACCACAACCAGTACAAGCTCTAGCATAATAATAGGTTCCACCATTAGTGGTAGAAACTCTACAGGCTGGACCTACGGTAAAAAATCCCGAACTATTTAAATAAACTGTTACCTCTGAAAAATGATCATCATTAAATGCATCGGCATTCCAAAATTCTACACCAGGGCCAGTATTAGCTAAAACTCTATTAGAAGCTATTTTGCAAGAGTTATGAGCAGGAGTCCAATTAGCTCCTAAATCAGCATTATCAGTTCGATTAAAATCATCGCTTGCCCCGCCACCAGAAGGGACAGACCCTTCACCTGTTAAAGTTCCTGTACCAGTAATAGATCCTGTTCTAGGTACTATAACTTTACCAGTAGCTGTTAAAGTTCCTACACCAGAAATTGAGCCTGTAGTAGTTGCAGGAGCAGGAATAAAACCTATAGTAAGAGTACGCCAATAATCTGACCCACTCATAGTACCTATAGTTACAGAAGCTACTGCACTAGTAGTTGCTACTTGTCTAGAAATTGCATCTGACATGCAATCTCCACCGACAGTTGAAACTAATCTAGAACCACAACTAGCCCACAAAGTAGGTGGGTTACCGGAAGACCAAGTATTATCATCATCTACTAAAACAAATGAAACTATAAATCTACCAGTCCCAGCTGGATTATAACCACTAGTTATAGGAGTAGTATTACTGGTAGGAGTACCAGCCATTGCTGCCGTATCAAAAGGAGTACCAGAAGTTACGCAACCTCTAAAAACATAAATACGTCCATATAAACCTTGGGTCGAAGACCCAGTTGCAGATGTAGTAGATGTGGGGTTCCCATCTGAGCCAGTAAGACGTTTCCAAAACCAGTTAGTAGATTGGTTAGCAGAGTTAATTAAAGTTCCAAACTGAGTCCAGTTAGTAGGTGTAGAAAATGTAGACCCAACATTACACATAACAACCATAATGCCAATATCATTATTAGCATCGTTAGCTGGTATAACTGGAGTTATACTTGTGCCGGTATCGGCAGCAAATAGGGCCCCTGCTGCAAATAAAGTAACTGCCATTAGATCCCCTTATTTAGTAGAAGAGGATCAATCAATAGCAAATGTAAGAGCCGTTAATTGAAACGTTTGTCCAGCAGTAACAGCAGCAGAAGCACCTAAAGCCCCTGAACCTAAAGGATTACCAGCAGTTAAGTTATCCCACAAAGAGAAATGAGTATATGTTTCAGTGTTAGGAACAGAAACCCATTCTGCTACAGGAGTGCCTAAACCGTTAGCTACACCAGCGGCCCAGGCTCCAAAAGTAACAACTACTCTAGTTGTATTAGCAGCTGCATTAGCAGTACAATCTTCACCAGGGTCGCCTAAATGTAACTTCACATATCTATCAGCTGGAGAAGTAAACGTACCGTTCTCCGTAACAACATCAACTAACTTTTGTTCCAAGTAATTAGAAAGACTCACTATAACTCCTAGGAATAATAAAGAACATTGATTGTGGCACTTGCAACAGTTTCAATAAATCTAAGGGAACCTAAATCTCCTGTATACCACATAGAATCACCATTAGCTAAAAGCATACCAATAGATGCAGTAGGAGAAACTAGATCATCTCTATAACGAACAGGTTGTCCAGTAGCTTGAATTAATGCAGCACCGGCGTTCGGTGGTATAGTTAAAGTTTTAAAAGTTCCTAATCCAGTAATCTGTTCATAACCTCTGGATTTATAGCCACCATAAAACTTTTGTTGTAGGTCAGAAACAGAACCACTCAGCATAAAAACTCCATATCTCGGAACAAGAAAAGAGCCCAGCCCATAAAGGACTGGGCTCTTTCGCTTGAAAGCTTTTAAAGCTTATGACTCGGTAAGATTAGTAAACTTACCATGAGCATTACGCTGATGAGTTCCTTGCTGCCAATACTGCTTAAGATAAGCCTCGTGAGCATCAAAACCAGAAACCCACTTAAAGACATTACCAGAAGTATCATCCCAATACCAAGGCTTGCTTCTATAAATCTTGAATTCCGACTCGTTCACATAGAACATATGCTTGAAGGGACAATCAGGATCAGAAACAACTGGAATTTCCTTCTCACCATCATTGAATGCTAAGCCTACTAGACCACCAGTCCAGTTCTTAGGCTCGTTGTATCTACGCAAGGCAGTAAGAAGATTCCAATAAGCCCTACGAACACCAAACGAACAGAAGATAGCAGAAGGACGTTTACCGGCATTGGTAAAGATGTTATCAGACATCTGAATCATTGCAAGCTCAGTAAGAGTAGTAGTAGCAGCATCTTCCGAAGAAGCCCAATACGGAGCAGTTGCTGGGTCAAGACCGTGAACGTTTCCAGTAGAATCAATAATTCTGGAAAGACCCATAGGCTCATTAGCATAGTTACCGGTACGAGTAACTACATTACCAATAACTGCACCAGTAACGGCTACATCAACCACAATAGTAGTTAGTGTCTTAGAAACAACCTTAACAGCAGTTCCACCAGCTACAGGAGTTCCAGCAGCTGAAACATCAATAACCATACCAATTTCAATATACTGCGTATCACCAGATGCTACAGTTAAAGTAGTACCAGCAGAGTTGGCAGTAATAATTGAAAGAATACCGGTAGCAACAGTAGAACCAACGTGACCATAAGTAATACGGTTAACGTCTCTACCAACGTCGGACTTAGCTCCACTAATTTCCCGATCAAGGGCAGAAGCAAAAGCCTGGTAATTCTTTTCTGCAAGTTCCATAACCTGACCGGTCAAGTAAACTCTCTGATAACCATACTTAAGAGTTTCTGTTGCGGCTGAATATCCCTGTTGTCCAGCAGCAGCCATTTGGCCACCTTCTGGACGATAAGAAATACCGTGGTTACGAGTATGACGAACGGGGAAAGTAACATACTTACCACCGACCATATCTTCGAAAACACCTTCCGAAGACTTTTCAAAACGCTTTGAAGTAATGCTAGCTGATTGAAGCTGGTCATTAATCTGACCCTCATAAACTTCCTTCATAATAGCATTAACAGTGACTAGGGTTGCGCCAGGCATTTAATCCTCCTTCAAGAATTGTTGGCAGCCAGGGCTCTTGCGATAAAATCGCGGGTTTCGGCTGATGTCATTTCTTTGGGATTAACCTGGCCTGTTGGAACTCCACCTGCACCACCTAATAAACTAGGTGCAGGAGAACTCTTTGGGGCTGTTAACTTCTCCACTAATTTAGTATAAGAACTAATTGAATCTTCTGGCGACATACCTGCGGCCAGTTTAGCGATGACATACTCATCATCAAAGTCTCCGTGCTTAGTATGCATCCTTTCAAGCAACGTGTCAAGCTCCCGGAATTGCTCAGCTTCAACTCTTTGCTGCTCCTGGAGTTCAATAAAATTATTGAACCGTTCAAGAGCAGTCTCCATCTGAGAAAACTTCTGAACAAAGGGTTCAGGTAAGCCTTCATACTCTGGAACTACTGGCTGAATAATTTCGGGTGTTACAATTTCTTCATTCTCCACTTTTAACATCTCCTGTAGAATCTCTAATACTCTTTCGGGCTCTTGATCTATAATCCTATAAATATTGACAGCTTCCGCCAACTTGTCGGGTTCCATCCCCAATTCTTTATATGGCTTATAGCTCTCATGAATAGCCTGAAACTTCTTTGTAACATTAGCATCCCAATCCTTAACATACTTACCAACTAAGTCTCGGTCTGCTTCGGGAATTCCACTAAGAAATGGATTAAGAAGTGATTCATCAGGACTCTCTACAGGCTGGCCATCGCTAACAATTGGTTCAGAATCAGTATTTAAATTTAATTCTGGTAAGGCTCCTATATTAAAGTCACTCATTGCGGTTGACTATTTCCTTCCTCTACAGGCTGACCACCAGGGGGTGGGGCCATTAAAGCCATCGCTTGTTCCTTATGGACAATCCAATGTTGTAAAAACGCTTCCTTATTTTCAGGAGGTAAAATTTCATATTCTTGGCTCTTCATAAACTTTTCATGTTCTAAAAGATGCACCATGTGATCGTCAAACGGATTAATATCTACCATAATAGGGGCAGGTATTCCTGTTTCCATATCAACTTCTGGCTGAGCAGAAAGTTTAAGATTCTCTCTTTGCACTTGTCTTACATCAACTTGCATTTCTGAGAACATAGCATTAGTTTCGCTCATTTGAAGATACCGCATACCCTTTGCTGGGTCAATAACTTGCATCTTCATAAGCTCTGTAATAAAAGCCTGCCTAGCTGCTCTAGATCTAGGTGCCATAGAACCGGATTCAATTCTTAAATCATAATTACCATTAAGATCAGAACCTTTAAATTCCATGGCTTCTTGTAATCCGGTTTTTCCAACAACATTGACTAGTCTAGGAATATCCCAATATTGTCCACACAAACTTAAAAGTTGACGACCTATGTCTTGTACTGCTTCCTCGATAGAAGCCACTGTATGATGGAGCCTAGAATCATTCTCTTCTTGGAGATAGGCAATTGCTGAAGCTGCTTCAACGCCTGGCGGAGTTCTTCCCCTTGTAACTTCATATTGTCCGGAGATATCATCCATATCCTTAAGAGTAGAATCCATTTCCTGCATAACATAGTTAGGAAGCGGTTGTAAAGGTAAAGGTGTAGGAACGGGAAAACCCAACTTGTATTGAATCATTTGACCAGGTTCAGATGTAACTTTTCTAGGATCAATAGACCCTTGAGCTACAAGAAGCTGAGGTTTTGCCATTCTGTTCTTAGATTCAATAATAGCGCTTCTCGATTTATTATACTCTCTCTGGAGAGGTATAAGGTCAGTAATAACAGAACCGCCATAAAACTTAGTCGTAGGAATATGAGATATTTTAATAAACGGATACATGCCATGAGTATAAGGCCAACCTTCAAGTACTTCTAAAAGAGTATCTTTAGTAAACCAAGCCACCATGCCGTTTGGGTATTCATGACAAGGCTTGACCCAAATCTCTTTAACATGACACATTTTATGGGCAATAAGATTCTTGTTAATTCCTAAAACATTAAGAAGCTTTTGTTCAAAAGCTCCACCTGCTACTTCGGAATCCTCTTGAACTTCCTTACCGAATCTCTGCTTAACCCAACCCTTATCTTTTGTCATAGCTTGAATAATATATGGTTGTACCTCAATTTCCTCTTCCTGTAGAAGAGGAACGAACATATGATAAGGGCTGGGAGCTTCTGTAATCATTTTTCCAGGAATCTTACTGTTATCCAATTGATTGGGATCATAATAAGTCTTAAAGAACCCAGTACCCGTTAAAAGAGCCCATAAAGTAGCTGCTCTCCTGTGGCGGTTAAATTTAGTCTCGAACATTAAATATTCGAAAATAGACTCGGCAGCCCTGGCAGCAGAGATATCCTTTTCATCAGCCGAGTTTGGCATCACAAAAGGTTGAGGCTCTTCTTTAGTTAACTTAGTGAGCTCATTACGAATAATAGGTTTAATTCTATTGATTGTAAGACGAACTCTCCAAGCAGGGGCAGGGGGTTCATGTAATCTAAAAGTACCTGGATTACCCTGAGCACCAATCCAAGTAACCCATTGCTTCCCAAAATAAAAAGCCATATTAAGATACCACTGCTGCTCTTCATTTTGTCTTTGTGAAGAACACTTGTCAAACCAAGAATTCAACTTAGCTAAAAGCTGCTTATCCTTATGGTCCATTTGAATGGCTTCAAGAGTTAGAGGTTCCCTTGATAAACCAGTATCTCCGGTTATTTCAGACAAGATCCACCCCCAAATCTGTTAAAGTATTAACGTCTTCATCATTCAATTCAAGAGGATTCATAGTTATTTCTCTACCAGATCTACTAATTTCGCCGGCATCAGAAGCATCATAATTAAAATCCTCTACAGGAAGATCAGAATAATTAGGAAAGGCGGATACTTGACTTAAAAGAGAGGTGAGATTCGCTATAGTCGTCGCTTGAAGAGTTATTACCTGAATCAGGCTCTCCATCCAATTGTTCGACGGAACGGGCTCGTTGTACTCCTTCTCTAAGTGTTTCAAGCTGCTCTGAATGGAAGTCAATTGTTCCTGAATCAATTCTGACTGCTCCATCATTTTCCTCTTTCAAAAATCCGGCTAGTCTAATGAGTGAAGTCGTAGTTAAACCTAGAATAGCCAGACCCTGACGAACCTGATTAAGTTCATCTAAATCGGATCTTACTTCTTCTCTAAGTAAATTTCTACTAGTTTTTAGTTCATCAATAAGTTTAAAAGGATCATACCCATAAGTTTGTTTAACAAGATTAAACATACACTCTGAGCAGATAATAATAAATCCATCCCACTCAGTATTAATACCTGTATCTACATAGAAAAACCTGTTCTCACCATTATAGCCACAGTCGTGACATTTATTGGGGTGAGCAAGAGTATTAGCTGTTTCATGAACCCTAACGTGTCCCATTTACCAATCACTTCCTAACGTTGTATCGTAAGAACTTAATTCATTTACACCTGCATCAACAGAATTCCTTGTTCTATAGCCTTTTCTACACCTAATTTACTGTAAGCCTGAACTTCATCTTCACCATAAAGAGCAGGTCTAGATACAATTCCATACCTTAATGCGTCTACGGCATGGTCATCTTTCTTTAAAGGTTGCTCTTTTTCATTAGACCTAGCTGCAATTTTCTTAGAGGAATACTTACCCCACCTATAACGATTCAATTCCCAGATCAAATATTCACAATCTCTAGTTATGAATAACATCTTAGATCTAAATCTTGAAGCAACTCTTTCAATTCCTGCCCCTACATCATTATTACCTAAGAGGATTGGAATTCCATGCTCTGAATATTCAATCTGAACAGAAGTTCCCGTAATAGCATCTGTGTTGCCAATAGAAGGGTCTCCGACATAATACGATGGTATAAAGCCAAGTTGTTCATTAATCCCTCTAATTGCAAGAGCGTGTTCAGCAACAATTCTTTTTCTCTCATAATACTCCTTGTAGATAACTATTCGTCCTTCTGAATCAAATGCTCCCCATAAGAAACAAGTAGGGTTAGCATGACCATGATCCATCATACAAAAATGACCCCACCTGCTTTTATAGATATCCCACATAGGACCGTCTACAATAGGATCAATTATCGTACCTACTTTTCCCTCTACAGGGGGGTGCATATGTTCACCATAAATAGTACCTGAATGTTGCATATAGGTACCATACATTCTTGCTTTCTTTTCATCCTCTTTTAGGTTACCAAAGAGGATTTCCATTTCAGAAGCATTAACATATTCATTCTGTAGAGTAGAAACTTCAAAGACTTCAATGTTTGGATCACCATTCTTACCCTTAAGATAAAGATTATCGTAAGTCCAAGACATGTCAATAAGGGGTGTCATAGTTAACCACCAGTTTCCACCAGTGTCAACTAGACGAGCCATATTCTCATTGAAAATTTCTTCTGGAGGTTCTTCATCAAACCAAACACAATGGCGAGAAGTACCAGAAAACTTATCTACGTCCTGGTCATAGGACATAAATTCGACTTGTGAACCATTAGTCAAAGTTAAAGTTTTCATTGACTTATGGTAAGAATCATCCCATGATCCATTAATTAGAGCCGAGGGAGGCATCCATTTAGCAATTTCTGGAAGAATAATTTTATTAATTCCATTATCAAAGTCCACTCCGATTGCCCTCCCCCTAATAGGGGGAGGGAATTTGCAACCGGAAATATGCTTACCAGTTAACCACATAGTTAATTCTGCCCCACCCGAGACAGTTTTACCTGATCTGTTACCACCAATTAAAAGCCTGCCCTTTGACTTAGACTCATGAAAAGGAATTTGATGTTCCTGAGCCCGATAACCAGCAATTGTAGGACGTAAAGCTACTCGCCTTAACGCACCCGTTAAAGCTGTTTGAATTTCAATTGTCGAAAGGGTTTTGGCTTTTCTTGCCATAATAAATTAATGACCATCCCTAGCAATTGAAGCAACAGCCCACATTAAAGCCTGCTCCAAATAAGTAAAAGCTAAAGACTTTTCTCTTGATGCAGGACAAATCTGATCAATATATTGAGCTAACTCTTTAAAATCTTCTCTAAGTTGTTCATACCTCTCCACAACAACTTCACTTGCAGGAGGATGATTAGTCATGTTACGTTCTGCATCGTATGGGTTAT
>Ga0137462_1000048_pt1 | contig 12850 bp, 18 predicted proteins | sample EasRivERMGT769_2_FD_102303 | JGI IMG/M metagenome (GOLD analysis project Ga0137462, IMG submission 102303) | Soil microbial communities from meander-bound floodplain in the East River, Colorado, USA - East River MetaG ERMGT769_2 | ecosystem: Environmental > Terrestrial > Soil > Floodplain ... | reverse complement strand
TGCGGCGGCCCCTTGAACTCCACTCCACCCTCGGCAACGTCTTTAAGCAATTTCACGTAAACCATGTTTTCTCCTAGTCGAGAGTGATGTCGAGCGCCCCGGCGGCAAAACTCGGAGTAACGCCCGCTGACACAATCAGCGAAGCCGTCAGCGCGCCGTAGAGAAACAGATTTCCGGCCGTAGTCTGTGCTGATCCCAGGCCGAAGTGCGTGAGCGTTGCGCCAGTTACGCCGCAAGTAGGGAACGAGATTGCATTATCGTTATCCGCCGTGTTGTTCGTCACTGTCCATTGCGTCGTGTCACGCGCCTCGTCCTGCCGGGCATAGTTCGTGTAGGCAGTCTCGTTCGTCGTCTGGTCGCCGGTCTCGCCTGGGTCGCCTACTGCACACGAAATCCAGAACACGCCAGCAGCGGCGGAGTTCTGCAAACCCGCCGCATCGCCCACGTTAGCGGCGTCTACGTTGGTGATGATCAGGCCGAGCAGTGAAGTTTCAAAAGCATTAGTTGCACTCATAAGAGCTCCTTAGGCAGCAAGCTGCCGGATCTTGGATGCCTTTTCTGCAAGGGCCTTTGTTTGAGTATCTACTGCTCGCTCGCGCAGCTCAACCGCGGCCAGGCGTTTCTGCAGGTCCTCTGAGAGCGCTTGGGTAGCTTTCCCCGACTCTAGAAGGGCTTGCTGGTCCTTTCGCAGGGCGGACCAAGCCGCAGCAAGATCCTCCCTACTCTTGGCTATAGCAGTCTCCTCCTTCACCTTGTCAGCCAGGGCCTTTACCCGCGTCTCCTCAGCGAACTTCCTGGCGGCCTCTCGCTCTGCTCTAGCTGCCTCTCTACTAGCCAGCGCCTCAGTAAGAAAACCCTCGGCTTTATCTACCGCAGTCTTCGCTGTAACCGCCTTTTCAAGCCGAGTCGCTGTCACCGCAGCATCCTGGATCAGCTTCTTAAAGCTAGTTGGATCCTTTAGCACTTCCATAAAGGCAGCTACTTGCTGCAGTAGCTCTAGCTGGTGTCTATCCAATACTGAAATCATGAGTATATTCCTTGGCTATTCGCCGCCAGAGATCACTGTAAGATCTACGAAACCGCTGGCGTAGACAGACACAGAGAGCCTGCAGGCAATTGGTGGGAAGGCGTAATTGCCATCGGCGCTGGCGACCAGGGCAGTGAGCGTATCATGCTCAAAGATCCTAGAGAAGATCCCTAGAGCTGCCCCTCTACCAAACGCAGTAGCCCCCGAGTTAGCTACAGTGTAAGTAAAGTTGTCAGCATCAACGACAGAGGCAACAGCAAAAGCGCCACTGAAAGGCGCTGCCGCGTTCTGGATGATAGCGGAGTCCCCAACGCTGAGGCCATGATTGACCCTGGTGATAGTCGCTACAGTCGTCGTCCGCGAGCCAGAAAAGTCCTTAACCGGCGGCTGTAGCTCATCGAAGGTATGCTGCACCGCGCAGGTTAAGGAGGCCCCGGAGCTGAGTTTCACTCCGAGGCCTATTCCAAAGGAGCTCGAGCGCCAGTTCAGCGGTATCCAGGGCGAGAAGCCCACCGCGCTGAGGCGCTCCGTATGAGGTCTCATTCCCATGAGAAGGCTCCTTGATTAGACTGCGACCGGGTTAAGAAGGGCTGACTTGTCGTGGGCTCCTGTGATCGAGCAGTAGTTCTGCACGAAGCCAAGCTTGGTGCTGACTGGAGCAAGTAGGCCGGTCGCGGCCAGATGCCAGGAATAGTTGTCGTAAACTAGTCCCGAGCTGGTTGTGCTGCCGCCACTGAAGAGCTCTCCTGCGGTCGTGCCCGTGTTCAGACTGTATGTGCGGTTGCCGTAGCACTCGAGGTTCTGGACAGCGTTCGCGCCTAGAGCAAATCCCAGCGCGATGTTGTTGTTCGCGGCCTTATTCACGATGAGGTTATTGCCGAAGGTTAGCCGGTTGATCGCGGCTTGGGTAATAACTGCGGTATTCGCGGCCGGCGGCGAGGTCAGCTGACGAAAGACCTTATTGCCAACAAAACGCAGCCCATCATTCTGGTTTGCGGTAGTCCCACCCTTGAAGCAGGCAACGAAGCCATGAGTTGCGTCGAGGTCCCGGAATTCACAGTTCTCGATAGCGAAATCATTCGCAACTACAGCGTTCGCGTTGTTGAACGCGACTGCAGTAAAGGTAGTCGCCATCGAGCCGATGAACAGGAAATTCTGAATCGCGACGTTACTTGCAGCGACTGCAACCGTGCTGGCCACCGCGGACCAGGTAAGCGTTGGGCGGTTCGCCCCGCTGCCGAGGCCAACGATTGCTACCCCTGCAACATCCAGGGTAAGCGCCGCAGCTACAGCAAGGGTCTCTGCATGCCCTGGCTTGACCATGATAATATCACCAGCGTTTGCAGAACACTTCGCGAGGGCAACAGCAAGTGTCGCAAGGGGTCGTTGGTAGGTTCCAGGATTTCCGTCTGCTCCACTTACTGTTCCTGGCAGTGGAGTCGCGCTATTCCCGACCCAGAATACACGGCCGGGCTGGGTTTGCAGAATAGGCATACCACGGACCAGCAAGCCGTTGGCGAAGCCCGAAGGATAGTTTGATGTAGGCATTGCAAATGCTCCTTAGGAGACACCGGAGAGCGTCCGGCTGCGCTGCTACTTACTCACCTAGGCACCCGTTACGAAAAGGTAACCGGTGCCTAAATGAGCCCCCTCTTACGAAGGGGCTGCCTTCGATTACAGCGATCCGAAGATACTCCGGGGATCAGTGCAACCGACAGACACGAGGAAGTAAGTGGCCGCTTTCGCGTTCTTCGTATCAAAGTCGTTATCCTGACTCAGATTCGGCCGCTCCGCCCAGAACATCTGCATGCCATTCGGGCAGTTCGTCCGCACAAACCACTGGCTTGCTGAAGTGAAGTAGTGATTCATCTTCACCCCGCCAGGGAAGGCGTTCGTTGCCCGCAGCACGTTGATGTTGTTGCTCACGCTGTCCGACTGGTTGATCGACTTCAGGATGCGATGCGCATTGAAGTGTTCCTGCCGCGGAATATGTAAACTCTGCGGCATGATTGAGATAAGCAACCCTCGATCATTCTGCGTTCCCATGATCTGGATGCAGAGGTCCTCCAATGCGACTTCCGAGAGGTCGGCCGAGGGACTCAGCTCGTTGCTGTAGGTCCCACCAGTCGTATTGACGTGCGCTGTATCAATCAACGCCACTCCGTCACCTGTCGTGAAATAGGTGGTAACGAAAGCGTTGTTATACAGAAAGGCGGCGATGTTCTCGATTGTCTGGTTGATCGAGAAAGCATTTCCCCTAGCCCGGCGCATCGAGACCTGCTCGTAGAGGTTGAACTTCAGCTCTTCGTAGGTCACGATATAGCCAAGGGCGTAGGCGATATGCGTGTAGCGGGTGACTGGGCCCTGGACTTCAGAGTCGTAAGTCAGCGCTTGTCCTTGCGGCTTGATAGGCGCGAGGCCGAATCCGGTGATCTGGACATCTTCCTCGTAGGCCTGGGTGGAGTCGGCCTGATCGTAAAGGTCTGGATACTCCTTCGCGTGCTCGTCGTAGACCTGACCCCAAAAGTCGTGAACTCCCGGCCAAAGAGCCTTCGGATGGGAGCCGGTGGTGATAGGACCGCCTGGCATGGTCAGTCTCCTTTAATAGCCAACTTGGCCGATGCGGTAGCAGTGGAGATTGATCATCACCAACCACTTCGCATGTTCGCCAAAGGCATTGTCGCTTCTCTGTGCCAGCCCGAGAAGCTTAAGCTGTAGTGTTCCACCGGCGCCTTCACCCGCGTTGTTAACCTCCCAACCCGAGATATAGCCGTTGTTAACGCCCGAGACCAGGTCTGCGTTGAGACCTACCTCCGCTGCGGTGAGTGCCGTTCCACCCGAAACCTCCTGGATCTCGAAGATAAGACTCGGCTCGTCCGCGACCAGGACGTAGTAATCCCTACCCTTCGTTGCAGGGATCACTATTGGACTGTCGGAGGGAACTCCATAGGAGGAACCATAGTCCAGCGCGCCTGCGCCAGAAACGATCGCTCCTAAAACAGAGTTGGTAGCCCCAGCTGTCGCCAGGGTAATTGTTGCAACACCCCTTGCACTTGCGCCACCAGCAAGGACCACCGGATCGCCTATTGCGTAGGCGTTGGTGTCATCAGTGTTCGGGATGCAGTAGACCCTACCGCCTCCCGTATACTTGGCGCCGCTCAGGTAGCCAACGGGGGCCAACCCCATTGGCCTATCTGCATTTGGCATTTGAAAATCTCCAGGTTAGGTGAAAGTTACCTCCGCAAGCTCTTCTTGCGGAAGAGATCAGGAACTTTCGATCGCTTTGGATCGACGTAGCGGAGGCCGGCATCAATTGCTGTCTCGCCCTCAACACGTCCACCGACCTGGCCCTGAGCGTAGCTGGTCGTAAGTGCCTCTGCGACGGAATCATTTCGTTTCTCGATGATTGCTTGGTCTTCGTAGTGATACTCTAGCTTCTGCTTCATCAAATACATCCGGACAGCATTACCACTACCATCCAGCTCGCCTCCTTCGACTATACTTACTCGAGAGCCTAAGTCGGTATTGCCCGTCCTGCTGGCATCTCCGCCAATACCTACGGAGTTCAGCTGCACTTCATCCTCAGAAACATACTCGAATCCTGCGCGCTCGGCCTGCTGTAGTCGGGCCGCCGTTCCCTTGAACCAGTGAAGGTAGTAGCCAGGAATTTCTGGAATCTCCAGCTTTCTCTGAGGAACAGACAGCGGAATACGCTTTCTTTCCGCAGGAGTAGCTCCTGCTGGGTTAGCCGGGTTCTGGGCCTCCAACTTGGCCTTAGCGTCTGCTGCTCTCTCTGCAAGGGTTGTCATGATTCCTACTCCGAAAAGTATTGCTTGGTGTAACTGGTGCGCCAGGAGGCGACGTCCTTGTGTAGCCGGGTCGGGCCGACGAGGCGCGTGGCCTGCCGATCGCAGGCCGCTTTTGCCTCAGCAGGGAGGTCCGCGTAGGTCTTGCCACCTGCTGCAGCCTGCTGCCGGCGGCCTCCCCCTCCATTATCTCCAGCGACGCGAGAGTGCCCAGAGCGACCGCCATCACCCAGGACCTTATCGACCTCTTCCGCAACCTTGTCCAGGAACTCTGCGCCGACGGTAGTATCGCCGGCCTGGCGCAGTTCCTGCGAGATAGCGACCGAGAGGGCTCGCTTACGGGCGTTAGCGGTGTAGTCAGGATTCCTGGCATACCAGTCTTGAATCTCTGCCTTCATGGCCGGCGAGGGCTCCGCGGGCTTCCGGCGCTGTTCTTCCTGCTCCTCGCCATTCAGCTTCTCTTTCTTCTCCACCGTGGGCAGCCGAGTCAGTTGCTCGGTCAAGTCCGCGACGCTCTTATGATCTCCATCGCGGGAGGCGGCTTCTAGCTCCGCCTTCAGCTCCTTCCGGGTGGCTTCAACCTGAGCAGCGGTGTCGGCCTCATGGGATTCTTCCAGCGTGCGAATCACCGCGTCGGAGGCTCTCAGCGATTCCTCAACCGAGGACAGCCGGCCAGACAGCTGCTGATTCTGCTGCATCAGCCTTTTATTGTTCTGCTGAACGATCGGGAGAATCTGCTCGCCGCGTTCAACGAACTCAGGCGCGTCGAGCCAGCTACTCTCAGCACCCTTATACTGCTCCTTCGGAACCCAGCCGAATTGCTTCGCCTTCTTCTCAACTTCGACCCGCTCTGGTGCCAGTCCTTCGTCTGCTTCAGCCATGTTGGCTCTCCTTCGTTATCCTGCAAAAGACATCCCTGTCGTTGACCAGGCGGTAGATCTTTCCATCCGCCGGCCCCTTCGTCATATAACCAGCTAGCTTAGTGACAATTACTGTGTCACCCGGCTGCGCCCTCGGCTCCTTCTCGTCGGCCCAGCAATCACCTCCGACCGCAATGACCTCCCCTCTCTGCTCTATCGTAGAGGAGTTTCTCTTCACGTGCTCCGGGATCTCGATCAGGGTAGCTTTCATACCTTCCAGTTCAGTCATTCGAAGCAGCACCGCGCGGCCCCGTGGCTCCAGCCCACTCGTGTTAATCATCCTCAAGTTCTCCTTTCAGTTTCTCAAGATCCAGTTCCTCGACCTGCTTAAAGGCGCTGCACTCGCCAACAGCTGCGGCGTTGAGCAGGGGGTATACAGCCTGCCCCTGCGCTAGAGCATCGCCTCTTTCCCAGGCATCTTTCCTCTCGTTTCGCCATTTCTGCAGCACCTTTCTAAGGGCCTCAGTTACTGGATGTTGAAGCCAGTCGGCGAATATTTCCTGATTTAATTCGTTCATCCTCTGCCTTCCTTTCCTTTATCCCGACCTCGATCTGAGCCTTCCTCACGTCCAGCTGCTTGATTAGAACATCAAGCTGCTTGGTGATAGTCTCGTTCCGCTGCTTGGCGAAGCCAAGAGAGGCGTTGAGGATAGCGACCTGCCTATCCTGCACATCGCCCTCTATCTCGGCCTGAGTCAGCACAATGTCGGCCTGGATCTTCAGAATTGCCGCGTCGTTCATTCGGCGCTCTTCCATCAGCGTCATAACGAATTCCTGCTGGCTGGCCTGTAGCTCGAGGGCGGCCTGTTCATTCTTCATCTCCTGCAGCTGGATCTTCACATCCTTCGGGGCAGGGACCTTAGAGGGGCCAGGATAGATCTGGTCGATATTGTCGACCTTAAGGGCTTTGAGATAGCGACGCTCGACCTGCTCTACGTCGTAGCCGCCGGTAGTCATCGCGGCCTGCTTGACTGCCTGGGCCTGGATCAGGGCCATGTTGTCTGAGGTGATATTCGGATCGGCGGCCGGGACTACCTCATCGGGATTGCCTAGGAAGTCCTCTTTCAGCGCCATCTGGCCGGCACCGAAGGACTTCCGCTGAGGCATAAAGATCCCGTTCAAGATGTAGCCCTTCTTGAACTCTTCCTTCATCGAGCGCCAGACTCGCTTGAATACAGCTGAGTAAACTCGCTGGCCTTCCTGGACCATAGTCCTCATGGTCTCAGCCGGCGTGTTCTGGCCGGGATTCTCCCCTACCATCGGGTCAGTAGTCCCACTAATCCGCTCAACGTAGTTGATCAGAAGGCTGAGAAGCTGAAACAGCACTGTTGAGGGCTCGCCCGGCTCGAAGGGGACTATATTCTTCCGAAGGTCATCTCCTGAGCTATCCACCCGCGCCCAGGTAAAGGGAGACATCGTATAGACACCGCCACGGATCTTCGCGCCTTTGCCAAGGAAACCTCCCTTGGTTGTCTGCATCGTGCCAGCATCAGTCAGTTGGTTAATCCCAGTATTCACTGACTCGTTCAGCGGGCCAAGGAGAACCCCGAAGCCACTGTCGTAGATACCTCCGTCGGGCGAGGGAATGAAGGAATACTTGGTGAAATACTCCATCCGGCGGATGTAGATAATCTCGCCAGCCTTATTCCTCTCAACATCCTCTGGGCGGTCAAAGCCAGTTACTATTCGCAGGACGCACTTCGAGGTCTCCTCGATAGTGATGATATAGGGTTCGGCGTAGCCATCGCCATCCAGGTCTAGATCAACGTGCTGCTCTAGCCCGATATAGGGAGTTACCTCGTCGCTCTGAGCTGGCGGAGTCACCCCCTGCCTATTCTGCGTCTGCGCTTGCTCCGCGGTCCCTGTGGAAAGGGGAGCTGGCTCGTTATACCAAGCCTCCTCACTCACGTCCCGGAAAGTCTTCCGCTTAATATTCGAGTGGAGGTCATTCCGGGAGAAGGGAATCACATGGGTCTTGCGGGAACAGGACTCCACACTCTTCGCGTAGTAGTCCAGCACAAGGTCCTGCGCAAGGACGGTCTCGTCAACCTTGTATCCTCGCTTCGCATCCCAGTAGGACTTGGTGAATACCGTTCCGACTATTGGGAGGTTGATCAGAAGCCTGTCCTTCTGCTCCTCCCAGGCCTTGTCGGCCTCGAGCACTTGCCAGCTCATGTAGACGGAGATGCGCCCGGCCCGCTTAGTCTTGGCGCCGGTCGGGTCCTCACCGATCACTCGGCACTTAACTACCTCAGTTCCCGAGATAAGGGCGGGGTAGGCGCGGGAGTGGAAGTTCAGAGCGCCGATGGTGATGAGAGGGAAGGCTACGTTGGAGCACCCCGGCCAGGGAAAGTTCTTCTCCTTCTGCACCTGCATCGCCAGGTCCATTGCAGCCTGGGTGCGGCGCTCCCACTTATGCCGGGAGCGCTTGTCGCGAGTGTAGCCCTCATGGACGTGATTGCCGATAGAGTCCAGATCCTCCTTAGAGAACCTATCGCAGAGGTTCGGAGAGGCAATTGCGTCTGCGTCGAGAGTGAACTTAGTCTCAATCTCAAACATCTCAGTATCCCGTTATCAAGGAACGGCCGTCGCTGAGGGGGGCAGAGGCCGTCCGCCTCCGGGCCAGGTCCAGCATAGCCAGCTCTCCCTCATCCACAAAGTCCTCTTCCTCGACCTTATCCATATACTTCTCGTAGCCGAGGGCGAGGAGGGCGCTAGAGTCGAACTGGTCGTCCAGAGTTGCCTGGGACGCCCCGGTGAACTTCAACAGCTCCGCCTCATAACCAGGATACCACTCGGCCTGCTTATCGAACTTCACTCCGCCGGCCCGCATACGCTTCTGCAGGGTCCGGCCGCGCGAGGCCTTGTCCTTGATCGAGGGAACCTCAACTATGTTTATCCAGATATCCCTCTCGCGCATCTCGTTGAAGACGATATACTTGATGGAATCCCAGATCACTCCAGCCTCAATCCAGAAGAACTCGGGAGACCAACGAGTCTGAATGCTGAACATCTCCTCAATCCAGCCCTCCTTTGTCCCGTCAGGCAGGGTCTGCGTGGAGGCCCAGCGACCTACTCTTTCGTCAACGATGTGGAGGATGTTATCGGAGGACTTGCCGCCGACTGTGAAGCTCGTCCTGTTAGCCAGATCTGCCTTCGAGACCGCGAAGTCGGCTGCGCATCCCATGATCTTTGGCCGGTCGTAGTCCTGAGGCTGCATTGCCAAGAAGTCAGTTCGGCGCAGGTAAGCATCCGCGTTGTCTTGGGGGTCATTGAGGAACTCCTGTGAGTAACCAGCCGAATCGCCCTCTTCTACGAACTCTGACCTGCGCAGGCGAAGACGAGCCTCAGGCCAAGCCTCCGGCCAGAGAATCTCGGAGAAGTCATCGAAGCCCTTATGGGCCCGGAAGAACAGACACTTCCAGGTCTTGTTCTTCTGCAGGCGGGCAAGGAGGGAATCCTCGTGAAGGATGGTTCCGTGAGCGCGAGCCTTGCCGCCGCGGCCCAGAGCCTGCTTGGCGGCCCGAAAGAACCACCGGCGGAATTTACCCCGGCGCTCTCTATTCTCAACCTGCTCATCATCCTCCATATCGTCGCAGAGCAGGAGATTCGGCCTCTTCCCTCGCCACAGCCGCCCTCGAATCCGCTGTTCGGAGCCGCGGGCTAGAACCCGCGCCCTGTGCCCATCATCAAAGACTATGATAATGTCGGTGGTAGAGTCTTTTTCCAGCCCTACCACTCCGAACTCTTCGCGGAGGTCCTCGTTCTCTAGAAGCTCCTCGCGGATGTTCGAGAGCTGCTCGGCCGCGAACTCTTCAGTAGAGGAGACCAGAATGATATAGTCGCTGGTGCGGAAGCAAAGCTCCGCCAGGCAGTAGACGAAGGTGAACCCTGTGCTCTTCGCATGCTCCCGCGGGGCGACTAGGGAGACCTGCGGGTCGTCGCTGCAGTAGGCGGCCCAGCCCAGACGGTGAAAGGGCGGGGTAGCGACCGGCTGGTCATAACGGGGGCTGAGGAACATCCCCGCGAAGGACTCGATAATCGCGGCGGTTAGCTTGACTGGAGCGCGAGGAGTCATGGCTCACTCGGGATGAAGGCAAGCAGGCCAACCTTCTTCAACGTCTGGCCGGCCGAAGTAGTAATGGAGCACAAAAGCTCGTAGATAGTTCCTAGGACCCCTACGCCCACCGTCGTGATCTTCTGGCTCACTACGGCCCCGGAAGCAGAAGCAGCACCGCTGATTAGGGAGGAGGGACTAGCATCGGTGCCAGAATAAACAGTCGCTGTTACTACCTGGGTAGCGATAGTCTCCCCCACAGCCAGCTCATCACTGAAGTCGAAGGAGTAGGTCTTCACTACGCTGGAAAGGATAGCAGGGAGATCAGCTCGGCCCAACGATAACCTCCTCAGCAGAACCAGGAGCAACAGCCTTTACCTCGTTGCTGCTCCTACGATAATAACGCTCAGCGGCCGCCGGGTCCCCAGCAACCCCTAGCTGCTTCATCCGCCGCAAGGCGGAGAGGCCAAGGGTCTTTGCACGAAGCAAAAACCACTCAGCAGACTCTGGCTTAGGTTGCGTAGGGGTCCCGTGGCCGTAAGAGGTCACTTCCGCCTGCAGCTGCTCAATCGCGCGGTCGAGACTCATCGGGGGTAAGCGGGCTTACGGCGCTTCTTGGATGACTTGCGCTTCGCCATTAATTACCTTTCCAGGTTGTTGAGGGAGGAGGTCAGTAAGACGGTTTGCTAGGCGAATCAAGCGATCATTGCTGGATTCAACCGGCTTGGGAGCGGCGTGGCCGCCAACGCCAAGGGCCTTCGCACCCAGCTCCGCGGCCCGGATAGCCACATTATCACTTACCTGCGGGGAGGCAAGTTTCTTCTGCAGAACATCGAGAGACTGAATCACCAGAGCCCGAAAGCGCTCCTCGATGGTTGCCTTCAGCACCGGATCAATGATCTCCTCGCGCCGGGCGGCCAGGGCAGCCTGGAAGGCGTCCGCGGCCAGGATATTGCTAATCCAGGAGGCCGTGTAGCCAAAGTGGGCCGCGAGCTTATCCTGGCTAATCCAGGGATTCTCGAGAATCAGCTCTATCATCGCCACATGCGTATACCTAACCTTCTGCAGCTGCCCCATAGTCGGAGCGCGGGAGACCGTCGGGAGATTCCCTCCCTGCAGCTCTCCCAAGAGCTTATCTGCTGAAACTAGGGCCGCGGACGCAGAATCCATCATGCATTATAACACAGCTCGTCCTTCAGGGATAGCCCCATCGGCGGAACGGATTTTGGGTTCCTGGGTGGCTAAGCGGGGGAACCGCTCCCCCGGCCCTTGTCGCTTGCGGGGCGCCGGTTACGGATGGGTAACGGGCGCCTAATACCCCCAGAACCCATATTTGGGAAACTGCATTTAGCCGTTTTTTCCAGTGGGCGAATTTGCCCCCGGCGGCCTTGATTCGAGGCGCGGGCGGACAGCCGAGGGGCGCGGGCGGCCTGTTGCGCGGAAGCTACACGTATGATTGATGCAACAGGTGCGCACCGATTCAGTGCGGGCACGTATCTTGCCTGGGCAATAACCATGCCACGCGGCCTCGGGATACGAGTGATTCCCATTATCACAAGTGACAATTTTTTTGTCACATTGTGCCCTTCTGCGTCACATTGCGAGCAGGTTTACGGTGCCCGGCTGACCGTGATCTCCGTGGAATCAACGGGTTACGTTATCAGGCACGGGGATTGCATGTAATGAGGCATCCCCAAAACACGCGGGGAAGGTTGATTGTTCATTAACAATGCGGGGCTGAACCATATCGGCATTGGGCCGAGATGGGGAAGCTTTGCTCAAGGAGCAATAATGCAAACGAAAGCGAAGAGCAATTCTGTTGTAACGACGCAACTGTTGGAGAATGGGCATCTGCAGATCACAGTGCTGGGCGCGGGGAAATTGGACTTCGATCCCGCAAAGGCGCATGAGGATTGCAGGAAAAGGGCAGAGGTTCACGGATGGATTCAGCGGTTGAGTGATAGAGCGGCCAAGCCACGGGATACGGAGACCGGGCGACCGGCTACCCCGCAGGACAAGTATGACGCCATCGCGGAATTGGTGGCGCACTACATGAGCGGGACGGGGGACTGGAGTATGAGCGGGCAGGGTGGGGGTGGGAAGAGCATTACCGTTGAGGCAATTGCGAGGCTGCGCGGGGTGGATTATGCAACGGCGGAAGAGTTTGTTGCGAAATACGCGAGCGCGAAGCGCAAGATGCCCGATGGGACAGAGATGTCGTTTGGGGGGGATACCAAGGCGGCGCTAGCGTTTCTGCGGGATGGGAAACGAGTGCAAGAGGCAATTGCGGCCATTCGCGCGGAGCGGGCGCCGAAAGCGAAGGTTGACGCGGATGAAGCGCTGGAGGAGCTGGGCGAGGAGTAGGCGAAGGGCAACGGGCCGGAATGGGGGAAACCCTGTTCCGGCTTTTTTGTTGGGCAGGGGCGAGGCAGCTACATACATCATCATCCACCAAATGCGGTTTGTGTTCTTTTGCGTAAGGCGCGCAAAGCTATGGGTATTTTATACCTTATTTTTTTTTTTTAAGTTACTTAAACGACTCAGCAAAGCTTTCAGGCGCGGATAAAGAACACAAACCGCAATTGGATGTGGATGATGTGTGTTCCCTTGCTTGACTCCAACCAGGAGTTATGTTATACTCGCGAAAGGTGAATAATGGAGGTGAAAGATGTCAAGTGGAAAATTCTGGACGAGGAATACTAAGAGCGCGAAGATCAGCGCACTGCAAGTAATGGAGATGCGAGTGCGATACCGGCAGCAGGGAATCACGCAAGGTCGCTTGGCCGCCGAATACGGCCTGTCCGTTATCCAAGTAGGCCGAATAGTGCGCGGGGAGAGCTGGCAGGATGTACCTGAGCTTCAGGCCTCACAGAATGAAATGCAGGCCTCACTAGAGCGGCTAATGAAGACGCAACAAGAAACCTCAAGAGATAGAATGGCTGAGGAAATCGCTAAGGCAAAAGAGAAAGCAACAAGAGGCGACCGCTACGTAGAGGAATTAAAAGGGGAAGGAAAATGAGATGGCCAATTGGCTGGTATA
>Ga0137462_1000045_pt1 | contig 13007 bp, 16 predicted proteins | sample EasRivERMGT769_2_FD_102303 | JGI IMG/M metagenome (GOLD analysis project Ga0137462, IMG submission 102303) | Soil microbial communities from meander-bound floodplain in the East River, Colorado, USA - East River MetaG ERMGT769_2 | ecosystem: Environmental > Terrestrial > Soil > Floodplain ... | reverse complement strand
TATTGTGCAGCTTCAGCAGGTGCCATGTCGCGTACACCTGACAAGTTTTGCATAGCGAGCGTATCAAGGGGTTTTGAACCCTGCATTCCAGCTCCTGGAGCCTGTAATTCCTGTTGCTGAATTTGCGCATCCTGTAGAAACTGATTACGGAATACATTTGTTGGATCCGCGGCAGTCTTCAGCGCATCAGCTTCACGTGCACGTTTTTCCTCAGCTATCTTATAGGCTTGAGCACGTTGCTCTTGTTCAATTTCAGCTTGAGTTTTGCGACCCTCACCGGCAAGCCCATATTCTTGAGCACGTTGCTCTTGTTCAAGTCGATACTGATTTTCACGCGCTTCTTTTGCCAGATTAGCTTCTGCATCACGGGCTTCTTTCTCAAGGAGAAACCTGTTCTTGCGCTCTTCAGCTTCTAGATCCGCCGCTTGCTTGCGCCTTTCACGTGCTAGATCAACATCTAGAGCTTGCTTAGCTTTGTACTCATCTGAGAAATAAGTATCTACAAGCTCTGGATTAGCTTCAAATAATGGTGCAAGTTCTGGTCGCTTAGCCACAAGCTTTTGTATTGTAGAAGCACGCTTAGCATCCAGGGCCTTGCGTTCCTTACGCTCCATCATGGCAAGCATAATAGCATTTGCAGCTCCAGGTTGTCCCTGAAGATGCGAACCTGCCATCATGAGCCGTGAGCCCACATCATATTCTCTAAGCGCTTCTAGTAAGCCAGGCATGATTATTTACCACCTACCATTGACCCAATACCGCCTAGGATACCACCAATACCATTACTCGTCTTTGATTTTGATATTGACGTTGTAGGATTATGCGAACCTGTTAATGATTGCATAAGCACATCTAAACCAGTTTTGGGTGCACCAACAGTCTGACCAAAAGCTTGCTTAGCCATGTCAATGAGTTGCTGTTGCTGGTCTTGCTGCATCTGGCCCGCTTGGAGCTGGTTCTGCTGAAGCTGGTTACCAAAGCCAAAGCCTTGATTAGCACCAGATTGCAAGCCACCAAGACCCGCATTAGCATTATTCTGACCCATATTCCCTAGGAACTGGGCATTGTTGCTAAAGCCACCAGCACCAGCAGAGCCAAGTTGTGCACCCAGATTACCCTGCTGAGCGCCTAGACCCGCTAAACCCTGGGAAGCACCTTGTTTGTAACCCTGACCTAATTGACCAGCTTGACCACTGAGTCCAGCTAATCCAGATGTACCCATGCCAAGGTAATTTTGTGCATTTTGTTGTGCACCCTGATTTAGGCCTTGATAACCAGAAGTACCAAATTGTTGATTGGCAGTTCCCAATTGTTGAGCATTCTGGCCTAGATTTTGATAACCAGAAGTACCAAATTGTTGATTAGCCATACCTAGTTGTTGGCCACTTTGACCTAAATTACTAAGTCCAGAGGCTCCACCAGCTTGCTGACCTATCTGCATTTGTTGATTTGCTAAGGCAGCTTGCATTTTAGCGGCATTATCCGTTTGTGCAGCACTTTGAGCTTGCCCAAAATTCTGTTGATTTAGCGATGCCAAAGTCTGACTTCGTTGTTGATCAAAATTGCGATTATTCTCTGCGTTTTCAATAGCTTGTCGATCGCCACCAAAGGCATTTTGAGCTTGAGCCTCAGCCGCGATATTATTACGCTGTATTTTCTCCTGGCGACCCATTTCACCCATAGTTGCATCAATGACATTTTTCTGATATGGGTTCATATAAGGTTGAAGATTTTGACCTGCTAATTGTGCAGCTGCTATTGCTTGAGGATCAACACCGGCCATATCACCATAGGTTTTACCAGCTCGATTAGCTAGCTGGTTACCTGTCTGTAATTGATTTTGACCCTGATTTTGAGCCAGTTCATAGCCTTGTTTAGCTTGACCAAGCTGCTGGTTACCTGCCCTTACTTGATTTTGACCTTGATTTTGAGCCAGTTCATAACCTTGCTGGGCCTGGTTACCATAACCTCCAGATTGCTGTTGAGCTAAATTACTACGATCTAATGCCGAATGGTAACCTTGTGAAGCCTGGTTTCCCATAACATCAGAACGGTATGCTTGATTTGTGCCATACTGGTCCTGACCTGCAAACATATTACCAGCTTGATTATTGTTATAGTTACCTTGACCCAGGTTATACTGACCTAGGTTACTGAGGTTATTGTACATATCCTGAGACTGGCCTAACTGACCAGCCATACTGCTCATCATGCCTTGGCCTGCCTGCGCTAATTTACCGTAACCACTAAGTGCATCAGTATGCGCATTACTAGTTTGGTTTTGTAGCGATTGTCCGCCATAGCCTGGTTGACCGCCCATGGTTAGTCTCCTTAAAACCTGTTCATCAAACCAGGTCGACGCTTGTTTCTGTCATTAGCATACTCATTGCCCGCAAACGCTGGTTTATCAAATTGATTGCCCATATTCTGATATAGGCCGTCTGTACCACCCATTTGAGATGAACTTCCACCCATTTGTCGTGGACGCCTACTTTGGCTATTCATTGGTGGACTATCCATAGGAAGACTATCCATAGACATACGGTTCATGGCACTTGGAGGACTCATCGGACGACCCATAGGAGCTGATGGCATAGCAGAACCACCGCCCATAGGTATTGATGGCATATTGGTCATAGGCACTGAAGGCATAGCTGAACCACCACCCATAGGAGGCTTAGATGGAGCACCGCCCATTGGAGCTGAGGACGGAGGCATACCACCCATTGGGGAAGATGGCATAGGTCCTGGAGGCATACCACCCATTGGAGCTGATGGCATATTTGTTCCTGGTGCTGGCGCTGGAGTCGCACCTGGCGCGCCCTGTAATTGCTTAAGTACTTGTGGTCCACCGGCCATTGTAGTTCTCCTGTGTTAAAACTTTGAAAACAAACCTGGACGCCGAGGAATACGCTTACTACTTACACTATATCCAGGATCATAAGGCATTACACTCGGGTTATAGGGCATTGGAGGCATATTCATTGGAGCCATACCACCCATTGGAACCATACCACCCATTGGAGCCATACTATTCACTGGCGCTGGAGGTGCTGGAGGTGCTGGAGGTGGTGGTGGACGCGGTGCTAGTGGACGTGGGCGTGACACAGGTGAAGCTGGGTTCATAGCCATATTATACATTGACTCAGTGGCATTACCGCCGCCACCTTGGCCACCCTTACCACCTGGATCACCATTAGGCCCGTCGTTATCATTATTTGGGTTACCACGTTTACTACCACCACCACCATCAAGAGGCTTCAAATCCTTATACATTGGTGCTGGTTCACCTGTTTTTGGATCAATAGAAAAGCCCTTTATGTAATTCCATTGTCCAGGATTCTCTTTCTTAAATGTGTCCATAGCCTCGCTATAGAGATTGTGCGAAGACAAACCTCTAATATTATTAGTACCATAGGCCCTATCTTTTGGTAGATTTTTCCTTACGTCAACAGCCTTAGCACCTTTGCCACCAAATGCAGCAAACCAATCTGCGGCGTTCTGCATACCCGCTACTTGCTGTGGATTAAAAGATGCTATATCAGGACCCTTATAATGGGTATCCCCAACTTGTGCAATTTTGTCACCTAGAGCCAATGCTCGTTTAGCATAGGCACTATACCATGCAGGTAACTCAGTCTTGCTCGTGCTTTTGCTACCACCGCCCATGATTAGAGCTCCTTTATCATCCAAGTTTGTTTTGTGAGTTTCCAGCCGGGTGTATGCCGTTTACTAAAACCGGTTCGTGCTAATCCAGTTAGACGACTAGCACCTATATGTTTTGCATAATCTATTAACATGTCCTCGAGTGCATACAATGCCTTAAGACGACCACCTGCCACAAACACAAACAACGCGGTTCCTCTTTCGTGAGTATCAGCTTGTACAACAGCGAATGCTTCACCATTGTCAAACAGTACTCGTTCGTTTATAAGAATTGACTTCACTACATCCGTAAAAGTGCTTAGCGAGTCATTGCGCGCTAGAGCTTTTGCTATATAAGCAGCACAAATCTGCAAGCGCTCCAGTTTATACTGCAGCATGTCTGTGAAACCAAATCCAGGTATATCAGTTGGTGCATTCATGGCCGTACAACCTCTAACCTGGGATCTGGTGTTAACTGAAGCAACCACCACCGTGCTCGAGTTAGGTCTATTGTTAGAGCTGTGTTACTTGAGTGTGACAATCCTACTGTCAACACAGCACCAGAAGGTACAGCTTTACCTAACATAAAGATGCTGTAACTTTCACCACTATTCAAGGATACAGTTCTAGAAGCAGAGTACACTTCCACACCATTAGCATAGAATATTAGCTTCACAGAACTTGAACCACCAGGTGCTGCCACGAGAGGTAGGATTAAGAACAGGCCTACATTCATTACAAATATGGTCTGGAGATTGTTACCTACAATTAAATTTCCATGATGAATAAAGATTGTGTTAAATGGTATCACAGTTATGACATTTGATCCAGGAGCTGACCATGCTGCATCGGTGCCAGTTAGTGCTGCATGAGGAATACCCGCGTATTGAGGGAGTTCATACCGTCCAAGTGCATCGCCTAATAGTTGTTCAATGCGCTGATTTGTTTGGCGAGCACGTGCAGCAGAGTATTCTGGAGTAGGTATAGGTAATACCATCTTTCCAAAATCAGAACTCTTGCCTCCACCACCGACAATAGCCATTATCTACGCCCTCCAGCTTTCACACGCATGCGTAGTTTACCCACAATCCAGAAACTGTCAACTTCTTGATTTACACGCATTATAATTTGCCGCGCACGAAATCTGATATTTGAGTAACCTTTCGGACTAGTTAAGGATACGGGACCATAAGTACGTTGTGGAGCATTTGGTGCTTGGCGTAACTTAAAAAGTAGCGATGCAATTGGTGTTTCAGGCGGTATTGCTACACCTTCTATATCCGTGAAATCTGGATAAATACGATCGCATCGTGAGACTACATCACCTTCACTTAGCTCCAGTGCACCACTTTCAGCGAAAACAACTCCATTTCTGGATACACCATTTGCAGTCCAACCTTCCTCATGTTCGTACATTATATTGCCGTTACAAGCCAACGGTTTATCAGTCCAAACTGGATTTAACCATGCTGTTCTAGGTATATCACCTAGACTCCAATAAGGCACTTGGCTAAAACTCATTAAAGCATATCGATCAGCTTCATTGGCTGATTTAGATGGATACGAGAACCAGATTTCTTGAGCAAATTCATTATTAACCATGTGAAGTCGAGATGAAAGTGACAAGTTGGAGTCATAGAACACTTTACTGTGTACAGTGCAATCAATTGGTGTTACTGCGCCATCATACAACCAAAAATTGCTTATGCCAGCCCACATCGCGCCTCGAGGGAAACCAGCTATAGAATTCTTACTGAGACAGCCACTACGATCTGTAATCTGTCTACGTCCATAAAAATACGGTGGTCCAGTATACTCAATCATATGTACATCAGTATCTGTCAATACCAGTACACCGCCAGGTACACGAATAGCCGCTACAATCATGCCATCAGATTGTAGATCAAAACCACCCGCTGAATTGGTCTGCGTAGGTGTCCAATCTGTGATATTCCGCTGAGAACACCATTTAACCCTACGTGGATTATTTTCACCTCCTAATACCAATAAAAACTCTTCTTCGGTTGCAATAACCAGCGTATTGTCTATTGGCGCATTTAATACTGGCGCCGCAACAACAGCAGGTGTTGCTGGATTGTAACTGAACAGTCGGCCATCCTGAGAGTGAACTGCGACTAAAAGAGATCCAAAGTTATCCATTGACCACAAGCCGGTACTATCTAATCCCGCTGTATGATCTTTACCATAAGCACCTTGACCGTAACCAGAACGACCGTATCCTGAAATACCGCTTAGACTCCAGGCTAAGCCAGCTGGTGTAATGTTTCGTACAGTATATTGACTGGGTCCTACAACCTTGAAACTGAACAATTTATCTGAAGAACCCGCAGCACCCCAAGCTTCCTTAAGGTGATCGCGCCAAGAGAACATGTCTCTAATAGGCTGCGTAGCTGCACTAAACACATGCGTTTGTACCCAGCCACCAACTGGTGCAAGCAACTGCCTGTACCAACGAACCTGGTTACCATCAAACCATTTATTGCCAGTAGCGTACTGTGTACCGTCATGATGAAGGCCAGGCGGTAAATTCAGAATGCTAACGTTTTCGCCTGACACTAGACAAGATCTCCAGTTATTGACCAAATATCAGCAGCACCAGCTTTTGTCAAAACTGCTGCACCATATTGAGGCCCTATGCTTACAAGACCACTTTTACTTTGGAAACTAACACCAACTAAAGGTACAAAAGTAACAAGACCTGAACTTGTTCTAGTAAGGTTAATCTGTGCATTAGGAGGCCATTTAGTATTTGCCACTGTATCTATACTATATGTTACAAGTCCTGCAGCGCCTATACGTACATTAATGCCCATATCCGCTAACGATGCAATAGTATTAACAGTATAAGTAATTTGACTAAAGTAAGCTAGTGCAGATCCAATAATACTCTGAGACCAAACAGTACCAGGCTGGTTACCAAGGCTAAGACTGCTGCCTACAATTGTAATTACATTAAGTTGAAACCAAGTCCCATTATCTATAATTGATGTTACTCGTGTTTTAAAGGCCGCTCCACTACCTTCAACTGAAGTCTTAAAAAACAGAATATCTCCTGGTGCATAACGAGTTACTCGAAATATGTTACCTCTTACATCAGTTTCGTTTATAGCAATCTGTGTTGAAACATTTACAACAGTATTGTTAAATGCAAACTTGCCTACTCCTGGATCAACAGCAGTATTGGTACCTGCATTAAGACTATATACTACTGCATCTATATCCCATTTAGCATTGTTTGCTGTAGTCTGAGCAGCTACAGCTTTAGCGTCAGCGGTTACAGCTTTAGCATCCGCGGTATTTGCTGAATTCTGAGCAGCCACAGCTTTACCGTCTGCTGTTACAGCTTTAGCATCAGCTGTCGCCGCCGCATTCGAGACAGCTTTAACAGTGGTATCTTGACCGTCTAAATTGGTATTTAGAATCTGACCCCACGTGTCAACTTCCGTTGCAGGCGTTGGCTTTAACCAGCCATAATTGGGGGTAGCTATAGTAGACATATTAGTTTGCTCCGTACAAGAACAACATATTTGTAGCAGTGGTATTAGCTGCTTGAACCCTGACTGCTCGGACTCGCAATGTAGTACCTGCAGGCACACCCATAAAAAGTGCGCCAGCTGTAGTACCACCTGCAAAAATCACATGAACATTACCAGCTCCACCGACATAGATACCTGTAGAAATACGCGCTGTGGGATCAGTTGCAGCAGAATTAGTCGGTACAACTACCTCTGCATCACCAGCAGGACCGTCAATTCCTGGGCCTATATAAGTTTGTGAAGTGGGACGAATAGCCATTTTCTAGCTCCTCTGTTCAGGCGAGAATGAACGGTGATGCACGGGTAAGTATAGCCAGTAACCCGAGCAATATGATTATAACTCGTACGATCTGGTTCACATTATCAGGAACACCCATTGCAGCAAGAGCTGTTTGAACCGCCCAAAGTACCACAACCACAACCAAGGCTACGATACATATAAATACGAGAAGACTCACGATCTCATTCATTTCTTAGTTCCTTGTCCTGCCGAATACGCTAGTGCACTAGTAAGTAACGTTATGAACACTTCACTTAGCTTACCATCTGGGCAAGTCGTAGCGCCCATTATACATACGGCAATCGTGCCTATAGCTGCTAACCCGTATATAGCAAACACACCTGCTACAAGGTAAAAAGTAGCTCTTACCATGTCGAATGGAGGTTTGTTTTCCATTGAAAACCACAGCTATCTCCACATAGTGATTTCACGTTTCAGAGGCGTAGAACCCATTTTAGAGTTCTTTGCCACATTATTAGAGGCCTCGAGTGCTTGCATATAAGCGCTTTCCCATACAGGAATACGCTCATCCTCAACAATAAATTTGGACACCTCAAGTGCGCAAGCATATAAGAGCACATCTGCATGTTTGGTACTAAAGACATTACTATTCACTGTAGCACTCAACGGCGCTACTTGAGTGTAATAGTAAAGAAGGACGTTGGAGGCAACTGTTGCTACAGGAAACAGCAAGAGTTTATTGCCTTCAATACAATAGAATTTAGGTTGTTCACCTGAATTTGCACCAGTAGCATTAAGACTCGCTACTAATTTCTGGAATTCATTGAGAGCCAGGGTAACCAGAGGTACACTATTTGTACCAGCTACCACAAGACGTACACGATTGTAATTTGGTGCCGCGGTAGTTAAATCAATGGGATTAGCATTCACTACCGGAATAGTGATGTTGGCTTCCATCCATTGAGAATTGAGCTCACGGTTTAAGCGGAGCTCTGCGAGGGAAATACATACTTGTATACGCGCATCAGACATGTCATCGACGTCGCACCAATCTTTTACGAGCGCTATCCAGTCGATGTACGTTGTAGGAAATGCCATCTTTGTTATCCTAAGAAAGATGGCCCCTGCGTTTGCGTCGCGGCCTAGTGTAAGCAGTGGGGAAGATCAGATTTTAGGCACTGCTAGCAGATATGGATAGTCACGTTCCAAACGTTTTATAACCTCAGGTCCAGCACCTGGAGCTAGAGCATTGAAACCTTCTAATAACCATTTTTCAATGATTATCGTAGGTATCTCACCGATCTTACGCCATCTTGCAGGAGAGGCTTTATAGGCCTGCTGATCCTGATTATTGCGCAATTCCTTAAGATAATCGAGCAAGGGTTCCACATCCTCTGTATGCTGGATATGGTACTTCCCATGCTCGAAATGATCGGTTGAGACACGCGCCATGTTAGGGTTTCTCGTGAGGCTTTTGTGTAGTTGTTACATGAGGATCTTTACGAGCCTCTTCTTTATGAAGCTTTTCCTCTTCTTTACGAAGCTCGGCTTCTCGAGTCTTGTCACCCTTCTTGATTGCCTCAACGATGGCTTCACCAATTTCTGTAGCTTGGTGTGAGCGAACTGGCCGCGGTGGATCAACATGCCTCGACAATGGAGTATCGGGTGGTACGGCTTCAGCATGGCCCATTTTCACAAAGAAATTGGCACGCCCTTCATCAGTCAGATCCACGATACTGTCGGGCCCATACATTGCATCGTTGTGCAACGATGGTTTGAGTAACTTAATGCGCATGGCTTTCTCCTTAATTAAAGGTACTCATAAGAAAGTGGGGAACCAGAGGACATCATCAAGGGGTCTCGATTTACTGGTTCCCCACCTCACATCCAGCTAAACGAGGAGTAAAGCTGGACATTCAATTAGGGTTGGACATCCGCAAGAATACCACACGCCGCTTCGTTACCAACAGTGAGCGTGTATTCGCAAGAAACGAGCCTGTTTTCAGTGAGACCCGTTTTCGCAAGCACTTCCTGTTTGGTAGTCTGGCCATAGTCGATAGAGATCTTGTCGGGATCGATGATAAAGCAATCACGCGACCTCTGGAAGCGATCAGGTACAATCTGCACTGTACCAAAGTCGCTCTGATAGATCTCGACGCTGTTGATGAGCTTGTTGCTCGCGCCATCACTGTACTTGGTGGTATAGCCGGTGAACACCTTTGAAATGGTCCGTTTGATGTCTGGACCAACAAGAGCATACTTAGGCTCGCCACCACTTGTCCACACAGCCTGGATCACTGTATTGAACAGATCTTCTGTAATCGTACGCAGAACACCGTCAACAGCTGCCGTGGTGGGGTAGCCAGTGGTAACACCCGACAAGATAGGATTGGCACCGGGAGCCGCACCTCGAGACACATTCGTCATAAGGAACGATGGTAGACCAGCCGCCTGGCGTACTGTGGCACCGACCGCAGCACCTGGAATAGCAGGTACCGACGCCAAAAGCATGGTCTCACGATCACGCTTGAGTTCCTTCATCGCGTACGCCAACTGCTTGGCGAGCTTGTTGATGTCTGCGGCACCGTCGACCCATTCACTGGTAGACGACACTTTGACATTCTTGATACTGATCTGCGTATAGTTACCGCGGCGTAGAGCAACCGTAGGCGCCTTAACCGGCGGTGCATCCTCACCTTCAGCAACTCGGTTCGAACCGTTTACAGCGTTCAAAGCTGTCAGAGGCCACTCATGATAAGTGTTCTCTGCTTTTCCCTGATCGGCGATCATGCTCGTGAACGGAGTTTCCGTCGGCGAGATCATGTTATCAGCGTTCATGAGATCTTCACGAATTGTCGTGAGATCATAGGTTTCTAGAGCATTAGCTGCGACAGCCATTGGTTTAGGCCTTCCGTCTGTTTGGATGCATTAGCAGCGTCATAGCCACATCTTCTGGGCGACCACTTGCTTGTGCACGTTTCAGTGTAGCCTCTTCCTTCAACTTAGAAGTACTAGAGGCCGGTTTACTATTTTGAGTTCTCATGGTCTTTGTGGGACCTACAGAACCAACATTCCCAGCTTTACGTTTAACGAGCTCGCGATATTTGGCGGCATCGTGAAGAACCATAAGAGCCCTGTGATCCATAACGCTCTGAAGTTCTTGCTCCGTAAAGCCATATTCAATGGCTGCCGACGTGAAGCGACCCATAAGGGCTTTTGCCTTGGTAGGATCGGACATATCTGGCAGTTTGCTCACGAGTAAGTCAGCCTGATCTTTAAGGTAAGTTTCCGTAGCCTGGGAGTACAATTGCTCCTGCTCGGCGTTTACCCTGTTGATTTCTGCACGTACTCGGTTCTGCTTGTCTTGCATATCACGCATTTCTTCGCGCTTCAATGCAAACTGGAGGGGATCCGCTTGTTTAAGGCGTTCCCAATCGATATTCGGCTGTGAAAAGTCACTAAGGACCTGATCCAACTGCTGTAGCCTGGCTACTTGCTGCTGATTGTAGTTGTAAAGCTGAACAGTTTGTTGTTCCGCAGCTACTTTTGCCTCTGTAGCTTGCTGAATACGCTTTTCAATGAATTTCTCACCTGAATAGCTGTCACGGAGCTGTTTCAGTGTGACTTTGGATACCTGACCATCGACACGGACTTCATGCAATGCTTCATCAACATCATCTGGCCCTTCTTGAGCGTCATCCTCAAGAAGGTCATCTGGACTTAAATCATCCGAATTTGTATCTGCTACATTATCAGCAGGTACAGAAACGTCAGCGTTAGTGCCATTATTACGATTAGCACTAGGTTTAGGTAGTTTGTCAAAGAAACCTTCCAGTAATTGCGTAGAGATTTCTTCGTTTGCTCCCAAGTTCTCATCAGGCATTATCCAGATCCTTTGATTCACCCTCGGCCATTACAGCCTCATTAGCCATCGAACGCAGTTTATCGAGCAAGCGCTCTAGACCCTGGTTTTCATTGTATATGTCGTCGCGATCTTCACTGACATCTGCATCGAGCATAGCTTCACCAAGGTCTGCACGTATTGCAGAAACAGCATCCTCGAACAACGGATTGTCAATCAAGGTCTTGATGGCTTTGCATGCATTAAAACGTTGTTCATTGTTCATTTTTCTCTCCCTACCATGTTGCTGGCGTTTTCTCTCGCTACTTTGACTTTTGCTGCGGCATCCATACCAATCTTCTCTGATTGTACTGCAAAATTTTGATTGGCTTCATCACGTCTAGCATCAACCTCCCATTGAGCTATGGTTAATTTGGTCTGCATCTCGGCTTGGAGCTTAGCAAGATCAAGCTCGTGTTGCTGTTGCATTTCCGCAATAGCTTTCTGTTGCTCAGCCTGGAGCTTTTGCAAGTCCATCTGACCTTGCTGCTGCAATTTAGCAGTCTGTATTTGAAGATCCGTCTCAGCTTTAACCTTTGCTGCACCAACGACATCAGGGACTGGAGGAGGTGGTGGTTGCTTAGCGGCTTCTGCAGCAGCGGCCTGTTGCTTAATTTGCGCATCAAACGCGGCAATGTTCTCTGGGCTCACAAACGGGAAGAAATCATTGACATTCTTGAGGCCTGACAATCTTAAGGTCGTTTTGAGCGAATTGCGTACGTTTTCCCAACCACATAAAGGATTAGTCAGACCATATTGAGTCATCAACTGTTGCTGAACACCCATAACCAGCTGCAAAGATTGCTGTTTTTCATCAATGCGACCGTTTCCTAGGCCCACATTGATATTGATGTTTATTTGGTCATGCCACAGGCCTGGATTAACCATACGGTATCCAGAAGGCGTCTTAATTGACTGCTCACCCTTGAGCTGATACATAGCTGTACGCAGAATTGCCTGAAATAAGTCCTTTACGCCAGTTTCTGCTATGTTACGAGCCATCATTTCAATACGGCTATCAGAACCTTGCACAGCTGCATTGGCTGCAATTCTGGACGTAGCCTGCAGAGCATTTGGATCGATGCCTTGCGACAGCTTTGTTACACCTGAACGGGTTTCACTGACCTGATGGAGGTACTCAAGAACAGGTAGAGTCTGACCCGCTACAAATGGAGTAACCAGTTCGTTAATTTGGCCTACACTCTTGACTCGAATAATGGCACCGATCTCGTTATTCTTGACGTCCTCAAGATTAACTTGGCCTTCATTAACTTCCGTCCTGGGCGAGTTTACGAGTGCAACATTATCGAGAATGGATCGTGTAATAGCAGTTAAGGCATCTTGATCCTGGATTAGATCTTCTGCCAAGCAAATAGGGAACATCACATGCGGTTGAAGATCTGTGACGAATATTGCCAATGGTGTGCATTGCACAACTTCATCTACCAGTATCTCATTCGTAGCACCTACACAGATCAGATGACGTAATTCAGCAACCTCATCACCATCTGCATCTATGCGCAACCAAATCTCAGATATAGTTACCTGCTTAGCTGTATCATCTGTAGTGGAATCAGCGTAGTCTTGAGGGTCAAACCCAAGACGATTTTGACGTTCCTGCTCTAACGTCCCTGCATCGTCCGTAGTATGACCCTCAAGATCG
>Ga0137462_1000042_pt1 | contig 13224 bp, 7 predicted proteins | sample EasRivERMGT769_2_FD_102303 | JGI IMG/M metagenome (GOLD analysis project Ga0137462, IMG submission 102303) | Soil microbial communities from meander-bound floodplain in the East River, Colorado, USA - East River MetaG ERMGT769_2 | ecosystem: Environmental > Terrestrial > Soil > Floodplain ... | reverse complement strand
GGGTGGCGGAGCCCCTCGCGGGCGGGTCTCCATGGCGCGCTTGAGCAGATACTTCACGTGCAGGTCGTCGCCAGGCAGCGAGTAGCCGATGAAGGTGATGCGGCGGGCTCCTCGCAGGCACTCCTCGGCCCGGCGCCAGATCCCCGCGAGGTGCGGGTTGCGCAGGTCCTTCAGGTGCGTGGGCGTGATCAGCACCGGCTCGAGGTCATCGAACTCCTCGGGGATATGGCCGTAGGACGTTTTGTGGCGGAAGAAATTTCTCAGGTTCGCTGCGGCGCGCTCCGGCCGGCTGCGGAACAGCACGCCGACGGCCTTTTGCATGCCTCCGAAATATAGGTTGCCGGTAAGGCGGCTGTGCAACCAGTTGAACGAACCGTGCAGCTTCAGCAGCTGGAAGCGCTGCTGTCCCGCCACCGGAGGTTCGACGTTCGCGAAATCGACGCCGTAGTCGATGGTCCGGTGGTCACCGGCGCTGAGCGTCTCCAGGTCTGCGCGCTCGAAGGCGAACGCGCGGCCGCGCATGGCGAGAGCGATGTCGGCGATCACGTCATAGTTCAGGGAAATCACGGCGGCCTTGCCGGGGTCGAGACTGTCGGCGAGCCGATGTGTGGCCTGGCTACGCCGTTGCCGCGTTGGTCGCCAGCGCAAGGAGTCCTCCAGCGCATCGAAGATCGCGAACTCCAGTGCACTGCGGACACGCCGTAGTTTCTGCACGTCGAAACCGCGGGCCACGCTTTCCTTTCGATCGAGCGCCATGTCGACCATGGACAAGACGTCGACCAGGCTGGGAACCCTTTTCCACGCGGCGGGACGCAGGGTCCGCGGCGCCCTGAAGTGAAACACCTGTAGCAGGAAGTCGCGCACCAACCCCAAGCGCGCATCGTTCCGGTTGGGCGAACGCGCGAGCACGTACGGCAGGAGCTGGTCCGTAAGCGGCGCGCCGTGGACATAGGACGCGCCGGCGCCCAGAACATAGACGTCATCGATATCCATGGATACGCCTTCCGGGAAATGCATCAGATACGGGTTGTGGGCCGATTGCCGTCGATGGTCAACCCGCTTTCGCCGGAATGACAGGCAGCAGCAGGTACGACGCCATGTCGCCGCCGGCGTAGATCGTGTTCTCCGCGCCGGCGTTGTAGTCCGCGTGGTAGTGGGTGTAAGGCGCCGCGTTCAGGCCGTCGCGCGGCTGGATGTCGAGGCGCAGGCGGTTCCCTTTTTTCAGGACGATCGAGGTCGGCCAGATTTCCACGTGGCACTCGACCGGCTCGCCGGGTTTGAGCCAGCTGCGCTCGTCGTGCGCGTGGTAGGGCCGGTAGGGCAGGGAGCGCCCGGGATCGAGCTTGCGGTGAGAGGCGCGCAGCCATCCCATCGTGAGCGCCACCGGCTGCCCGTGCTGGCCGATTTCGAAAATGTCCTTGCCGTCCGGCCCGATGTTTCTCAGCGTGACCAGGATGTCCATGTCTTCCGAAGTGCTCGACACCCAGACGACGAGAACGATCGGTCCGGTGACTTCGGTGTCCTGCGGCATGGGATCGGTCGCGAAGGAAACCCCGGTACGGCCCGTGCTCCCATGGGCGAGCGCGAGCGCCGAGGCCGAGGTGACCCCGGCCTTGGTCGCGCCGCTCGCCGAGTAGCTGAGCGAGGACATGTTTTTCGGCGGAGCCGAAACGAGCGCACCTTCCACGGCGGAAGCGTCCACCGACGGCTTGCGCTCCGGCTGAAGATAGAATTTGGTCCATCGGGTCCGGGCGATGGGCCACTCGTTTTCGTTGCGCCATTCAAAGGCGCCGCCCCCGGTGCGGATCGCGAGCTTCACGGGCGGCTCGTCCATGATCCCGTTGTCGACGTCCTTCAGCCAGCGGTCGAACCAGCGCAGCTGCTCCGCCCTGCCTTCCTCGGAGTGGAACGGATGGAAGTGCGTTCCGACGTGAATCCGCAGTTTCTTGTGCTTCGACGCCGCGCACATGAAGGCTTCGGTGTTGCCGCGCAGATGCATCGCGAAGCCGCCCCAGTTGCCCGCGCTGTAGACCGGCACGGTGATCCGGTCCCACCGGGCGCTGCACGCTCGCCAGTATTCGGAATCCAGATCGTTGCGCATGTATTGCCACAGAAGGTCGTTGTGGAACGCATCGGGGTTGTAGCTGCGCGGGCGGCCGAGAAGGTGGTTCGCGGTCTGCGTGGTGTGCCAGGTGGAAAGAAAACCCATGGCGAAAATGCCGCCATGATAGGCCTGGTCGCGGTACTGGTCGGCGCGCCCTTCCCACGGAAAAATCGCCTTGAGCGAGGGAGGCTGCAGGCCCGCGACGCGCCATTGCGAGCTCGCGTGGTAGGAAATGCCGAGCGTGCCGATCCTGCCCGAGCACCAGGGCCGCCTGGCGATCCATTCGATCGCGTCGTAAAAATCCAATGCCTCCTGGTATGAGCTCGGTTCCGACTGGCCCGGCGACTTTCCGGACCCGCGGGCATCCACGCGCACCAGGGCGTAGCCGCGCGGGCACCACCACAGCGGATTCGCCGTTTCCCAGTTCATGTACGGATTCGGCCCCTCCTCGAGGTCGGCGGGCGGCACCCACAGCTTGTCTTTCTGGTAGACGCCGGTGTTCATGATGGCGGGGAAACGCTCTTCGCCGCCGTCAGGGCGAAATACATCGGCGTAGAGAACTGCGCCATCGCGCGTCGGAATGCGCACGTCCTTTTCGACGATCAGCTCGAGATCGCGAGGCTGGGACCCGGTGGAGGCTTTCGCCTTGGAGTTTCTTGCGCTCACGCTATTCCAGCCTGATGTCGTTGTCCCGGATGATGCGCGCCCAGCGCTTGATTTCCGCGGTCACGAATTCCTGGAACTCTTCGGGGGACTTGCTGAGCGTCATGGGTACGGCGGAATTCACGAACGCGTCCTGCACCTGCATGCGCTGCATCACCCGCAGCGTCGCCGAATGCAGTTTCCCTACGATTGGTCGCGGCGTCTTCGCGGGCATGAAGAAACCGTTCCAGTTGACGCTGCCCACTTCGGGAAATCCGACTTCCGCCAGGGTGGGAACCTCGGGAAGATCGGGCAGGCGCGCGCGCGCCGTGGTTGCGAAGGCTTTCATGCGTCCGCCTTTCACGTGCGGGGTGATCGAGGCGGCGTTGAGGAAAGAGAAATGGATTTCGCCGTTGATGATGGAGGTGAGGGTGGAGCCGGCCCCTTTCGAGGGGATGAGCACCGCCTTGACCCCGGTCCGTGCGAGCAGGTCCAGCGTATCGAGATGCGAGTAGGAACCGAGGGGGTTCGAGTAATTCATCTCTCCCGGCCGCGCGCGGGCGTACTCGATCAGATCCTTGAAGTTGGCGGGGGGAAAAGCGGCGCCGGACACGAGCACGTTGGGGACCGAGGCGAGGAGCGTCACGGGCGCGAGTTCCTTTGCGGGATCGAACTTGAGCGTCGCGGCGAAAGCGGTCGGATTGATCGCATTGGTGGAGATATTGCCGACGAGCACCGTGTACCCGTCGGGGCTCGCCCGGACCACCAGCTCGACGCCGATGTTGCCCGCGGCACCCGGGCGGTTTTCCACCACGAAAGGCTGCGCCAGCGTTTCGCCGAGCGCGGGTGCCAGGATCCGCGCCACGATATCGGTCGCGCCGCCCAAGGCGAAAGGAACGATCAGGTGCACGGTTCTCCGCGGCCACGCTGGCGCTTCTTGCTGTGCGTACCCCTCTCCCGCACCCGCTCCCCACAGCGCGGTGGCGAAGAAAAGGGTCTTCGAGAATGTTTTCACGGGGCGACTTGCCGGGAATGATGGGAAGCAGAAGGTGGGAGGCGCGGCTTCCCCCAGTGTATAGCACGTTGGTTCCGGTGTTGTCCGGGCCAGCCCAGGGCGGGCGTCTCTCAAGCCGAACAGAGGTCGTCAAGACGGTTGGAAAATAGACCTGTCCTCTTTTCCTGCAATCACCGCCGGGGCCGGGCCTCCTCAGAAAAAGTTCCTGGACCCAAATTTTCCCTGTTCCTGCGCGCCTTAGTTGCCCACCCCCGATAGCGGGAGGGGGCTCGCGGGGACCGCCGCTTCGCCGCTGCCGATGTTCAACGTCCCTGAGCGGGACCCCTGGTTCGGCGGGGCGAATTGGACGGTAAAGTTACACGCGGACCCTGCCTCCACGCCGAAGCTGGCCGAACTCGCCTGGAAGAAGCTACCGGGACCTGCAAACGGGTTGCTCGAAAGGCAGTTGGTGTCCTGAATCGTGTATGCGAAACTCACGGAGAGAACGACTCTCACCGGAAGCACACTCGTGTTTGCAACTGTCACGGTCTTCGGGGCACTCGTTCCCCCGGCCGTTACGGTGCCAAAGTCCAGGCTCGCGGGCGTCACTTGGACTGTGACCCGCGCCCCGTCGAACGTTTCGCGGCAGGTGAGACCTGGGTCGAACTCGCACGGGCGGTCGTACACGAAGTGAAGCTGGCCACCCACCACTGAACCCGACACCGTGCTGCCGTTCGGGCCCGTCGCTTGGATCGTCCCACCGGAGAGTGAAAAATCCGGGGTGCAGGTGTTCTCAGCGCAGCCCTCCACACCCCCACCCAAAAAGAGCTTTCTCTGCAGGACGAAACTGTTGTTCTCGATACTCCCGATCAGCACCCAGCGCGAAATAGTACTCGCTGGTGTTGTCCCAACGATCTCACTGATCTGCGCTCCGTCGTAGCCGCCCAGAATCGCGATACTCGAGCCCGTGCCCGTGGTAAAGCTCCAGGTGAAATCTGAAGCGAGGCGGTTTCCGGATAGATCCCTTGCCCCGATCGTGATGGTTGCCCTGTAAAGGGTGGAAGGGGCGAGACTGGAGGACGGAGTCAGGGTCGCCGTCGTGCCGCCTGCGCTCAGCGTGACCGTCGCGGCCACGATTCCTCCGCCTGTGGAATTGAAAAGGGTAAAGGTCGTGCCGGTGATCGTGGTGGAGTCCATCGCCTCGGAAAACGTGGCGAAGGGGGCCGCAGTGATCGGCACCCCCGCGGCTCCATTCGCCGGCCCGGTGGACAAGACCGTGGGAGGAGTCGTATCAGGCGGACCGCGCTGGATGAGCGTCCGGCCGCACAGCCTGCTGAGCCGCGGAAAGGCCGGCTCGTCCAGGCAGGCTTTCACATCCAGGACCAGGCCGCTGGCGCCAATCGGCTGCACGGGAACTGAGAAGTGTGCGGAAGCGTCGGTCTGCCCTCCTGGGACCGGAGCCGCGACGCCGCTCGCCGCGATCGTCACCGCCACCGGCCGGGTATAGGACGAGGGAACCACCGGGGCACGGAAGGAGAGCGTCGCCGTCTGCCCTGCCTGGATCACCGCCGGAAAGTTCACATCCGTTATCTCGACCTTGATGCACAGCCCCGACAGCACGGAGGTGAGGTCCAGACTGAACGTCTGGGTCGCGAGCCCCAGCGCCTGGGCAACCCCCTGCCAGAGCAGCGCGGTGTCCGCACGGGCCAACGCGGTGTCCACACGGCCCAGCGCGAGCTCTCCGAGACAGCGCCTGTTGGCACGGGTGATCGCAAACTGGAAATCGAGCTGGGCGAGAGGCACCGACTCATCGATGGATTGCTGCAACGTCCCCACAAATTCGACCGTGCGAATATCGACCCCGAGGCGCGCGGAGACCAAGTCGATCATTCGTAGCCAAGAGACGTAGCCACGTAGCGCCCGGCGGAGAAGAATTTCATCAGGGTCGTCATCTCCGCTCAAGGGGTTTGTCCCCAACACACCGTATTCCTTCAAGCCCTGTCTGACCCCGAAATCCACGGAGAGGAGGACTACCCTCGCGTCGTACCATTCGCTCAGGTGGAATTTATACAACGTGGGGTCGGTCTCGCCCTGCGCGAAGAGACTGACAATCTCGTTGAGCGCCTGGAACTCGGGGTCGTTCGGCGGCCGGGAGAGGATCTGCTGGAGGTCGCCGGTGAGCGCGATTCCCGTGCCGACGCCGCTGAAGTGGGTGACGCTGAAGACGAGGCGAGAACCCTGAATTTCGACGAGATCCAGATGGAACCCTTCGCCGCTGCCCTGAAACCCGAAGCCGACGAGGCCCGTGGCCGCTGGCTGCTGCGGCAGCTCGATCGTGAGCGTTGCGGGTTTCAGCAGCTCGAGGCCGTCGGGTGCGAACCGCACGGCGGCGACGAGGCCGCCCCGAAGCGGCAGACCGCCGACCGCCGTCACCGGTACGATCGTGATGGTCTCCTGGCCGGCGAGAGCGCCTGCAGGGATCGTGAGCGTGTACGTCGTCCCGTCACTCGCCGTCGCAACGACGGTGCCCCCCGCCTCGCCTACGGCGGCACTCGCGGCTTGATTGTCTTCCGAGATGATGTTGAGAGGCGGCGTTGTGGAGGCCTCCCCTCCGCCACCGCCTCCCCCGCAGGCCGAGAGCACCGCGACCGAGCCGGTGAACAGGATCGCGCGGACGATCGGAAGGAATCTCTTAATCAAAAAGACGCGGATGCGAAGACTGTTCAGAACCGTACATGTAACTCCGGCACGCCGTTTCATGGAAATCCTCCCTCAACCACCCTGCTGACTCAACTGGCTGTTATTTGTTCACCCAAAACCTGAACGTCCCGCGGAAATCTAATGGAACGAGGAGCGCTCCCGTAGATTTGAAGCGATCTGGGAACCGTATCGCGTCAAGGCCCGCTATTTGACAAAATTGGTTTGAAGGACCAGGGCCGGTCGTGGTCTGCACGACCAGATTATCGACACCGTTATAGATGAACGGAGTGCTGAACGGGATTTCCACCCAGTCGCCCACCAACAGGCCGGCGGGCATATTGAACGTACCGCTGTAGACGGTCGTACCTCCGGCCACGTTGGTTGCATCGTCAGCCACGAGGGCGGTTTGGGTGGTATGCGCGAGCGTAACAGTGAAATTCGGATAGCTCGCGGCAGCGCTGGATGAAACGCCGAGTCGACAGGCAAGCTTGTCGATAGCGCCCGAAGAACCGAGTTCCGCCGCACGCAGCAGGAACTGGAATCCTCTCGCCGAGCTGCCGAAAACACCGCCGAAAACACCGGTACTCGCGCTGTTGGCACCAATCACATCCATTGTCCCGCCGTTGAAACGGAATACCGTGTAAAAGGCGCCTGCTTGCACGGCGCCGGTCGCGCTGCCCACCGCCGCAAACACGACCCGGCCGGCGTTGGTAAAGGTGTCCACCGCCAAGTCGGTAGCTGTGCTGGCCGTCGTCACCTCTATGTCCACGATCAGGTTATCCGTGCCGTTGTAGTCGAACACTCCGGTGAGCGGCAACCAGATGGGCGTTCCGGCGGGCACGCCGGCCGGGACATTGAAGGTTGCCGCCGTCGCCGCGCTCACGGGGCTGCCGCTGTTGAAGTTGTTGGCGAAGGTATCCGTCAACGCCGCCAACGAGGTGTGGCCGAGCTTGATGTTCACGGTGTAGGCCGCGGCATCGGTCGGCGCCTCGGTAGTGATCAAGGCGATGCCGGTGATCGGACCCGAGCCGTTGATGTCGGTGGCGCGATGTAGCATCTGCGCGTGACGGAAGGTTGTGACCGGTGTGAACGGTGCCGAAAAGCCGATGCTGTTGGTCGGGTACCGCACCAGGTCATCCCCGCCGCTGAAGACGAACTGCTGCAGAAGATGAGTGGTATCAACGACACTGGCGGTTGTTTGATTGTGCTGCGCCGTGCCTTGCACAGTGTCAATGGCAAATGATATGGCGCTGCGATTCCCGCCAGCGTTGACGAAGGCTGTGAACACTTGGCCGGAACAGGCGGTCGTCCTTTCGACCTCAACCACGAGATTGTCGATCCCGTTGTACTCGAAGGGGGTGGCAAAGGCGATCTCGAAAAAGGCGCCGGCCGCGCCGGCCGGGAGGGTCACTGTGGTGTTGTCGAGGACCTTGCGCTGTGACCCCGAGCCTTGGTTGACGTTGGTGCCGAAGGTCGCGGTCAGCGCGCTGAGGCTCGTGTGCCCGAGCCGGATCGTGGTGTTCGGGCAGGTGACCCCTGTAGCCGCTGAAAAAAAGTACTTGAACCGCAGGGCCGTGATCCTGCCCGCTCCGCCGATTTCGGCGGCGGTATAGAGCATTTGATGCTTTATGTCCCCGACCGGGCCCGTAGCGAAAGGCGCGGCGATGCCGTCGCTCGCGGCCGGCCCGAAGGTCCTGATGAACGTACCCGTGGCCAGCGGTGCCGGTGCGGGCGTTGCGCCCCCACCCCCTCCGCCACCTCCGCAGGCAGAGAGCACAACGGCCGAGCCGGCAAACAGGATCGCGCGGACGATCGGAAGGGTGCGTTTACCTAAAAAGACGCAGGCGCGAAGACTGTTCGGAACCGTGCATGCAATTCCGGCACGCCGTTTCATGAAGATCCCCTCATTCTGGCGTTGGCAAGGCGACCAGGCGCCGCACGGACTGGGCCCGCCGGCGCATGACGCAAGCGCTTTGCGGGCCAGTATGGGAGGCGGGAGCCGATACGTAAATAACTCCGAGGATGCAGAACTTTAGTTCTAGTTTCGCGCCGAGTGATTCATGCCGGGGCGTCGCTTTACAGTGCTAGGATCGCGCAAACAGCGTCCTAGGCACTTGCCGGCGACGACGGGACTTTTGGCGAAACCGTGGCGGAGTGTGCGGCGCGCAAGGAGACACATGGCACGCGCCAATTACCCAGAAGAGATGGCGGCGGAAATCCCGCGCGATGCGCTCATTCGCGCCGAACAAATCCGCATCGTCTACAAAAACACGCAATTGGTGTTGCTCAGCAATATTGTGATCCCGCTGTGCCTGCTGTGGGCGTTGTGGGACGCCGTCGCCCGGCCGATGGCGCTGGTTTGGGTGGCGCTCATGCTCGGCTTAGCGGCGCTGCGAGCCGGTCTGTTAATCGCCTACCGGCGCGCCGCCCCACCGCCGCTGCAGGCCCCGCGCTGGGGTATTTATCTTATCGTCAGCGCGTTCGCCGCCGGATGCCTGTGGGGCGCCGCGGGCGTTGTGCTGTCCGTGCCCGACTCGCCCGTGCAGTTCTCGCTCATCATGCTCATCCTCGCCGGCCTGGGCGCGGGGGCGGTGATCTCCTTTTCCGCGTATCTGCCGGTATTCCATGCGTACTTTTTACCGAGCCTGCTGCCGTTCATGGTCACGGCCATGCTGGGGCACGCGCAGATACAGGTCGTCATGGCGATCGCGGCCGCGATGTTCGTGGGTGCGATCAGTTTTTTTGCGTTTAACCAGCACAATGTCTTGACCCAATCGCTGCGCCTCCGGTTCGAGAACCTCGACCTGGTGGCGCAGCTGACAGTGCAAAAGGAAGCGGCCGAGCGGGCCAACACCGCCAAGACGCGTTTCCTCGCGGCCGCGAGCCACGACCTGCGCCAGCCCCTGCACGCCATGGGTTTGCTCGTCGCGGCGCTGAAGGAGAAGGTGCGCGGGGCGGACAAGCACAGAATCGTGTCCCAACTCGGCGCCTCCACCGAGGCGCTGCGAGACTTGTTGAACGCACTGCTCGACATTTCGCGGCTCGACGCGGGTGTAGTTCACCCGCGGATCGCCGATTGTTCCGTGCAAGACCTGTTCGAGCGCTTGGCGCACGACTACGCGGCGGAGGCGGCGGAAAAGAAGCTCACGCTGAGGTTCATGCCCACGCGTGCGTGGGTGCAATGCGACGCCACGCTGCTGGAGCGCATCGTGCGCAACCTGGTTTCCAATGCGATCCGCTACACCGACCGCGGGGGCGTGGTGGTAGGTTGCCGCCGTTGCGGCGAGCACCGGCGTATCGAGGTGTGGGACAGCGGCATCGGCATCGCATCGAAAGAGCTGAACAATATCTTTCATGAGTTCTACCAGGTCGGCAATCCCGAGCGCGATCGCAGCAAGGGCCTGGGCTTGGGGTTGGCGATCGCCCAGCGCCTCGCGCGTCTGCTCGGTCACCGGATCGACGTCGTTTCCGTTCCCGGCAAGGGTTCGGTATTTTCGCTGACGGTTCCACGCGGCACGCCCGCCTCACCCGACCACGAAATCTACGCGCCGGTCGCGTCCGACCGCCTGCGGCGCGCTTTGGTGGTGGTGATCGACGATGAGCTTGCGATCCGGGAGGCGATGCAAACCCTGTTGTCGGGCTGGGGATGCGACACGGTGCTTGCGGACTCCGGCGACGCGGCGCAGGCGGCGCTCGCGCGTGCGGACCGGCCGCCGGAAGTCATCATTGCCGATTACCGTTTGCGCGACGGCAAAACGGGGGTGGAGACCATCGAGCGCCTGAAGGCCAGCTACGGCCGCGACATCCCGGCCGTCATAGTTACGGGCGACACCGCGCCCGACCGGCTGCGCGAAGCCCAGGCAAGCGGCTATTACCTATTGCACAAGCCCATTGCTCCGGCGAAGCTGCGCACCTTGTTGAGTCGTATCCTCAAAGAGAACCAGCCTCAAACATGACTCCGCGAGGCGCTCAACCGGCATCTTTCGCGGGCGGCGACAGCCGCCGTCCGGCGATGACCGCCTGCATGCGGTTGGCGACGTTCAAGGTTTTCAGGATGGCGCTCACGTGCTGCTTCACGGTGGCTTCGCTCAAACCCAGGGTGCCACCGATCGTTTTGTTCGACAGGCCCTGAGCCAGGAGCGCGAGCACGTCGCGCTGGCGCGGCGTGAGCGCATCGATATCGGCCTTCGCGGCCACGGCATTGTGGCCGCCGAGCAGTGTGGGCGGCACATACACGCCGCCGGCGAGCACCAGGCGCAGCGCGCCCAGTATCACCTCGCTCGAGGAGGACTTCGAAATGAAACCGGAAGCGCCGCCATCCAGCGCCGCGCGCACGTCGGCCGCATCCTCCGACGCCGATAGAACCACCACCGGCGTGCTCGGGGCGTGGGTGCGAAAAGCCGCGAGCCCGGTAAAGCCGTCTACGCCGGGCATGGCGAGATCGAGCAAGACCAAATCGAAATCCTGTTGCGCCCGCGCCGCGTGCAATACTTCGGCGCCGTTCGCCGCCTCTATCACCAGCACGTGCGGGTGCAAGCGCGCGAGCAACTGCTTGACGCCTTCGCGGAACAGCGCGTGATCGTCGGCAAGCAGTATTTTCGGTTTCTTCATGTAGCTACTTGCCGGGAATGACCGGGAACAGCAAATGCGAAGCGCGGCTCCCCCCGGTGTGGATCACGTTGGTTCCCGTGTTGTAGTCGGCGCCGTAATGCGTGTACGGAATGCTGCCCACGCCGTCGCGGGGCTGGACATCCAGCCGGATGCGATGGCCTTTCTTGAAGACCATGCAGGTCGGCCAGATTTCCACGTCGACGCGAACCACTTCATCGGCCTTCAGCCACTGGCGGTCTTCATGCGCGTGGTAGGGGCGATAGGGCAGGGTGAGCGACGGATCGAGCTTGCGGTGCGAGGCGCGCAGCCAGCCTTTGGCGACCGGGACGGGCTGGCTCTGCTGGCCCCGCTCGAAAACGTCTTCGCCGGTCGGATCAATGTTGCGTATCGTCGCGAAAATGTCCATGTCTTCGGTGGTGCTGGAGACCCACAGTACCAGCACGACGGGCCCGGTGATCTCCGTGTCCTCCGCCAGGACCGCGCTTTCGAACGAAACTCCCATGCGGGGAAGGCTGCCGGCGAGCACGGTCGACGTCCACGAGGCCGAAGCGACCCCGGCCTTGCTCATCCCACTTGCGGAATAGGAGATCGACGAGATCTTGCGAGGCGCTGCCGTCGAAAGCGCGCCCTCGACTTCTCCCGCCCGCCCGCGCGCTCCCGGGTCGAGATAGAACTTCGTCCATTTCGTCCGGCGGATCGGCCACTCGTTCTCTGTCCGCCATTGAGAGTTGCCGTGGCCCCCTTTGCGGATGAGGAGCTTGACCGGAGGCTCGCGCATGATTCCGGTATCGCTGCCTTTGAGCCAGTGATCGAAAAAGCGCAGCTGGTCGGCCCGTCCTTCCTCGGAGTAGAAGGGATGGTAGTGCGTGCCAGCGTGAATGCGCAGCTTCTTGTGTTTCGACGCGGCACGGAGATAGCCTTCGGTGTTACCGCGCAGATGCAATCCCATGCCGCTCCAGTTGCCGGCGCTGTAAAGCGGGACGTCGATGTTCTCCCAGAGGGCCCGCCGGCCCCGCCACCATTCCCCGTCGAGGTTGTTGCGCATGTAATCCCAGAGCCACGGCGTGGAGAAGGCATCGGTCGCAGAACCTTGCGGCTTGCCGAGCAGATGGTGGGCCATGTGATTGTTCCACCAGTTCGTGGCGAAGCCGAAGGAGAAGATTCCGCCGTGATAGCCGAAGTCGCGGTACATGTCGGCGGCGCCTTCCCAGGGGATCATCGCCTTCAGCGACGGCGGCTTGAGGCTCGCGACCAGCCATTGCGTCATCGCATAGTAGGAGATGCCGTTCGTCCCGACCCGGCCGTTGCTCCATGACTGCCTTGCCGCCCACTCGATGGCGTCGAAGAAATCGCGCGACTCGGAGGACGACCAGGGATCGGTCCTGCCGGGGGATTTTCCGGAACCGCGGCCGTCGACGCGAAGAGCGACGTAGCCGCGCGGCACCCACCACAGCGGGTTCACCGCTTCCCAGTTCATGTGGGGGTTCGGCGCCTCCTCCAGATCGTGAGGCGGAATCCACAGCTTGTCCTTCTGGTAACAGCCCAGATTGATGACGACCGGAAACCTCCCGGTCGATTTCGGACGGAACACGTCGGCCTTCAGACGCGCTCCGTCGCGCATCGGAATTTCGAGGTCCTTCTCTATAACTAGATCGAAGCGCGGCTGCGACGCGCGACCGCTCGTTGTTCTCTTTTTTGCCAACGCTACCTGCCTCTTGCCGCTCAGAGTGAAGGCACCCCGGTGCCTACTCGATCTTGATCTTCGCCTCGCGCAGGAAGTCTCCCCATGCGTGCGTTTCCTTCTCGACCAGCTGCTGGAACTGCGCCGGCGAGGGCGAGAGCGTTACGTCGAGCATTTGCTTGGCCAGTTGCTCCTTCATCTGCGGGTTCGACAGGACCGCCGCGACGGACTGGTAGATCTTGTCGATGATCGGCTTCGGAGTTGCCGCGGGCGCGAACATTCCCTGCCACGCATTGGTGCCGATCCCGGGAAATCCCTGCTCCGCCATGGTCGCCACGTTTGGAAGCTCGGCGAGGCGCGCCGGCGCGGTGGTGGCGATGGCCTTCATTCTCCCCGAGCGTACGTGCGGCAACGCGGAGGACAGGTTGAGAAAGGCCACCGGCGCTTCCCCCGAGATGATCGCCGGAATCATCTGGCCCGCCCCGCCTTTAT
>Ga0137462_1000040_pt1 | contig 13357 bp, 13 predicted proteins | sample EasRivERMGT769_2_FD_102303 | JGI IMG/M metagenome (GOLD analysis project Ga0137462, IMG submission 102303) | Soil microbial communities from meander-bound floodplain in the East River, Colorado, USA - East River MetaG ERMGT769_2 | ecosystem: Environmental > Terrestrial > Soil > Floodplain ... | reverse complement strand
GAGAAGTGTCTCTGCCGGCCACGACTGCGATTGCAACCGCCGCCACTATGGATATTGACTATCCGATGAACTTCGCTTTGCCTGCTAGCTTTCGTCTGTACTTCGGATTGGGCACAGCAGTCGCGGCTGGATGGGTGGCTACCGTCATCGCCGGGAAATACTAATGCTTGACCTAGGACACTTGCCGGAAGGGCAGCGCGCCAACGTACAGCTATTCAAACGCCCTTGTACCGTAACCGCTACCCAGTACGAAACGTGGGTAAAACCACGCGGCGTCTCCATGTTGTATCTCATTGCTATAGGTGGTGGAAGTGGGGGTGGCGGTGGTTACTCAGGCGCTTCCACTTCTAGTAGAGGTGGCGGTGCAGGAGGTGCTTCAGGAGGAATGACCCGATTACTTATACCGGCCATGATGGTTCCATCCATGCTGTTTATTCAAGTTGGGGCCGGTGGGGTGGGTGGCGCTGGAGGTGCTCCGGGGGCTGCTGGAGCTTCAGGGGTGACTTCACAAATTCTCATATATCCGAGCATTGATCAAGCCCAGAATATCCTGATGAAGTCAGACAACGCGGTTGCCACAGGAGGTGCCTTCGGGTCTACCTCGGGTAATGCGGTGGCTGGAGTTGCCGGGACTATCCCAATATCATCGGCTCAAACAGCCAATCACTGCGGAATATATCAGTTTGTTGCAGGATCAGCAGGATCAACAGGCGGAGCTCCCAACGGGGCTGGCACTGCTGTAACCCTGACCGGCAACGGCAGCACCAACGGAGGTTCAGGGGGTGGCGGAGTTACTTCCACAGACCGGGCGGGCGGAGATGTAACAAACAATACCGGGATGAAATGGGTGGAATGGGCACCAAAAGCGGCGGCTGCTGGCAGTGTCGGCGGTTCCGGAGGGACGACCTTATGGGAGCCGTTTTATAGTTACGGAGGTATGGGAGGAGGAGCATCTGATGCTGGTGTGGGCGGAGATGGTGGTAATGGTGGTCACGGCTCCGGAGGTGGTGGTGGTGGTGGAGGTACGACTGGTGGTAAAGGTGGTGATGGAGGCTCCGGCCTCGTAATGATCTTCGCGTGGTAGAATATGGAAACCCCGGTCATTGTTGCAGGTATCTCTATTTTATGTAACCTTGTTTTTGGGGTGATCGGCTATTTGATGAGGACGAAGATAGAGAATATGGAAGAAAGTCTAAAAGCTGCCCATGATCTAATCACTGAGGTGAGGCTGAACTATGTACTCAAGGCTGATATAGGTGAGATGAGACAAGAACTACAAGCCAGATTTGACAGACTCGAAGCGCTTATCGAAAAGGTTCGTTAATGGCCTATAGGTATGGGCAATGGGCCTTCGTCTGTGATCGTTGTGGGTTCGAGTTTCTTTCTGGAGAAGCCAAGAAGACTTGGGATGGGTTCATGGTCGATGCTGCCTGTTGGGAGCCTCGACATCCTAGCGAGTTCTTCCGTGCTCGGAGAGAGCATCCTATTCCTTGGCAGAGTCCAGAACAACCTGAATTGAGCGTTAGTCCATTTGAGTATGTGGACAATGGATACTGGGATGGTCCTTCTGTAGTACCTCCTGCTGTACTAGTAACAGATGAATACACGACTAACGGATAAACATGGCAACTATAGTAACTCGAGCAGGTAAAGGATCAGCCCTCACATGGACTGAGGCTGATGCTAACTTTACGAATCTGAATAACTCTAAGGCGGAAACAGCTAGTCCTACCTTTACTGGTACAGTTGTCCTACCGGCAACGACGTCTATTTCCACTGTGTCTGCTACGGAGATTAGCTACCTAGATGGCGTGACCAGCGCAATCCAGACTCAACTAGATGCTAAGCAAACACTAGATGCAGACCTTACAGCCATTGCAGGGCTAACGTCGGCCGCTGATAAGGGCATACAGTTTACTGGTTCGGGTACGGCAGCAGTCTACACCCTAACCACAGCAGGTAAGGCTCTGCTAGACGATGCTAATGCAGATGCTCAGTTAGTGACTTTGGGCCTGACGGCCAGTGCAGCAGAACTAAACATCATGGATGGGGTTACATCGACAGCCGCAGAGCTCAATGCTTTAGATGGTATCACAGCTACAGTCACAGAACTGAACTATACTGATGGTGTTACCTCTGCTATCCAAACCCAAATGGATACCAAGGCTCCTCTAGCCTCCCCAACATTCACAGGTACTCCAGTTGCTCCTACGGCAGCAGTGAATGTCAACACCACCCAAGTAGCAACTACTGCCTATGTTATTACAGCACTTAAAGATGCAGAGGTTGTTACCGCCACTAACGCAGACATCTCTGCGGTGGAAAGTGGAAAGACTTTCTTCCTCAGCAGTGCAACAGAGTTTGTTTCGACCCTACCAGCCCCTGCTCTTGGATTAAGGTACACGTTCATAGTTACAGCGGCTCCATCGGGGGCCAGTTATACCGTTGTCACGAACTCCAGTGCCAACATCATAATTGGTCAACAACAGAGCGTTGCTGGCGATGCTGGAGACTTTGGTACGGCTGACGACACGATTACCTTTGTGGATGGACAGGCAGTAGCCGGAGATAGAGTAGATGTTATTAGTGATGGTACTAGCTGGTTTGCATATGCTCAGAGCAAGGTAGCGGCGGGGATTACGTTTACACAAGCATCTGCATAATGCAAGATAACTTCAAGCATGGCTCTTGGTTAGCCATATGTATGCGCTGTGGTTTTCAATACCACAAAGAACATATTTTTCTGGAGTGTACTGGACTCAGAGTATGTAGAAGTTGCTTACCCACAGAACCCGATCCCCTGACTTGTGGTGGTACTGGAATGCGAGTTACAGGAGAACTTCCTCCGGGGTGGACTAGACCAGAACCAGACCCCATTGAGATAGACCCCTACCCTCTCTATGTGGATACGTTATATTGGGAAGCAGCAGCAACTGACCCCGAAGAATATGAAACTCAATTTGGAATGAGCTAATGACTACAGTTGTAACAAGAATTCCCAAAGGTAGTCCTCTGACGTGGTTGGAGGAAGATACTAACTTTAACAACCTGAACAATTACAAACTGGAGACTGTGGGAGTTACTACCACGTCCAGTAGACTCACAGTATCTGGTAGCCCGGTTACTACGTCAGATGGCACTGGCGGGAACATTGCAATGGATTTGGCTACGACGGCGGTTACTCCCGGGAGCTACACTAACTCAAGTCTTACAGTAGACGCCTATGGTAGGCTTACCGCCGCATCTAGTGGCTCTGGTTCTGGTATCTCAACCAGCGCATACGGCCTAGCTAGAAACGAAATGAATTATATGATTCAACGTTGTGAGGCTGTGTGGTCTAGTGGTGGGGGTGCTAGTACTGCCCTCGATCATCCAACCGGATGGATTATGACGTCGGCTACTGGAACAGAGGCGGGTATAACGTACGATAACACTACTGTCCTTAAAGCCACTCCTCGCTCCCTACGTACGTCTACTGGAGCAACTACAGTTGGTTGGGTGAAAGGAGTTACTTCTGATCAAGCTTATCCATTCCTTGCTAATGCTAACAACGACGGTGGTTTCTTTTTAGGGATCGTATTTGGTACTGGCACCGCTGTTGCGGCATCCACTACTTCGTGGGGTATTGGGGTTCATAATGGTACTGCTCAGTTTCCAACCACAGGGGGAGTTATGACTACCTCTGCTCGTAGCTATATTTTTATGGGTAAAGAAGAGGCAGATACTAATTGGTTTTTAATGCATAAGGCTGATGGAACTACTACAATCACTAAAACAGATTTAGGTTTGGCTTTAGCAGCAAACCAACTGTTCTACTTGTCACTAACACAGGAACCGGGAGCAACCGGAGTTGTAGTAGTTATTAAACAAATTACTGGTTTTAATGCTATGACTACGCTACATTCTGGAACAGTTACCACCAATCTTCCAGACCCCGGAGCACCCTTAACTACTGGCCTAGTGTCTGTTAATTCGGCTGTTGCAGACAATGGAATGTTCCTGTCTAAGGCCCTTTGGGCACGGCGGATTTGTGGTACTAATATACTAGAGGGATAGGATGGCGACTAGCGGAAGTTATAACTGGAGTGTAACAAGAAATGACCTCATTGAGCAAGCGTTTAGAAAGATTGGTGCTTTGGGTGACCACGAAGCCGTCACGGTTGATAGTAATAAGCTTAACGTTGGCATCGCTGCTATTAACCCTGTTCTTAGATCGTTAGCAGCGAAGGGAATGCCCCTGTGGGCAATGGTGAAACTCACTGTTCCTTTTAGCCACTTCACATCTACCACTCCTGTAACCTTTGGACCATCTATGACGATGGCAACCAGCTACCGAGTGTTGAAGGTGGTTCATGCAGTTCGTACAGACACGCAACCTACGCTGGACCTAGACATCCCGATGACCATTCTCCCGTACACGGAGTATGAGTCACTGTCAGTTAAGGGGCAGACTGGTACTCCGTTGCACGTATACCACAACCCCGGTAACTACACTGGGACTCTGAACGTATGGCCGTTGCCTGACGCGAATCAAATTACCTACGGTGAAATGCACTTGTGGGTACATAGAGAATACCAAGACTTTGATGCCTCGACAGATGAACCTGACTTCCCCAAAGAGTATACAGAAGCCTTTATCTATGCTCTGGCATACCACCTAGCCCCCAACTACGGCCTACCGCCTAGTGACCGGGGTGCTCTCAAAGCAGATAGGGATGCCCTGATTAAGGAGATAGAAGGCTTTGGAGTAGAGGAAGGCAGCTTCAAGATTCAACCTAGGATGTACTAGTGGCGTACTCTAAGACCCCGGAAGGCGATACACATTCCGTAAAGAGGATTCCCGGTGTAGGGAGTCCTTTTGTCGTTCCGAACTTCTCAGATTTTATTCCACAAACTCTAAATTACTACAACTGCTTTCCAATTAAAGAGAAGCAGTTTGGTCAAGAGGCGAAATTCTCTGTGGAGAAAAGAGAACCATATAAGATTCATGTTTCGGGAACTACCGCTGCAACAACAACGGCTAGTTTTTCTAGGTGGGTTATACACCCCTATCCAACCGCACTAGCCTTTGTTGCTAGAGGTGGGAGTTATTGGTATTTTGACCCTGATGTAGGAACATTCACCGCTGTAGGCGCATATGTCAATGCGGTAATGACTGGTGTCTGTACCGTATACTCCAGTGCTGGAGAGAGTCGTATTGTAGCTATTTCTGGAACTACCGTTAATTCTTGGTTGGCAGATGGAAGTGGATTTACTACAGATGCCATTGCTACCTTTATTGTTGGGCAATATGGACTAGTTTCTCTTAATGGTTATATTTTTGGTGTGTCTGATACTGGTGCTATCTACAACAGTACGGCTGGTGGAGTCTATGCAACTTGGGCTACTACAGACTATATTGTACCAGAAATTGATACAGATGGCATTATTAATATAAAGAAACATTACAATTCTTTGGTAGTTTTAGGCAGAGAGTCTATTGAGTTCTTTCAGGATGGTGCTGTAGAAATTGGCTCCCCTCTTGTTAGAATGGAACAATACTATAGTCGGATAGGTTGTGCCCAAAGTTCGGATGGATATAGATCAAGCTGTACGATAGATAACGATATATATTTTCTTGGGAAGAGTCGAGACAAGTCGATGTTCTTGGCTAGGATTCGTGACTTCAAAGTTGAGACACTGGGTAGTGACTCGCTAGAAAAAATCATTAATTCTCCTATGACTACGGCAGCGACGTCGTACCACTCAATAATCACATGGACTGTAAATAATCATCCGATGGTGATGATCCGGTTTATGAGTGCTGCGGGTGTCTCCACCAGTATTATGTACGACCCTGAGGCGGATAGTTGGTGGACTATAGATACGTCTGATATTGGAGGTACGTATGATAGTGACACCGGAGCAGATAATTTTGTTGGTATTCAATTCTATAAGACTACTGATGCTGGCTCTTTAGATACTGGAAGACATCCATACTTCTTAACCAGTCCTACACAACGAACTACTACTACCGTAGAGGTTCGTAAAGCAGATTCTCAATGGACTACATCCAACACGGCAACAGTGTGGACAGACGTGATAGATATGGACGTAGATCGTTGGAAACATGTGTATAAGATCAGTGCTGTGGGTGATTACAGAGGAAATACTCTCACTCTGTCCTACTGCAATAACCCAACATATGATGCCTTTACCACAATGACACCCACTAAGGTGCAATCTACTTTGGGTGCTAGGAATCAATTGACTTGGACGAATGCTGGACAATTTAGACAATTTGCTTTGAAGTTGGATATGGCGGGTGCGTACCCCGCGAAGCATACAGGGTTTGAGATTGCGTACAACCTGAAGATGCAATAATGGCCGCTCCTCGTAAATTCATTTTCAAAAGTGTTAAAAGTGGTGAGAGTGCTGTCCACGATAATATGAAACAGATCGTAGATAACGTAAGCACCAATTCCTTTCTCCCCGGAACTACTGGGTTTACTGGAGTAGCTACAACCGAAGCATATTATCAGACCTTTGGCCCCTTGGTGCATTTCGCTGTTACTCACATCGGTACAGATATTCAGTGGACTGTAGCAGTTGCAGTAGTGAAGCTTCCCTTTTTACCCAGTAAGTGTAATAGACACAACGCCGCTATTGCGTATGGTAACGCTGGTGTCCAGTTAGATAATTTTGTTAGGGCTGGCGCAGTGTCTGATACCACACTGATAGCAAGAGCAGGATACGCAGTCGCAGGACAAACAGCAGTAACAATACAAGGGTGGTACTTCCGTGATTAGGAACTATTGGAGAGAAGACTCAGGAGATTACCAAGCTAGTCCTTGGACGCAGATGAAGACTGGCGGCGGTAGTGGAGCTACCACTGGCTTTGGCACTAACTCCGGTTTTATGGACAATCTGAAATCTGGAACACCTGCTCCTAGTAACGGAATGGCTACCCACTGGGGCCAATCTACTCCTACGGCTACGGCGATGGCTGATACTGCTGCGCCTGCCTCTTCCTCACAGGGTGTATATGTCCCCGGCCACGGCTACGTAGGTTCAGCACAGAACGTCCAGCAAACTATTCAAGGCTACGACCAAGGTCAATTCTGGCAGGGGGATGACTGGTCCCAAGAGTATGATCCTATGAAAGGGGAATACTGGAAGGATGGCAGTGGTGCGATTTATGACAAAGATACTACATATGCTGGAGGAGACTCCTCACCTCAATATGCTTTCAAGCGCCGTAATGATGCTCTGAACACCTATCAGAATTCGATGGGTAGAGCTGACGGTTGGAACTACGACGCCCACAACAACTTTCAAATGGACTCTGCACAGGATCATCCGGATTGGGTTAATCAAGCGTCTGGGAGGATCAAGACAGGAGAGAAAGAAGGAACTAGGATTCAATGGAACCTCAATCCTGAAACTAATACGTGGGACCCAAGGCTCATGGGTGTTGAGGGGATGGACACTAATGAGGCTAACAGAACACGTAACCTTGCACTAGGTGCGTTTCTAACTGCTGGTATTGGTGGTGTTGCTTTAGGCGGTGCGTCCCTAGCCGGAGCGGGTGGTATGACCGCTGCGGAAGCTGCGGCTGCTGGTGGGACTATGGGAGTTGTAGAAGGTGGTTCTGCTGCTCTTGGTGGTATGACTGCTGCTGAAGCAGCCGCTGGCTTAGGTACTGGTATTGCTGGAGCAGGTAGTACAGCAGGGTCTGCTATGACTCAAGCAGAGTTAATGAACTTGGCATATGGTGGTGTAGGTGATGTGGCTGGAGGTACTTCTGCGGTGTCAGGTATGCCAGGTGGTATAGGCTCATTTGGTGGTGGGGCTGGTATGCCCGGAGGAGTAGTTGCCGGGGAAGCCGGTGGAGGCATTGGTGGACTTAGCAACATGGGTGGAATGGGTAGTTCCACATGGATGGATAACATTCGACAAGGATACGATTACTACAATCAAGCAAATAGGGCACGAAACATGATTAATCCACAACAACAGAATCAACAACGGCAACCGGGGTTCTTTGAGAATATATTCAATATTGGTGGTGGCCTCTACTCTGCCGATCAGAACAGAGACTACTTCCACAACTTACAGGATATGTACTCTCGTAGAGAGCAGGATCGTCAGCCGTTCCTTGACAGACTTCGTGAGTCGTATGAGAACCCCAATGCATACTTAGAGAGTCCTGAATATAAGGCCATAGCTGGAATCGAGGAGAACAAACTCACTCGTGGGGCTGCTCGGACTGGGCGCTTAGCCAACAGCACAGACAGGGACGTGCTGATGCAGGCGCATGCACAGAAGGGTCTGGGGGATTATCGTAAAGGATTAAATTCCGACCTACAGGCTTTAGACGTAGCCAAGTACAATAATATTTTCCAAGAAGCACAGAATGCTCAGCGCATGGCTAACATGCCTATCTGGGCTGCTGGTGGATACGGAGCAGGGGGTGGGGGTGGAAATCCTTACGGCCAAGCTGCTCAGTGGGCTTGGGACAATGTGTCTTGGGATGATGTTTCCTCTTGGGGTGATACAGTTGCAGGATGGTTCGCATGAGCGGATTAAATTTTAGTGATGACATGACCAAGTACATGGGTCCCGGTCTGGGTGGGATCATGATGGGTAATCAGCAACGACAAGCTGAGGACCAACGTGCTGCACAGACTCAACAGACTCTACAGCAGATAATGGAATCACAGGGCCGTGAAGGCCGTGCTGGTCAAGAGATGGAGATGCGTCAAGCACAAGAAGCACGTGCTGCTGCTAAGCATCCATTTGAGCTTGCTGACTTAGAGCAAAGGACTCAAACAGCTAAGGCTGAGTTTGATCGGAAAGAGGGAGTGAGCTTTCTAGATGACTTTGGTAGATTCTACGACGGCTCCCCAGAATCAGAGACAAAGCTGAAAGCGCGATACCCTAAACAAGCTAATCATGATATCTGGAGAGCAGCCGTTGCGGCTCACTCTTCAGGTAAGCTCGAGGACCTCAAGAATCAAGTCGCGGGTGGTGATATGGCTTCCAGAGATACTGCTGCTAAGGCAAAGGCAACCAGTGATCTTCAAACACAAAAAGACAACGCAGCCTATAACAAAGAAGTTCTGCGTCAAGATCAAATGACTCTCAGAACCAGAGAAACGAATGAGAGCAAAGAAGCGATGAATGAGCTTCGGGTTGCAGCGGATAAAGCGACTCAGTCTGGGAGACTCCCATCAGCTAATCAAGTTCTTGGTCGTGCTATGCAGGAAGTCGATGAGGCTGTTCAATCAGGTAATCCAGAACAAATCAGAGCAGCAAGAAACCGCCTAATCGAGAAGAAGAATGTGCTGCTTGAACTGGCTGTTGCTAATACCGACGTTAAAGGAGAAAATGCTACCAACAAAGCTCGTGCTCTGTTGGGTCCCGATCTGGTTCCGCCTTGGAAACCGATCCGTGATCAACAGCAACAACAGCCTCAACAACAATCGGCCCCTGCTGGAGGAGCTCAGTCTGCTCCTAGCCCGCAACATATCCAAACACTGAAATCCAACCCAAATGCAATGATTACGGGGAAAGATGGAAAAACTCAAAAGACGGCTAAGCAGTGGTTTGATGAGAAGTATGGTGCTGGTGCTGCTGATGCAGCTATGGGTGCTAAACCCATCACTCAGGGTTCTGGAGAAGTACGGCCGTCTTCTGTGGTCGAGCGAGTTGGTGAAGGAGTCTCTGGTACAAATCAGTGGTGGCGGCAGCGGTAGTTGGCAATCCGTTGTCGCCCTAAAACCCGAAGAAGCAGCCAAGATTAAGTATAACGATCCACGACTAGATTCATTTGCTGGTACTGTAGAACAAAGGTACAAACTCCCCACTGGGCTTATTGAGGCAGTTAAGAATGCGGGAGAGAGAACCAATACGGGGCAAGTGAGTTCTGCTGGTGCCAAGGGCACTATGCAGTTTATAGATTCTACCCGTAGGGCCTATCCTCACGACGTCACCGATCCCCTAGCGAGTATAGATGCCGCTGGTCGATATTTCTCGGACCTCGTAAAACAATACAACGGGAATGTAATGGCCGCTATCGCTCATTATAATGGGGGACGTGTCAACGCGAGAGATGTGTTGGCAGGTAGGGAACCACGTAGTGCCGAGACTAAAAACTATCTCAAACGCATTCGTGACTATATGGACAGAAAATCACCACAGGCTTCTCATGAGCAATAACCCATTTGATGATGACGTTCAGGCCTCGGGGAGTAACAACCCGTTTGATGACGACCCTACGCCTAAGAAACGTGAGACAACCAAGTGGGAAGACTTTAAGATTGGTGCTGCTGGTGGCCTAGAGGCTCTGAACACAGGTGTCTCTATGGCGACCCACGGTGCCGTAGGAGCTGTTCGTGATGCGATAGGGAACCCAATCTCTCCGGAAGTATCGGATAAATACTTTAGAGACATGGAGGCCCGTAACAAGAGTCTCCAGCAATGGTCTAACCCAGATGAAGCAGAACAGGGTTTGGGTGGAAAAGTCTTTGGAACGTTAACCTCCTTACCTGCTCAGATCGTGGGTCTACCGGGACAGTCCGCTGTTCGTGGTAAGAATATGATCGACAATGGGGAATCTGTAGAGGACGCGATCAGCGCCAGCTTGGCGGACACCGCCCTTAACGTAGCCTCGGTAGCTGCTCCTGCCGCGTGGGGTAGGGGACTGCTTCCGAAGATGGCGACTGGTGCTGCGGCTAACGTGGCAACTGGTGCTGCCAGTGATGCCTTCACACAGATCGTAGGAAAGACACAAGCCACCAAAGACATGTACGATCCACTGGACGTGGACAACCGTGTTGTTGAGGCCATCGTGGGCGCTGCCATTGGCCCGTTAGGTGGCACTGGTGGTAAGAAACCCCCGAAAGCCAACGATGCTCCGAAGGTGGGAGACAAGGCCAAGGAGATTCTCGAGAAGAAAAAGAAAGCTCAGGAACAGGGGGAGCTTCCCCCAGATCGTCCTGATGCCACTCCCCCAGACCAAGGTCCCCTAGGAGAGACTCCGGAGAACCTAGCCCTGTATAAGCGCATGGCGGAACGCCAGCACCAAACCCTCCGGAACGCTGAGATTGCCAGACGTAGGGACGAGGCTGGTGGCACCCTTGAAGAACGGGATACACCCTTCTTTATTGACTCAGAAGGGGTAGCCCACACCAAACCCTCCGAACCCAAGCCCGGGGAACAACTAGAAATGTCACTGGACCCATACAGGGAAGGTGGAGATTTACTAGCAAATCGCGCTGACACAGGGAACTTCCCCCTCCCAGAAGCCCCAGAAGCCCCAAAACCGCTCCAGACGCAAGATGCCCTTCCGTTGGACCCACGTAGGGAGGGAGGGGACATGTTCGCTCAGAGGGCCGATGACGGGGCTTTCCCGCCACTTAGGGAACCCACCGGGGAACAGCTTGGTCCTTTGCAGCTAGGAGACCACAACATCCTTGGGGATGGGAAACAAGGGGAGATGTTTGGTGGGGTCAGTCAGGCCTTTATCCAGTCCCAGAAGGGACAACGTGGCTTCATGAACATCTTCGGTAAGAAGGTGGAACAGGGTAAGACTCGGGGCAGTAGACATGTGGATAACTTCAACTCCCCATATGGGAAGCGAGATGGGATCAGGACAGAACATCAGGCAAACCAAGCCCTAACCAAGGAACTCAAAGCTAATGGTGTGAGTAATACCTCCATTCAGACACTACGTAAGGTAGCTCAGGAAACCAGCAAATGTGCGAAATAGTACCGGTTAAGTCAGATGATATGTTGGATGGTCAGATAAAGATTGGCGAAGCCATCTCCAAGGTCGCCAAGAATCCCAGTAACTCGACGTCCAAACTAGCTAAGGGGGATCACCAAATCTCGGCCATGTCCAAGATTCCGGGGATGTCTCTGGCTAAGTATATCCCAGAAGATATTCCTGTTGCTAAGATTATTGCTGCTATCAAGGAACGAGGCCAAGACATCTCTAAGGGCTGGAACCTGATCGGTGGTCCTGAGATGATTGCCTCGATCAAGAACGAACCTATGATCTATGCAATCGGGTCCATGCTCAGTCATGCGAAGCAACGAGCCGAGCTCTATGATCGTACCCGCCTACAACCCCTCTCCAAGCTGATCAACAACCTCTACAAATCGGACTGGAAAGAAGCTGAGTCCCTCATGTCTATCATGAAGGAGGAGATGTATGCTGAGGCTAGGCTGGACCCCAGTGAACTAGGGGAAGCTGGTCTGAACGAACGTCAGATCGCGGTCTACACGAAGTTCAGGGAAGAGTCTGACATTGCCTTAGCTCGTATGAATGAAGCTAGGAAAGCAATGGGAAGAAAACCTATCTCCGCTCACGAGGCCTACGTAGCCTCTAAGTGGGGTGGAGATTGGAAGACCCCTGTCCATGACAAGGATGGGAAGATCGTCTGGTACATCGCAGAGCGGTCGAAGGCTAAGGCACAGTACGCCCTTGAGTACCTGAAGGCTAATCACCCTGAACTGGACTTCTCTAAGTCCGAAGTTAAGTACAGCAAATCTGCGTACACGGCGGATGGGTTTAGCTTCATGTCCCAGTATGAGAAGATGGTGGAAATCCTAGGGAGTGACAATCCTCTAGTTAAGGAACTAGCCGAAACATACAAACTACGGATTCAGCAGGAAGGGAATAAAGCCCTCGGCATGGAGAAGCACTTTGAGCCCAAAGGCGGTACGAAGGGGTTCATGGGAGAGCGTCCGTGGGCGAATCAAAAGGATGACGTCCATGCCTTCTGGGAATCACAGATGACTGTGCTTAGGAACTCCCACACATGGACGGAACAAGAAGGAGCCATTGGTAAGATCAAAGAGATATGGGCAGACAAAGAACTGGCTAAGGACTATGGTAACCTGATGCACCTATCTCGAGATATGGTTAAAGCCGAACTAGGTATGGGTACCAATAGACATATGGCCGCTCTCGAACGCACTGTGTCCGAAGGACTAGGGCACGCTCTAGCCCCATTGGGAAGATTCTTTCCGAACACAGATGTTTCGTCTATCAACCACGGCATTGGGGTAGCGAAGCAATACTTCTACCTGACCAAACTGGGGGTAATGAATCTTCCGTTTGCTATTGTCAACTTAGCACAGCCCGTGTTTACTATGGGCCACCATGTAGAACTCTCTAATGCTGGATACAAACACAACCCCCTCGTCTCATTGTTGCAGGCTACACATGCAATGGCTAGCACCGTTCTAGGACGTGCTGCGGATAAAGCCGATGGGGATTCTACCCTTGCCCCGATCTTTCAGAATGCTGCCAAGTACATGAAGTCCACGGGTATGACAGCCTTGAACCAGTTCTCGGACATCGGGCACT
>Ga0137462_1000036_pt1 | contig 13647 bp, 19 predicted proteins | sample EasRivERMGT769_2_FD_102303 | JGI IMG/M metagenome (GOLD analysis project Ga0137462, IMG submission 102303) | Soil microbial communities from meander-bound floodplain in the East River, Colorado, USA - East River MetaG ERMGT769_2 | ecosystem: Environmental > Terrestrial > Soil > Floodplain ... | reverse complement strand
CGGTGACGCCTCTAAAGCCAGGGAAGTTCTTGGTTGGTCGCCGTCGATTAGCTACGATGCCCTTAACAGAAAAATGTGTACGTACGATCTACATGCACAGTCTCCCCAAGCCTCCTACAGACAACGAACCGACGAACTACTATTTTAGGAGTGGATTATGAACAAAGAACAAGAACGCGACGCAAAGATTTGGCAAGACCAGAAGAAGCGTCCTAAGACGGCCCGCAAGGAATTGACTCTAGCAGAACGAATCAAGTTCGTCGAGTTGGTTTCTCAATTGGCTACACCAGGGACTTTCGAACGACACTTGGGACTGGCTCCCAATGATGTTCAGCATTACAAGAAAGTGCTCGATATCGAGTCACAGGACGAGGCTCGTCGCTTACTGCGTAAGATGCGTAGAGAGGACGCCGACAAGAACGAGGCTCGTACTCTTGAGCAGATCTCTAAGGTACGTGAAGCTGAGGCTGTCGCTAACGAACGCCTGAAAGAGTTGGCTGCTCGCAAGCAGACCCAAGCCGAGATTGAGCCTAAGCCGAAGCCTAATATTACTCTAGTCCGCAAGGAAGATGCCGAACGTCAACGTCGTTTTGAAGCTTCGGAAAAGGCCAGAGAGCAGGAGGCTGCCAAAAAAGCTGGTAACGTATGGTATTTGCCGATTGATGACAACGAGTCTATTAATCGTTTCAGACGCGAGATTGTGAACCACGGCTTCTCGTTCTGTTTCAAGAAGTATGGTGCGACCGCTAATCAGATTAAGGCCGAAGCTGAACGACTTGTCCTTAACATCAAGTGGGATATCGTTCGTCGGTAATGAAGTTGACTAAGGACAATCTCCAGCAGCTCTATGATACTATGTCGCTAGAGCAAATGGCCAGTCATTTACAGATGGCCAAATCTACGCTGTATTATCATATGCGTAAGCTTGGGGTTCAGAGACGATCCAAGAGTGACGCTCAGGCCCCACATCTGACCAAGGCGTCACATCAACGCCTTGGTAAGAAACATAAGGCAGAAGCCGTGGAAAAAATTTCTCACAGCACCCGTATGTTTTGGGAGTCGCCGGAAGGCGACAAACAAAAGACGAAGCTGGGGCAGCTTCGTAGGCGAGAGTGGGGACAGCGTTCTGCCAAACAACGCATGGAGTTGATCCAGCGTTTACAGGGAGCAGAACGACCTGTTCCTGGTCAACTGTCTAGGTTTGGGACAAAACTACTGACGTTTCTAGAATCGAGAGAGAACGTCAAGTCGGGAATCAAGCTGACAGCCAACCACGTTTCCGATATCATCCTGGTGGATCGCAGGGTGGTCATAGAGCTGATCTTGCCAGTGGCGGTCTACGGCGACTTACAGGCATCGAAGTTAGAAGTTAGATACGAACGACTGATCCAGGAACTTAACGACACGGGCTATCGCGTGGTGGTCATCGAAGACAAATCTAACTCGCTGTCGCAAGCTAGATGCCAAAGAGTATACGACGCTTTATTAACCTTCTTTCAAGACAATAGAAAACAATTACATATAATATCATGACACAGGAATTTAAATCCGTATATGATACCGATTGGGAATCTCAACTTGAGCCTCATGAAAAAGCTACTCGCCGCGAGGGTGACGACGAAATTCCCGTTGTGCTTTTACGTGGCTTGCAACGCCTGGCTCGAAGAGCCGGTATCGTGCAACAATCTGTAGAGATTCAAACACCATCCGACTCTATGGTGCAGGCGATCTATACGGCTGCGTTTGTAATCAATCCTCCTGACGGAGGACGTGGTTCTAATCTGGCGATTTTCGTTGGTGCCGCCGACTGTAATACAAAGAATACCAAGGGTGTATTTGCTACATATCCTACGGCCGTAGCTGAATCGCGTGCGGAAGCCCGGTGCTTGCGTAAAGCACTAGGTATTACCACATTATCATCGGAAGAGATTGGCTTCCGCGAAAACATCGGCTCGCTGGAAGCTTCCCCTACGGGGAAGGCAGATAAGCAGCTTGTGGTTGCTATTGAGAAGCTTTGCGAGTCAAGAGGATTTGATGTCGCCCGTGTGCTTGAAGAAGTGATTACGGACAAAGCACGAGCAGCTTCTATTTTCGAGCTAACAGAATTGACTGTTACCGAAGCACAGGCTGCGATGTCGTGGCTGAATGAACAAAAGCCGTCGAAGGCGGCTGTATCTACAAAGGATGCTCGTGACGCCCGCAAGGCAGAGCTAAAAGCAAAAGCAGGTGAATAATGAAAGTAACAGTTAGGTGCGGATCTGGTTTTATCGAGGCTCAGGGCGAAGGTCATGCTGAGCTATGGGAACAGCTTGCCTCGCTCGCCGAATGTTTCGGCGAGCGAAGCTGTGGCAAGTGCAATAGCGAAGATATCCGCCACGTCGTTCGTGAGAACGACGGCGGTGATAAGTTTTATGAATTGCATTGCCAAAAAGTTGGATGCCGTGCTCGTCTACGTATGAGCGTCACCAAGAAAGACAAGCGATTCTTCCCGAAGCGTAAGGCCGGTAAGGACGATGCTTCTGGTATCGAAGAGGGCAAGTATCTGCCTCATGGCGGATGGATGAAGTTTGATCCTGCTACCAAAAAGGAATCGTAATGGACTTTAAAGAGTATCAAGAAAAGGCCGTCAGCACTGCTATCTATCCTTTCGTGAAAGTTGACGGCAACGACGAGCACATTCGCTATGTCTATCCTGCTATTGGTCTTTGTGGCGAAGCTGGCGAAGTGGCTGAAAAGGTTAAGAAGCTCTTGCGGGACAAACGCGGGGTCTTGACTCAAGAGAGCCGCGATGCTGTCGCGAAGGAACTTGGTGACGTGCTTTGGTATGTTGCCGCTCTTGCACAAGAGATTGGCGTGCCGATGGAAGATATCGCGAAGGCCAATATCGAGAAGCTGTTTAGTCGCAAGGAACGTGGCGTACTTGGCGGATCAGGCGACAATCGATGAGACGATTAGGTAGTAAGCCCATCGACGTTAAGCGTTGTACTTGTCCGCAATGCGGCAAGCCACGCATGACTCGTTCCTTGGATCACGTAGTGAGCCAGGAGAAGAAGAAATACACGACTCGCACGGGCGAAGAGATCGAACTCTTGTTTGACATTTGCGACAACTGTGCCAGACGGAACTATCGTGATCATTTCGAGCCGTCCAAAGCCGACCTTCGCAAGATCATGAATTCCGTCAAAGAGAATAAGCCAATTGCAGAGGATGAGTCGCTAGAAGATTTACTGTAAATGGCCGTATATAATAATTATTGGTTCCTCACGGCTCCGTCAAAACATACTATTAGTGCTGGCCTCATTCGTAACGCCGACGTGTTGATCATCGGTGGCGGCGTCGCCGGTTTAAACTTACTGTACCAGCTTGTGATCTCGGGGCATGTTAATACATATCTCGTCGAGGACAGTACAGTAGGTTATCACGCTTCCGGCAGAGGCGGCGGGCATTTAATGCTAAGGGGCCACAAGCTGTTCTCAAAAATGCCCGGCTCCGATGGAGCCGAATACTTACAGTTTATCGCCGAGAACAATCGCAAGCTACTCAACGGTCTGCGGAACGTCAGGTTTGACAGCGATGTGCGAGATTGTGGCGGCCTACGGCTAGCGATTAACGACGCTGAAATGTCAGATTTAGAGCAAGAAGCTCGCTTCATCAAACAGCATCGTAACCTAGATTGTCCACTATTCGACAAAACAAAGGTCCGTACCTTATTGCCTAACACAGGATTCATTGGCGGCATGTTTGTGCCGACTGAGGCTATTCTGAATCCTTACAAGGTTGTCAATGGCTTACGCGAGCTGATAGAACAAAAGGGGCCGCGTGTGCTTACGAACTCCTGTGTAACAGGAGTGAGTGAAAACGACGACGGTAGTTTGACTGTTTCAATTCGTCACAAGGGAACTATACGTGCAAAGCAAGTAGTGTATTGTATGAATGCGTACACTCCTGAGTTGGTTCCTGAATTAGCGGAGACGATGGTGAGTTATAGAGGTCAGATGATTGCTACCGATTATTTGCCAGATAACACGATCCAGACGTTTCCGCATATGGGCATTAGCTGTCATGACGGCAACGAATATTTCCGCCTGTACGGTGGAAGACTTTTGGTTGGCGGCATGCGGCACGCTGTACGTGGACAACAAGTCGGCATCATGAACGATGGTGATTTTAGTCCTACTGTTTATGATAAGCTACGCGAGTTCGTTGGCAGTGCCTTACCTGTTTTGGGTGACGTGAAATATGCGTACACTTGGTCTGGCATTATGACATCGACACCAGATGGCCTACCGCTGATTGGTGCTCTACCCAATAGACGTTCTCAATACATCTTTGGTGGCTTCAATAACTACGGCTTCGGTCACGCTTTACAGGGCAGCATCCTACTCAAGGACATCATTACTAAACACGAGCCCCCTGTGAAACTATTTGACCCCGCGAGATTCCAATGCAGCTAGACGGCCTTCGTAAAACCATTTTCTTACAGCGTTATGCAATGCCCGGTGAAGATACCTGGGCTCAGTGTGCAAAGCGTGTTTCCGATTACATCGCGTCTGTTGAGAAGAACGGCGGCGTTCAGCTTTGGTCTGAGGCGTTCAACGAACTAATCACTGTCGGCGACTTCATGCCAGGTGGTCGCATTCTGTTTGGTGCTGGCCGTCGTCAATTCAACATGCTGAATTGTTACAGACTTCACCCCGAGGATACAGTGGAGTCAATCGGCAAGATGATTCGTGATACGTATATCATCTCGTGCGGTGGCGGTGGTATCGGCTACAATTTCTCGTCGATTCGTCCGAAGGGCGACGACATCCAGAACATTCGGAACTCGGCTCCGGGTTCCGTGTCTGTCATGCAGATGGTCAACGAGATTGGCCACCACGTACGTAGCGGCAAGAATCGCCGCACTGCTCTTATTGCTATTCTGAATGTAGACCACCCTGATCTGCTAGAATTCTTGCATGTCAAGCTGAACTTGAATCAGCTAACGAATTTCAATATCTCGGTCGGTATCACCAAAGAGTTCATTGCGGCTGTAAAAAAGAATAAGCCATGGAACTTTAAGTTCAATGGACGTACGTATAATACTTACGAGATGACACGTACGAACAAAACTGGCTCGTCACAAATTCGCGTCATTGCTTTAAACGCAGATGATGCATTGGGGCGTGCAACCAATCATTATCGCGAAACACAGGATGATGTGTTCAGTGATGTTCGCGAGATACCGATCAAGGCTGCCGAGATTTGGGAAATGCTTATCGTGAACTCGTGGAAGAGTGGCGATCCTGGCATTTACAACCTGGATTTAGTCAACAGTTTTACCAACGTTTCGTATTTCGAGAAGCTAGATTCGCCCAATCCTTGTGGCGAAATCCCGCTGCCTCCGTATGGAAACTGCTGCCTGGGCCATGTCAATTTGTCGAACATGTATGACGCAAAGCGTCATGACGTAGATTGGAAACGCCTAGCCAAAGCTATCCATGTAGGTATTCGCTTCCTCGATAACGTCTTGACGGCTAATCACTACCCGATTCCCGAATGTAAGACGATTGGCGAACGTAGCCGTCGCATTGGGTTGGGAGTTACCGGACTACACTACTTGCTTTTGAAGCTCGGCTATCGCTATGGCAACGAGAAATGCCTAGAGTTCTTGGACCGTCTGTTTGCTACGTTCCGCAATGAAGCGTACGCTGCGTCGGTCGAGATCGCCAAAGAGAAGGGTGCGTTCCCTGAGTTTGATGCCGAACGCTATTCGCAGGAAGAGTTCTTCCGCCAGCTTCCGCCGCGTCTACAGTCGTCCATCAAGCACTACGGCATTCGTAATGCCGTCATGCTGACGATCGCTCCATGCGGCACGAATAGTATGGTGCTCGGTGTGTCGTCCTGTGTCGAGCCGATCTTCGCTCCTGTGTATCGCCGTCGTTTCCGCGAAGGCAACATTACTCGCGAGGAGTTCGTGGCTGATGCTCTATTTGCCGAATACTTTGCGGCCAAGAAGGACATGACGCATTTCTGTGGTGCTTACGACGTAACTGTCGAGCAGCACATTGCGGTCCAGGCGACGATCCAAAAGTATATCGACTCTGCCATTTCCAAGACGACCAATCTTCCGTATGATTACGATCATACGAAGCTGAGTGACGTGATCCTGGATTACGCACAGTACGTCAAAGGCTTTACGATCTATCGTGCTGGCTCTAAAGGTAACGAACCGCTAGAGCCGATCGATATTAGCAATCCTGACAAGCTAGCGGAAGCTATGACGCTTGCAGGTATTTCTGTCAAATCAATCGAAGCATGCCGTAATGGAGTTTGTGAACTAACATGAATCAGCCCGCCCCCCGCGAAACTTTTGTTCTAACATTTCCCAAGGATGAAGCCGGCCATGAAGTCAAATGGCGGTTTATGCTTACTTTAAGCAAGACAATGGGTTTTAATTTTGGCAACCAAGAGAAGCCCGATACAGTTGAGCAGCGACTCATCAAGGCAGTAGGCACACTAGACGGGATCGATTATGTCAATCCTGGCGTCGGTCGCTATACAGTTGAGATTGCAATTGCCCGCACGTTTGATGCAGACGAAGTAATTGCAGAACTCAAGGACCGTATTCAAAATGAAGTTCTTTCTAGTATTGTCAGACCAAAATTTATTGCCCCATGAAACGCAAGGATCTCAAAAAGAAATTAGAAGCGTGGCAATCAGAGGTTGCCAAGGAAATACTTTTAATGGAAAGTCGTAATAACACGAAAGACGACGACCTACTTGGCGAACTAGAGAAACTATATGACGCCCTTGATGCCGTTATTTGTGGAGAACTACGGTATGGATAAGGGTTATACGATTCCGATTTTAGGACAGGGCCATGTAAGGTATATTGACCACCTTGGCGACGATCTGCGTATCGTTGAAACGGCACGCATTAGTTATAAGTCGCCGTCCAAGGGCGATGATGCCGACAAGAAGCTTTTATTCTACCTTTTCAAGAATAGACACACGAGCCCATTTGAGGCGTGTAATATCACCTTCAACATCAAGATGCCGATCTTCTGCATGAGACAATTCGTGCGTCATCGCACGATGAGACTCAATGAGTGGAGTGGACGTTATAGTGAGTTGGCGGACGAATTCTATACGCCTGCGGTGTGGCGAGTGCAGGATGTAAAGAACAAGCAGGGGAGTTTGCTACCGGGCCAGCATGATTTTCTTCGTACAGAAGAAGAAATTGATTTCTGGCACGAAGAGAATACCAGAATTGCTCAAGATGCATTCAGGGGTGCTTATAAAGTATATCAACAATTACTAGAACGTAATGTTGCAAAAGAGCTTGCACGAATCGTGCTTCCGGTCTCTTTGTTTACAGAGATTTATTGCAATGTCGATGTTCATAATTTGATGCATTTCCTAAATCTGCGACAGGATCCTCATGCTCAATTGGAGATGCGTGAAATTGCAAACGCCATGGAACTTATCTTTAAAGACCTATTTCCGTGGTGTGCAGAAGCACGCAGTAAGTTTAAGTTTAAGGTCGAAGAAATGCCCGACTAGCCGCAGGCTAGTGTATTATTTGTTTGTCGGCCCTATGTCGGGGCTTGGTTAAGTAAAGTTAGCGGCTAAGCCGCTGAGGTAAAGTATGACAAACAAAACAAAACGATGCCCAAGATGTAGCATAGATAAGCCCATAGAGGATTTCTATAAATGTAGAAAGAATCTAGATGGGCTTTATTATTGTTGTAAGATATGCTATAATACTCGCTATGAAACGCCAACAAGACGTTCTCGGAAAAATATCCTTGAGATGAGCCATAGAGAAGTCTTAAAGCACGCCGCTTTCGAGCGTTACGGCGGCTATCAATGTGCCTGTTGCGGCGAGACAGAGAAGCGTTTTCTTGCCATTGATCATATTATGAATAACGGTGGTCAACATAGAAGAACAATGCGTAAGGGCAGTATTTATAGATGGTTAAGAGACAATAACTATCCGGACGGATTTCAGATTTTGTGTATGAATTGCAACTGGGGCAAGCATGTTAATAATGGTGTTTGCCCACATCAGGAGGTGTTAGTATGTCAAGAGAAGTAGCTGCTATTGTGGGGTCAGGCACAGCCCCATTTGTTTATGGTATTTTACCGCCTTCGCAACGCGGCAGTCAATCTGGTGCCGAAGGTGTCCGTGTCGGCATTCAAATGATGGTAGGCAACCCCGAAGATATTGTATCTGTTGATGCATTTGCATCCAGCGGTATTGCGGTAGGAACGACCCCCATTAAAATCTTTGGTGCGAACCAAAGTCCGCTTCCAAGAGCACGCCAAGTCATGATTGAGAACGCTTCGGACTCTAGCACGCTGCTTGTCGCACACACTCAATCAAAGGTCGTTTCGGAAGGTTGGCAATTGGTCAATGGCACCGCCGCTCCGAGAGCATTTGTAACATTACCTATTATGGCGGGTGTTGATATTTGGGCCGCCGCTTCTACTGGCTCGGTACAAGTAAGAATTTTGATATTCTAATCACGGATTATCTCCGTAGGAGAAATCCGTGAATAAGCAATACTTCTCGACTATTGGCTCGGGCTGTTTGCCCCATGTCGGCTATGGGCCAGCTCACGCTTTTGTTCCGGGCATGTTTCCTGGGGCCAACAGTAAGCACGATCTTCGTACTCGTGTTGGGGACGGCGTAATTGTTCTTAATCCTGAAGATCATAGCGTATCTATTGGATTACGTTCTCAAGCAATAACCGTTGGCGTATCTGCCGTTCCTTTGCCAGCTAATCCGCTAGAGTACAGAAGGGCATTATTGATTCATAATAATGGTTCTAGTACAATCTATCTTGGCGATTCTTCTGTTACTGTAGCCAACGGCATGCCTTTGTTGGCTGGCGAAAAAGTGGCGTTTGATATAGCTGGGGTGCCTAACGTGACTGTCTATGCCATTTCAAGCACTAGTGTCAATGTTCGTATTATGGAACTGAGCTGATGGGTCTAGGACTTGGATCAATTGTTTCAGTTGGCGGGAGCGTTGGTGGTTCCGGCGGTGGTAGTAGCGGTATTACTGAGATCAACGGACAGACTGGTCCTATTGTCACGATTATAGGAGCTAGTGGAATCTCTGTTGTCGTCACTGGCCCCAATGAGATTACGATTGGCTTAAGCGGTACCGTCCCTACGAGCGGAGCGAGTAAGTTTGCTGCATCTTTTTCTTCTATTGCAAGCGGTCAATTCGTCCATGGTCTAGGGACCATGGACGTGATAGTGCAAGTGCGGGATAATCCTAGCGGTGGCGGCAGGATGCTCATACCAGATGACATTATTGTGGATTCGCCTGATTTTATTTCTTTAGTCTTTAATCACCCCCAAAGTGGTAGAGTTGTAATATTGGGTTAGTGTATTAAGTATTAAGGAGATAACACCATGGTCAGAGTTTCAGATTTACTTCCTCAGGCAAGCGGCTCTAGCAGTCTAGGGGTCAATCAAAGTGCTGGAGACGCCTTTGATATAGCTTCTATTACGCCGTTTTCGCATCTACATCTTAATAGCGGCGTCTTCCATGGCACGCTCGGCCAGAGCGGCGTTGTACGTTACAATCAAGCAGTACCATCATTTCAAGTGTCGCTTGATGGTGGTCTAACGTTCAATGATCTGGTGACCGGAGCAACAGTTGTAACATCCGTTGGCGTTATAGGTGGTGCTAATCTTACTTTTAACGTAGATTTCACTTCTACATGTGGCTTCATTGTAATCACCGACACCGCTGGAGCTTCTCCGCTATCATGGAACGTTGACGTACATGCGTTGTCGGGATTATGGGGATTTCCAACAAATGGCTTTAGCCATGTGCCACAGTGCTATGCTCAAACATTCGTTGCAAGCACTAGTTGGACCATTACTCATAATTTAAATACTGAAGATGTTTCTGTGATGTTACTTGATGGAGCTTCTCCTCGTAACTGGATTATTGCAGATAAGATTGAAATTACTAACGTGAATACTGTCACTGCGTTATTCAATTCGCCTCAAGAGGGGCGTGCAATCATCATAGCATGTCCATAATATCATGTGTCCTACAACATCAGATTTAGTTCCTCAGTCTTCTGGTTCTGCCAGCATCGGTGTAAATCAAATCGGCGTAGCCGGATTTGGTAATCCTGTTCCGTATAATCATATACACCTTGTGAGTGGTATTTGGCATGACCCAACTAATGGTGAACCCTCTGGTATTATAAGATTTTCTGTAAATAATGAAATACAGTCAATTTCTCCTCCTAATAACGCTTCTGCATTTCAATTTTCTTGTGATGGCGGGATAAGCTTTCCGTTAGAGTTGGGCGTTGGAAGAAAGAGTTTCGCGAATGGTCCTGTCATAAGATCACGAGCGGGTGATCTGCATATTCTTTCTAGTGGTGCTATAAGAGGCATTTCTGAACAAGATCTAATTTTTACCACTATAAATGGAGGTATGGTCTTTGAAACAAATTCACCAGATAATTTTGGTGATATGCAATTCCTAGCTCGTAATAGTCTACAATTTATATCTGAAAAAACCAATATAATTTTTGATACTCTAGCAGATGATACTGGTGGCCAAATAGAACTCAATGCTTTTGCTTCTAGTGGCCGTCTGCAATATCGTTTTGGTCCCCATCAGGGATGGGCAGCTAAGTTAACTCACAGCTCCACCGGCGGACCTGCCGGTGATGGCTTCTGGCCACTTCCTCACAGCGGCCAAGTGGCCGCTATGATTGCCCAGGCTACGCCTGGTGGCTCTGTAGATTTACAGACCGCTTACGATAATGGTAATGAGATTGATCATCGTAAAGATTTGATCGGATATAAAGGGATTGTAGTACGTGAAACAATACCCGGTCTAGATGGTTTTAGTAATAATGAAGATATTAGAGTAAATAAACCGGGTAAATATGGTATTGCCGTTAGCGGTTTTACTTTAACTCCTACTAATGTTAACAGTTATGGATTTTCAGCACTTAATGCTTTAAGTTTAGTTATTAGTTCATCTGGTACTCCTTCTATATTATCACGCAACTTTTTCTTAGGTTATGCTGGTAGTAATCCTACTGCGTTTTTTAATACTAACGGATCATTACAATTTGCTGTTGGTGATCCAATCGGCTCGCCGGTTGGTCTTGGTGGACAACTAAGTTTTCGTCCATTTGGTGGTAGTGGTCGTCTCGAATACAGATTTGGTCCACATCAAGGGTGGGCAGAAAGATTGACGCACGCTTCGACGGGGGGTCCCGCCAACGATGGCTTCTGGCCTCTGCCTAATTCGGGTCAAATGCTAGAACAAATTGTTAGACGCGAAAAAAGTAAGTCTATCACGATTGAACGTCCTGCGGTCAATAATGATCTTACTTGGTTCTACACAAACCAAGCAATAACTATTACGGAAGTAGAATCTGTTGTGCGTGGTACTGCTGACGCATCTGGATCATTTGCGATCCGTTATGCTGCAAATAGAAGTTTGGCCGGTACAGAACTAACTGCTACAGCTATAACATGTGTAGACCGTACTATTGGCCAAATTACAACCTCATTTGCTGCTGCAAATATTCCTGTCGATAATTGGGTATGGATTGCTGTTAGTGGTGTTAGTGGCGTTGCCACTAGCCAGCTCGGCGTTACTATGCACTTTAATTAAGGCGAAGCCTATGCCTATTTACGCTCCTAAAAGTCAAGATAGTGATACCAGTCCTGTTGCTTCAATTGTTACTAAGGTATTAACACCCAATATTGAAACGGCTTCAACTTTTACGATCAATATTGCTATTGGTGGTGCTGCACAAAACGTACATTTTGTAACCGATATGTGGCAAATTAGTTCTGATATATGGGAAAGTGGCGGAATCATAAGCTGTAAATTACGTGTTACAACCGCCGCCAATATGCGTGTAAGGTGTATGATTCGTCGTTTGGGTCCATTAGGTGGATTATTACAGAGTGGTGCATTTACTGGTTTTCAAACTATTACAGGCGGAACAGCTACTTATACATTTACACCTACTGTTCCAGCTTGGACATCTGCCGAAGAAAATTGTGGTAATAGATTAGCAATAAGATTTAATTTTGATACGGTGTCCGCTCTCTCGGCGGGAGATGCCACTATTGAAGTTGGCACCGCTGACAGCGAAATTACTAGTACAATTGAAGAAAACAATGGCAATTGCCGCAGGATTAATATAACATGATACTAGCTATTTTTTTAGGATTATTACTTCAAGGTAAACCAAAACCACTTATTGTATTTGAAAGACCTAATATTATATTTGTGATATTAGACGATGTAGGTGATCACGATATTAATGTTGTGGATACTCCCACTATTGATAGTATTGCAAATGCCGGTTTAAATTTTAGACGCGGATATTCTATGCCGGTATGTGCTGCCACCCGTCGCACATTTATGTTTGGCGACTATGCGGAAAGTGCTGGACCAATTTGTCAAAATAATGGAAACGCTTTAACGCCAGAAGCTAACTGGATATCAATTCCTAGCATTTTTGAGATGCAAAAATATAATACAGCTCTCTTTGGTAAGTGGCATTTGGGAACAAATAGTTTTGGCATGCCATGGCAAATGACTCCGCGTCTAGAGCCGTATGAATTTGATGATACTTTTGCAGTTGTTCCTGGAAACGTATCATCGTTGTGTGCTGGATTTGAAGGCGACTATTATAGTTGGTTATCGGTCGAAAATGATTTTAGTTTTATAGAGGATGAGTATCAAACAGTAGTGTTACGTGATAAATTTATTGCATGGTGGCAAGATACCGTAGGTCCTAAATTTGCATATGTATCATTTCAGGCCGCACACGCCCCCTTTAATGAACCACCAGCAGAATTGTTACCATATTTACCTGATCCTACTGGCAAAACAGCCAACAGAATTCAATTTGAGAAGCTAATTATTTCGATAGATTTTGTACTCAGTCAAATGCTATCTGTTGTCGATATACAAAATACATATATTATATTAATAGGTGATAATGGGACGCCACCTAATGCAATAGGCCCCGGGCAAATCAGTACCAAAGTAAAAACAAGTCCTTATGAGGGTGGTATTCGTGTTCCCTTTATGATCGCTGGACCCGGCATTACTCCTGGTACATCAGATTCATTAGTCAGCGTAGTAGATATATTACCTACATTAGGGGCATTACTCAATGTGCCCGAAGATGTTGTTGATGGCGTTTCTTTGTTGCCGGTTTTGCAAAATTCGACGGCAGTAGTACATGACCACGTATTTGCTTCCAATGATGGAGACCGTGCGGTTATTCAATCTCGTTTTAAGCTTATACGCCTACAAGGCGTAGAGAAATTCTTTGATCTATCAGTGGATCCACAAGAGAATAGCCCAGTTAATCCGTCATTAATAGATCCACTGATAGTTGCTTCTTTGCGAGACGCAATGGCTGGCTATATCCAGAGGGGGCTCTAATATGTTCCAAGATGTAACAGATCTTATTCCACAGCTAGTACAAAGCCTTGGTCCAGCGGGAGCCTCGCTGGGCATCATGGTTTGGGTTATGCTGCGTCGCGACAAACGATGCGAAGAACGAGTAGCAGCACTTGAAAAAGCCCAGGAAGAACGTTACAAAGAAATGATAGACCTACAAAAAGCAAACGTCAAAGAAT
>Ga0137462_1000034_pt1 | contig 13705 bp, 15 predicted proteins | sample EasRivERMGT769_2_FD_102303 | JGI IMG/M metagenome (GOLD analysis project Ga0137462, IMG submission 102303) | Soil microbial communities from meander-bound floodplain in the East River, Colorado, USA - East River MetaG ERMGT769_2 | ecosystem: Environmental > Terrestrial > Soil > Floodplain ... | reverse complement strand
CATCCTAAACAGGAGTTGTTGCTTTCTTTACCTGATGAAGTTTTTGAAGTCCTTTATGGTGGAGCAGCGTATGGTGGGAAAAGTTTTATCCTTACTCTTCTTCCCCTAATAAGAGCCTGGTATAAGTATCATGGCTTCCGAGCTATTATGTTTAGACGTAAGTTCCCGGACATGGAGCGGGAGAACATACGTTTATCGAAAGAATACTTTCCTCAAACCGGGGCTGTCTATAACGAGAATAAGCATTCTTGGTTCTGGCCAGCGTATAATTCTTACTTCGACTTTGGGCATATTCAGCATACTAAAAATATTTACGATTATGATTCGGCACAATACAATTACGCCTTTTATGATGAGTTAACGCACTTTGAAGCAAGCTCTTATTTCTATATCATCGGAAGCCGAGTTCGTCCGTCAAGTGCAGGTTGTAACATTGCACTCGTAAGGAATGGAACAAACCCAGGTGGTATTGGTCAGAATTTTGTTTATGATAGATTTGTTAAACCAAATGAAGAGGGTGGAGTTTTAATAAGAGATAAAGGAACTGGACTTTATCGCACCTTCATTAAAGCATTAATTCAAGATAATCCGTCTGGTCTAGAGTATGATCCAGACTATGCAAACAAGTTAAAGATTCTATCAATTAGCAACCCCGCCGAATACAGAGCTAAAGCATTTGGTGATTGGCATGCCTTCAAAGGAAGTGTCTTTACAACTTTTAGACCAATTAAATTTCCAGGTGAGCCAGATAACGCATTGCATGTTATTGAACCATTCACTATCCCAAATTGGTGGCCCAGAATTTTGTCTATCGATTGGGGAAAAAGGGCAATGTGCCATGCTATGTGGGCTGCTATCAGTCCCAACAAGAGAGTTTATATATACAGAGAAAGATCATGGATGGGAAGAGATATCCCGTTTTGGGCAAGTGAGATAAGAGATGTCAATGAGGAAACTGGAGAGAATATTACCTTCTGTGTTATTTGTGGAAGCGCTTGGCAAGAACGAGGAACTGAAACAATTGCTGACCAGTTCCAACGATACAGTGGATTGGTTCCTAATTCAAGCGAAAATACTTCTGGCTCAAGAATTAGTGGACTCCAAACTATACATGACTTCATGCGATTCGAGAGTAAGGTTCCTCTCAGAAGTAAGGAAGTCTATTACGACCTAGATAAGGCAGCTTGGATATTTAGGAACTATGGAACTGAGGCGTTAATTAAATACCGAAGCCAGTTCTATGATGAACCAACTGAGGATAACATACCTATCCTTCAAATCTTCAATACCTGTAACGTGCTAATAGATACTATACCGTTGTGCATATACAATGATGATAAGGGGAATCCTGAGGATATACAGGAATTTGATGGTGATGATCCTATTGATAATTTACGTTATATGTGCAAGACAGTAAGGAAGTTTATTGATGGTGAGCTTGGAGTTGATATGACTATTGCTATTGAGAAGCAGAAAGTTATTGCTGAATTAGAGAGGAGTAATGATATGACTAGATTTTATAGGCAGATGGAGAGGATTGAACAGGGCGATAAGGGTGTGTTACCTATACCAAGTTTGGTCGCTATGAACAGTCATCAATCAGTCTCTAGGAGAAGTAGATTTACTAGGAGGGGGAGATAATGTTTTCTAGTTTTATTAAGAAGCATAGATGGTTTATAAAAGAAAGTCCTAAATATCTTGGGTATAATGATTATGTAAAAGCCAAGAGAAAAATGCTTCCTTTTATGAGAGCATACATTAAATTTATGTGGCTCAGTAGAAATGATAAGGATTATTTGTATGATTAGACTCTTTCTTCACTTATTTAAAATAAAAGATTATGAGTCTTGCAAGAGTTGTGAGACTTTGAAATCTCAGTTAGACTTTGCTAATACTGAAAAGAAAGAGTTACTAGAGACGTTGTTGCTGTTAACCAAACCTGTCGTAGTAACCCAAACTCCTGAAGTCAAGATATTAAACCCATTACAACAAGCCGGGTCTACCTTTGCTAGAAGGCGTGGCATCCTAGAAGATATGCACAAGAAGAAAGAAGATACTATTAAGAATTCTCCATTCATTGCTAAGCCTGATGATGTTGCTCCTAAAGTTCATATTACCCAAGAAAATATATCTGAAATGGAAAAGAAACTAGGATTAGCAGATGAAGCCTAATGGGATATCACCCAGTAAAGAAGTAGAAAAAGAGATTATAGCTAAACAAGCTAAAGGTAAGAAATCTATTTTTAAGCCCAAAGAAAAGAAGAAAAATGGGAAGCGGTAAGTATACTGAAGATGATCCTATTAAGATAGATTTGAAGACTATCTGTGATAAGGTAGATAAGGAAGATCTGTCTACCCGGCAAGTGCAGATTAGGTATTGGAAGAGACTCAAATACTATTGGAATAATTTCTCTCAAGTATTCTGGTCTGAGCAGGATGGGAGTTATAAAATTTGGGGACAGGATAGTGAAGGGAGTGGTGATCAAAGTTATTATGATAGACCAGTTAATGTATTCAAAGCTTTTCTTGAAACTATTATCGCTGCTCTTAGTGTTAATATACCTGCTATCTCTTGCGTTCCTGATGATGCGGATAATCCTAATGACATCGGAACTGCAAAAGCTGGCAATAAGATTGCCGAGCTTCTATACAAGCATAACAATGTAATCTTCCTTTGGCTCCAGGCATTATATATCTATTGCACAGAGGGATTGATTGCCTGTTATGTTTATACTGATACAGATGAAAAGTATGGAAGTTATAATGAGAAACAATATAAAGATGAAGCTGTAACTGGTTACTTCTGTCCATCCTGTAAGAAGGAGCTTGATGAGGAAACTCTTGTTCAAGCTAGGATGGTAGAAGAGCAGATGAAGGTTAAATATGATCCAAATGATTCTGATGTTGCCTTGATGGATTATAATAATGAAGAAAGTCTTAATCTAGGAGAGGGGGGAGTTGTAGAACCAGTTGTTTGTCCTGATTGTGCAAATGCTATTGATCCTAATTTACAAAAATCTACTCTTATTATCCCACGCTTTAATGGTGTAACAAGCAAACCGAAATCTCGAATTTGCATGGAAGTTTATGGTGGCTTGTATGTTAAAGTCGCTAATTATGCAAAGAAGCAACTTGATACTCCATACTTAGCTTGGTATTTTGAAACATCTTATGTTAATGTTCTTGAAACATATGATCATATGTGGGATAAGATTGACCAGTCTGGGTGGGCTAGTAATCAAGGAAGTGATCCTACAGAGCAATATGCTAGATTAAATATTCAATACCGGGGAACTGCTCCTGATGATAATGTTTCTGTTAAAACATACTGGTTAAGGCCGGCAGCTTTTAATTGGTTAGAGAATAAAGAAAAAGCTAAGGTAATGAAGAGGAAGTATCCTAATGGATGTAAAGTTGTAGTTGTTCAAGATATAATTGCTGAAGTTGTTAATGAGAAGTTAGATGACCATTGGGTATTGACGCAGAACCCAGTTTCTGATTATCTTAATCACGAGCCGCTTGGTGAGATATTGGTGAATGTTCAGGATATTATTAATGATCTTATTAGTTTAACTCTTCAACTAATAGAACATGGCATAAGTGAGAACTGGGTAGACCCGGCTGTAGTTAATGTTGATGCAATAGGACAAAGGGAAGTAACTCCTGGTGCTTATTCCCCAACTAAAACAGTTCAAGCTGGTAAGAATATCAGCGAGGCATTCTATCAAACTAAAGCGTCAAGTGTTTCACCTGAGATCTTTCAATTTTATAGGATTGTAAATGAATTAGGTCAATTTGTAAGCGGGGCATTACCTGCTATATTTGGTGGAACAATGCAAGGTGCTGGTGGTGAAACTGCTGCTGCATATGCACAAGCTAAGGGGATGTCTCTTCAAAGACTACAGACTCCTTGGAAGATGTTAACTATTTGGTGGAAGAAAGTTTTTGGTGTTGCTATTCCAGCTTATATGAAATGTATTGTTGAAGATGAGAGGTTTGTTAAGAAGGATGAACAAGGTGATTTTGTTAATGTATTAATTGAGAAAGCTGAACTTAATGGAACTATAGGATCTGTTGAACTAGAAAATGCTGAACAACTTCCTATCACAGAGGAGCAACAAAGGGATCTAATACTTCAGTTGATGCAATTAAATAATGCTGAAGTATTTGAAGCCTTGGCTGCTCCAGAGAACTTACCTTGGATTAGGAAGATTGTTAGGATTCCTCAATTTAGGATTCCAGGAGAGGATGATAGGAATAAAGAATTTGAGGAAATTAAAGAACTTGTTAACTCAGTTCCTATTCCTAATGATCAAATGGGTATGATGGGTGGAATGGAAGGACAGGGTAAGGTAGATGAAATGGGTCAACCTATTGAACCTCCTGTTCAACCAGAAGTTGATCCTAATCAACCTCCTAAACCTCCACCACCTCCATTCTTACCATCTGTTGAAGTTGATCCTATACTTGATAATCATAAAATCGCATCTGAGATTGATAGATCTTGGTTAGTTGGGGATGCTGGAAGATTAGCTAAGATTAAGAATCCTGAAGGATATATGAATGTTCTCCTTCACTACCAAGCTCATATTAATGAATTAAATAAACAGATGCAAATGATGCAGATGCAACAAGCTCAGATGGCTCAAGCTCAAACTGGTTCTTCAGGTGAGGAATCAAAAAACTCTGGCTCCCCAGAAAAATTGAAGGGTAAATCAAATGGCAAACCCGTTTAGTAGTCCATTTACTACTGAAGCGTCTTCTGGAGTTAAGGAATCTAACTCTGGTAAACCTGCAGGTAATCAAAGTGCTGATGATATTGAATCCTTCTTAAATGAGGATGATGATAAAGAAGAAGTCAAAATACCCAAAATTGAAGACGATGATGATGAAGAAGAAGTTAAAGATGATAGTAAGAAGAAAGCTAAGAAAGATGAAGATGAGGATGATGAAGAGGAAAGTGATGATGTTAAGTTAAAGGAAGAAGATGATGATGAAGATGATGAGAAGAAAGAGAAACTTGATCTTAAAGAGGATGAAGAAGATAAATTAGATGTTGCTCCGAGAAAGAAAGATATTGCAGCTAAGTATCCTAATTTCTTTAAGGAGTTTCCATTCTTTGACAAGATGATGTTCCGTGATAAAGCATATAGTGAGATGTTTGGTTCATTTGATGAAGCTAAAGAGATATACAATAAAGTAGAGAGACTAAATGAATTTGAAACCCAGTTACTTTCTGGTGATACAGGTGATGTATTAAAGACAGTAAAAGCTACTGACCCTAAAGCATTTGATAAAATTGTTGATAACTATCTCAAATCACTTCATGATGTTGATCCAGATGCTTATAAAGATGTAACCGAGAACTTCGCAAAGCAAATTATTCTTGGAATGGCTGACCAGGCTAGGCGTAAGAATGATAAAGAATTAGACAAAGCTGCTCAGTTACTCCATGAATTTCTCTTTGATACAGACAAATGGACTGATGTTAAAGTCCGTGCTAAAGAAGAGAAATCTGATGAAGCAGCTAAGATTGAAAAAGAACGCACTGATTTAATGCGTGAGAGATTTGAAATAGCTAGAGATGGTTTAACTGTTAAAGTAGATAATGTTCTTAAAGCCACAATAGGTGATTATATTGACCCTCGTGGTTTGATGACAGCCTATGAAAAAAGGAATGCTATAACAGAGACACTTGATAGATTACATAAGAAAGTTGCTGGTGATACGGCCTTTAGAAAGAATCTTGATAGACTTTGGAGAAGTGCTTTTAGTGATAAATTCACTGAGAATTCTCTTAATGGTATCAAGAAATCCTATCTAGGTAAAGCTAAAGGATTGTTAAGTTCCACTATCAAGGAAGTAAGAGCTGAAGTTCTAAAAGATAATCGTTCGCGCGGGAAAGAAAAGCAAGAACAGGAAGAAACTCTTAGGTCTGAATCACCTAAGAAAAATGTAAACGCTGGCAGGCCACATCAGCAAACAATTAAGGCCAATGATCGTCAACCTGGTGAAAGTGTGGAAGAGTATTTAATGAGAGATTAATCAATGGCAGTTACTGAATCTCAAGTAGCAGCTACTGAATTAGAACGCTCACTCACAAAGGTCCAAAAGGTCTATGAGAGTGATGATATGTTCTACAGTAGTATTAAGAAGCGTAATGTAGAGATAGTATCATATAGAGAAATGCGAGTCCCGATGGAAATGGCACCGGGTGGTCGCTTTCAATATTTTAATCCTAATGGTGGAGATATGGGACGTGGCTCTGGTCCTCGTTGGGATAAAGCTACTGTTCAACCTGTATTTCTAAGTGAGAATATTGAATATACCAAGTTGGCTCAGTGGTCAACTGATGATAAGCGTAAAGCGCTAATTAATACTGTCCGTAAATTGACTGCTGGAGCATTGGTTGAATTGAGGCGTCAGATTGATGCCCAGCTTCAACAGCCTGGCACTGGTCAAATCGGAACTATTAGTGCTGTATCATCTGCCGGTGGTGTTGATACTTATACTTTGAATTCTGATGGGTTTGGTGCTAGGTTGGTTAGGGAGATGCAGGTTGTTCAGGTATTTTCTGCTGATCTTCTTACTAATCGTGGAAAGGGAGAAATCACTTTCTGGGATACTGAGAATAAACAGATTAAAGTAACACCTGCTATTGCTGGTGCTATTGCTACAGATGTTCTCATTACAGATGGTCTAAATGATCCAGCGGCACTTCCCGCACTATTTGGTGTTCCATATCATCACTCTAATAGTTCCACTGGAACTTGGCTAGGTTTTGATCGTGGTTCTACTCCACAGATTAGATCTAATAGAGTAAATGGTGGTGGGAGTGCTTTGTCTCTACCTTCACCTAGACTTGCCCTTAATAAGATGGGCAATCGTATTGGTATTGATAATAATGTCAAATTGACTGCATGGACTCATCCAGCACAAGCTGCTGCATATGAGGAAATTGGTCAGTTGATTATGAATATTGATAAGGGTGGTGGTAGTAAGGGTAGTAATCTTGATCTTTACTTCGGTGGTAATATGCAGCTAGCTGGTGTGGGAATGAGAACACACTTTAGCTGGAATAAGACTAGAATTGATTTTGTTAATGAATCATCTTGGGGTAGAGCTGAAATTCTCCCTCTTGGATTCTATACTTCTGATGGTAGAAAGATTTTTGAGATTCGTGGTGCTAGTGGTGGCGTGGCTACTGCTGATATCTTCTATATGGTTACAGGGTTCCAAACCTTTGTTATGAATCCTGGTGCTACTGCTTACATTGACAACCTGGCTGTTCCTGCTGGTTATTAAGGAGAATGATTAATGGCTGCAAATAACTCAGCAACTCTAATTGTTGATGGTTTTATTGGTGCTGGTGTTGCTATTCAGGCTAAATCATTTAGTAATGTTGCAGAATTTTCTGTTGACGTTATTAAAGGTATGCTTAGAATGGTTGATACAAATGGTAAAGTAATGACAGTTGCTATTAGCACTGCTGCTACTATGGTTGTAGTTATCGCTGGTGGTAATTACACCGTAACAATTGCAGATTAATAAGGAGAAAATTAAATGCCATCAGAATATCCATTCGATTTCTATACTGCTCAGAGTGAGCAAAATTCTGCACCAAATACAATTGTTGGTGCTGCTACTATTACTCCTAAGCATAAGTTTACTCGTATTACTGGGGTTGTGGAAGTTACTAGAATTGTTCCACCTAATCCTAAGGGATATTGTGAGTTGACACTTGTGTTTACTTCAGCATTTGCTAATGCTTTAAATGTTGGTGTAGCAACACAGGGTGGTATTGCAGTTGCATATACATCCGTGGCTGATAGACCAATTGATGTTTGCTATGATCCACGAACTGGATTATGGTATCCTAAAGCTGTAGTGTAATAGATTGGTTAGTTAGACCAATCATGTGGGGTGTCGTATACAATAAACGCACATATCTCTGATGAGTTTAATTAAGAACTCATTGGCTTAAAAGAAAGCTGGAGATGCAAAATGGCTGCTAGTCCTACTCAATTCCCTCGTCTGAATATCTGGGGAATGATGAAATCCCTTATTGAGCAAAATTTGGGTATTTTCACATTCGCTGGAGTTCCTACTAATGGTGCTGCTGGAACTTATGCTGGTTATGCTGGCATTGGTGCAATTGTGATTAATACTCTTACTGGTAATTCATATGTTAATGTTGGAACAATGGCTGTTCCTGTTTGGAGAGCTACCTCTACTCCTACTGTTGGTAATGGTGGATTAGGTTTACTTGGTAATGCCAAGATGACTTATGATTTTGCTGTTGATGGTGGTGCTGTTAGTGTTATTACTCCAAGTAACTCCCCTACTATCCCACTTGGTGCAATTATTCTTGGTGGCACCATTGATATTACTACTACACTCACCTCAGGTGGTGCTGCTACTATTGCACTAGGGTTAGGTTCTGGTGCTCAAGTTGCTAGTTTAAAGGCAGCTACAGCCGTGGCAACATGGGCTGCTGGTCAATTAACATTAATTCCTATTTTTACTGCTGCTACATATGTTAAAGCTGCTGCTGCGACTCCTTTGACTCTCTCTATTGCAGCCTTTGCTTTAACTGCTGGTAAGTTTGATGTAAATCTTGTTTATGTTCAAGGAAATTAATCATGAATGAGAAAGAACAGTTTGAAGCAGATTTAAAAGCTAATGAAGATGCTTCTGATAAATTAGATAAAGAATTAAATGCTGAGGAGGATAAGGTGGAAAGTCCATTCGTGAAGAAGAGTGAGATTAGTGGTGATAAGAAACCAAGTTTCCTAGATAATTTGAGACCTACAGAAACTGTTGCTCCTTCTAGTTCTACAGTTTCATCTACTAAAGTTACATTTAATGAGGATGTTGAAGTTAAGAAGCCTCATTTCCCGGCTTGGTTAGTTAGAAAGAATGAAATTCTACGTGAATATGATAACCTTGAATCTAACGTCCCAGTGAATCACCCTGAATATTGGAATTTGAGGATTCCAGATGGAATTAGCAGAATCGATTGAATATATAAACAAACAGTTAGTTAGCCTCTATGGTAACGAGCCATATGCTGATGATAAACCACGCTTTCAAGTTGTTTTCTCTGATGATCAATTTGAAAAAAGATGGACTGATAGGACTAAAGATGGATTTGAATTACTTCATCCAGAAGTAAGACTCCTACCAAAATATAGACATTACATTCAAGGGAAATATATTCTTGAGAGATTGGTGCCAATAGATCAGAGTAATACTGATTTAACAGTCTTAGTAGGCTATGAACCATGTCATGTATTTATGAAAGCTAATGAAGATTATATTCCACCTCGATTAGATATGTGTTGTGTTGTTATTGATAGATTGTTATCTTTAGCTGGGAGGAAAGTTGGAGTAAGAAAATACAACGACCCAGCCGCTGACCCTGAATATAAAGATAAAATGATAAAGCAAATGGAAATGGAGATATTTGGTAATGAAACTGAAACTACTGATGCCTTAGCATATCGAGAAGGTGTAACAAATCATGCTGGGCCTGAGCATTTTTCTACTCAGCAAAAAGACTCTGTTGAATAAACAGAAAAAGGTGAATTAAAATGCCTGAAGTATTTAAATCTGTAGGAGAATTTCCTCCACCTAGAAGTCCAGTTACTAGGATGCCTATTAATCCTATTGATAGGTCTACTATTATATCTATATATCCTAAATTGATACATGAGAAAAAGGAAACTATTGAACCTGGAATATTTGATATTTCTCCTGGAAGGTTAGATAACCCAGGAATTTTAGTTGTAGGTTCATCAAGCTGGTGGAGTTATAGTGGTGATACGCGTCCAACTATTGAAGTTCCTATCTCCTCTGTTGCTATTGCTAATTCTATAATTAAAGATCTTCAATTTGAATTTTCATCTGTAGATGCCGGACCTGGATTATTTTTTGTTCCAGGTGAGGTTAGTCTAATTGAAGTTAAAACGAAATATAAAGCAAAATTAGAAGAAACTAATAATAAACAAAGAGCTTGGTTTTTGATTTTAACTCAACTTGCTGATTCTCTTTGGGCTAGAGCACATGGGAATCCTTTGTGTATTAGTGATGCTATGCGTCTTGCTGCTAGAGAGTTGAATTTGAATGACAAGCCTTGGCTTAAGGATTTCCAGACTGTTGAACTTGCTCCGTGTAAACTTTGTGGAACTCTAAAGAATCCTATCTATCCTATTTGTCCAAATTGCAAGAGCATCAGTCCAGATTATACAGGGCCAGAAATTAAGCGAATAGAATAAGGTGCCTTAATGATTTACGATGATGTGTTAACAAATTCGGCAGCTTTCTTGAATGACGCTAGTAAGAGTGATTATACTAATGCTGTTCAATTGCCGTATTTGAATATAGCTTTATCTGAGTTACAGGAGATATTTGCACTAAATGGTATCCCTGTAACTCAGGAATCATCTGCTGTTATTAATGTTGTTTCTGGGCAAACTGCTATTACATCTCCCCCCGATACTCCTGTTGGTGGAGTTGATTATCTTCCAAGTGACTTAGTTGAAATTAATAGGTTATATTCCTCTCCAGAAGGACAGTCTAATTGGTCTAAAGTTAGTAGAGTAGAATATTTAACAGAATTTGATGTTGGTAATGTAAGTGTATCACATATTGGAGTCTGGGCTTGGATGGATAATGAAGTTAGAGTATTACCACCCAACCAAAATAATGATATTAAATTAGATTATATTAAAACTCTTTTTCCTCTTATTGATTCATCCAACGTCGATGACACTCTTACCTTAGTTAACTCTGCTACATTCCTCGGTTATAGGACTGCTGGGTTAGTAGCAGAATTCATAGGGGAGAATCCAAGTAGAGCACAAGTATTGAATGGTAATGCAAGTCTTGCACTCGATAGAAGCTTAGGAATTAGTATTAAAGGTAAACAGTCAATCATATTCAGGCGTCGTCCATTTAGGGCTGCCTTTAAACGTAGAGGTATGTCAATCTAATGAAATTACGGGATCATCAACCAATAGAACTTAAGGAGTTTAAAGGACTCTGGCAACGTGGTGATAGAGGTAATTCACCTTTAGACCACTTTGAGGATTGTAATAATATCCAAGTCATTGGCGACGATTGGATGACTCGTGATGGTTTGGGTTTACATCAAAGTGTTGTAGTTCCGCTTGATAGTGTAGTTAGGAAGTATAATTATCCTACTCAAACAGCGAATACTGCATTAGTTTTAACGTATGACGGAACTACTGGTAATATTTATCATATAGTTAATGCTACGACAGTTTATCTGATATTAACTATAGTTGGGATGACTGATTTTGCTTTTGTTCCTTATGCAGGACGTGCTTATATTTCTCCTTTCATAAGTGTAGATACTGGAGATATTAATCAACAAAAGGGAATGAATGGCGAGTTTTTATATGTTTATCTTGGAAGTGGTGTTGTAGCTAGAAAAGCTGCTGGAGCAGTTCCAGCGGGAGTAATGACTATAGCAAATGGTGCTGCTGGTCATACAGATCCTGGTTTACATGCATTTGGTATTGTAGGTGAGAGTGATTCTGGCTTTTTAAGTGAGGTTTATGCAATTGGAACTTTTACTACAATTGCAAGTAATTCTGTATCATTTGGAACTGTTCCTGTTCTAGTAGGGGCACAATGGGTTAAAAGACATCTTGTAGCAACTCAGAAAATTACTAATTATAATGGTGATGCTTCTGGATATCCATTTTTCTTTGTTCCGTCTGCGATAATAAATAATAATACTGATTTATTCCTTAATAACATATCATTCTTTGACCAGGATTTATTTGAAGATGCGTCTCATTTAATTGATAATTTTGCAGAAATTCCGGCAGGTGCGTGCTTATGGATATATCATGATAGATTGTGTATTGCTACTACTTACACTGATATTTCACTTATTAGAGTATCAGCCAAAGGAGAACCTGAAGCGATTAGTGAAATTGACGGTTTAATCATAGTCCCCTTAGATGGTAATCCTATTGCTAATGGGGCTGAATTACGAGATGTTATGTATGTAATGAAGAGAAGTAGAACTGTAAGTTATATTGATAATGGTGAAGAACCAGCTAGTTGGCCTATGTCTTCTGTTGATAATAGTTTAGGAACTTCTGTTCACGGAATTGCTACTGTTCTTGATTCAGGTGCTACAAGTGTTGATTATTTAATTGTAGCTACGTATGCTGGGATATATCTTTTCAATGGAAGATATATCTTCCCAGAGTTAAGTTGGAAAATTTCTGGTCTTTGGAATAAACAAGATAGGAATGAATATAGACGTATTCAAATTGTAAATTGTCCACCCAAGAATCAATTCTATGTAGTTTTACCTGATTATCGTCTTCTTGTTGGAAATTACATCGAAGGAATGAATCATAAAGCAATGGAATGGGCACCTTGGAATTTTCATCAAAAGGTCAATTGTGTTTGTATTGTTAATATTGATGAAGTTTTAATTGGAATGGACAATCCCAATAAGGAGATGTTATAATGCCAATTCCATCTCAAGGATTCTTTAGGGTATATGGACATAGTGTAGCTCAGATTGTATCAGGTAACTTTTCCCAAACTAATGCCGGTGCTCCACCTCCAGTTGCTACACAAAATGAAATGTCTGCATATTATTTAGCAGGTATTGATGACCCGGCTACTGCTCCTAGATTACATCAAAGTTTTGATCAAGGTGGTATTTGGGTTCCAGCGGCTGGAGATTATGAATTGCAATTATCTCAGATGGAAAGTATTTTTGTATTTGACCCTTATGGAACTCCTACTCCTGTTAGTGTTTTAGATGCTGATTTTCCAAATGGATTTATAGCTAATCAATTTCGAGTTTGGTTGAATGGTAATATAGTTACAGGAGGAAGAAATAAATATTTAGATAATTATAAATTTAAATATGGTGGTGGAGGAGGAACAGTTGTATTAAATGTTAACCCTGCAAATAATATTGTTGGTGATTTTACATTATCTAGTGATGAGTTTGGACCATCTACATTTAGTAATGTTTTTTGGGGTTTATTTCAGGTAATTGGATTAAGGATGGGTTTTTCGGCTCATATTAGTGATGTTATTGATGCAGCAGCAAGAACTGCTAACCTTAGAGTTGATCAGATATATATTGAGGGAGTTTATAACACATTACTGCATAGTATTACTTATGATCCATTGAATGCCGGGCCTTGTGGAGAAATTACTATAAATGGTAATAATTTACTTGGATTTAATAACTTTACTGTTCATTGGTATGATGCTGAGCTTGATCTTCCTCCAAATATTACTGAGGGAGTTATAGTTCCTCCAAATTATATTATAAATCATACTGCTAATACATTAACTATTCGTATTCCTCCTAATGTCCCTTATGGTGGAACTCATTTATTGATTATGGCTAACCAAATTCCCGAGACTATGTTTATAGGTAGTGTGTTATTAGCACAAGTAAATATCCAATTAGTTAATGGTTCTGGTGTTTATACCCTTGTTCCTGGTAAGACAAATGATACTTATTATGATAGAAGTGTATCCCCAGTAGATACGTTAGATTTAAAAATACCTGATCCATTTGCTAAATCTGGATTTTTTAAATCATAACATCATGGCACAATCTGGAGAGCACCTTACTCATTGCAATTCTATTAAATTACGTGTGACTGGGACTGGTAACATAAAAACTGCATTG
>Ga0137462_1000033_pt1 | contig 13731 bp, 17 predicted proteins | sample EasRivERMGT769_2_FD_102303 | JGI IMG/M metagenome (GOLD analysis project Ga0137462, IMG submission 102303) | Soil microbial communities from meander-bound floodplain in the East River, Colorado, USA - East River MetaG ERMGT769_2 | ecosystem: Environmental > Terrestrial > Soil > Floodplain ... | reverse complement strand
TAATTACGAGACTTATGCTGCCATCTCGGAGTTTTTTCCGCATCATTTTAGTGGCCACTTAAAGCATGCAAAAGAATTTGTCGATTTTGCAAGATTGCCAGATAAGGCACGATGGATAGAGACAATGCAAGAAGGAAAGAAATGGGAAAACTAAAGTCGTTGTGGTACCGATTTGTAGCGTCAGAATTGCTTGCTAAATTAGTTTCAAGAGAAGATGATTATCAAACTTTATTGGATGCATATGTAGCACAAACAAAATACGTGAATAGTACCAAACTTGCTCTTGCTATTGCACAGCAAGAAGTAAAAGAATGGCAGGGTCGTGCAACTACTGAAAATCGAGATGCTGCTATAGCGGTGCAAGTGATACGAGAGCGTATGAACCAAAATCCATGTATTTTAAATGCTCGTGAAATTGCCGTTAAGCAAAGAATTAACGACTTAGAAGTAGAAAATTCTAATCTTAAAAAAGATAATGCGAAATTGCGACGCGAACACGCTGAGCGGTTTATAGATCCATATGACCATTAAAGTCCTACATTACCTACGCAATCTTGGCCTAGGTGGCACAGAGAAGACGTGCCAGCTATTTTTTGAACACGCGTCGCGAGACGAGTTTCAAGTAGCCTTAGTGCATGAATCGACAGGCGACAAGAAACGCCTGTATGAATTCCAGCAGGGTGCGGCGATCGTTAAGGCACCGATCTTCGAGATTAACTCTTATGAAGATCCGAAGCGTCCCAATGGACGTGCGTTGCAGAATGTCATCGATGTTTTCAAGCCAGACATCCTACACGTCTACCGTAGTGGCTATAGTGAGTATCCCGATCCCGGCATCGACGTTCAAGTTCCGCACTTTGTGGAAACCAATGTGTTCGGGTTTGTTGATCGCAATCCACTTATCGACAAGACCTTGTTCATGAGTAAGTGGCTCATGGATCACACGCTCAAGGGATTGCAGCACCCACGATTTGACTTCGTGAACAATCCCGTAGAAATGCCAGTAACGGGCCAAGCTCTGCCCTGGCGAGCAGAAGCGGATGCGGCCAAGGCCATCATCCTGGGCCGCGTCGGCAGACCAGACAACGGCATCTACAACGCGGTGCATATCGAGGCGGCACGACTCCTGCGATTGCAGGGACTTGATGTGCGTTACTTGGTTGTGGCACCGCCCGAGAACATGGTCAGAGACCTTGAAAAGGCAGAGATTCCGTACAAGGTGATCCCGCCCACTACAGATTCTTTGATTTTAAGCATGGCATATAACACCATGCACATCTACGCACACGCCAGAGCGGACGGCGAAACGTTTGGCGTGAACATTGCCGAAGCCATGATCCATGGCCTTCCTGTAGTCACCCATATTGCTGTACCAAGCTTTGCGGGCATGGGCGTATTCCAGTCGCAGACCGAGTTGGTCGAAGACAGCCGTACGGGGTTTATTGTGAGCAATGATCCGGTTTTGTATTCTGAGGCTTTAAAGCTATTGATTGAGAATGAGACACTACGTCTACGCTTTGGTCAGGCTGGCCTCGTTAAGGCAGTAGAACAATACTATGTGCCAGAATGCATGGAGAAGTTAGAACGTATTTATAGGGAGATTGTTCATGAAGATGTACAGTCTTAATAAAAATTATTTTGCGATTCCCAATTTAGAGAATTGTTATTGGGCGGGTTTTATAGCCGCCGATGGTTGTTTATGGAAACGTGGTGACGCGGTAGAACTTTCATTACAAGAACGTGACAAAAGTCATTTAGAAAATTTTGCCAAGTGCGTAGGCTATAATGGCCCTATTGTAAAACGTAAATCTGCCGGATCTTTTCCCACCAAGCAAGAGTGTTATCGGATAATTTGTTATCATACTCAACAGTGGCATCAAGACTTAGGAATGAATTTTAATATTACTCCGTGTAAAAGTCTTACGTTGCGACCGCCGAATCTTTCTAGTGATTTGGCACTAGCTTTTATTGCTGGATATATTGATGGAGATGGGTGTATTAATATAGATATAAGTCGTAAAGACGGGATAAGAATATCTATGCTTGGTACGGAGGGATTGTTAATGTGGGTTAAGAATATTGTTGATCAAATATCTAAATATAATTATAACAATCAGGGCTTTGCGTCGCCGCGTAAACACAGGAATGTATTTCAATATCAAGTTCGTGGCAAGAGGGCCGCAGATATATTTAATGTCGTTAAGCAATTGAATTTGCCAACAATAAAAAGAAAATGGAGTAAGTTTGATTATGTCCCGCATTAAGGTTGTCATGCATTCTAAAACAGTTGGATATTCTGGCACCGATAAAGCGTGTCAACTGTTTGCGAAACATATAGATAAGTCACGTTTTCAACCATTTATAGTATATCGCGAAGATGATCCGGCGAACACGCGTCTTGATATCATCAGGCGTTGGCTTGGTGATGACCATGTGATTCCTTACAAATGGATTCCTGGTGACTCCGGTCGCAGATCTCCATATATTCCTCAAGAATCAAATCTTGGCGAGGTGCTTGCTAAAATCGATCCGGATATTGTTCATGTTCACAGGTCTGGATATAACGAATGGCCATTGAAAGTATTGGCACCTCGTGCTAAATGGGTGGAAACAAATATCTTTGGCTATAATGACGTTAGTCGTCAACTTGATCTTAGTATTTATATTGCTGACTATGTTCGTAACCGTGCTCTCCAAAGCGGAGGCCCGAATGGACCTACGCTCTATAATCCAATCGAGCAACCTGTGCTCGATATGACTCCCCAAAACAAGGCGGCTTGTCGTGAAGAAATCCTTAAGCGGTGGAAAGTTTCTGCTAATGCTGATGTGCTTGGTCGTGTTGGCAGACCTGATAATTTTGATCCTATCTCACTTCGGGCTTTTGCCGAAGTCGTGGATGTAAATCCTAACGCGTTTTATCTGATTGTCAATCCTTGTGATCAGTGGCGTAAATGGGCCAGCAAATTAGGTATCGAATCTAATATTCGTTTTCTAGATCCTATCATTGAAGACGATGAGTTGTCAAAATTCTATATGGCTTTAGATATTTACGCTCATGCTCGCCACGATGGCGAAATGTGTCCTACAAACATTCAGGAAGCCATGATGCATGGTGTACCAGTAGTGTCGCACGAAAGTGCCATCTACAATGGTCAGTCTGAGATTATTGGCGATGCAGGTTTCGTAGTGCCCCTAGGTAATCACGTCGCGTACCGCGACGTGTTGCTGGCTTTGCTTGAAAACAAAGAGTTTGTGAACGAAGATGAAACAGGCATGGTTCGTCTTCGCGACTATTTCGGCCGTGCTGGGCGTCGTCGTGCTATGCGTTATTTTGAAGCCGAGACTATGATATCCCACTTAATGAAAATCTACGATTCGTTGTTGACAGTCAAGACTTAGATAGTATAATGAAGAAGGTACAGCAATGTCTAAGGTAATTAGTTTTAGTTTATGGGGATCCAATAAAAAATATGTTATTGGGGCCATTCGTAATGCTGAACTCGCACCTGAAATCTATCCTGGATGGTTATGTTATTTTCAGTTGGATTATTCTGTACCACAAGCAATAGAAGATACATTAGCTCAGATGCCACATGTTCGTGTCTCGCGACGCCTTGATCATACTACAGGTGGTATTGCTGCTGGATCTTGGAAATCGATGTTCTGGCGATTTGAATTAGCTTGTGCTCAGGGCGTAGACGTTATGGTAAGTCGAGACTGTGATTCGCGTCTTAGTCGCCGCGAAGCTGCCGCTGTAGACGAATGGTTACAAAGTGGCGAAGGCTTCCATATAATGAGGGATCATCCGTGGCATGGCTCAAAAATACTGGGCGGAATGTGGGGATGTCGCGGATTTGCACTGCCAGAATTCAACCACCTTATGAATGCATGGAAACAAGAAGATCGTTGGCAAACGGATCAGGACTTCTTGAATGCAGAGATCTATCCGCGTGTTGTAAACAACGCTATGATCCATGCTAGCTTTTACAGACTTGAGGCGTTCGCTCAAGACTTCCCGGAGCCCCGCCAGGGTACCGAGTTTGTTGGACAAGTCTTCGACGAAAACGAAGTCACGGTAGCCGAGCATATTACTGCCCTAGCGAGAGAACTATGAAAGCTCTATCCTTTGATGACATCACTCTTATTCCGAGGTACAATAATATCGCGTCGAGACGTGATGTGGATACAAGCGTCCAGTTTGGAAGCTTGAAATTGTCATTACCTGTATTTTCAGCCAATATGGACACAATTACTGGATCAGAGATGGCTTTGAAAATGCGAGAACTTGGCGGTTTAGGGTTCCTGCATAGATTTTTCGATATAACAACAAATGTTAACCGTTATATTGATGCTACATACTGGAAATATACTGATGGTATTGTTGCCTCATTAACACCGCGATCAGAGGCAGTTGTATCGCTTGGTATCAATGAGGATCTAGATCGTTTCCATGCCTTATATGAAGTAGGGGCTCGATACTTCTGTGTTGATGTAGCTCATGGACACAGTAAAGAGGTTGGCAAATTAGTGCGTCAAATTAAGGAAGCTACCGGCGATAGCTTTGTAATCGCCGGTAATGTATGTACTGCCGAGGGTGCCGAGTACCTAGTAGACAAAGGTGCTGATGCGATCAAGGTTGGTATCGGTCCTGGCAGCGTATGTAGTACACGCGTAAAGACTGGCTTTGGTGTACCGCAATTTACCGCTATTCAAGAATGTCGTCATGTGAATTGCTTTATCATTGCGGATGGCGGTATTAAGACTCCGGGCGACGCAGTAAAGGCTTTTGCTGCTGGAGCGGACGCAATCATGTTAGGCGGAATGCTTGCTGGTACAGACGAAACTCCTGGCGATAAGATCTTGAATATGGAAGGTATAACCAAACTGGGTATGCATTTCTATGAGGAAAAGCATTATAAGATTTTTCGTGGCATGGCCTCAAAAGAAGCCCAAGACGACTTTATGGGTTCTATGTCCGATTGGAAGACCGCCGAAGGCGTAGAAATTAAAGTGGAATGCAAGGGTCCGGTTGCGAACGTAGTGAGCGATCTTATGGGCGGCATTCGTAGCGGTATGTGTTATTGTGGTGCAAATACCATTCGCCAAATTCGTGAGCGTGCTCGTTGGGTAGAAATCACGGCGGCTGGTGCCGCCGAGGGTAGACCACATGGACAAGGAAGACTTTAGGAGTGAAATGACTATGGATATCGGAATGAATCTATCGCCCGTTAATGACTACAATCGCGAATGGGTTTTCTCGGACATTTTCATTCAGTCTCGCGAGTGGCGTCTCATTAAGAGAGGTGTTGTACAGCCGCCTTCGGTCAAGGTGCCCGTGCTAACGAATGGCTATCCAGACTGGACGGCAATCGCTGCAAGCGATGCCGTCCAATGTCTCATGTTGATTGACTATGGTGGTCACTATCCCAAGGGTACCTATGTTGCGTCTTGGGCTGGCGATTCTGCTGGCGTTTTATTCAAGGGACCTGGCGTGACTGTAGATACGCTTGTTAGAGATAGTGCTGGCAAATGGAACGTGAAGATCGATATCCAGGGCGACAAGGGTCTGACGCTAGAATTGCGTCAAGCGAATATCACCGACATGTCTGTGATCATGCCTGGCGGCGAAAGCCGTACCTTCCATCCGACGTTCACATACTCATTGCCAGCTTTCAAGTTTATTCGTTTCCTGAACTGGATGAATACTAATTCTGTTTTGAAGCCATATACTTGGGCCGATCGTACAACTCTGAAAGACATTCGCCAATCTTACAAGCCCCAGGGCGTAGCCCTGGAGGCTATGATTGCTCTATGCAACCAGACTAAGACACGTCCATGGTTCTGTATGCCGCATTTGGCAGAGGACGACTTCATTAGACGCTTTGCGTCTATGGTGAAGAAGCTATCTAAGTCTGACAAGATCTATGTTGAGTTCTCGAATGAGACCTGGAACTCGGACTTCCCTGTGTATGTGTGGGCACAAAAGCAAGCTAGTGCCGCAGGCACTATTTGGCCTTACGTCGTGGCCGACGCCGCCAAGCATATGTGGGATATTTGGCTAGATGTCTTTAAGGATAATCCTGGTAAGATTGTTCGCGTCGGCGGCGGCCACGTCGTAAATGATTGGGTTGCTAAGAAGGTTTTGGAACGCCTCAATGGTCAAGCCGACGTGATCGCGTTGGCGGCGTATTTTAGCGTGCCAGCAGATGTTGCTAAGACTTTCAACGCTTCAACGACTGCTACTCAGGTACTAGACGCGGCTCGTGCAACGATTGATACTAGGATGCAAGGCTTGGCTAAACATAAGTTGCTCGGCAAGCCAGTGGGATTCTACGAAGGTGGCCAGGGAATTATTGGGGGCTCTACTTGGTTACAGGCCGCATACGACGCCCAGGCTTTGCCTGGCATGTATGATGCTGTCAAAGAGAACCTGACCAAAGCTAAGGCTGGCGGTGCAGAATTCTTTGGTGCGTTCAGCTTTGTTTCTAGACAAGACAGCCCGCATGGTTCATGGGGACACTTATCTGGTCAAGAACAAGTCTTGCTAATCAGTAGTGTTCTACGTCAACAAGCACCTAAGGCTGCTGCTCTAAGAGATGTTATTCTAGGCAAATGAAGGTTCTGGTTTCATACAGAGGCATTCCCCAGTCGCCCGGTTGGGCGACTGGAGACTTTGTGGTCAAGGCTTTGCGTACTCTAGGGCACGAGGTCTATCCATATGCCAAGTATTACCAGCAAAACAAATGGGTAGAGGATAGATCTTTAGGGTCTACGGGATATCGCTCCTTGGGATTAGACGATCATGAATTCGATCTGATCTTGTATATGGAGTGTAATGACGGCGATCCTCAGTATTCTGAGCTTGCTGTTGCAAGAGCACGTAAGACCGCCTGTTGGTTGTTTGATACTTCATACTATCACGATCGATGTAAATCGATCGTGGATTATTTTAGATTTGATCATGTCTTTTTAGCGAACCCATTAACTATACGCGAGTACAAGGTGTGGGGCTACAAGAATGTCTCTTGTTTACGTTATGGCTTCGATTCGGAAAAGCACACGCGATCGTCTGACACGGAAAAGACCATTGGTGTTGCTCTCGTGGGCAGTATTCGCGACGACCGTAAGGCTCTCGCGAAAGCCCTCAAAGATCACGGTATCAATCTCGAACTAATCTCTGGTAAGTTCCGCGAAGAGTACGTTGATGCTTTGGCATCTGCCCGTATTATCGTCAATCAGAATCCACCAGAGGGTCGTGGCCTTCTGAATATGAGATTTTTTGAAGCTCAGGCGGCGGGATGTTATGTCTTGACTGAGCAAGAAGACTATGATGCCAATCACCAGGAAGGTACTGGCATGCGATATGGTGCCTTGAATGGCTGTTATAGCTCTATGTCGGATTTGGCAGATCAGTGCCGTGAAGCATTAGGGCGTCGCGGACTGATTCGGCCAGAGGTTTCTGGCCTTAGAGAGGCAGCATCTCTTTATCATTGGAGTTTAATGGTAGGTGATTCTTACGAGTCAAGATGTCAAGACTTGATGCACCTATTGTTCCCACACGAAACGACCACAGATTATTTTTCATATAAGAAATAATGGCTAATCTTAATAAGTTCTTTGATTGGTACGAACAGCACGTACGTGATCGCCTTAAATTTGAGGAAGAGTCGCGTCCTATCTATCAGGCACTTTGTGAACAAACACATGGCTGGGCCAGTGCTATGAAATGCAACGTACTACATAACGCACTACTTGCCATGGAGGGTCACGAACAGTACCTTGAGATTGGCTCGTACACGGGTCGTAGTCTTGTGGGGGCACTGTTACACAACGACAAGTTTGCACAAGTAATCGATCCGTTTGAGCTATTTCTGCCAGACGGATTGGCGATTTATAAGCATTGGTTTGAAACAGTGCATAAGCACGGCGTTGCCGGTCGCATCACTCTACATAAAGCATTGTGTCACAGTCTGAATACGGATATTTTGCCACCAGTCGGCGTCTACTATTATGATGGCGACCATGATTCTGGCCATACGTATCAAGGGCTGAAGAAATTTGAATCTGTCATTTCTCGTCAAGCAATTATTCTTGTGGACGACTACAGGATCTTTGGCGGATCTATTCAAAGGCCATTTCCGGGGCACCAGTATATCGTAGAAAATCCTGTGCAAATCGATACCGATAGATGGTTAGCAGAGACACCCGCAGCAAAATTAATTGATATCATGCCGTGGGAAAATCATACAGCAGTCATCAGATATGAAGCCGCCCCTAGTACAGCTCATTAAGCAGATAGACGCCGAAGGCCGTATTGCTTTCCAGGGAACGCTGATGTTGGGCCACACTCCACGTCAAGCTCTGTATAATGCATTTGGTCTTGGTAGTCTTGGTTTCGAAGTTGATTGTTTGCCCCAAGGGGCAAACATGATATATCACGTTTACAAGGATGAACGTTTAATTAGGTTGTTTACAGATACTCCAAACGAGGAAATTGAAAGGATCTTTTGGGAAGTGGTGGAAAATGAAGCCGTCTGATACGATTGATGTCCTGATCTGTGTGCATAGTCAGGACTACGAGCACGATATGCTTTTACAGCGTGCTCTCGAATCTCTTGTGCGTCAAACACACAGTGAGTTTACGACTGTTGTCATTCTTGATGAATGCCATCAAGAGACTAGGGGTGTAGTTGAGAACTATGTGGATGTTCTAAACATTCGATTGTTTGAGCGTTCTCGCAAGCAGGGACTAGCGGCGGCCAAGAATTACGGCTTGAAACAATGCACGGGCAACTGGATTGCCTACTTGGACGCTGATGACCAGTGGATGGATTGCAAGCTTGAGGTACAACGTCAATTCTTGCTTGAACGTCCCGACGTTGACTTTTCCTTTACGGAGTGCTGGGACCTTGAGAATGACGTATTAAAGCCTAACTGTTTTAAGGTTGGGCAATACCAGACACACGAGCAAATCCGTACCGCGTTGCCGCATGAGAATGTGGTTGCCCACGGCTCAGCTATGATTCGTCGTATTGCGTTGGAAAGCATGGGCGGCTATCGCACGGACAAGGCCCTGCTTGGCCGCGAAGATTATGACCTGTGGCAGCGAGCCATTGGCAGCGGATTCATTTTCTGGAAGATCCCTGAACGCGTTTACATTTACAGCTTAGGAACGAGTGTGCCACGATGAATGACTATCTCTATTTTGTACAAAATCCTGTTGGCGGAGAACTGGCTTATTTTACTTTTGAAGCAGCACTGAAGGTTGCGAACATGTATAAGACGTATGTTTATATTATTGAGCGTAACGGTATTATACATATACTCTAATGAAGATCTTGTATGTAGGTCTGCTTTACAACTACGGTAAGTCCGAAGAGGGCTTCTCGTACGAGCATATGAATGTCGAAGCAGGACTTCGACAATATTGCGGAAACCTTGGGCATACAATGGGCGTTTGGTATCCAGATGCTTCTGAACAGGGCAATCAAGTGGATTCATTTTTATGGCCTAAGGTTCGCGACCATCAATATGATGCTATCTTTCATGTAGCTTTTAATGAGAGTCTTGATTTACCAGAACGCACGGCTCTGGAAGCCTTATCGCAGGACATTCCGGTCATTCAATTTGATTGTGATAGTTCGTGGCGTTTCCAGAGCTGGATTCTACCACGCAAAAAACGAGTCAGTCATTTTGTGACCACGCACTCTGCTACTGTATCATGTTATGAGCAGCTTAATATGAAAGTAATCAGATCTCAATGGGCTGGATCTCCTGAGTACAAAACTTCAGGATTGCCACAGATCTATGACATAAGTTTTATTGGGCAAAAACATGGTCGTATGCCAGACGGACGATTTTTTCGTTCAGAAATAATCAACGAGATGATCGCGGCTGGTCTGAATATTGATCTATTTGGTAACTATTGGAATGGTTATGACAGATGGCATGGTTATATTTCTGATTTTCAAGCAGTGATTCAAGCCTTTGAACAAAGTAAGATCTGTTTAAATTTATCCAATCCGTGGCATTTTGGTACGATGCCTCAAATTAAAGGTAGACATTTCGAGATTCCGCAAATAGGTCGTTTGCAAATTTGTACGCCCGCCGATGATCTATCTTCATATTTCGAGCCCGATAAAGAAATAGTTATTGTGAACTCGGTAGCAGACTTGATTGATAAGTGCAAATACTATCTTGCTCACGACGAAGAGCGAGAGATGATTGCTGCTGCCGGACATGCACGCATGCTGAAAGATCACCAATGGTCTAATAGATTTGGGCATATCTTTAAAGAGGTAGGTCTGTGATTCTTGATTTAGCAGACAAGAGATTTGATAGGCTGATTGCAACCAATCGTATGAAGAGCGGTAAGCGACGATCTAAACGCTTGTGTTATTGTGATTGTGGCAAAGCAACTTGGGTCTTGACTTCTAGTCTGGTAAATGGTAATACGAAGAGCTGTGGTTGTAAAAAGCAAGATAACAAGAGACTGCCTCCTGGTGAAGCTGCTAGGAATAGCATATTGGCAAAGTACAAAGAACACGCTAAGGAAAGAAAGTTAGCTTGGCGTTTGTCTAATAAGCGGTTTAACGTATTGATACGCGGATTATGTTTCTTTTGTAATAGACCGCCTCAAGCTGTTAAGCGTGCCAAGGGCGGTAATTTTACTTACAACGGTATCGATAGACTTAACAATAAATTGGGGTATAGTCACAACAACTGCGTATCATGTTGCTATACATGCAATAGGGCAAAAGCCAATTTATCTCTAAAGGATTTCATGGGTTGGATTAAGGATCTGAAGTCATGTCTATAGACATTAGTTACGGTATTCTCAATTACAACCCCGGCAACCATCCGCTTGCGAGACAGGCATTGCATGAATGCGTAACGTCGTTACGCGAGAACATGCACGCTGGCTTCGCCAGCGAGGTCTATATCATTGATCAGGCTAGCGAAGGTAATGTTCAGCAGGCCGTCGTGCAAGATTATTGCAATAGCTACGGCTGGCGTTCTATCATGCTCGATAGGAACGTAGGTATTAGTCGTGGCATTAATTTACTAGCTCGCGTTTCGCGAGCTGAATATATTTGTCTAGTGACTTCCGATGTTCAGTTTACCAAGGAATTAGATCTATCTCTAATTAAGACGCTCAAGACTTTTCCTGGCGTGTGGCAAGTTTGTCCAGCTTCCGACAATAGCGAATTAGAACACCAAAGACGCGGATATCGCGAATCTGGTTTAGCGGAAACGTTAGCCGCTCAGGAACTTACGGTTCAAATGTGGCCTCGAACAACCTTTGATCGAATCGGCTATTTCGACGAGCGATGGAAAGCCTGTTTCGAGAATATGGATTTTGCGTTACGTATTTTTTTGGCTGGAGGACGTGTTGCCGTAAGCCACGACGCCTTTTGTCCTCACCGACATGCTATGTCGGTAAAAAGCGGAGCTAGAAATAGAACATATGACGGATATCTTTCCATGCCAAATGGGTTTGATCAGAATCGCTTGCACAAAATGTGGGATAAGAAATGGCCAGGGGTCTCATGGCACTCCTTATATCAGACTCCACCTAGTGACGACATGCGGAGTCGTATGCTTGAAGTTTTTAGACATAACATTTATCTAGATTACGTGCAAAATGTTGGTTACTGAAAAAGTCAAACAGATCAATATTGTATATGATAACGAATACACGCACTCCGTGCGTGAGTATTACTTATATTGTGTTAGTCTTTTTAAGGAAGCGTTACAGACTCATGATATACACGCAAACATCATCTTCGGGGACTTTGATTACGAATTCAATAATGGATTTCCTACTAGACGAGTTGTCTTTCAGTTTGAACATACGCTTGTCAAGCCTGGCGGACGTGATTCGGCGGGCTTTCAACACGGTAAAGTGCCGATTGACGATAAGGATTTCTACTTAGTGCGACTTGTCAATTATGACTTGATTGAGAAAAGTGATTTGGTTGTTGAATACAGCATTCCTAATCAGTTTAATATTGGTCAGACTAATTTATATCCTAGTTATAACCATCGTCATCTGCATGTATCTGCGTGTCTTTATGACATAGATTTTGGAAGAAATAGAATGCTTGATGTTTCAACTAACTTCTATGATACTAATCAGCCTAGACGTTATAAGCTTTTGAAGCTATTGCGGAAGGTTGGGGCAGGCAATCATACGGGTATTTATGGAGAACGTTTGTCTAATCTGTATAGTTCGACCAAGGTGCTGGTTAATGCACACCAAACTGATCATCATGATACTCTGGAAGAATTACGAGTGTTGCCAGCTCTTAGAAGAGGAGCTATTGTAGTTGCAGAGCATGCTGCTTTAGAACGACTGATCCCATACAAGGATCATATTATTTGGGCGAACTATGACGAGATTCCAGATGTTGTTGAAGAAGTATTAGATAACTATGACCGTTATAGAGAACGTATTTTTAACGATTTGTTGCGTCGTATTTTCAAGAATCTTGAAAAGGTAAATGTAATGGAAGTCCATAGGAGTTTGACATGTCTACACTAACAGAGATTTTTGATAATGAGGGTGGCGACAAAGGGTCGTTCTTTGCCCACGTAGGACAGACAGAAAATTTAGCTCACCGCTATACGTATATCTATGAGCAGTACATGGAGTCCTTTCGTGACACTAAATTCAATCTCCTAGAGATTGGTATCTGCTCACCATTCTATCCGGGGGCTTCGCTCCGAGCCTGGTATCAGTATTTTCGGCAGGCCGATATCTTTGGTTTAGATATCGTTGAGTGCTCGCGATTTGAGAATGATCGCGTCAAGACGTTTGTCGTGGACCAAACCTCAGAACAGCAACTTCGCAACTTCACGAAGCTTGCACCGCCATTCAAGTTCATAATCGATGATGGCTGCCATGATGAGCGAGCAATCACTATCTCTATGGGAGAGCTATTCCCACAGCTAGAAAGTGGCGGCATCTACTTTGTTGAAGACCTACATGTAGTCCACAAGGATAACCTATATGGACTTGTAGATAAGCAGTTCATTTCTCCATTTATAGCACAAGCGAAGCTTGATTACATTAACGCCAACATTGCAGAGGCGATCTTTAGTGACGACAAGAAGATGTGCATCATTAGAAAGAAATGAATCACGCTGTCATTTTTAAGCCGGATATAAACGGCAGAGACATCAGGATCTTTAGGATTTACGATGCTCAAGTTGGCAATCAGCATTACTATCCTGGCATCAGGCTGTTTTCACACAAGACGGGAAAAACATTTAACCCTATTCGTGAACAAATAATGTCATTGCCAGGACTGTCGGTCAAATCAATAGATTGTCCTACGACAGTACGTAAGATAGAAACCCGTCCAATGTTTTTCTTTGTTTACAACGTAGACAACTATTATCATTTCTTATACGATACATTGCCATATTTAATCTCTTATCAATACCTTAAGAAGATCTTGCCCGGCCTTAAGCTTTTGATTAATTTCGCCAACGCACAACAAAACAAACTTAATCCATTTGTGTTAGAGTTTCTAGAGTTATTACATATTTATCCAGACGACATTATGTTTCTTGAAGCGGACACGATCTATGGAGAGGTCTTCGTTTCAAGCTCTTATACTCATGATGGTAAATCCAATTTACCGCCTCGACAAGAGATCTATTCATTGTATAATGCTATGGCCGACAAGATTGATATTGATGGCTCATTGCCAAAAAAGATATATG
>Ga0137462_1000028_pt1 | contig 14911 bp, 15 predicted proteins | sample EasRivERMGT769_2_FD_102303 | JGI IMG/M metagenome (GOLD analysis project Ga0137462, IMG submission 102303) | Soil microbial communities from meander-bound floodplain in the East River, Colorado, USA - East River MetaG ERMGT769_2 | ecosystem: Environmental > Terrestrial > Soil > Floodplain ... | reverse complement strand
TAGACCGTCGCACGTACGAATGATGATCGTGTTAGACGCCGAGGTATTACCTGGGTCGCAGCAATCAAGTTCAGACGTTGCGTCTACTAGGTCACCCTGAGCGGTGATCACTTCGATCGAGCAAGTAGCTTCTAGCGGGAAGTCAGGAACCTTCACGAACGGACGCTTCGAGCCAAGCTCGAAAATGTCTTCACGGGCGATCGAGAACGATACCGTAATCGTCTGCAAGTGTTCAGCAATCGAGTCCGTATTAGCGTTGGCAATCAACTGCGACGCATCCGATAGCGTACCCGGGCCATTAGCACCGAATCCACCATTGACAAACGCAGCGTTGATACCAGAGATAATCGGCGTGATCACACCAGGAACGTCCTGAGGTAGAATCGAACGGCTGATTTCAACTTCTTCACGACGCTGTACACCAGAACCTACGATGATGACACCAAGACGATCTTGGCCACCAGCTAGTTCTTGAGCACCGCCCTCTACTAGAAGAGAAGTCAAACCATCGTGACCGAATACACCCGAAGGAGTACCTTCTGGAGCATCAGGATTACCACCATTTGCAGCATCAGGCCAAATGACTAGAGGTTCGCCAGGGTTGCCAGCGTTGTGACCAGCAGTGTGGCCAGAAACAGCAACCATTACACCCCAAACCTTGTCGTTACCAACAAGCGTTACGTCTTCGGTAACAGCACCATCGATTGGGAACGTGTAAGCTACGTTAGAAAGATATGCACCAGATGCGGTCACAATAGCTACTGGACGACCAGTTGCTCGAAACTGCGTATCTGGATAAATCTGCAACGCAATATCAACACGGTAGCTCGCAGTACGGGCCACGATGTCGTTCGCACCAGCAGGGTTAGTCAACATCAAGAACAACGGCTTCGTGCCGTCAATCACCTTAGACATCGTAACTTCGATGTCAGGTTGACGTTCTGAGTATTCGTAGATTTCAGCCTGACCAAGCTGGAAGACCTGTTCCAGGTTGAAGGTCGTGCTCATTCCAATGCTTTGCAAACCACGCGGAACTTCCCATAGGCCGCCAACTTGGTCAACACCAGAAGCTAACGCACCTGTACTGAATTCGCGAGAGTTTACCGGAGCAACGGCCCCTGTAGGAGGAGCAGCATTATCTTTAATGGCTACTTGCTCGATAGCCCACCAAACTCTGTTATTGTTCATTTCTTTTTGCCTCCCTAACTAGGGCATTACGTATACGTATGAAGCAGCGTGCATGCTGTTGCTGCAAAAACTAATACACTAATCAACCCAATGGGTCTTGTATCGTCGGAATAGTTGTAATCGGACCAAACACATGGCCCAATGGTGTCGTGGGGGCGTTTAAGTATACCGTCACGAAAAACGTCACGGTTGCTCGTTCGAACTCTTCGGAGGCTGTCATGTTGGTCGTTTCAACGCGATCGATATAAGACATATAGCGAATAGGAACGCCAGAGCCCACAGTCGTGATCAGCTTTCTGTTTCTCAGCATCTCTTGGTAAGGAACATACTCAGGAGATAGGGTGTTGTAGATACCAGACAATGGCAACGGTGCTCGATTAAAGTCTATCATTGGCACAGACTTACGCCACTGGCTCGAAAGGATATCAACAATGTTGTCTCGCTGCAAATCGTCCAAAGCCCAAATATGGAACTTGACTTCATCCGTAATAACGGCACTAAGATTACCTAATTCGTATGCGTCAAATTTGCGTTGGTCTACTTCCATGAAAACTGCCGGGAATGGCTGGGCTCGTCCCGAAGGATAGACAAGCTGCATAGACGTTAACGGATTTGTGGTGTACTTGCTTTCAAGATAGCCCTGCTGATACTGCTGATTGAAAGCGTGCTCAAAGTCCACACGAACTTCTCTTGCTGTAAAATCAGCATTAACCTTTAGGTCGAGAGATTGTGGCGAGTTAAAGATAATGCGACCATTCAAGAAGTCGATCGTGTGACCAAATATTGGGTCGTCGGTAGAACGGAACGCACCTTCAATGTACACGCCGGAAGCAACCATCGGATGAGCTTGTAAGTTTGTGCCATCCAATGCTACGCCAGATTCATAAACAAATTGTCTGAATGGCGACTGCCAAACCTGTCCTATTTGTATCCCAAATAATGTTTCATGTGCCGTTGCATCAGGCAACAATACAGACATATCAGAACCGTCATAAAACTGTTGACCGCTCGCCACATTAATATATGCACCCTCTCTAAGAAAATGCATATCTATAAATAATTTATAGTTTAGTTTAAGTAACGAGCGTAATTTATACTCTAATCCCATTTTTACACTCCAGATACTTTAAAACTCTACTAATCCATTTTTCTCTATTGTTAGTCGGCAACGAACCATTACAATAAACACATAATATACCAAAATCAAAATCTAGCCACGTAGCCTTATTTTCATAATTGCAAATATGATTATGTAGCCAATTCGATGGCTTGATATTATGATTCTTATTATCGTGTTTATGATCCCAATTTACAGCTAAACCACAATTTGTTTTATCTTTTGGCATCCATATTAATTTGCGTTCACAAACCTCACATCGTGGATTGCTTCCATAATAATGATCAAAAAATTGACACCAGCTCTCGGCGTTCTTTTGTTTTTGTATACGACGTTTTTCTAAAACCAAGTCTCTATTCTTAAGATAATACTTTTGTGTAGATTCTGTATTGCATAACTTACACCAACTATAAAGCCCGTCTAAAGTATTTCTACTACGAGGAAATTCGTTTAGATCTTTATCTTGACCACATTTACAGCAAATTTTCATGATTAACCAATCGTGTTATCGGGAGAGGGTTGTTCGGTTTCTTGAATCTCTGCCAACTTAACCATCAAGTAACGACGCTTTGAAAAGCCAATCGGTCTTGTGTTTGCTACTGCGTAGCGTCTGCCTTCAATACTGACGGCAATAGCCTCTTGTACGTGCTGCAAAGCCTCGATCACGACCGTAATCATAGCTTCGTTGTTGTTCAGGTGACCAATACCACTTAGGTCGTTAGTACCAGGAATACGAGGACCAACCACGATATGGGCGGTGTATTCTACGTCTCGCGGCGTTAGCTTCGTACCGGGATTTCGCGTTGGCTGGTTCGGCACCGGAGCACGGCCGAAGAACGGATTGTACTGCTGAGGAGCAGGACGAGCTTGAGTAGCGTTGTCCTGTTGTACAATAGGATTCAAGTGGAAGATCACTTGTCCGCGATTTCCACCTAGTCCCATGAGTGCGTCATCCATCATAGAATGGTAGATTGCTTCTAGGAACGGTATGTTCAGGATACCGCTAGATGCACTTAGGTCTTGGTTGTTAGGAATAAAGATCATTGAATTGCCTTGCGAATCTTGATACGAATCTTCGCGTACCCGGGCGTTTCTACATATTGTCTGTCTGCTGGATTGTTCTCCCAAACAAGCTGCTTCGTGTTGCAGTCCACATATTGACGACTAAATCCCAATCCTCTAAACGTTACTCTATGAGGATCTACCTCTAGAGCACCTCTAAATTCGCCGATTTGTCTGCCGCCAAACGCAGCCGAATTCGTGAACGTGCCACTTGGGCCAACGTAGGCCGCGTCGCCCGGAGCAATCGATCCAACAAGGTGTAGCCAGTCAGTGATAAACTCGCCCTCGGTTGCAATACCTACAATCGCACACGGCACGTCCACTGTATAGCCCAAGAACGTTCTGTGTGGTTGTCGCGTCAAGTTCATGTGCTCAACACTGTTCAATTGAACGCCCATCGGAAAAGCACCCGACGGATTCGCCGCGTATTGAGCAATGTACATGCCAGACGATAATACAAGAGTCAAGCATCCACCAAGCTCCTGTGTATAGGGCGTGATGAAGTCAGTATTGACTTGTTGTGTTTGTCTTAGTGGTTTTAGTGACATGGCGACTTATTCGCAATCGCAATCTTGATTTGGTCTACTTTCTTCTTGTGAGACCATCCAACATCATAGTTGTCTACCATTAAAGGACCAATGAGATCTAGCGTAGTATCTGGCAACCAGCGTACCTCGCTATACGTGAAACCGATTTCTGGAAACTGCTTGCCAAACAGACGCGTTAAAGTGCCTTCTCTATATGTGCCATCCTGTAAGCCGTCTCGGCACATGTTGTATATCTCGAACGGAATATCGGTCGGTTCACGACCGAGATCTTTACCGTAGATAATATAGACGCCAAGATGCATAATAGCCTTAGGGGATTTCGTATGAACGAGCATTTTTATATGCCAAAAATTCTTCTGGCGTCTTATCTTGTTTACTACAATTGCAAGATCTACAGGCTACACATAAGTTTTCGATATAATTGTTGCCCCCTTTAATGAGTGCTAACTTGTGATCAATGGTTAGGCGACCACCATACTTACCGCAATATTGACAAGTATAATTATCGCGAGCGAAAACAGCTTTAATGGTTTCTGCGTTAATTAAATTTCTGATAACATCAAAATCATGTGTTATTCTGTAATTGTGTCTATAAGCTAGTCGCTTCTCTTTATTTTTTTGATAGGACTTTTTCCAGTTAGCATAGACAATCTTACGATAATCTGAATCGGTTTTATATCGTTCGCGACGTTTAGTATTTAACCGGTCCATATATGACTGATTGCTGTAATAAATCTTGTTATGATATGTTTGTAAACACTTTTGAGAACAAAACTTCTGATCTATTCTAAATGGCTTATAGTCTTTTTTGCAGAATTGGCAAATTTTTATAGGTCTCTTCTCTGCTTCTAATCTTCTACGTCTTGCGTTTTTGCAACGAAAAGAGCAGACGAGTCCTTTATGAGAACCGGGCTGAAACTCAACATGACATTCAGAGCAAATTTTCATTATCAATATATCATTTTCCCAAAATTCCCAGTCATTCTACCCAAGAATACTTGAACGGCTCGTTCGAGTTCTTCACGACGATTCTTAACGTCGAATTTGTGCAAGTCTGAACGTACTGTCAAACGTGTCGGCGAAATACTTACTTGTACACCGTCGGCGTTTGTAACCGAGATACCATCCTGCGAAGCACTCATTGCAGACGAACCGAATGGACCGCCGCCAGAGGTTGCTCCCAATCTCTTCAAGGCACTGATTTCGCTTTCAAGAATAATGAGTTCCATCTGCAAAATGATCAGGTCGAAGATCTCGTCATTGTCGGGCGTGATCATGCCCGTTTCTACATTCGCGATAATTGGATTGACCTTAATACGTGGGCCGCCGAATCCACCAGGAATACCCTTAGGTCTGTCTGTGATCGACAAGCCGAGACGTTGGTTAAGGCGACGAACAGCCTTCACTAGAACCCGCTTCAAGAAGTCGTCATCAAAAATGATCGCTTCGGGGTCGCCAATGTCAATACGTACGGCGTCATAGATCGGGTGAGTATCATCCGTAGGAGGAACGAACCCGATCGAGATTACAACGTCCTGAACAATAAACGGCTCAGTGGCTTCTGCTACATTATCGGTTAACGTGACGATCGTCCAATCGATATGCCAAGCCCCCAATTGGAAGCCAGCAGGAATCAATCCGGAACCCACATAATGCCCCAACTCTGGATTGAGAGCAACGCCACTAACGGCCGATATGTTAGCTGCATCAAATATCTCGAAACCCACATAGCGGCCACTAACGGCAGAGCCGTTGGCCGCTAGAAAGATGTCAAGAGCGGATGCCGCTTGACCAACAGTTAAGACTTTTGTTTCTCCAGCCATCGTTTAGCCTCTTGTCTCGCTTTGGTTTTGCCGCTCTTGATTTCGGGAACACAAATTGAGCAATTGTGTCCGTGGCCGGGTACCTTGTACTTCATTTTCTTGTTGCCGTAGGGTTGCATATTAAAGTACACTATTAGTAGCAAAGAAGCCGTCTAGTTGTTTTTGCCAAGTACGCTTGCCTAAAATCATATGACGATAGCCATTTTCTTGATAAAAACGTACCTTTGGATTATCGCGGTTGTACGGTACAGACTTAGTTTGCTCTCTTGAACTTTCAAGTCCGTCATATTCGATCCATAAATCATAAGTTGACAAATAGAAATCACATGTCCAACCATGATCTTGCTTTACTTTCTTTTCGTATTCAAAACTAATCTGTCGTTCTGTTAGATATTGTGCAATGATTGCTTCTTTTTTCGAGCGATAAAGTGTTCCATTATATTGCGTAGGAATACCAAAAAGTGTGGAGTTCATGGATAGGTCTATATGCCAAGATTTTTGATTCTTATGCCACAAAGCCTGTTCACTAATATTAAATTTAAACGCAGTGTCAGCATAATTTCTTGTCTTTTCAAGACATTCTCTGATTTCATCATTACGTTCTACCCAAATTGACATTGGTATCTGCCAATTTTCACGATTCTTATTTTCAACAGCAGACGCACTGCAACCAAGCAAATCAGCGACCACTTGATATTCTTTGTGTTCTAACAAAAGCAGACGACACTTTTCAAGCCGTGCTGCGTCCCATAAAGTATAGCTATCGCTAGCTTTTGCTTGGGCCACTGATCTTTGGTTTAGTCCGTATTTTTTTAAGTAATTATGAACCGTCCCATGAGCAATACCAAGATACTTTGCTATATCAGCACAGCTCATTTTCTGACGAACGTATAAATCTTCTAGCTGCTCCTGAGTTAATGCTTTTTCACGAGTAGCGTTTTTGCTACGTATTTCAAAGCCGTTTTCAAGCAAAATCTTCTTTGCCGTCTTAGGAGCTATACCATGTGCCTTTGCAACTTCCACAATAGGACGTTGTTCTTCCACATACATTTTAATGATAGATTGTGTATTCATACTTTTATAATACACGAAATTGGTGTAGATGGATGGATAATATAGGAAAAAATTAGCCCGGCTTTTGGCCGGGCTAACCTAAGTACCTGTATTACAAGGACTTAGAACTCGCCTATGAGGACTCTCCTCGGATCTAAGGCTGCAAAACCATGTTCCATCCAACCGAAGATACCAGCACGCTGCTCACGGTAGAGAGCGGGGTCTTCGTAAGTCTGGAGTTCCTCGCGGATCGGCATCACGAAACTGTCCATCGTGCTCAAGTCGAGACCGATGCAGTATTCGCGGGCAGATGTCGAGTTAACGACACCGTGCGTACGACCCAAGGTTACTTCCAGGAACTCTTCGTACTCCTGACCTTCGCCAAATTCAGTCATTTCGTGCAGGACTACGCCGTAGATCTGAGCTAGGCCGTATTCCTTCGAAACGAAGATCTCACGACGAGTGAACTCGTCGATTTCATCTACGTCCCAAGCACGGATGTCTTCCATGGCTTCGAGTGATAGGTAAACGTCCGTCAAACGGCCAGCGTTACCATTGCCACCCGCACCACGCGTCATCGCCGTCTTCATACGGCTAATCAATTCTTTTGTGAACTGACCAGCGGCAGCAGTCGGAGTTAGCGTAGAACCAGTGAATGGAGCACCGCCGTTAGGCGTTACAACCAAACCACGACCGTCAGCGGCACCAAGGATGACACGCCAACCGTCGCTATTGATCTTACGAACGAAACCAGCTTCATATACACGAATCGCACGCATGATCACGTCGAAACGTGCTTCCTTTGCGTACTTCAACGACCAGTCAATGGCGTTACCGATGTTGAACGTCGGAACCCATAGCTCGTCGCCTTCAACGTGACGCTCAGGCACACGACCCTGCTTCGGCAGCGTGAAAGCGATGAATTCATCTTCTTCACCAGGCTTCACGAAGTCTAGAGGATAGTTGGCTTGGGCACCCGGTGCTAGTACCTGCTTTTCGTAGATACCACCCAGGTTGTCACGATCAAACACACCCTGACGTAGCGGCATGTTCAGCTCAGCAGCGAATGCTTTTTGAGCGGCAGCACGAACATTGGCGTCAGGCGACGCCGTTGCACGTAGTGCTTCAATTGCTTCTTGCGGATAACGTTGTGCGTAATTCATATCAGTTCTCCTTATAGCTCAAGACGGATCTTTAGGAAACCGTCTGCTGTTAGGGCACTGAGTGCCACGCCAACCTGAACACGACGGCCAGTCACTTGCTGACGGCTTACTTGTCCGTTGTTAGCAAGATAAAGGGTATCACCGGGAGCGTAAGTACCTACAGACCCGAAACCAGCGATTGATTGCTCAACAAAGTCAGTCCAAAATTCACCTTCGATTGCAACGCCAACAACACTGCCCTGTGGGACAACGTTACGCTGACGATACTCAGGATGGTTGAAATAATTGAGTGCTTCCACGTCATCCAGTAGCAGACCGGCAGGCTTTGCAACCTGACCAGAAACCGCTACCGCATCCGCGTAAGCAACTAGACCAACAACGCCGGGAACGAACGATAGGATACCACCTCGCTCAGCGACACCAGAACACGTATTGTCAATGTTCGTTTCGAACGTTTGACGAGATTCTTTTAGTGCCATAATATTACTCCTTACTGAACGGGATCAAAACCAGGACGCTTTTCGCCCTGCTTTTCATCTTCTTTGGTTTCGCGTGTTTCCGCCACCAAGTTCGCTAGAACTCGGAACGGGCTCACGCCCTCACCATCATCACGCGTCTGAGCACCGGCAAGTGAAACGCCGCCTTCAGCTTGAGCATCCTCAAGCTTCTTGGCAGGGTCGGTCCCGGCAGAGCCAGCAATCTTATGACGAGGTGTTCTTAGTTGACCAGAGTTAACACCGCTGTTAACGCCTGGACCCGTAGGCTGATTAATCAGCTTGGGTTCATTTGGTAGATTGTTCATCGTGTCTGGAAATGCACTTTCCGAACGACGCTTGTTTAGAAGAGCGGCGAATAGGTTAGCACAGCCCTTATCGGCAGGCTTAGCCTCTTCTTCAACTACTTCTTCACCAGGCTTCGCGGGCTTCTTCGGAGGGAAAGGCGGCTTCTTAGCAGCGATTTCGAGAACCATTAGTTCTTTTTCGTCACGCCACTGAGAGTACGCTTCCACCGACAGCTTCGATGCGTGGGTCACAAAGTGCTCCAACGCTTCGGGCGAAATCACGTCTTCTAGAAGAGCACGGACTTCCTGTTCACGAACAACCGATTCGGCTTCTGCTAGTTGCTTCTCTAGTTCGTCAGCACGAGCTGCACGAGCCTTTAGAGAAGACATAGACTTCTGAAGCCATGCAAGCTTCGCCTTGAAAGCGGCATCGCCGTCTTTCGCTGCGTCGATTGCAGAGATTTCAGCAGGCGTGCTACTAGTCGCACCAGCAGCGGCCTGTTCCTTCACTAGCTGGCTTACAAGTTCGTTGTAATCAGATAGTTGCTTGTTTAGGGTTTCGACCTGGGCTTCCTTAGCCTTGTTCGCTTCGCTCAATTCGCCGACCTTCGTTTGAAGTTCCTGCGACTGCTTCGTAGCGTTATCAGCTCGGGCAACCAGTTCTTGTTGTGCTTTTTCTGCGGCAGCGGCCTTTTCTCTACGATCGAGAACGGACTCTACAGCAGCACCAATGTCATCGCCAGCTTTCGCGGGCTTGTCTGTATTTGCATTCGCATTCATGCGATTATCCTCCACACATTCCAGGACTTTTTGGAGCAAGAGTCTCACTTCTGATTCGTGATCTCGCTCCGCTAAAGAGTTCATGGGACCTACAGCCTCAATTACGGAACGCTTATTTGCGGGGCGGTCCACAAAACCACAGCCTCCAAAAGTAACACACTTTAGGACGCGACCAATTCGTACATCCTGATTTGACTCAGGGTCACGATATACGCCAGGTCCCCCGGTAGCACGTAAGTGCTTTTCAAGGAACGCGGTGCTCTGATTACGGGATAGAACTTTAATGCTCTTGTCTGACTGACATAGGCCATAGCTATAGTCGTCGAACCAAGCCTCCATAGAAACGAAAAGAGTCCCGGCTTTCGCACGAGACTGAATTTCCGCAGCACGGGCTTCGTGAATCAGACTAAAGATAGCTGCTTCTACCCAAAGATCGAAATCGCAATCGGGCGGCGTCTCATCAGAGATGTCCAGAATGTCGCCATCAGTATTGCGAGCTTGTACGGTATAGATAACGCCAAGGATGTCCTTGTCATTATGTTGCCAGTTGAACGGCTTTAAAACAGGAGATTGACGTGCTGCCCACGCCTCTTCTCGCGTAAAGATGTCGTCGTTATCGTTTACGCCAACCCCAGGACCGGCAGATACGAGGCACGAACGAACATACAGCAAGTCCATCTGCGGCTTGAGATCAAAACCGTACGTATCCTTTAAGGACGACGCAATAGCCTTAAAGTCGTCAGTATGAGGCTGGACGACCTGAGCTTTAGCGGTTAAGATGGTTTTGTATTTCATCGCTACTTCGAAATAAACTAAACTGCCAAACCCTTAGCCGAAATTCTCAGGGACGTGGCAATGGCCACCGGCCGGATGGTTTTCGCCATCGTGAACGTGAGAGCCGTCCACAGAAATGCCATAAAGTGGGGCTTCCTTCTTGTGGTGGTGAGAACCAAAGCGATTCTGAGGACCGTGCGAATGGCCGCCGCTTAGCTTGCCGCCCTTGACGTGCGTGTGCAATCCCAAAGGATTGGATTCGCTGTGAATGTGGGCTCCGTAGTACAGAGCTTCCTCTTCGGGCGTCGCGGGAACGTGATCCCATACGGGTACGTTCTTGGGCTTTACAGCCGACCCATACGGGTCGGCAATGTCGGTGCCGGGCACCTTGCGAACGCCACCTTCGCCAAGTTCTTCGCATTGGTCGGCACGAGCACGCTTCAAAGCTTCTTCAAAGCCACCATGCTGCAAACCACGGTTGCGATCTAAATGTTTACGTTCCCACATATTACGAACCCTCAGTGAATTGGTTTACGTCATTGTCTGTGTGTACGCCGCCGTCCGTCTCAGTTACCTGAGAGACAATCGTTCGTGCCGCACCGGCAGGAATCGTAACTGTTTGCTGGATCTTGCCGCCCGGAGCACTTGGTGTCCCAACAGCGTGTCCAGAAACGTGTGCAATAGTAACTTGCTCTTGGTCGCCATCACCATCGATATCGATAGGACGATCGGTAACGCGAATTTGATGAGCCCCGTTTACACGGATTTCAATCACGTTAATGTTGTTTGTGAATCCCGGATTTAACGGAGTAGGCATTAGTACACCTTCTTTTTCTTTTTCTTCTTCTTAGGCTTCCCGCCGTCCGTTGGCTTCTGAGGCTCATTGAACGGATTGCTCATCTCCTGAGCAACAAGCAGGAAAGCAGCGAAGCTATAGCCCGTGGTCGTAATCTTAGCCATTCTTGTTGCCTAGTCGGTTCAGCAACTCACGACGACGATCTTCGCTAGCAACGGTTGCCATCGCACCAGAGCGGGCTACCAATTCACGCAGGATGTCTTCCTGTAGGAAAGTGCTTAGCTGATCGAACTCGTCGGACTTGAGTCCGCTCTTTAGAAGACGCTGTGCGGTCTTCTTAGCTGTGCCCATCGCTTCGATTTGCTTGTCGATCATCTCCATGAGACGACCGGCAACAACCTTGCGAGTTTCTTCATCAGCCAATGCCTCTTCAACTTGAGCACTGGTTAGGTTGGGACGAGCAACGCCAGGCACTTCTGTCTTCACAACATCCGCAGGGTCTTTTACAGATGTCTTAGAAGTTTCAGCGGGCGACTGACCATCCGATAGAGCAACAGCCTGGTCAACAGGAACTCGAATGTTCAACTGCATGTCAGGGTGCAACTTAGCGATAGCACTTGAAACAGCTTGACGAAGATCCATTAAATTGCCCGTATACCACACGGGTACATCCGTTAGCTGTAAAACGCGAGTCATGCTCGATCGAGCTTGGGTCGCTGTAATCACAGGGAAGTGATCCTTGCCATCAATAACGCGTTCAGAAACCAAACCACCAACGGTGCCCTTAGTAAGCTTTTCACTTACAGTTAAAGTTTCTGACTTTACTTCGATCGACTGAGGCTTGCCTTCGGGTGCTTGACCAACAGTCGTAGGGTCTAGACTACTTAATGTCTTGCCTAGGTTTTGAAATGCATCTTTATAATTCATATTTCCTGACCCTTTATGTTTAAAGAATTCGACTTGTTGAAGTCTTTTTTCAGCACCCTCTTTGGTACTTGAGCACCCTAGATTTTTACCAGAATGAGAGAACACACAATATTCATTACCGACCTTACGGATAGTAGCAATACTCTTGTCCATAACCACAAATTACACTAAGAATCGATCTTTAAGTTCGATGAGCTCTTTTAAAGTATAAAAGCATTCTGGAAAAGTATCACATTTAGCAGAATTACAGCGTCTACATAATAACACAGCATTATTTAATGATAAACCATAGCCCGCAGATAAAGGATAATGATGATCAATACATAAATCTTTTTTGGTATGACACCTAAAGCACTGATAGTTAAATTTCTGTCTAATAGCTCTTTCGTCATTAGCAGAAAATTCAATATCTAAATCACGGGCCAAGTGACGATAGCGTCTACTTTGCGAGCGTCTGCATAACAAACAGCGTCTATTGCCAGTATTTGTATTTTCAAGATTGTCGCTTATATATTTGTGTCCTTGAGGGCAATGAGTTCTGAGTGCAAATGGTAGATTGCCTTGATAATGTTGATATTTTCTGGCACGTAACTTATGACAAGTCTTACATCGTCTCTTGCCGCTTTTAGTAATATATAAATTATCGCCATCAAAATAGTGACCGCGTTTACACTGAATGTTCAGCATGATATTGCAATATTGCAGCCTGAGTCCATGCACTAGTCATGAATTGGCGTCGCATTTCTCTATTTGGCACCTTGCCATATGTTTTACTGTACTCGGCAACCTTATCCGTATAAAGTCTAAGGACTTCTACTTTCACTTTTTCGCATGCGTTCGAACGCAACATACTGATAATGTAATCTTCCTCCAAGATCACTTCATCTTCTTGAGGCGGCGACATATGACTAAAAACATTGTAGATCAGCCATTCAAGTCTTTCTTTTTCCTGAGCACGTAGACTCTTTACATGCTTTAAATTAGGATTCTCGCGAGCCTTAGCTTGCAATAAACGATCACTAATGAAGTCTTCTAGCTTCACCATCATAGCACGACCACGACGATCTAAAATCTCTTGCACTTCAAGAATTTCCGCTACGTTTTGTCCAGTAGGCGGACGCGGATTAACTTGCTTGCCAGTGGGACCCGTGCTACTTCCTGGTGGACGACCGTTTGGTGTCTTTGGCTTACCTCCGGGCGGTGCTGCACCAGCAGGCGGCAACGGATCCTTGACGAAAGGACCCTTCGGCTCGAAAATGTCTTTCTCTTGGTATTTGTCTTTCTCTTCCTTCATCTTAGCTGCTTCGACTTCAGCATTTGTCTCAGCTTCACGAAGCAGAGTATCGCCAGACAAAATTCCGCGATCGTATAGGCCAGTAAGGAAAGCCTGGAAACCTTTTTCATCTTTGAGACTCGTACGCCCGAACGTAACGGTAGGCAACTTCTGGAAACCCATCGCATCAGCGATGATCTTCATTTCACCCATTAGCCAGTCATACACTTGATTTCTGTATGACTCAAGTCTTTCAAGAACGGTAGCTACTCCGATATATGAATTGGAGAAATTACCGCCCTTACCACCGAGCAATACCTCAGGTACGCCAAGTGCGGTTAAGATGTCCTTATCGGCAGACTCGTGCTTTTTAGCGTCGAATAAGCCGGTCGTATCAGCTTGGATAACTTCGGCTTCAATGGCCTCGTTCCAAATAATGTTCATGGCCTGACCGGGCATCTGGAGCATGTCAGCCAAACGTTCAAAGTGTTCGTCTTCTGGAATTAGACCGTCTTTTTGTCTACCCAGCTTAAACAAGAAAACCGAGTTAATAACGGATTGCATGGCTTTAATTTCCATATTACGCAAGCCGTCTTTAAATGAAAGATTTTTCAGTGCTGGGAAAACGAAAGGAATAGCCCAGTCGAACCAGTCGAACTTACCAGGGGCCTGAACAACCTTTAGTTCTTCGTCAGACAATTTGACTTCGGCCGCATAACCAGCCCCCGGCCCCTGGTAGGCTTGGATGCGACTCAAGAATTCTTTTGGAAGGTTAAATTCGGTTGTGCCAAGATCTTGGCTGTATCCGCTTCTCATGCCCATGCCGCGAGCAATATCTAGTGCGTCTTTCTTATCGACCGCCATGATCCAATAGCTGTCGCCACGCAAACGACGACCGCGTAGTTCCATCTGTAAAGGATTCAGATAGGTATATCCCCACGGAATACGCTGCTCTGGATTTTCCGGCATACCTTCTTCAGCGGGTGCGGGCGGTGCTTCGGCTTTTGCACGACTCGCTTCCTGTACAGGAATCTCACCTTTGTTAGCTAGATACCAATCAATGAAGTCGCCTTCGCGACCATCAAGAGTTGTGTCGTGCGATTTGCCACGAATGATCAGCGTGTTATTGATCAGCTCGGCTCCACAGGCACGCTTCATGGCACGCTTCTCTTTATCGTCTAGAGAAGCCCAACGACGATGCACGAAAACATTGCCACTCACGAAAAGGTTAATGAACATCGCATGTACGCGTTCATTAAGTTTTATTTTCTTAGCCCACGTCTGATAAAAGTTACGTACGCTTTCGTCAGCATGATCAATTTGCACACCTTCGGTAGCAAAATCGGCATAGAGATCAACAATGTTGCGTACAACGCCTTCGCCAAAATACGCCAACATGCAGCTTGCAATGATCTGGTGGTTAAAAGCGGCGTTCGAAGAGAAACGACGAAGATAGGTAAAGCCGCCCCCGCCCATGCCCCCGTGGACGCCAGAAAACATACGGCCATAACCATTCAACAATCCAGTACCAAAATAATTGCCATAGCCCTGGGCTTGCCACGCGGAGTTATTCCCAAAGACACCTTGGAAAGCGTCATTGCCTCCACCTAAGCCGCCACTATCGCC
>Ga0137462_1000026_pt1 | contig 15848 bp, 17 predicted proteins | sample EasRivERMGT769_2_FD_102303 | JGI IMG/M metagenome (GOLD analysis project Ga0137462, IMG submission 102303) | Soil microbial communities from meander-bound floodplain in the East River, Colorado, USA - East River MetaG ERMGT769_2 | ecosystem: Environmental > Terrestrial > Soil > Floodplain ... | reverse complement strand
GTCGACAACCCAGCTCTACTGTCTGCCGGGACGACTCCTGGTCAGCCGTAGTCCAGACATCACGATGTCGAAGAGTGGTCTTATCCACCTCCCCGATGTCAACCGCGTTCGCACGCAGGATGGCTTTGTCCACCTGCACTCTGTCAGCGACGATTGGGACGGTCCATGTCTCATTGGCAGGCGCATCCTGTTCTCGAAATTCTCGGAACGGGAGTTTGAGCTCGACCGCAGACCCTTCTGCATCGTCGACGAGCGAGATGTCCTCGCTCTTTTCACAAGGAGAACACGTATGTTGAAAACGGACTTTCTGACGGAGATCAACACCATGCTCGGGACCATCGAAGGCAACGACCTGTCCGCGAACGACCTGACCGAAATCTCTGAGAACGTAGCAGACTTCGCTACGTCCGAGGAGGAGGTCGAGGGCGGCGGCGACGACATCGAAGGCACCGGCGAAGAGGCTGAGAAGGACGCGTAATGCCCAAACCCGAAATCGTGGTGCTCGGAGAGATTCGAGCACCACGCCTTGGGATCCTCACTGTCGTGCAGAACACCGCAGCGGACATGTGGCAGATCCAACTCAGACGGGATAACGGACTCGCCGGAGCGTTGATGACCATCGCAATCGTCGACGGGAAGATCACGCACCGGAAACATGTTGACTTCGAGGAGCAGCGCGATGCCACCACAATCGTCACAACTCCCACGAATTAAGCGAACGAACGCTCTCGGCCTGTCGTGGAGTACACTTCTCGTGTACTCCGTACCCCGCTGGGGGAAGACGCGCCTCACCCGTACGGCAAAGAAGCCTCTCGTCGTCGCGTGTGAAATGGGCGACAGGCGAGGGCTTGGAACGCTCTCCGACATCGACATTCCATTTGTCCCGTGTGACACGATGGAGGAGCTTCTCGCTACCGCACGTGCGCTGTCCCAGGATAGGGAGATCGCAACATTCGAAGGAGAGCAGTTCGAGACGATCATCCTCGACTCGGGCAGTGTTGCAGGCGAACTCGGGCTTGACAGCGCCAAAGCAACCTTCGGCTACGGCGACTACCTCTGGGACGCAACGAAGGGGTCGGGCAAAGATCCCCGTAAGGCCTACCCCTATATGAACGAGAAAATGCGTCAGCTGATGAAGATCTTCTTCTCCTGCCAAGCGCACTTCATCGTCATCGCACGTGAATCCGTGGCGGAGGAGGTGGACACCGAAGGCAAATCCATCCGCTACAAAGTGCCGGAGTTCCCCGGACAAAAGCTGCCGTATGAACTCCCCGGATGGCCGGACGGCACGCTGCGCGGGGACGTCGTCAACGGACAACGGCTGCTCCGGACAAGAACACACATGCGTGCGGTGGCGGGAATTCGTGCTCCGGACAACGTTCCCGTTCCAGAGTTCATCGTCCCGAACACGGCCGACATCTGCGAGTGGATGCGGACTTGGGATCCTGCAATTCTGAAGCGTCTCACTCCCGCTCCGCCGAAGCCGATCAACGCTCCCGTCGTCGCGAAGAAGAAGGAGGTACCCGTTGCGAGTGCTTCCTGACCTCATAGTCATTCCCCTTGCAATCGCCTGGTTTGTCTTGCTTTGTTTCAATCCACTAATCGCAGTGGCGATGGGCGTCGCTGCGTGTTTCATCAACAGAAGGAAGTGAAAAATGCCGCTACCGACAAACTTCAAGGGTTCGGACGCCGAGAAGGGCGAACCTATTCCTGGCGGAACCTACCGCTGCAGCCTCAAGAAGATTGAGGCGTTCGATCCGGACGAGGCGCGTGCCGCCGGGAAGAACACAACTGCGGAGCATCCGTCGCTCCGCGCTGATTGGGTTGTTCAGGATGAAGGCGAGTACTTCGGTCGCCACATCTTCGACAACCTGATCCTCACAGCCGGCAAGAACTTCATGCTCCGGCGCTTCCTCGACGCGATCGCGTGGCCGGATGACAAGGACATCATCTCGGACGGCGTGTTCGTCGCGGCGTCTGACATGGCCGAGGCGGAGTGCAATCTCGTCGTCGAGATCGACCCCGCAAAGACGGTCGAGGGCGTGACGTACGAGGCGCGTAACCGTGTCAAGGCGTACATCACCGTGTTCGGCTAGGCCTGGCTTGGTTCTAGCCGATGAGAAGGGTCCCCACCCTTCTCACGTGAAGCCCGGGGACGTTACTCCCGGGCACTTTCAGGGACGGATGAGATGGACCTCAACACATTTTTCGGAGGCATGATCTTCGGCATGGTAGTAGCGCTTGCGTGCATGGCGTCGTTCTTCGCAGGCACACGGTTTCGGCTACTCCCAAATTCGAAGACTCCTCCAGGAGTAGATACATGGCAGACGAATTCACTTCCGGCAGCGGAGCCAAAAGAAGCTCGCTCCTTCCGAACACTAACCGAGTCCCGCTCGGCTTCATCCAGCTAGTTGCTGCGCGCGGTGACTACGGAGATGAGAGGTATGGACGGTTCAACTACCGCAAGGGGTTGCTCGACACCGTCTTCGTCGAGCAGTTTTTTGCTCATGCGATCGCCCACCTCCAGCAGCTTGCGAATGTCTTCCACGACACAGGGCAATTCCCGGACTCCGACGACGACTCTCTCGCCGGCGCCGCGTGGGGATTGATGGCGCTCTGGGAGAGCCGAGAAGCGTTCAAGGAGTTGGACAGGCTGAATGAGAAGCCGCTCGAGCCCGAGGACGAAGAGAAGTTCGCCGGGATAAAAGCCTACTTCGAAAACAAAACCGCCCCTCAGAGGAAGCGGCCGTCCGCAAGGCGGAAGAAGTGAAGATTCAACGTCCGGTCGAGGGGGAGCATATCCTCCTCGACCTCACTCTCGAGACGAGAGACAAGACACTGCGGACTCATAGTATCCTCTGCGACCATGCAGGGGAAGTGAGGGAGATACTCGATGCGGCGGTCGAGGAGTTGATTCGGGTAATCCGGAAGGCGGAGAGGGATGATCATAACAAAAGAAGTTGAGTTTCCGATGGGGCACCGGCTGAAGGACCATCCGGGTCTGTGCCAGCACCTGCACGGACACAACTACCGTGTCGAGGTGCACATCGAAGGAGACCTGAACATCCAAGGGATGGTCTACGACTTCAGCGACCTAAAGAGTGCGATGAAGGTTTTGGACAAATACGACCACGCAATGGTCCTGCAGACGACCGATCCTCTCCTCTCGTACGCTGTCGCACATACAATCCTCGGATGGGGACGACTCATCGTCATAGATTCTCCTCCCACCGCGGAGAATCTTGCCCGTCTGTGGTGTGGAGACATCAACGCCATGCTTCCGGTGGGAGTTGATGTGACGGAGATTCGAGTCTTCGAATCCTCCACCACCTCGGCGATCTTCCGTCCTGTGGAGAAAGACCGATGAGTGCGATCAAGTCCTACCAAATCGCCGAGCGCTTCATCAGCCCGCAGGGCGAGGGCGTATACACCGGCACGATGATGGCGTTCATCCGCTTTGCAGGCTGCTCTGTCGGCAAGAAGATCTGCCAGCACTGCGATACTGACTTCGAAAACATGCTCCCGTGGCAGGGAGGAGGGTTGTTCAACGACGGTGCACTCGCGTCCTGGGTTTCGGCCAGTCACGTCCTCCACGTCTGCCTGACCGGTGGTGAGCCGCTTGACCAGCCTGAACTGCAGACACTCGTTGAGCGTTTCACAAACCTCGGCCTGATCGTCCACATCGAAACGAGTGGGACGATCAAATACCTCGACTTCCTCTCGCAGGACCGTGTTTGGATGACGATGTCTCCCAAGCCGGGATGGTTGAAGGAGAACTACACTCCCACGCACGAGTTCAAGGTCATCGTCAACGGCCTCGGGAACGGACCAGGCTGGCCGACGCTTGCGGATGCGATTGAGATCGAGCGGACGACGCTGAAGCCAGTGTTTCTCCAACCGCGGAATCTCAAGACGGAGGTTCACCGCGACAACCTCATGCTGGTCGAAGATATCGTCCGACAACATCCACAACTGCGTTTGTCGATCCAGACGCACAAGCTCCTCCGAGTCCGATGACTACAAATCCTCTGCATCACGCCTACTTAGCGGGGATTCTTGATGGAGAAGGTTCCATGACGAACAGTTCAAGGAAACTGCGATGAAATCCCGCTTCAACCTTCCAAAGATGGAACGCGGTGTAAAGCTGCTCCTCCAAGGGATGGGGATTGACATCAACAACGAACAATTCGCAGAGACGCCTCAGCGCGTCGCACGGTTGTTCATTGAACTTCTCTCCCCTCCCGCTTCAAACTGGAAAACGTTCCCCACAGACTACCGAGGCATCGTCCTGCTTCGCAACCACCGCGTGGTCGGCCTATGTCCTCACCACCTTCAACCTGTGCTGATGAAAGTCCATGTCGCATACATACCGAAGAAGAGAGCCCTGGGTTTATCGAAACTCGCAAGGGCAGTTGAGGAGCGGCTTTCGATGCCGGTTCTCCAAGAAGAACTCACGCAAGGGGTCGCAGACAGCCTCGATGCCCATCTCGAACCCACCGGACTCGCCGTCATCATCTCCGGCGAGCACGGTTGTATGCAAACTCGAGGGATCGAGTCTACGGGAGATGTTGTCACAACTGTTCTTCGAGGAGTCTTCCTCAACGTTCCAGCTGCGAGGGAAGAACTCTTCAACACGATAGGGAGGCCGTGAATGTCTGTCGAAGAGTTGATTGAGGAGTTGAAGAAATTCTCACCCACTGCGAGAGTGAGAATCTCTCCGGAGGACGACAATCTAATGGAGCAGGAGATCGTCCAACTTCTGTATGAACACGGTGTGGTCATCATCGAAACGGAGGATGAGTGATGTCAAGAGAACTCGAATACGTTCACTGTCACAACCGGAGACACCGAGACTACATCCGCCTCTGGGCGTATGTGGAGAAGTTCGACGATGCAACGTTCGATCTTCAGTCACTGCAGATTGAGGAGATCGTCAAGGCGTCTATCGTGTCCGGGATCTCTCCGGAAGAGCTGACGGAGAAGCTGGCAGAGCTGGATTTCTGCAACGCGGTCGAAGTGCGCTCCGGTCACAAGACGTTCCTGATCTACCCCGACTGGCCATGAGGATTGTGTTCTTTGTAGTGCTTGCATTCGTGCTGCTGACCCTTGTGAGCATGATCGCGGAAGGGTGTGGGTCACGCTAGGAGAATCATGTCAGGTGAAAAGGAAAAAATCGACTACGCCAAAGGCAAACTCTCAATCTGCCAAAGCTGCCCGCTCGTCAACGAACCAGGAATCGTCTTCGGCGAAGGCCCCAAAAACGCCAGAATGTTTTTGGTTGGTGAGGCGCCGGGAGCAGAAGAAGCCTATCATGGTCGTCCCTTCATCGGTGGGTCTGGAAGGCTTCTTACGGTACTGCTCAGCAAGGCTGGGATTAATCGTTCGGAGGTGTACATCTCCAATGCGATTAAGTGCCGCCCGCCTGGCAATAGAAAACCTACCGGAGAGGAAATCACGAAGTGCTCTCCAATCCTCGAGAGCGAGATCGCCGAAGTCAACCCAAACGTAATCGTGGCGCTCGGCGACACCGCTCTCAGCGCGACAACCTACAAAATCGGCATCACCAAGTTCCGGGGAATTCCTCTCCCTGGGCTTGGTGGGAAGAAGGTCATAGGAACGTTTCACCCAGCAAATCTGTTGTGGAGTCAGACGTCCTTTGCCTATCCGATCTTCGACCTGCAACGCGCGCGGGGAGAGAGCAACTCCCCAGACCTGCAGAGGGTGAAGGTAGAATACAACCGCGACGGGACGCTCTCGCAGATGGAGGACATGCACGCTGTCGCACTGCAGCATGGATACATCATCTACGACATCGAAACCGCAATGACCCTAGACCCGAAGCACGGCGCTCCGATCTGCAACGGTTTCGGTGTCATCCCTGGGCGTGCCGACTGCTACCGCTGGACTCCGCACCTGATCGCGAAGATGAAGGAGATCTTCGCAGACGAGCGTATTGAGAAGGTCGGGCAGAACAGTGAGTCGTTCGACCAGCCGTATCTGGAGTACTACGGCTGCGAGTTCAAGGGACGCACTGCCGATACGATGTTGATGTTCCACCTGATCAACTCCGACCTGAAGAAGGATCTGGAAACGATCAACTCCTTCTACACCGACATCGAACCATGGAAGCATGAGAAGGGCGGAGACCTCTTCACCTACAACTGTAAAGACATCGACGTCACCGCACGGGCGTACCTCGGTCTGAAGACGGAACTCAAGTCAATCGACCTCCTCGACATGTACTACAACCACGTTGCGCCTCTCCAACCGATTCTCCGACGGATGTCCGCGAAAGGAATCCGGAAGGACATCGAGAAGGCCGTCAAGTGGTCGTTCGTAATGCGGAGGAATGCCGACACGCTGGAGAGTTCACTGCGAGTAGGCTTCGGAGATCCGTTCCTCAACGTCAACTCGCCCCAGCAACTGATGAAGCTGCTCTACACAGACCTCGGGCTACCGGTTCAGTACATCAACGACCGTAAACGCGGGAAGCGTCCCACGGCAAACGAAGAAGCCCTCGAAGCTCTCACCGCACTGACAGACAACCCGATCTTCATGCAGATCATCGAAATCCGTGAACTGCGAAAAGCATCCTCCACCTTCATCGACGTCGAGCACGACGAGAACGGTTTCGTCCACCCTCGCTTCGGATGCGCCAAAGCAGCCACCGGCCGCCTGAACAGTTGGGATCCGAACGCTCAGAACTACCCACTGGAGCTTCGCGAAATCTACATTCCCGACACTCCCGAACACGTCTTCTTCTCCGCAGACTGGTCGCAAGTTGAATGGCGCCTGGCAATGGTGCTGTCCGGAGATCGCACAGGCCTCGAACTCCTCGCAGCGTTCGACGACCAGCATACGGCAATTGCCGCTGAGACGCTGGGAATCCCCTACGCGAACGTGACAAAGTTCGAACGTTACAACTCCAAATTCATCGTCTACGGCCTTGCATACGGCCGCGGCGGCGAATCTATCTCCAAGCAGTTGTCAAAAACTCCTCAGTGGAAGGGGCGTTCAAGCATAGAAGTTGGGGAGTTCGTCAATAAGTTCGTCGCACGCTTCTCCAAGAAGTTCGCTACCTTCTGGAAATGGCGAGAGCGCAACGTTCGCTTCGTCGAGCAGAACGGGTATCTCGCCAACGCATGGAAGCGCCGACGCTACTGGTTCTCTCGTACAGTCACGGAAGTCTTCAACTTCCCGCAGCAGTCGAACGCTGCCGACATGATGTACGACGCACTCATCGCAATTGACGCGGACATGCCGCCTGATGCGAGCCTCCGTCTTACTGTCCACGACGAAGTCGTGGGCATAGCGGCAAAGGATGTTGTCAAGCAAGTGCGGGATGTCGTTACTACGCACATGAACCGCACCTGGCCACAAATCCGCGACGCCAGTGCGAATCCGGAGATGATCGATTTGTTCTACCCACAAGGCTGGAGCTGTCCAGCTGACGTTCATCTCGGCTTGACTTGGAAGGAATCGAAAGATGGCAATTCGGTACTTGAGAAGGAGCTGTTCGGATGAAACTGTCAATGGAAGTCCCTACAAAACACATCAGCCAGTTCATGCCATTACTGGACTTCGACTTCGTCCTCGCCCAACGGATCTTGCACGACGAGGTGTATCGTCGTGAGTATCAAAAGAACCCGATAAACCGCCTGTTGATGATGGACAACGGATTCCACGAACTCGGAGGCTCTCTTTCGATCGAAGACCTTCTCCGTGCCGCTGGAGAGTGTGACCCCTCCGTGATCATCTGTCCGGACAAGCTCGGAGATGCAGGGTTCACGCTTGCCTCGGCGAGGCAGATGCAGGACGAGGTTGACGCGACCCAGCTCGCAGGCGTCGTCCAGGGAGAAGATCGGGAGAAGCGGGAGATACTCGTACGGTACTACCTTCAAAACGGCTTCAGCACCATCTGCTTCCCCTACCGCGAACCTCGCCTGGATTGGTTCGACGAGCTAAATGAAACGTTCGGTGTAGATCTCTGGGTACCGAAATTCCACTGGCTCGGGATGCAGTCGTTAGAGGAGTGTGAGAAGCTCGCTGTAACGTGCGGTGGAAGATCAGAAGACTCCTTCGACACCGCGAAACCGATCAAATGGGGGCTGCGAGGCGAGTACCTCGACAAGCGAGACAACCTCCACGGAGGAACGGCGGATTACACAGCCTACCTCGACACTGAGCTTGTCACCAGCAAGCAGGTCGAGTGCACTCTCTACAACCTCTGCCTTCTCCGGAAGGTCCTTGCGTGAGTGAACCGACACTCGCGCAGCAAATCACCGCGCTGATGCAGATTCTCGCAGCCACTCAGGAAGTCACCCCAGAGTTCAGAGCGAAGGTGATAGATTGGGTGAAACGGCTTCCGCCTACGGAGCGGCCGGTGGAACTGTACCAGATGCTTGCGCGTTCGTTGAAGGTGACGGAAGAAAGCATTCGCAAGGAGGTTGACCCGACCACGAAGACGGAGAGCTTCGACGCGCTCGTTCCCAAAGCTGGGTGGATTGCAGACTACGTCCGCTACACCTGGAACACGGAGCCGCCTACCGTCTTCCACTTCTTTGCCGGACTCATGTCGATGAGCACCGCACTCGCGCGGAATCTGTTCTTCGACATGGGTCCGTATCAAATCTACCCGAATCTGTGCGTCGTCCTCGTCGCGCCAAGCGGGAGATGCAAGAAGACATCCGCGTGCCAGGTTTCCGTCAACATGATGAACGCTGTCGGCATGACCGTTCTCGCTGACAAGATAACTCCGGAGGCACTAGTTGAAGCGCTCAAAGACAAAGCCTCGGCGACGGGACTCATCTATGCTCCTGAGCTCGCAGCCTTCCTCGGGAAGCAAAAATACCAGGAAGGAATGGTACCGATGCTCACCCGCCTCATGGACTGTCCAGACCGATGGTCCTCTGCCACCATCATGCGTTCTACGGCGGAGCTCCTCAATGTTGGTCTCACCTTCCTTGGGGCCTCTACGCTCGACTGGATACAGACTGAAATTCCCAAGTCCGCATTCGGTGGAGGTTTCATCAGCCGTCTACTGTTCGTCGTGCAAGAAGACACATCCCGTTCATTTCCGCTTCCTCCCCCAATGGACAAAGAGAAGCGGATGAAGCTGCTCGAGTCGCTCCGCCTGATGACGCAGGTTCGTGGACAGGTAAGGATGTCGGCAGAGTGCGAGGCGAAGTACGTTGAATGGTACAACGTTAACCAGAAACAACGGCACGAAAACAAGCAGTTCTCCGGCTACTACGAACGTAAGCCGGATCATGCAATCCGCATCGCAATGCTCCTGAGCATCTCCGGGAGCAAACAAAACCACCTGACAATGGAGTGGGAGCAGCTGGACCACGCAATCCGCATCCTCGACTGGGTAGAGAAGTGGCTCCCGGCAACATTCGACAGTCTGCAGGAGTCAACTGCGGGTGCGGCAACCATGAACATCATCAAGCAACTTAAGTCGCGCAATGGCACGGAGAAACACAGCACGCTTCTCCGTCTGAACTGCCGGAAGATGAACGCTGTCCAGTTCAAGGAGGCGATCAACACCTGCATTCAGGCGGGAATGATCATTGCGGATACGAAGACCCGACAATATCTTTTAACCCCAGAGGGCTGGCGTGCCTGATAACCGAACACCATGTTCATCTAATTGTCGGTGTGGCCGACATAGTTCGGCCACAAGACAGCGCATATCTGAGGTTCTTCGAGGCCGTGTTGTTCCTGAAGAGAGACGGAAACGTATCTCAGTAACTCTCCAGGGGCACTCTACTTCCATGGCAACCCGAAAACAGATATCGGAAAGTCTGCTAGGACGTTACTATCCGAATCGCCGTAGACCGCCTCCTATATCTGATGAGCACAGAGCTAATCTCTCAAAGAGTTGTCTGGAGGCTTCCCGTCGTGAACCTTGGGGAAACACTCGATGGATGGGTGGGGAGTTTGCCACCTACTTTGCCTCAATTGTGTGTCCGCTTGGCTATATCAGGGAACATCAGGTTGTCTACGGTCCAGGTAAAGCTAGCCGCTTCAAGCTGGACTTCGCACTTCCAGAAGCGAAGATTGATATAGAGTTAGACGGCCCTTATCACTATTCGCTTCCTGAGGAAGATGTGAAACGGGACCTGATCCTACGAAACCTCGGATGGCACGTTATCCGAATCTCTCACGATTAGGAAGGTTGGAAAGCATGACGGACTGGGAGAAAATGGCGAAGGATCGAGGCTACGCCGATGCGAAGGAGATGTTGACGAAGGAGTATGAGAAGCAACGTTCGATCGAAGCTCTCTCACAAGAGCTCAACATCTCCCGGCACGTCATTCGTGTCGCTCTCGAGCGGCATGGCGTCATTGTGAAAAAACAAGGCGGACCGCAGCACATGAAATTCGTCTTGACAGAGCAGGTGCTTGACCTAGTGGAGGAGCTAGGGATCTCAATCGTGGCAAAGCGGCTTGGATTGGACTACTCGACCGTGTACAAACGAACTAAAAAAGCACTGCGGGAACGGCGACAGCGTCGAGCAGAATCCGAGCAATCTGCCGCTGCGTCTCTGCTTGAGAAAGGAACGCAGCGTCATGGTGAGAATCAATAAACCCGACTTCTACGAGGGCTGCGACCATCGCGGTCTTCTTGAGTACGTAAAAGTGTTCCGTCTCTTTGACCCCACGCCATGGATACCTGGGGAAGACTTTGCGGAATCCTTTGCCAATGCGGTCCGCCAGAGCAGCCGCCCGCTCGCTCTTTGGATAGACCCAAACTTCCGCTCCGGATGCCTCCTTGAAATCTGGCGCATCGTGATCTGGGTCGGCGTTACAGTGGATGGAGAGGAATACGTCGCAACGTTCAGTGTTCGCGCGACGAACTCTCCTTATGAGAGTCACGTATTCGTCGAGCACCCGAGAGGTGACTATAGTATGCTCACACAGCTCGGATTGCATCATTCGGCGGAGCTCGAGTACGATCGCGAGCGTGATGTCTTTCTCCCGAAACCCCTTGAAGATGGCTCCGGGATCTTTCCCTCCGTGCCCAGCGTCAAGGAATATTTTCACTGATGTCTACTCCACAAGACGGCCGATCGCCTTCACTTCAACCTGACACTGACCGGCCGTCTTCACACCGTTGGAGAATGAGGCATGGCCGTTAGCGTTCAGACTGACTGCATATCCGCCGACATGCTGATCGAGAATCGTTTCGAGTGCGGGCTTGATGGCGTCGAACTCGGCCTTGCTCTGGTCGGTGAGACGGGCACTCTCCTCGTCGAGTTTGCGCTTGATAGCTTCAGGCTTGCCGATAAACGTAACAGAAAAGCTCATATGATACTCCTTAGTTGAGTGGCGACGACAACGAATGTTCGGTTGATAGTTAGCTGTGCCGCAATGAGGACAGGTAAGTTCTTTGAAAATGTCTCGGACCTGTTGGTCAAGAGACATTTTCACTGACCCTCCGTGCTGGGAAGGCCGAGGAGCATCTTCAGGGATTCGCCGTAGTCCCCAGCTCCGAACGCCTTCCCAGCCTCGATTGTGTGGGACGTTGCGACAGTCGGGAAGGGGAGGAATTGCTTCCACGCCGAGGTTTTCAGACGTGCTGCTTGGATGCGGGAGACTGCATCTTCGTCTCCGGAGACTGCGGCAGAGAGAGCGCTCCCCGCCTGCATGCCGACCTGCGCAAGAGGACCGCCGGTGTACACGAGCGGTGCAAAGAAGGACCATCTCCCAAAGTCCACTCCGAAGACTTCACTCATGCCGTAGAACATCGTTACGTTCACAGCTGCCCAGCGTGCGGCGAACTTCGCGCGGGAAGGAATGCTGCCTCGCCGAAGGGCGTTGTTCGCAAACCACTCAATATACCACGCCGGCCACGTTCCGTACTGTCCGAACAACCGCCCGGCGGTGCTCTGCATGAGGTACGGGACATTCCCGCGAGAGTAATCGAACTGCGTAGCCGTCGAAAAGTCCGAGGCGAGAATGTGTGCAGCCGTATCCGTCTGTCCCAGTTCCAACGCCCTCTGCACCTGCTGGAGAAGTTCTCCGTCAACAACATCCCGGAACTCCGCACCGCTCTCGACCAGGAAGTCATCCCACCCAATCTTGGTGTTCAGATACCTCTTCGCCGCCTTCTCCGCCTTGTTGTACTGAGCGTAATACGCAGCGACACGGTTGAAGTCATCCGCAGACTGGTAGAACTGCACGCCCTTGTTCATGAAGTCGACGATCTTCCCCGTGCCATGCGCAAACCTTCCCAGCGTCGGGGACTCCAGCAACGCCTGTTGAATATTCGACAGCGGCTCGAGCATCGAATTCGTGTTCACCAACCCGCGCTTTGCCATTGCCTCGCGAATCGCTGCATCCTTCCTCCACCTCAGCGCCATGCGAATCCCGTACATGGTATCCACCTCTCCCATGACTGGGTAAACCGTCTGCAACACCTGCAGGTAGTTCCGTGCAGTCATCCCGAGGTTGAACCCCATGTTCGCGAAGTAGTTCGCACCGGTGAGAGTGCCTACAACGTCGACAGCCTCGTCGTGAGTCAAGTCCATCTTCAACAGGCGCTTCGTCACGTTCCGAATGCCCATCGCCATGCCGTAGCCCAGACGGTCCTGTGCGTGCACGCTCTCCGCGAGATGCCGATTGAAGAAGTCAATCATCATCTTCACGTCGTGTGTGGACTCGGTCCCCGCGAGCTTGGCGATTGTCTTGTCAATCTCCTTCCGCTCCGGCGCAAGATACTTCTCATGCGCTATCGCACGGGTGTACCTCTTCATCGTGATGCCGAAGTCATACTCCCGCTCGTCCAACGGAAGCTCTTCCGCGAAGCTCCGAGACTTCCGTGTAATCGGCGAGGGCGGACGATTACTCGCATACGGATGCAGCTCCTCCGACTCCATATTCAGTTTCCGGAAATACGCAAGCTCCTTCAGCTCCGCATCCGGATTGAACCCCATGTCCGTCAGATACTGCCGCATCAACTGATCCAACTGACCCTCGACCCGCTGCACGTGTTCCGGAGCATCCGCCACCAACTGCTGATAGAACGCCGGATCCCGATACCGCGCGTCGAACATCATCCCGACACGAATCTTCTCCTCCCGATTCATCTCCCGCGCCCAGCGATGAATCTGATTCATCACCGGATGCGTTACCCGGATAACTTCCTTCCTTCCCACCTGCAACGTCTGCCACCACCGGAAGAAGGGAATCCCCGTCGCCTGCTGATACTCCTTGAACAGCTCCATCGGCACGCGGCCGAAGTCCGTCAAATGAAAGGTTCTCGAAGATGGTAAAAACGCATCCAACTCGTCTTCAGCTGCTGGCGTCAGCTCTACGATCGGCGTTCGCATATCTCCGCCGCCTTCTCCGATTCCGCCCATATCGGAGAACGGAGCTCCTCCCATTACCTCTCCCGCGCTTTCTGGAGGAGCAAATAGATTTTTGTGAGGATCCGGGCCCATACTCCCGCGCGTCCAGTGACCGGGTCTGGGCTTCTTATTCTGCCCCTTTACCTCTGGTAGGTAAACGAGACGGTCTCCAACTGCGGGGTCATAAATCGGGTTCGGTGGATTTTGTGCTAGCTCCTGACCGATGGTTTGTCGTTGCTCTGGAGAGAACGTCCGGAACGCTCCATGTGGGTCGTATTGAATCGCACCCTTCCGGAACATCTCCGGTTGATTCCACTGTCGTAATTGTGCGTATAGTAAGGAGTCCGCAGGGTTACGAGATCCGAATAGGAAGTGTAGTCCGCTCCCCTGACCAAAGTCGCCCAGCTGGCGAATCACATTCTCTTCAGACGTCGTCGGATCAATCCCCATCTTCTTGAGGACGGGTGCGAACTGATTGATTCTCGCGCGGACTGCCGCCTTTTCATACACAACGAACTGCATCAGGTCGTGCGCCTTGTCCAGAGGCCCGTCCGGGAGCTTCAACGACATTGCAGCGAATGTTCCCTTGGTACCAGTTGACCTCGCCATGTGTGCGACGACGCCATTGAGCATGCGTCCGTGCGTACTCTGCACAAGCGTTGCGGGACTACGTCCAGAGACAACTTCGGTGAGGCTGCTTTCTTGAAGAGGAACGTCACGGAAGCGAGTAGCGTCGATCACAGCGTCTGTCGCACGCTCTGCATCGCCCACCGCCCACGAGGCGAGCATCTTCTTCTCCATAATCGGGCTGTACTTCTTCCCCGTCGGGATGCGCATGAGAAATTCCAGCGCTTCCTGCCCAGAAGGAAAGTCGTACTTCCCACCTGACCCGCTGACGGTTACACGTTCACCGTTTGGAAATGCCCGGAATCCCCGAATCCGTGCGGCAGCCTGGACGGCGTCCCAGCGAGCGCCGCCGAACTTCAACTTGGACAATTCCTCAAGCGTCCATTCGTACGCTCCCGAGCCGTTCTCGAACTGCGCGCCCGAAACAGCCAATCTCACAGGAGTCGTGGGATCCGCACCTTCCTTAATCAACGCTGCCGCTGCTCTCTTCGCAGTCACCATCTCCAAATGCTGTTCCGCAGTCGCCTTCGCAATCGAGAACGTCGGTGGTCTCGTGAACACAACCCCCGGCTCGAACTCATTCGGCCTCTGCTCCAGCGTGCGCGGATACATCCTCTCGTGCACGTCACTTTTCTGTCCGACCCTCGCCACTGCTTTGGGCAGGAAACCTGCGGGAAGAGGCCGCGTGCCAATCACCTCATCAGGTTTGCCGGCGAAGGTTTCGTAGAAGTCGAACTCAGAGCGGTCACGGATGACGTTCTCCCCGCGTGCGGGATCGTAGAAGCTAATGGGTGTCTGACTGCGACGAATCACCAACCGAGACGGACGTTCCTTCGGCCGCTGATTCCCCGGACTCCTCGGCGCCCAAGGATTGTACTGACGGTCCTCGGAGATCATTCCGTGAATCATCTTCCGCCGCGTCGTCTTCTCAAACGGCTTTCCGACGGCAGGATCTCCGAGAACGTTGTAACCTTCCGTCGTTCCGGACATCAACCCTCTTCCGGATCGAGTGATCGTTGTCGCGGGCACTGCAAACGATGTCTCCGCGGTCTTTGCTCGCTGCAGTGCGGCAATCGTATCCTTCGGACCAACGTCCTCGCGCTTTCCTTCGAAAAGATACTTTCTCCGTTTATCCATCGTATTGAACGGACCAGACGTTGTCGCAGATCCTGCCACCTTCTCGATATCCGTTGACGTTCTCCACTCCCCTGTCCAGGTATCAAAGTTCTGCGTGTTCGCAATCGACAGCGTGATGCCATCGTTGTCCATGAACACACGCGGCTGGTGCCCAACGAGGTAATCCTCCTCGTTGATGTCCATAGACGTCGGAGACTTCCAATACTCGCTTGGCCGCTCGAAGTCTTCCGTATGAACCTTATTCGTTGCCAGGTCCACAAGAGCATGCCTCGTACGTCCGTCCGAGTGCGGGTTCAGGCCCAGCGGGTGCGGGATCGATCCTGGACTCTGCAGGTCAATCATTGCAATGACCCTGTCCAGAGTAGTATCAACCACCGTCCCATCGTCCAGCTTGACCTTCACCTTCCACTTGTCCGGTGCGAAGCCTTCCAGCCCCCCTCCGCGCGGGAGCATCTCCTCTTCCGTGATCCTCGACCGCAGCAGGGCCGTCTCCTCTTCCAGGTTTTCTCCTGTGCGGGAGACGCGGGCAATGTCCTCGTCTCGAAGAGCCGACCACTGATCGCGAATCTCCAACGCACGATTCCGGCGCAGCTGACGTTCGGCACGCACGCGGGCAGCTTCTTTCTTCGAGACGAGGCGTCCAGGAGGGAGCTCTCGTTTGGCTTCGCGGAGGAACCGAACGAGAGTGTTCGTTCCCTCGAGCCTCTGATACCCTGCCCTCCCCCACTCG